>Ga0213872_10001266_pt1 | contig 16996 bp, 10 predicted proteins | sample VelepicomBERX_R2_FD_160071 | JGI IMG/M metagenome (GOLD analysis project Ga0213872, IMG submission 160071) | Rhizosphere microbial communities from Vellozia epidendroides in rupestrian grasslands, the National Park of Serra do Cipo, Brazil - RX_R2 | ecosystem: Host-associated > Plants > Roots >...
CTGATCGACGTTGATCAAATACTGCCGGTGGCAGCGCAACAGCGGCGTGCGCTGCTGCAGCACGTTCAGGCGCAGCGCCGTCAGATGCTCGTTGCCCTGCAGATCGGAGACGAACACGCCGCTTGCGCGCGACTCGATGAACTCGACCTCGTCGAGCTTGAGAAAAATCACCGACTGCTGGCTGAAGCAGGGAATCTGGCGCAGGCGGTTGGCTTCGGGCAATACGCTGAAGTCGGGCCGGTACAGGCTGTGGCGCAGCCGTTCGAGCGTCATGCCGAGGCGGTCGGCGGTGACCGGTTTCAACAGGTAGTCGAAGGCGTTCTTCTCGAAGGCCTGGACGGCGTACTCGTCGTAGGCGGTCAGAAACACGATGTACGGCATGGTCGACGGATCGAGCATGCTCAGCATCTCGAGCCCGGTGATCTGCGGCATCTGGATATCCAAAAACACCACGTCCGGCTTGTCGACGTACACGCGGCTGAGGGCCTCGATGGCGTTGCCGCACTCGCCCACGATATGGATGTCCTGGGCGGGCTCCAAGGCGCGGCGCAGCGCCTGGCGGGCGTGGATTTCGTCGTCGACGATCAATGCGGTAATCATGTCAGCTCGTTGCCTCCATCGGAATGCGCACGGTCGCCTGGGTGGACACGTTGCGCTCGCATGCCATCGTTACGCCAAAAGCCTCGCCGTAACGGTTCTTGATGCGCCGGTCGACGATGTTCATGCCTAATCCGCCGCCCGGCGCGGCCGGGTCGTATAGACCGGCGTTGTCCGTCACTTGCAGACAGATGCCCTGCTCGTCCATGCGGGCGCGAATGTGGATATGCCCGGGGCGGATCATCTGCGAGGTGCCGTGCTTGATGGCGTTCTCGACCAGCGGTTGCAGGGTGAAGGCGGGCAGGCGCACGCGCAGCAGCCCCTCGGGAATATCGATCTCGACCGACAGCCGGTCGGCGAAGCGCGCGAGCTGGATGCCCAGGTAGGCTTGAATATGCTCGATTTCGTCCGCGAGCTGCACGTCCTCGGTCGGACGCTTGAGATTCTTGCGCAGGAACACCGACAAATCGGTCAACAGCGCGCGCGCCTTGGCGACGTCGTCGTGGGTGACGGCGATGATGGTGTTGAGCGCGTTGAACAGAAAGTGCGGGTTGACCTGCGCGTGCAGCAGCTTCAGCTCCGACTGCAGCAGCAGGCGTTTCTGCCGCTCGTAGCGGCCGTCCAGAATCTGGCTGGAGAGCAGTTTGGCGATGCCCTCGCCCAACGTGCGGTTGATGGTGGAGAAGATGCGGGTCTTCGGTTCGTACAGCTTGATGGTGCCGATCACCTGGCGGTCCTCGCCCACCAGCGGAATCACCAATGACGAGCCGAGCTTGCAGTGCGCGCTGATCGAGCATTGATACGGCACTTCGTTGCCGTCGGCGAAGATGACTTCGTTGCACTCGATGGCGTGCCGGGTTTGCGGCGAGGTGATCGGGGTGCCGGGCAGATGGTGGTCGTCGCCGATGCCGATGAAAGCCAGAATCTTGTCGCGATCGGTGATCGCCACCGCGCCGACGCCGGTCTGGTCGTAGATGATGCGCGCGACGCGCATGCTGTTTTCCTGATCGAAGCCGTCGCGCAGCACGCCGTCGACGTGGGCGGCGATCTCCAGCGCCTTGGCGGAAAAGGCGCTCGAATGTTGCTCGATGCTGTCGCGGCGGTCGAGCAGGATCTTGACGAACACCGCCGCCCCGGCGGCGTTGGCGATGAGTTCGGGCAGCGCGATCAGCGAAACGATGTAGAGCGCTTCGTTGAACGGCCGCGACAGCGCCAGGTCGATGCCGAGCTCGATCAGGATGGTGAAGCCGGTCAGTCCCCCGGCGAGCAGTGGGCTGAACAGCAGCCGGGTCTTGCCGTGCTTGATCAGATAGCGGTGGGTGACGCCGCCGGCCAGGCCTTGCATGACGATATCGAGCGCCGCCGCCAGGCCGAACGAGCCGCCGAGGAAATAGCGGTGGACGCCGCCGGTGATGCCGACCGCCAGACCGACCAATGGCCCGCCGAGCAAGCCGCCGAGCACGGCGCCGATGGCCGGGGTGTTGGCGATGGCGTTGCCGCGCACCACCGGCAGGCCAAGCAGTGTGCCCATGATGCAAAACGCGGAAAAAATCACGTAGCAGGCAAGGCGGTGCGGCCAGCGGATGCTGGCGCGCGTCAACGGAATGAACAACCGCGTGCGGCTCAAGGCGTAAGCGACGGCCAGGTAAACGCACATCTGCTGCAAGAGCATCACCGACAGCGTGACAATCGAATGCAAAGCCAACGTGAATTCCCTTCAGATGGTGCGTTTGGCGCAATCGCGTAGGGTGCACTCGCCGCAGGCAGTGCACCGCTTCTTGTGACGACAGATCCTAGGGCGCCCAGCGGATGCACTCGGGTTCGATGGCCGCCGTGCTGACCGGCGCCGGCGCCGCCAGCTTCAATGCTAGTCCGCCGCACGAGGTCTCGCGGTACTTGGGGCTCATGTCCTTGCCGACTTCCAGCATGACCTCGATCACCTTGTCGAGCGGCACGATGGGCGCGCTGGTGCGGGATAGCGCCATCCGCGCCGCGTTGATCGCCTTGTTGGCGGCCATGGCGTTGCGTTCGATGCAAGGGATTTGCACCTGTCCGCCGACCGGGTCGCAAGTGAGGCCAAGATTATGCTCCATGGCAATTTCAGCAGCAATGCAAACCTGTTCGGGCGAGCCGCCCAGTAATTCGGCGAGGCCGGCGGCGGCCATCGAGCAGGCGACACCCACTTCGCCCTGGCAGCCGACCTCGGCGCCGGAGATCGACGCGTTGGTCTTGAACAGCGCGCCGATGGCGGCGGAGGCCAGGAAAAAGCGGATGCAATCGTCGCCGTCCAGCGGGCGGATGAATTGGTGGTAATAGGCGAGCACCGCGGGCACGATGCCGCAGGCGCCGTTGGTGGGCGCCGTCACCACCCGGCCGCCGGCGGCGTTTTCTTCCGCCACGGCCAGCGCGAACATGTTGACCCAGTCGACGATGTTCATCGGGTCGCGCGAGAGTTCCCCCGACGAGGCCAACCGGCGTTGCAGCGCGGCGGCGCGGCGCGGCACGCGGAATGGGCCGGGCAGCACGCCCTCGGTTTTCATGCCGCGTTCCATGCATTGACGCATGGTCTGCCAGATGTGGCCGAAATAGTCGCCGATCTCCTGGCGCGAATGCCACGCCTGTTCGTTTTCCAGCACCAGGCCGGACAACGACAAGCCGGTGTTTTGGCAGTGCGCCAGCAGCTCGGCCGCGCTGGCGTAGGGGTACGGCACGGCGCTCGCGCCGTCTTCCGACGCCGCGTTGTCGCCGTCCTCGATGACGAAGCCGCCGCCGATCGAGTAGTAATTCTTTTCCAATAGCAGCTGTCCGTCGGCGAAGGCCTTGATCGTCAGGCCGTTCTCGTGCCGGGGCAGGTTGGAGCGGTGGAAGGTCATGGCGGTATTGGCGAACTCGACCTCGGGGCCATCGTGTCCCAGTCGCAGGCGCTGGCTTTGCCGTACCTGCTGGATCAATGCCGGTATCGCCGCCACGTCGACGGTATCGGGCAACTCGCCCATCAGGCCGAGCAGCAGCGCGACGTCGGTCTTGTGGCCAAGGCCGGTCAACGCCAGCGAACCGAACACGTCGATCACCACCGACGTGGTTTTGGCCAGCAGGCCGCGCTCGCGCAGGCCGTCGACAAAACGGCGCGAGGCGTTCATCGGACCGAGGGTATGGGAGCTGGAGGGACCGATACCGACCTTATAGAGCTGGAATAGGCTGATCATGATGTGAACCCCTGGAAAGACGCGCTTCCCCAGCCGCGGGCCGGAGGAAGCGCGGTTCGGTCGTCAGTTGCCGAGCAGCGAATAGAAGATGGCCGACATCGCCACGGCGCCGATGAAGAGCACGAGCACGTTGCCCGGCTGGTTGGCGTACTTGCGCATCGCCGGCACCTTGCGGATGGCGTACATCGGCATGATGAACAGCATCGCGGCGATGATCGGGCCGCACAGCGATTCGATCATGCCCAGAATGCTCGGGTTGAGCGTGGCCACCACCCAGATGGTGACGAACATGAACGCCATGATGTAGCGGTTGATCGCCTTGGTGTTGCCTTGCTTGCCCTTGGCGTCGAGGTATTGCGTGATCAGGCCGTGCAGGCCTTCGCGCGCGCCGAGGTAGTGGCCGAGGAAGGACTTCGACATCGCCACCAGCGCCACGGCCGGCGCGAGCCAAGCCACCAGCGGGTTTTGGAACTTGTTGCCCAGATAGGACAGGATCGAGATGTTTTGGCTCTTGGCGAGCGCCAGGTCGGCCGGCGACAGCGCGAACACGCAGCTGAAGACGAAGAACATCACCACGGCGACCATCATCATCACCGCGTACTTCTCGATCTGCTCGGCCTTGCGCACGGCGTGGGCGCCATAGCGCTGCTGCTGCGCCACGGCGAAGCGGGAAATGACCGGCGAGTGGTTGAAGGAGAACACCAGTACCGGAATGCTCAGCCACAGCGTGACGCTGAACTTGCCGGCGGACGGCACGCCGTGCAGCACGGCGCTGTTCCAATCCGGCGCGAGGAAGAGGCCGAGACCGATGAGCACGAAAATGAACGGGTAGACCAGCCAGGCCATCACGCGCACCACCATCTGCTCGCTGGAGGCGACCACGCCGATCAGCGCGGCGGTGAGCACGAACGCCAGCGGCGCGCGCGGCAGCGCGGCCATGCCCATCTGATGGGTGACGAGGCTTTCGACCGTGTTGGTCAGGCCGACGCCGTAGAGCAGCAGAATCGGCAGAATGGTGAAGAAATACAGCAGGGTGATCAGCTTGCCGGCGGTTTCGCCGAAATGCTCGCCCACCACCTCGGTGATGTCGCTGCCGGGCTTGGCCGAGGACAGGATGAAGCGGAACAGGCCGCGGTGGGCCAAATAGGTCATGGGGAACGCCAGAACGGCCATGACCAGCAGCGGCCAAATGCCGCCGAGACCGGCGTTGATCGGCAGAAACAAGGTGCCGGCGCCGATGGCGGTGGCGAACAGGCCGAGCACCCATGTGCGGTCGTGGGCGCTCCAGGCGGTGGCGGCGGCGGGCTGGACGAGCCCGGCGTCGAGTGTTTTGCTGGTTGAAGTCATTATTTACTACCTCCCTGAGTGAGCAGTGAGCGCCTCGTAGAGACGTTTGCTGCGGCGGAGTGTAGTAAGGTTTCAAGTGGGAAAATCGGAAATGTTCGGAACGGCAGCATAGCCACCCGAACGGTCGATTTGACGTGCGAGCGGCGTGGCTGTACAGGGGTTTTCTGAAAAACTGACAGGGAGTTAGCGCTGCATTTGGGTAAGAACGCGCCGCGGCCGTTTGCCTGTCGGCAAGCGTCGCGGCGCAGCCGGATCAGTAGGTGCTCATCAGCACCGAGAAAGCGCTGACTTCATAGGCGTAGACCCTGGCGCCGAAGCCTTGGCCATTGCCGCCGTTTTGCGCCGGCACCGAGGCGTTGGACACGGTGAACTGCAGTTTCAGCCCCAGAGTATTGGCGTTGATGACCACGGGGTTGGCGAAGGTTTCGACGGCAATGACCCGGGTGATGTTGTCGGGGAAATCCGCCGCTGTGGCAAAGCTGTTGTTGTTGGTGGCGAGCGTGGCCTGCATCGTGCCGCCCGCGACGGCCGCCACGCCCGTCTGTCCGTGGAAATCGCTGCTGAGGCCGGTGGACGACGGATCGCACGAACAGCCATTGCTGAAACTGTCGAGCTTGTTGACCGTCGGCTGCGGGTTCGGCGCGCTGCCGCAGGCGACCAGCGCGGGGGACGGGGAGACCTCCTTCACCACGCCCGAGACGGTCCAGCACCAATTGCCGGTGCCGCCGGCCGAACCGACCATCGGCTGCGAATAGTGGACGCTGTTGGTGACCGCGATACTGTTGCTGGCCACCAATAGCGCGTAGCCGTACGTCCCCTGCGGCGGTATCGCCTGGTCGGACAGCACCACCGAGGCGCCGGCGCTCAGATCGGCCGATGTGCCGGCGCTATTGATCAGCATCGTGCAGGAGCGGGTATCCAACGAGCCGCCGCTGGTCGGATTTTGGGTACAGAGCCCGAGCTGGTAAATCAGCACGTCGAACGCTTGCGGCGTGGTGGCGCACTGGGCGGTGTTGATGACGGCGCCCGTGCCGTCATAGGTGCAGGCGGGCGTGTTGCTGGCCAGCGCCACGGCAGGCGCCAGCAGCAGGCCCATGACAATAAGGAAGCGGTTAACGAGATGCATGGTGCGTGTCTTTCCCCAAGAGCTTGAATCGAAGGAATCAGTTGCCGACCGCCGAAACGGTGAAGCCTTTGCCGGCCTGTTTCTGGATCAGGTTTTCCCGCCGGACCTTGTCGTACAGGTGCGAACGCATCGACGTCAGCTGCCAGGCGGTGTCGGAGAAGAACGGCTCATCCGCCGTCGGCGCTTGGCACAGCTTGATCAGATCGAGGTTCATGCTGACGAAATTGGCATCGTCGGCGCCCGACGTGTAATGGGTGCGGCCCACTTCCATCGTCAGCCAGCGGGTGAACTCGCCCTTCAGGCTCCAGGTATAGCCTTTGACATCGGCGATGCCGTCGTAGGCGTTCCATTGGAATTGCTTGGCGTACACGCGCATCTTGGGCATATAGGGCAACGCGAGCCCCACCTCGGCGTCCTCGCCGCCCATCGCGCGCTCGGCAATGCCGTCGCTGTTGATTTTCCAACCCGAAATCGCCTGGTACCAGTTGGCGTTGAGTTCCGCCACCGAGGTCCGCAGCTCGCCACCCAAGCTCGCGCGTTGGTGGTTATAGGGAAATTCCTGGTCGTAAAACAGGTTGACGCCCGCCAGCACGCGCTCGTTGGCCAGCAATTGCCGATCGCCGATGCCAAGATTCACCGTGGTGCGCCCGTCGGTACGGAAAAGGCTTACCTGGCTGAACGGCGCGTTGCCGCTTGGGCTGACCTCGCCCAGCGGAATGACGCCCAGCGCGCCGAACAGCGGCTTGCCGTCCTGGGTGAAAGCGGTATTGAGTTCGAACGTGGGTAGATACGCTCGGATATGGTCGATCACCGTTTGCTGCATCGCCGAGACGCCCAGGTTGGTCACCTGGTTGAGCGCTCCCTGGGCGCCCGACTGGGAGGACGCCAGGTTTTGCACGAAGCCGGCCGCGTCGCGGCTGAAGGAGTTTGTGTTATCGCCCGCCGGTTGCGGGCCGGAAGGATCCGGTAAGCTGTCGGCCCACGCCCCGCCAGCCATGCCAAAGGAAAGCAGTATCAAGACTGTCTTTTTCATGGTGTGCCTATTTTTTGAGTGTGGTTATATATCGGCTGCCCATGGCGAAGTTTAGTGCGGGGAAAAGGAATTTTTAGGTGGCCTTTCGGGCCGGTTAGCGGTAATGGGTGGCCACGTGTCCCATGCTGCGGTCGAGCCAGCCGACGAAGTTGCCGTGCTCGATATCGATGACGTCGACCACTGATTGGTCGAAGCCGGGACCGCGCAGTTCGGCGAGCACGGCTTCGAAGGTGCCGGCTTGGCGGTAATTGCGTTTGGACAGCATGGCGTGGGCCACGTCGACCACCGCCAAGATGCGGGCGCTCGGGTGGATGGCGTCGCCCTTGAGCCCCGCCGGATAGCCGCTGCCGTCCATGCGTTCATGGTGCTGGCCGACGATGATCGGCAGGTCGGGCCACATGATGCCGAGCGGGCGCAGAATGCGCACCGAGGCCTGCACGTGCCCCTGCACCAGCTTATATTCCTGCTCGGTCAGCCGGCGCGGGGCGAGCAGGATGCCGGGGGGAATGGCCAGCTTGCCGATGTCGTGCAAGCTGCCGGCCAGATACAGCGACAGCGCCTGTTCGCGGGTGAATCCCATGCGGCGCGACAGCAAATAGCACAAGCTGGCCACGCCTTGGTGATGATACGAGGTGCCGACCTCGGCCTCTTCTACCGTCTTGCATAGCGATTTCACCACCTGACGCAGCAAGAGCCGGCTTTGCCCTTGCGGCAACGCGGAGGCATCGAGCGAGATTGAGGCCATAGACGGCGGCTCCTGGTTGCGGCCATGAAATATGAATGAGGATTATTCTCTTTTATAGATTACCCAAGTGGTTTATGAGATCAACTGTTCTTGCCACGCCGCTTCCTCGCCCGCCAACAGCACGATCAGCTCGCCGAGCCAGGGGGCGAAGCGTTGCCAGCGGGCAATGGCGCTGGTGTAGAGCGGTTGGCGCACCTGGGTCATGCTGGCGGTTCTGACCTGGCGCGCGGCTTGATGAAAATCCAGACAGTCCGGATGCCAGGGCAGGCCGATGGCGTCGAGCATGCGCCGGATCTGCACCTCCGGGTCGCGCACCAGCCATTCGTAGCGCACGTCCAGGACGAAGCCTGGCAGCGCCTCGTGCCAGTGGCGCATCACCCGCTGGTAGGCGAGGAAGCGCCGCGCCAGCGCGCGCTCGGACGAGCTGTAGTCATGCCCGGTCTGGAAGGCCGTGGCGAAGCAGGAGAAGCAGGTGTCCAACGGCGAGCGCTGGCTGTGAATGATCTTGGCCTGCGGCAACATCAACCGTATCAGGCCGACGTGATAACAGTTCTCCGGCATTTTGTCGCAGATCACGTCGGCTTCCGGCGCCTGCTGCCACAGGCGGTCGAGATAGGCATCGCCCAGTTCCCTGAGCCGGGCCATGCCGTCGGGGTTGGGCTGGCCGTAGAGGATGCTGCTGGCTTCGGCGGTGAATTCGTTGATCAGATACTGCTCGCCCGCGCCGTGCACCTGCGGATGCGCCGACAGCATCTGCTCGATCAAGGTCGAGCCCGAGCGGGGCATGCCGACAATGAATACCGGCGTGCGTCGCGAAGAGACCGGCGCCGGCGATTGCCATGCCGCCAACTGCGGGGCCGAAAATACCTGGCAGATGGCGTCGACCATGCGTTCGTCGGCCACGCTGTCGTAGGGTTTGAGGCTCGCGCGCAGCTGATTGCCCTCGGCGTAGCAGGCGAAGGCGCCGGCGTAGTCCTTGGCGTGCTCGCGCGCCTTGCCGAGCGCGAGCATGAATTTGATCCGCTCGCTCAACGTCCATTGATCGCGTTCGGCGAGTAGCGCGTCGGCTTGGGCCAGTCGCGGATCGTCGGCGCGCAAGGGCAGCATCAACATGGCGCTGGCGAGAATATCGTGCTGCCGCGGCGCCAGCGTCAGCGCCTGGTCGACCAGCGCGCGCGCCTCCTCGCCGTTGCCGCCGCTCATCAGCGCGTCGGCCAGGTTCAGATAATTGCGGGCTTCGTCGGGCCGGAAAGAGATGGCCTGGCGCAGGCAGGCTTCGGCGAGCTTGGTCTGGCCGAGGTCGCCGAGCACGATGCCGAGATTGCACAGTGTCTCCGTATCCCGCGGTTGCACGTCCAGCGCTTGCTGCAAAACGGTCCGCGCCTCTTCCAGCCGTCCCAGCTGCCTAAGCCCGATGCTTAGCAGGTTGTAGCTGGCCACGTATTCGGGGTCGAGCGCGATGCTTTGCCGCAATGGCGCTTGGGCGGCCTCGGCCTGCCCCATGTCCAGCAAATGGGCGCCCAGGTCGAAGTAAAGCTGTGCGTAACGCGGCGAGACGGCCAGCGCATGCTGATACACCGCGACGGCTTCGGCCGCGCGCCCTTGCTGGCGCATCAGGAAGGAGAACTGCTTGCAGGCTTGCGGATCGCCCGGCCATTGCCGCAGGTTCTGCCGCAATTGGGCTTCGGCATCGGCCAGCCGGCCCTGCAGGTGCCAGATGCCCGCCAGGTTGTTGGCGATTTCCGACCGCTCGGGGCTCAGGGTCCGCGCATGTTGGTATTGCCGTTCGGCGCCGGCCAAGTCGCCGCGGTCGCGTAAGACGCAACCGAGGTTATTGTGGCTGATCGCTTGCCCGGGGTCCAAGGCGATGGCGGTTTGCAGCAAGGCTTGCGCCTCGTCGAAACGCTGTTGCGGCCGCAGCAGATTGGCCAGCTGGTTCAGCGCCTCGATCGACTGTGGCGCAAGTTGCAGCGCTTGGCGGAAACAGGACTCCGCCTCGGCCGCCCGGCGCATTTCCAGCAGCGCCTGACCCAGATTCAAGTGGATCAGCATCGCGCCGGGCGCGAGCGCGCGGGCCTGTTCCAGGCATTGCAGCGATTCCGAGAGCCGCCTGTGCACCCGCAAGAGGTTGCCCAGATTGTTCCAAACCTCCGGGTCGCGCGGCTGCAGCCGCAGCGCCTGCTGCATGACAGCCTGGGCGCAATGCGGCATGACCATGCGCGAAAACGCCGCGCCGAGGAGTTTCCATAGAAAGGCGTCTTGCGGGTAAGTCGCAATGAGCGTCAATGCCTGTTCCGCCAGGGCGGCCGACTCGCCCTGCTGGAAATGCCGCGCCAGCGCTTCGCTGACCTCAGCCGGCGCCGATTTGACCGCCGTGTTGCCCCGGCGCGGGGAGGTCGCGGCGTCGTCCGGAAGCTGTAGACGGCCATTGGCGCGGAAATGCCGCAACAGCGCGGCGCCGACGCCGATCTGGCGGCCTTCGGATTCCAACGCCGTTTGCGCGCCCGTCATGTCGTCCTGCTGGGCGCGCGCCTCCAGCCATGCGAGCTTGATCACTTGCCGCGATATCGCCGGCGCGTTGCGGCACAGCGGCGCGAGCAACTCGGCGGCGAGCGCCGGCTGGCGCTGCCCGAGCGCCTGCAGGGCGCGCAGAAAGCGTGCCTGCGGAGCGTCTGGGTCTTGCAAGATGGTTGGGTGAGCCGGTGCTTGTGCCGTCATCGATTCTTCCTGATGCTGATTCGCCCTGCCGGAAGAAGGGGCGAAATGTCCGACAGGATTGTCGATGTAAAGCGTGTAAAGCTGTGCGCAGTAATGTTGGCCAGATGTGATATTTGGCGAATAAATATTGCACGTTTCTTCCTTGGAGAAAGAAGCGCTGGCGCCGCCGCCATCCCCCCCGGCACAATGCAGCCATGATCCGGACGGCGATGAGGGAGAGGGCGTGCATGGCAAACGCGGGCGGCATGGAAGGTCAAGCGGAGGAGAAGGCGGCGCAGGCGGTGACGGATGCGCTGCTGGCGTTGCGGCAACGGTCCCCCGGCCAGGCCATGGCGAGTTTGCAAGGACTGCAATCGTCGTCCGGCGCGCTGCCGTCCGCGGCGAGGCTGATCTGGCTGGAGACGCAGGCGCAGCTGGGCGAGGCGGCGCAGGCGCGGGCCTGGCTGCAAGCGCAGGCCACGCTCACGCCGGTCGAAAGCGCCCTGCTGAGGCATTTTCAGGCGGACGGCGCTGAGGACGCCGGGCAAACCCTCGCGGCCGAGCCCGACAGGATCGACGCCGCGCGCCAGGCGCTGATCGCCCAAATCGACGCGGGAAACGCGCTAGATAGCTGGCCCGGCGTACTCGACGCCTGCCGGCAGTCCCCTTTGCAGCCGCTGAGTTGGAAGATGCTGGCGCTGGTGTCCGAATCGCTGCAGATGCCGCATCTGGCGCAAGCCGCCTGGCAGCGGGCAGTGCGGCTCGCGCCGCAAGATGCCTGGGCCTGGAGCCGGCTGGGCACGCTTTTATATCAGCAGCGGCGTCTGCCCGAGGCGCGGCAGTGCCTGCAAGCCGCCTGTCTGTTTGCGCCGGGCGAGGCCGGTTTTCATCTGCTGCACGGCAACGCGCTGCGCGACATGGGCTTGCCCGTCGATGCCGAGACGGCTTTCCGCCAGGCGCTGCGGTGCGCGCCGCAGTCGATCGACGTGCTCAATAATCTCGGCAATTTGTTGCGCCAGCGGTGGCAGCTCCCGGAAGCGGAAAAGCGCCTGCGGCTCGCGATGGCGCTCGACCCGCGCCGGGCGACGACCTGTAACAATCTGGCCTGCGTGCTGCGCGATCAAGGACGCCTGGTCGATGCCGAGCAGCTGTTCCGGTTGGCGGGGGAGCTAGCGCCGACGTTGCCGGAGGTCGGCCACAATCTGGTCGAGGTGCTGCTGCAGCAAGAACGGTTCGACCAGGCGGAAACGGCGCTCAACGCCGCGCTGGCCCGGCAGCCGGACGATGCGGTCAGCTGCCGGCAATTTTCGCTGCTGATGCAGCGCTTAGACCGCGCCAAGGAGGCGTTGGCCGTGTACCAGAAGGCCCTGGCCGGCTACCCGCCCACGCCGGATCTGCTGACAGATCTGGGTACGCTGCTGCTCGATCTGGGCCAGTACCCGCTGGCCGAGCGGTCGCTGCGGCAAGCCTTGCTGCTCGACCGTACGCATCTGCGCGCGCATCAGTTCCTGGCGATCGTCATGCGCAAGCAAGGCCGGGCGGCGGATGCCGCCGTGGTGTTGCGGCACGCCCAGGCGTTGCGGCCGGACGATATCGACACGCTGGAAAATCTCGGCATGGTGCTGGGGGATCTGGGGCAAACGGACGAGGCCGAGCAGTGCCTGCGCGCGGCGCTGGCGCGCGATCCCGCTGGCCCGCGCAAATTGATCAATCTCGCCGACCTGCTGTTTAGCGTCGGACGCATGGACGAGGCGACGTCGCTGGCCGAGCGCGCGCTGGCGGTGGCGCCGACCGAGCCGGGCATTGTCGCCGCGGTGATGTTCATGCTGCCGCTGCGGGCCGACGACCCCCGGCTTGCTCATCTATCCCGTCTGCGGGCTGAGCTGCCGAAGTGGCCGCTGGCGGAACGGATCATGTTCCATCTCGCTTGGGGCAAAGCCTGGGAAAAGGCGGGCGACTACGAGCAGGCCTTTGCCTGCTACGACCAGGGCAATCGCCTGCGCGCCGGATTGATGCCCTATGACGAGGCGTCGGCGCAAGCGCAGATCGACCGTCTCGGCCAGCCGTTCACCCCGTCGATGTGGCGCGCGTGGGCGCGGCCGGCGGCTTCGCCGGCCCGCCGCGTTCCGGTGTTCATCGTCGGCATGCCGCGCTCGGGCTCGTCGCTGGTCGAGCAGATGCTGGCGGCGCATCCCGCCGTGCATGGCGGCGGCGAACTGACGCTGATGCAGCAGTTCGTCGAACCGGCGCTGGCGATTCTGAACGGACCGCCAGACGAGGCGCAGATCGCGCGGCTGCACGCGCTGGGCCAGGACTATCTGGATCAGCTGTGGCGGCTGGCGCCGTCGGCGCAGGTCATTTGCGACAAGATGCTGAGCAATTACCTCTACCTCGGCCTCATCGGCCTGATGCTGCCCGAGGCGCGCATCGTCCACTGTGCCCGTTCGCCGATGGACACCTGTTTTTCCTGTTTTACCACTTCGTTCCTGACCGGCCACGAGGAGTGCTTCGACCAGGTCGGCGTGGCGCGACATTTTCTGCTGTACCGCCGGCTGATGCGGCACTGGCAGCAGGTCATGCCGGGGCGCGTGCTGACCGTGGCGTACGAGCGGGTGGTGCAACAGCCCGAGGAGGAGGTGCGGCGCCTGCTCGATGCCATCGGCTTGCCTTGGGATCCGGCCTGTTTGCAATTCCATTCGACCGGACGCCGCGTACGCACCGCCAGCATGACGCAGGTGCGTCAGCCGTTGTACAGGCACGCGATGCAGCGCTGGCAGCATTTCGCGCCTTGGCTGGGCGACATGCATGCGGTACTGGCGGAAGAGGAAGCTGCTTGGCAGCGGATGCTGGTGGAAACGCACTAGGGTCAGTCTGTAAACCGGAAGAAAGGTCGCTATGAAACCGCGAATTGTCGTTGCCCGGGCCATGCCCGAGGCGGTCGCCGCGCGTGCCGCCGCCGAATTCGACGCCCTGCTGTCGCAGGACGATATTCCCGATACCGATACCCTGCTTGTCCGTATCGAGCGCCATCAGCCGCAGGGGCTGATGATCGGCGGCACCACGCCGTTCAATGCCGCCACCATCGCCCGTCTGCCGGCCTGCGTGACCGTGATCGCCACCGTCAGCGCCGGCTACGAACACATCGACGTGGCGGCGGCCAAGGCGCGCGGCATCTTGGTGACCAATGTACCCGACGGCCCCACCGAGTGCACCGCCGACATGGCCATGATGCTGCTGTTGTGCGCGGCGCGGCGCGCCGGCGAGTATCGCGACCTGATGCAGGCCGGCTGGCGCCGGCCGTTGGCCTTTGGCGACATGTTGGGGGTGAAAGTGAGCGGCAAGACGCTCGGCATCGTCGGCATGGGCCGCATCGGCCGCGAGGTGGCGCAACGTGCGCGCGGTTTCGGCATGACCATCCTCTACCATAATCGTCATCGGCTAGCGTCGGCGCTGGAACACGATGCCTGTTACTTCGACGATTTGCGCGCCATGCTGCCGCGCTGCGATTTCCTCTCGCTGCACGCGCCCGGCGGCATCGAAACGCATCGGCTGATCCGCCGCGAGACCTTGGCGCTGTTGCCGCGCGGCGCGGTGTTGATCAATACCTCGCGCGGCCAGCTGGTGGACGAGGACGCGTTGATCGAGGCGTTGCAGAGTGGCCAGCTGGCGGCGGCGGGGCTGGATGTCTTCGCCGCCGAGCCCGATTTCGATTTGCGTTTTACCCGGCTGCCCAACGTGTTCCTGACGCCGCACACCGCGAGTGCGACCGTCGAGACGCGCAACTTGATGGGACAGTGCGCGCTCGACAACCTGGCCGCGGTGTTGAGCGGCCGTCCGCCGTTGACCCCGGTGGGTTAGGGGCTGTCTGCCAACCTTTTGCGGCTGCGGCCGGCAGACAGGCCCTAGGCGGCGCTCGGCCGCAAGAAGCCGTAGACCGTCAACGCCGTCAGCGCGGTGACGGCCGCCAGACCGAAGGCCAACGTCTGGAAGGCTTGCGCGTAGGCCTGTGTCAGCAGGGCCGGCGGCAGACCGGCCGAGGCGGCCGTCAGGTTGCCCATCGCCAGTTGCGCGGCGGCACCGGCGGCGTCCGACGGTAAGTGCGCGCGAATCAGCGCCGCCAACACGGCGCCAACCACCGCCAACGCCACGCCCTCGCCGGCGACCCGCGTGGTGCTGAAGATGCCCGCCGCCATGCCGGCGCGTTCCACCGGCACCACGCTGACCGCCAGTCCGTCCATCACCCCCCACGGAAAGCTGATGCCCACGCCGATGAGCGCCATGGCAAGCCCGGCGGTGCCGTTGCCGTCGATGCGCGCCGTCGTGCCGAGCAGGCTCAAGCCGAGCGCGCAAACCAGCAGCCCGCCCGCCGACAGCACCGCCGCCGGCACCCGTCGGCTCAGCCGTGCCGACAGCAGTGGCAGCGCCAGCATGGGCAACGTCATCCACATCATGTCCAGACCGGCGACGAGCGGGCTCACGCCTTCCACACCCACTAGACGCACCGGCAGCAGCACCAGCAGCACCACGAAGGCATAGGCCGGCGCCGCAGCCAGCGTTTGCACGCCGACGAAGCGGGGATAACGGAACAGCCGCAAGTCGAGCATCGGCCGTGCCGCGCGCAGCGCCTGCCACAGATACAGGCCGGTCAACAGCAAAAACGCCAGCATGGCCAGGTGGAAGCGGCGGGAGTCCCAGCCCCAATCGGGCAAGCAGAGCAAGGCGGTGGTCAGCGTGCCAAGCGAGGCGGTAAAGCCCGCCAAGCCGGGCCAGTCCAGCCGTGCCGACGGATCAGCCGATTCCGGCCAGACGCGCCGCGCCAGTAAGAAGGCCAGCGCCGTCAGCGCCACCGGCGCCCAGAAGATCACCCGCCAGCCGGCCGCGCCGATGAGGAACCCCGACATCATCGGCCCGAAGGCCAAGCCGATGCCGAAGGCGGTACCGATCCAGCTGAATGCCTGCAGCCGCTCGTGTTCGCCGAAACGCTGCGCCAGCCCCGCCAAGCCGGAAGAGAGCGCCACGGCGGCGCCCAGTCCCTGTAGCGCGCGCAGCAGATTGAAGGCCAAGAGGCTCGGCACGAGGGTCAGGCCGAGCGACGCCAGCGAGAACAACGCCGTGCCGAGCAAAAATAGCTTGCGCCGGCCCCAGCGGTCGGCCAGCGTGCCGGCCGCCATCAGGCTCGCGCCGAAGCCGAGCATGAAGGCATTGGTGGCCCAGGCAAGCGCCACCGGGCCGCCGCCCAATTCCTGGCGGATGCCGGCCATGGCGATGGCGGGGGCGGTGAACGATAACGGCATGGCCAGCGCGGCCAGGCAGACCGACAGCAGCGCCAGCCGCCGCGATACATCATCAGATAACGACATGGTTTCTCCCTTGAGAATGATTTCTCTAGCGAGCCCATGCTAAATTGCGCGGTAACAGGAAAAAATAACCTGTATATCCACTCAGTACGGACAAAATGGATTGAATGGCATGGAGAACTTGAACGGGTTGCTGGCCTTCGTGCGCACGGCGGAGAGCGGTAGTTTCGTCGCCGCCGGCCGCTTGCTGGGGCTGTCGGCCTCGGCCGTGGGCAAGAGCGTGGCGCGGTTGGAAGCCAGGCTGGGCGTGCGGCTGCTACAGCGCAGCACACGGCATCTGCATCTCACCGCCGAGGGCGAAACCTTTTTGCTGCGCGGGCAACGCATCCTGGCCGATCTGGCGGAGGCGGAGCACGCCATTGCCCAAACGCGCGACACGCCGCAGGGCAAACTGCGTGTCAGCCTGCCGCTGATCGGCTACCGGATGTTGTTGCCGATGCTGGACGATTACCTGCGCGCCTATCCGTCGGTGTCGCTCGACCTGGATTTCAGCGACCGGCTGGTGGACGTGATCGAGGAAGGATTCGACGTGGTTATCCGCAGCGGCCAGTTGCGCGATTCGCGTCTGAAGGCGCGGCCGATCGCGCCGTTCGGGTTTTGCATCGTCGGCTCGCCGGGGTATTTTGCCCGCCGCGGCAAGCCGGGCAGGCCGGCGGAGCTGGCCGGCCACGCCTGCCTGCACTACAAATTTCCCTCCACCGGCAAACTGCAGCCGTGGGAACTCTCGCCGGTCGCCGAACACATCCCGCCCACGCTGGTGTGCAATAGTATCGAGGCGCTGATTCAGGCCGCCGGCCGGGGGCTGGGGTTGGCGTATCTGCCCGATTTTCTGATCGGCGAGGCCTTGGCGCAAGGCACGCTCGACGCTGTGCTGAGCGATTGCCTGCC
>Ga0213872_10001267_pt1 | contig 16994 bp, 13 predicted proteins | sample VelepicomBERX_R2_FD_160071 | JGI IMG/M metagenome (GOLD analysis project Ga0213872, IMG submission 160071) | Rhizosphere microbial communities from Vellozia epidendroides in rupestrian grasslands, the National Park of Serra do Cipo, Brazil - RX_R2 | ecosystem: Host-associated > Plants > Roots >...
GCCGTGCTGGTGCGCGACCGTAACGAAGCCTATGCGATCCGCCGCGCGCTCCAGCGCCGCAAGATCGCCAGCGTCTATCTGTCCGACAAGGATGCCGTGACCGACAGCGAAGAAGCGGCCGACGTGCTGCGCTGGCTGTCGGCGGTGGCCAATCCGCTGGACGGCACGCTGGCGCGGGCCGCCTTTGCCACCCGCACCGCCGGGCTGCCGCTGGCCGAACTGGCGCGCCTGACTTCCGATGAACTGGAATGGGAGGCGCGCGTCGAGCAGTTGAAGGCGCTGCACGTGATCTGGCAGCGCCAGGGCGTGCTGGCGATGCTGCGCCGCTTCATCCACGAACTGGGCTTGCCTGCGGCCTTGCTGCAGCAGGCGGGCGGTGAGCGCCGCCTGACCAATCTGCTGCATCTGGCCGAGCTGCTGCAATCGGCCAGCCGCCAGCTGGATGGCGAGCAGGCCCTGATCCGCTGGCTGGCGGAGCAGATCGACGGCGTGGGCGGCGGGGATGAGCGGGTGTTGCGGCTGGAATCGGATGCTGAACTGGTCAAGGTGGTCACGGTCCACAAGTCCAAGGGCCTGGAATATCCACTGGTGTATCTGCCGTTTGCCGTCACGGCGCGCAAGGTGGACCGGCGTAACCGCAGCTTCATCGAATTCAGCGATGAGCAGGGCGCGCGCCGGATCGATTTGCATTTGTCGGATGCGGCGCTGGAAGCGGCGGAACGTATCCGCCTGCAGGAAGACCTGCGCCTGCTATACGTGGCGCTGACCCGCGCGCGCCATTACCTGTGGCTGGGCGTGGCGGCACTGGGGCGCAAAGGCAGCAACACGCTGCATGAATCGGCGCTGGGTTATCTGCTGACGGGCGGCGTGCCGCTGCCGGTGGAGCTGATGATGGAGCGCTGGCGGCATGCTTGCGCGGGCAGTGGCGACTTTGCGCTGAAGGAGCTGCCGGCGGCGGAAGGCCCGGTCACGCTGCTCAATCGCGTCGAGCAGCGCCCGCCGCTGCGCGAGCCGGAAGTGTATGCGGCGGAGTTTGAGCGCGACTGGTCGGTGGGCAGTTTCAGCTCGCTGGCGCGGCGCACCAGTCCCGCCGCCAACGCGCCGGTGATCGGTGCTGCGCCGGTGCCGCGCGACGCTTTGCAGGAAAAGCTGCTGGAAAGCGAAGAACCCACCGCCAACGCGCCAATGCGGGTGGAAGACACGCCGTGGCACCGCTTCCCGCGCGGTTCGGTGCCGGGTAACTTCCTGCACGAGCAGCTGGAGTGGATGGGGCAGGAGGGCTTCGGCATCGTCGAACGCGACTACTTCCCCAGCAGCCTGGCGCGGCGCGTCGAACGGGCGGGATGGAGCAACCGCTACGACGACACGCTGGCCTGGCTGCGGCTGATCGCCGAAACGCCGTTGCCGCCGCTGGGCGTGCCGCTCAAGGCGCTGGATACGGTGCTGCCGGAGATGGAGTTCTGGTTCCCCAGCGAGCGTCTGGGTACGGGCGCGCTGGACCGCCTGTGCGCGGCGCATCTGCTGCCGGGCGTGGGCCGTCCCGCTTTGCCGGAGCGCGAGCTGCACGGCATGCTGAAGGGCTTCACGGACCTGATCTTCGAACATGAAGGCCGCTACTGGGTGCTGGACTACAAGTCGAACGCGCTGGGCGGCGGCGACGCGGCCTATCACGCCAATGCGCTGGCCCAGGGCATGGCGGAGCACCGCTACGACATCCAGGGCGCGCTGTACATGCTGGCCCTGCATCGCCTGCTGAAGAGCCGCATGGGAGACGAATACGATCCGCAAGAACATCTGGGCGGGGCGATCTTCCTGTTCCTGCGCGGGATCGCCAATCCGCAGACGCGCGGCTGCCATCTGCTGGCGCCCGATCCGGCCTTGCTGGACGGGCTGGAATCACTGCTGGACGCATCATGACCAACGATACCTTGTTTGCCGCCATTGACGACCTGACCGAGCGCGGACAGCTGCGGCGCCTGAGCGGCGCGTTTGCGCGCTTCATCGGCAGCATCGGCGCGCACTCGCCGCAGCTGATGCTGGCGTGCGCGCTGCTGTCCGAGCTGGAAGGACGCGGCCACAGCTGCCTGCTGCTGAGCGAACTGGCGGGCGATCCCTCCGGCCTGCTGGGCTGGAATCCGGACGACTGGCGCTTGCTGCGGGAAGCGGTGACGCCGTGGCCGAAGAATGCGGCGGCCTGGCGTTCGCTGCTGGCGGCGGCCGACCAGGTGTGGCCGGTGGGCGACCTGGACTTCCAGCAGCCGCTGGTGCTGGATGGCGAGCGCCTTTATCTGCGCCGCTACTGGCGCGATGAGCACATGGTGGCGCATGCCATCAAGTCGCGCGCCGAGGCCAAGCACGATGCGCCGGATGCGGCGCTGGTGAAGCGCTGGCTGGACAAGCTGTTCGACCATACGCGGGGCGCCACCAACTGGCAGAAGATCGCCTGCGCCATCGCGATTCGCGGCAAGCTGGGGATCATCACCGGCGGGCCGGGTACCGGCAAGACCTATACCGTGGCGCGTTTGCTGGCTTTGCTGTTTGCCTGTGCGGGCACGGAGCGGGAGGGCTTGCGTGTCGCGCTGGCGGCGCCCACCGGCAAGGCGGCGGCGAGGTTGAAGCAGTCGATCGATCAGGCGCTGGACCAGCTGGATGCGGACGTCGGCAGCGAGCTGCCGCTGCGCGATCTGGCCAGCCGCATGGGCGCGGCGCGCACCTTGCATAGCCTGCTGGGCGCGCGCCCGGATAGCCGGGCCTTCAAGCACAATGCGGGCAATCAGCTGGATGTTGATGTGCTGATCGTGGATGAGGCCTCGATGATCCACCTGGAGATGATGGCGTCACTGCTGGCGGCCTTGCCTTCCAGCGCCACCTTGATTCTGCTGGGCGACAAGGACCAGCTGGCGTCGGTGGAGGCGGGCGCGGTGCTGGGCGATTTGTGCCACGATGCGCAGGCGGGCAACTACACGGCGGAGACCATCGCCTACGTGCAGGAAGCCTGTGGCGAAGCCATTCCTGCCGAATTTGCGGCCGGCGCGGGACGCGGCGGCGCGGTGTCGCAGCAGACCGTGATGCTGCGCGAGAGCCGGCGTTTCGGCGGTCCGATCGGCGCACTGGCGCTGGCGGTCAATGAGGGCGATGCGGCGCGCTCCGTGGCGGTGCTGCGGGGCGAGGTGGCCGCGGAAGCAGCCGATCCGGGCCCGGTGGCGTGGATCGACCCTGCCCACGCTTCCGACGTGCTGCGGCTGGCGATGGCGGGTTACGGCCCGACCATGGAACGCATCAAGGCCGGTCCCGGCGATCTGCCGTATGCCGACTGGGTGCTGCAGGTGCTGAAATCGTTTGAAGGCTTCCGCCTGTTGTGCGCGGTGCGTGAGGGCGAGTGGGGCGTGTCTGGCCTGAACGAGAGTATCGAGCAGCGGCTACAGAAGGCCGATCTGATTCGGCGTAGCGGCGAGTGGTATGTGGGCCGTCCGGTGATGATCACGCGGAACGACTACGGCACCGGCGTGTTCAATGGCGACATCGGCCTGACGCTGCCGGATCCGGCGCGGCCTGGCGCCTTGCGGGTCTACTTCGCGGAAGGGAACGTGGTCCGCAGCGTGCTGGCGACGCGTCTGCGCAATGTGGAAACGGCGTACGCGATGACGGTGCACAAATCGCAGGGCTCGGAGTTCAGCCACACGGTGCTGGCGTTGCCGCGCGATGGCGGCGGGGTGCTGGCGCGGGAGCTGATCTACACCGGCATCACGCGCGCCCGCACCCGCTTCACGCTGCTGACGCCGAACGCACAGGTGCTGCTGGAAGCGATCACACAGCGCACCCAGCGCGCCAGCGGCCTGCGCGAGCTGCTGTAAAAGAAAAAAAGGGGACAGACCACGTTTTCCCGCTGGCCGGGAAAACGTGGTCTGTCCCCTTTTTTTCTTAGGTGGCGCGGCGGTGGCGGCTGCCGTGCTTCTTGGCGCGGGCGGAGGCGGTCATGACTTTCGGCTCGGCGTCCTTGCCGGCCAGCAGGCGGCGGATGCTGAGGGCATCCATCATGCGGGCGGAGCTGGCCTTGGCGTTCAGCAGCACCAGGGTGGCGTTCTTGCCGGCCGCCTTGATGCGCATGATCAGGCAACGGCCCGCTTCTTCGGTGTAGCCGGTCTTGGACAGGCCGACGTCCCAGCCCTTGGCGCCCACCAGGCGGTTGGTGTTGTGGTATTCCACCTTGCGGCCCTTGATGTTGATGACGTCCTTGGTGTCGGTGGTGATGCGGCGGATGTCGGGATAGGTCGCGGCGGCGCTGGCCATCTTGACCAGGTCGGTGGCGGTGGAGCGGTTGCTCGGCGACAGGCCGGTCGGCTCTTCAATCACGGTCTGGGTCAGGCCCAGCGCCTTGATCTTGGCATGCACGGCGGCCTTGAAGGCGGTAAAGCCGCCCGGATAGGTGCGCGCCAGCGCGGCGGCGGCGCGGTTGTCGGAGGACATCAGGGCCAGCTGCAGCACGTCGCCACGGGCGATCTCCGCACCCACCGGCACGCGCGAGGTGCTGTGCTTGAGGGTGTCGACGTCGCCCTGCTCAATGCTGATGGGGGCGTCCATGTCCTGGTGCGCGTCCAGCACCACCATGGCGGTCATCAGCTTGGTCAGCGAGGCGATCGGCACCTGCACGGTGGCGTTTTTTTCGAGCAGCACCTTGCCGGTGTCGTCTTCGACCACCAGCACGGACTGCGAGCCAAGGTTCGGCACGGCGGCGAAGGCGGCGGCGGTAAACGAACTCAGCAATACGGCAGCAATTTTCTTGAGCATATTCGGTATTCTTGGAAGAGGAGGGGTTGCACGCAACCAATCTGGTCTTGCGGCAACATTTTCGCAAGGATACACAATAACATTAAAGTGATTTCTCGTCTATTGCGCGTAAGTTCTGAGCAACAAATGAAAAGCCCCGGCGGCTGGCCGGGGCTGGCGGAAATGCGGGAAATTACTTGTTTTGATAAATCTTGTCGAACTCGGCGCCGTCATCGAAGAATTTCTTCTGGGCCTGGCGCCAGCCGCCGAAATATTCATCCACCGTGAACAGGGTGACGGGTTTGAAGTTGGCGGCGTACTTCTTGGCCGCCGCTTCGGAGCGGGGGCGGAAGTAGTGCTTGGCGATGATGTCCTGGGCCGGCTCCGAGTACAGGAAGTTCAGGTAGGCGGTGGCGGGCTTGCGCAGGCCACGGCGGTCGACCACCTTGTCGACCACGGCAACGGGCGATTCGGCCAGGATCGAGGAGGCGGGGTAGACCACCTCGAAGTTGTCGCCGAATTCGGCGCGCACCAGGTTGACTTCATTCTCAAAGGTCACCAGCACGTCGCCGATCTCGCGCTGGGTAAAGGTGGTGGTGGCGCCGCGGCCGCCGCCGTCCAGCACCGGCACGTTCTTGAAGATTTTGGTGACAAGTTCGCGTGCCTGGGCTTCCGTGCCGCCTTTCTTCAGCACCGAGCCCCAGGCTGCCAGCACGGTGTAGCGGCCGTTGCCGGAGGTTTTGGGATTGGGCACGATCACTTTCACGCCCGGCTTGGCCAGGTCGTCCCAGTTGTGGATCTGCTTGGGATTGCCCTTGCGTACCAGGTAGATCATGGTGGAGTAGAACGGCGCGGCGTTGTGCGGGAACTTCTTGCTCCAGTCGGCCGCCACCAGGCCGTGGTCGGCCAGCATGTCGATGTCGTTGGCCTGGTTCATGGTGACCACGGCCGCTTCCATGCCGTCGGCCACGGAGCGGGCCTGCTTGGAGGAGCCGCCGTGCGACTGGTTGATCGAGACGGTCTCGCCGGTGGTCTTCTTGTAGTCGGCCACGAAGACGGGATTCAGATCCTTGAACAGCTCGCGCGCCACGTCGTAGGACGCGTTCAGCAGCACGGTCTCGGCAGCGGCGGCGTGCAGGGGCAGACCCAGGGTGGCGGCGCCTGCCAGCAGGGTGGACAGGAACCAGCGGCGGGAGGTAGTGGGTCGCATAGATGGTGGCATAAGCAGCTTTCTTGTCAGAAGACAACTATGGTGTAGAATTTCGCCCGGAATGGATACGAATTAATCGTAATAAGCTTAAACCTGCAGAATAACACCGTTGCCGAACGGGTTTTTCCGCTTGGGTGTATAGTCGCCTCATGCACAGGAAGCCGTAGCCGCTTCTATTGCAACTGAGAAATGTTTGTGAGCGTACATGAGTCTTGAAATTCGTATTGCTGCTTCAACGGATGCGTTCGCAGCGTGCAATGTATTGCGCCGCTCGATCACGGAGTGCTGTGAGCAGGATCACCGTAATGATGCCGCCATCCTGGATGCCTGGCTGGGCAATAAAACGCCGCAGATGGTGGCCAACTGGTTTAGTTCCCCCACCAATTTCTCGCTGGTCGCCCTGGACGGCGGCGAGCTGGTCGGCGTTGCCCTGCTGACGGGCGCCGGCAAGCTGGCGCTGTGCTACCTGCTGCCGGAGGCGCGCGGCAAGGGCATCGGCAAAGCCTTGCTGACGCGCATGGAGGACCAGGCTTGCGGCTGGGGCGTCAAGGCGCTGCAGCTGCACAGCACTGCGGGGCGCGCCCTTCTTTGCCAGCCAGGGCTATGTGGAGGCGGGCAAGGTGCGTTCGCCCTACGGTGTGGAAACCACCTTTTACTGGAAGCAATTGGACACGGGCGCGGATGCCGGTGCGCCCGCCAACGGCAAGCGCAAGCGCTTCTGCAACTGCAATTCCGCCTGAAAGGACCGCGCATGGAAGTGAAGGTGAGCCGCCAGGAGATTTTTCCCACCACCATCTGGTCCTTCGATCTGAGCTTTCTGCGCGAGTATTTCCCGGCCTGGCTGGAACTGGTGCAGGACTGGCGCCAGAAGGAGCCGTCGGCCGGACGCAGCAACCGCCAGGGCTGGAATTCCGACCTGCGGGTCATGCAGATGGCTCTGTTCGCCCCGCTGGAACAGGCCGCCCGCGCCGCCTTCCAGCACGCTTTTAACGAGATGAAGCTGACCACGCCGGCCTCCTTCCGCCTGGAAGGCTGGATCAATGCGCTGGACCAGGGCGGCTACAACCTGCCGCACCACCATCCCAACCGCCTGCTGAGCGGCTGCTTCTACCTGCAAGTGCCGGAGCGGTCGGCGCCGCTGACCCTGATCGATCCGCGGCCGGCGGTGGGCCTGACGGCGATGCCGGGGCAGGGCGCCAATTGCGGCGGGCTGGCCCATGTGGCGCCGGTTCCTGGCCAGCTGCTGCTGTTCCCGCACTGGCTGGAGCACCAGGTCGACTACAATCAGAGCGCTACGGCGCGCATTTCCATCGGCATCAACGCCTGCCTGGCCTGAGCTTTATTCCGAAATCGCATAAGAAATGGTGAAAGCATTCGTTTTCCTTTGGGGAGCGGGGCGTTAGGCTGTGTTCCTCGAAAGCTTTACCGAAGGAAACCCGATGTCCTACCCCCTCCTGCAGCAATACCTGGAGCGCTTGTCCAGCAGCACCGGCGCCGCTTCCAGCATCAGCCTGGATGCCCAGGGCCGCGCCCAGGGCCGTTTTTTCAACTGCACCATGAGCAGCGCCTTCCAGCCGATCCGCCACGTGGTGCGCGGCGAGGTGCTGGGCTACGAGGGCCTGGCGCGCAGCGTTTCCGCCGCCGACGAGGGGCTGTCGCTGTGGAAGCTGCTGGACCACGCGGCCAGCGACGATGAGTCGGTCGAGCTGGACCGGCTGTGCCGCATGCTACATGCGATTAACTTCTTCCGCCAGAGCGGCACCAGCGGCCCGGACCTGTTCCTGAATGTGCACGACCGTCTGCTGAGCGCGGTCAGCAGCAACCACGGCCACGCCTTCCGCCGCATTCTCGATGCGCTGGAGTTGCCGCTGGCGCGGGTGGTGCTGCAGCTGCCGCCCACCTCGCCGCAGCAGGGCTGGCTGCTGAACTACGTGGCGGATAACTATCGCCGCAATGGCTTCCGCTTTGCCGCGCAGGCCGCCAATCCGACCGAGGCGCGCCAGCAGCTGGAGCGGGTGCGGCCCGATGTGCTGCGCATCGACGCGCGCGAGCTGCCGGACCTGGCCGAGCTGTCGGCCGTGCTGCGGCAGGCGCGCGAGGCGCAGGTGCCGGTGGTGTTCAAGCGGCTGGAGTCGGTGCATGCGCTGCAGACCTTGCGCACCCTGGCCGAAACGGTGGGCGGTGACGTGCGCGTGCAGGGCTATCTGCTGGATGCGCCGCGCGCCGCCTTGCTGGAAGAGCAGCCCGACACCAGCCGGGAAAACGTGACCAGGGGTTTTTCATTTCCCCCCGCTACGCTATAGTAGGCATATTGTGTTTTCAGGTTCGCTATGGCAACGCGCAGAGATTTTCTTCAACGGGGTTTGGGGCTCACTGCCGCCAGTTTCATTTCCGTGCCGCTGATCGGCTGCGCCACGCGCGCCGCCGCTCCGGCTCCGGTGTACAGCAGCGCCGCCGCCAAGCCGGCGCATCATCCGGGCCCAGCGCCCGCCACGGCAGTGACGGCGGGGTCGCCTCCGGTGGCGGCGGCGCCCCAGTCTGCCTTCGGTCCGGCCCGCAATGGCGAGCTGGAACCGCCGCCCGATATCTTCGACGCCCAGGCGCTGGACCTGGAATTCTGGCTCAAGCCGCGCGTGATCGAAGTGACGCGCCCGGCCAGCGGCGAACGCGCCAAGCTCTTGTACTGGAAGGATGGCGAGCTGATCGAGTCGGCCTACCAGGACCTGTGCCACCTGATGCGCGACGTCAGCGCCAAGGAAACCGTGCGCATCGATCCCAAGCTGTTTGAAACGCTGTGGGGCACGCAAGCCTTCGTGGCGCGCTACGGCATCGAGCAGCCGCTGGAGATCCTGTCGGGCTACCGCACCGCCGCGCACAACGAGAAGCTGCGCGAGGCGGGCGTGCCGGCGGCGCGCCAGTCGCTGCACATGGAGGGGCGCGCGGCCGATATCCGCATCGCCAACCTGAATTCGGAGGTGCTGGGCGGGCTGGTGCGCAGCTTCCGCCAGGGCGGGGTGGGCTTCTACTACCGCGAAGGGGCGCGCGGCGGCTGGATTCACACCGACACTGGATTGAAGCGGACCTGGCGCGGCTAAGGTACACTGCCGGTTTTTTACAGCAAGCTCAGGATGACGATGCAAGACCCCCAAGATGCGCCGCGCTTCAAACCCGTGCCATGGAGCGGCCTGGAAACCCCGGCCGACGTGGAACTGTGGATCGCCGAACACAATCTGAGCATGCAGGAAAATATCGCCAGGCACGAGACCGGCTATGGCGTATGCTTCACCCTGGCCGCCGGCGGCGAGATCTATCTGCAGACCACGCAGGACGGCGCCCTGGTGCTGGACGTCAGCGAGGAAGCGGCTTGGGCCGCGCCGGTGATCATGGCGGCGGCCCGGGTGGAGCAGCCGGCGGGCGCCCTGTGGGTGCTGCCGGATGATAAGCTGATCCAGCTGATGATCGGTTTGAGCAGCCTGATCGCCACCTCGCAACTGGTGGTGGGGCACAACTTTGGCGGGCGCCGCCGTATGGGCGCCTGGTAATCACAAAACTAAAAGAACCCTATGCATATTTCCCGTCTGTCCAAATTCACGCTGGGCCTGCTGATGGCCGGCGCCCTGCTGCAAGCCGGCGCCGCTGACCTGCTGAGCACCATCAAGGCGCGCGGTGCCATCAAGGTGGCGATGGAGGGCGTCTACCCGCCGTTTAACTTCAAGGACCAGAAGACGGGTGAACTGACCGGCTATGACGCCGATGTGGCGCGCCTGCTGGCCAGCAAGCTGGGCGTGAAAGTGGAGTTTGTCAGCACCGAGTGGGCCAGCATCCTGGCCGGCCTGTCGAGCGGCAAATACGACGTCATCATTTCGCAAGTCAACGTGACGCCCAAGCGCGAGCAGGTGTTCGACTTCTCCACGCCGTATGTGTATTCGCAGCCGCAGCTGACCGTGCGCAAGGATGAAAAGGGCGACTACCCGACGCTGGAAGCGCTGAAAGGCAAGCGCCTGGGCGTGGGCCAGGGCAGCGTCTACGAGATGCAGGCCAAGGCGGTGCCGGGCATTGAAGTGAAGAGCTATCCGGCCGCGCCGGACACCCTGTCGGACCTGTCCACCGGCCGCATCGACGCCGCCCTCAACGACAGCCTGATGACGGCCTATCTGCTGCGCACCTCCAAGCTGCCGATCAAGGCCGGCGCGCGCGTGGGCGTGGTCGAGCGCATGGCGATCCCGTTCCAGAAGGGCAATCCGCAATTCAAGCAGGCGCTGAACAAGGCGCTGGCCGACGCGGCCGCCGACGGCAGCCTGAAAGCCATCTCGGAGAAGTGGTTCGGCATCGACGTCAGCAAGGCGCCGTGAGCATGGATTGGCAGGATTTGCAGGCGCTGTTTGCCGAAGCGGCGCCGGTGATGCTGAAGGGCGCCGGCTATACCGTCATCTTTGCCGTGGCCGCCATGCTGGGCGGCCTGGTGCTGGGCTTGCCCACCGCCGTGATGCGCATCGTGCCCTGGCGCGCGCTGCGCTGGCCGGCCACCCTGTACGTCAGCCTGATCCGTGGTACCCCGCTGCTGGTGCAGATGTTCGTGATCTATTACGGCCTGCCCAGCGTGGGCATCGAGTTCACCCCGGTGACGGCGGGCATCCTGGCGCTGAGCCTGAACGCGGGCGCCTATCTGTCCGAAAGCCTGCGCGGGGCGATTGCCGGCATCAGCCGCGGCCAGTGGTCGGCCAGCTTCAGCCTGGGCCTGGGCTATGGCGCCACCTTGCGCTACGTGGTGATGCCGCAGGCGCTGCGGCTGGCGGTGCCGTCAATGAGCAACACTTTGATCAGCCTGATCAAGGACACCTCGCTGGTCTCGGTGATCACCATGACCGAGCTGATGCTGTCGACCAAGGAGGTGATCGCCACCACCTTCCGCCCCCTGCCGCTGTATGTGGCGGCGGCCGCCATCTACTGGGTGCTGAGCCTGGTGTTCGAGGCGGTGCAGCGCCAGGCCGAGCGCCGTTTGAACCGCGCCCACCGCTAAAGGCGGTTCTCGACACCGCCGCCGGACAATGCTAGTCTAGTCCTGCGTCATCCTGTTGCCGTGCTCACACGAATGGATGGGATATGGACAAAGAACAGCAGCTGCAGCAGGCCAGCCGCGCACCGGGTGGCTGGGGCATACCTTTCGCGATGCCAGCGTCCGGCGTGCTGGCGCCGCTCGGCGCGCCGGCCGGGCCGCACGAGCTGCCCGCCCCGGCCCCGGCGCCAGCCCCGGCCCTGGCCCTGGCCCAGGAGCAGGCTTACTTCAACGACCTCTATCTGCTGGCCCCGGTGGGCTATTTCGTGCTGGGCTTCGACACCACCATCCTGCAAATGAACGTGGTGGGCGCCGACCTGCTGGGCCTGCCGCGCGCCAACCCTGAGCAAGCCCATTTCCGCAGTTTCATCTGCGCCCGCTTCCTGGAAGACTTCGACCGCTTTCTGCGGCTGGCCATCAACAGTGGCCAGCCGGAGCGCTGCGACTTGCAGATGGCGCGGCCGCACCAGGTGCAGGGTTTTCCCGTCACCCTGCGCGCCAGCGCCGACAGCAGCGGCCAGGCCATCCGGGTGGTGCTGGAGCTGGCCGAAGGCAAGCTGGCGGCGCTGGAACGCAGCGAGGAGCGCTTCCGCCGCATCGTGCACACGGCCGAGGAGGGTATCTGGGAAATCGACGGCCAGGCGCGCACCAGCTTCGTCAATCCGAAAATGGCGCAGATGCTGGGCTATACCATCGAGGAGATGCTGGACCGGCCGCTGATCCATTTCATGGACGAGGAGGGCCGCGTCATCCTCGAGCGCAATATCGCGCGGCGCCAGCAAGGCATCTCCGAGCGCCACGAATTCAAGTTCCTGCGGCGCGACGGCAGCGAGCTGTGGGCCACCCTGGCCACCAATCCCATCTTCGACAGCGACGGCACCTATATCGGCGCGCTGGCGCTGGTGAGCGACATCACGGCCAGCCGCCAGTCTTCCGAGCTGATGTGGCAGCAAGCCAATTTCGACAACCTCACCGGGCTGCCCAACCGCCACATGTTCCAGGACCGCCTGCGCCAGGAAATGAAGAAGGCCGCGCGCGAAGGCTTTTTCCTGGCCCTGCTGTTCATCGACCTGGACGGCTTCAAGCAGGTCAACGACACCCTCGGGCACGAGCAGGGCGACCAGCTGCTGAGCGAGGCGGCGCAGCGCATCGCCGCCTGCGTGCGCGCTTCGGACACCCTGGCGCGGCTGGGCGGGGACGAGTTCACCATCATCCTGTCGGGCCTGGACCATGTGTCCAGCATCGAGCGGGTGGCGCAGAATGTGATCGGCAGCCTGAACCAGCCGTTTGTGCTGGACGGCGACAGCACCTTCATCTCCGCCAGCGTGGGCATCGCGCTGTACCCCACCGACGCGCAGGAACCGGAGCAGCTGCTGCGCCATGCCGACCAGGCCATGTACGCCGCCAAGAACGGCGGGCGCAACCGCTACAGCTATTTCACGCCCGACCTGCAGCTGGCGGCGCAGGCGCGCCTGCAGACCACGCTGGACTTGCGGCGCGCGCTGGCGGCGGGCGAGTTCGAGCTGCACTACCAGCCCATCGTGCATCTGCCGAGCGGGCGCATCGCGCGCGCCGAAGCCTTGCTGCGCTGGCGCCATTCCCAGCGCGGCCTGCTGACGCCGGTGGACTTTCTGCCGTTTGCCGAATCGAGCGGGCTGATGGTGGAAATCGGCGACTGGGTGTTCCGCCAGGCGGCGGCGCAGACGCGCGCCTGGCAGGAGCGCTTCGGCGCCGACTTCCAGGTCGGCATCAACCTGTCGCCGGCGCAGTTCCGCGGCGAGCTGGCGCTGTACCAGGGCTGGCTGGCGCATGCGCAGGCGCTCGGCCTGGCGCCGCGCAGCATGGTGATCGAGGTGGCGGAAACCATCCTGCTGGACGGCGCGGCCAAGATCAATGAGCGGCTGGCGCAGCTGCGCGCGATGGGCGTGCAGGTGGCGCTGGATAACTTCGGCACCGGCTATTCCTCGCTGGCCCACCTGAAGGCCTTCCATCTCGACTATCTCAAGCTGGACCGCAGCTTCGTGCACAATATGGTGGCCGACTCGGGCGACCTGGCGCTGTGCGAAGCGCTGATCGTGATGGGCCACAAGCTGGGCCTGCAGGTGGTGGCGGAAGGGGTGGAGAACGCGGCCCAGCATGCCTTGCTGATGGCCACCGGCTGCGACTACGCCCAGGGCTTCCTGTACGCGCGCGCCGTGCCGGCCGAGGACATGGCCGCGCTGGTGGAGCCAGGGATAGGCCGGATCGGCCCGGCTTAGCGCAGGCGCAGCAGCGACATCACGCGTTCGCGGTTGATGCCGGCCAGGGCGGAATTGATCGACAACAGCGACTGGTAGCCGGGCTGCACGGTGGTGCTGACGAAGTGGTTGGCCACCTGGGTCATGCCGGCCGTGGTGGCGCCGGTGGGGGTGGCGTCGGCGGCGCGTGCGCTGGCCGACTGCAGCTGGGAATTGACGTTGGCGATGGCCTGTTCCACCTGGGCCAGCGCGGCCAGCACCTGCTGCAGGGTGGAGCGCAGGCTCTCCATGTCGCCGGTCTGCCAGCTGTCGGGATCGACGCTGGGCGCCTCCGGCTCGACCTTGACGCGGTTCAGCTGGCCGCTGGGGAAGCGCACGCCGCTGCCCTGCACGGCGAAGGAGTCGCGCACGCTGGCGAAATTCGATTCGGCGGTGGAGAACTCCAGGTTGCCGTTGTCGCCGACGGCCACGCGCACGCCGGCCGGGGCCAGGGCGTCGTCAAAGCGCTGGGCGATTTCATCGTCGGTCAGGCCGGCGTCCAGGGTGACCGAGCGCACGCCCTGGTTGCCGCCCACCGAGATGGCCAGGGTTTCCTTGGCGCCGGTGCGCAGATTGGACAGGGACATGCCGCGCACGGTAAAGCGCAGCTGGGCGCCCTTGCGGTTGAAGCCCAGGCGCGGGTCCAGGCTGCCGCCGGAGGCTTGCTGGCGGTTGCGCCAGGTGTTGCTGAACTGTCGCACGCGCGCCTCCAGGGTGCCGTCCCGGATCTGGCGCGAGGCCAGCTTGGCGCTCAGGTCGGCCTTCAGGCCGCGCAGCTGGGCCGCGCTCTGCTCCAGGAAGTCAAGCGCCTGCTGGGCGCTGGAAATCTCATCCTGCAGCGGCGAATCCCAATTGCTGAGGCCGCGGCGCAGGGGCGCGGCCGAGGTGGGAGCGGGGTTGACCGGGGTCTGGGTGGCGGCGTTCTCGCCGTTCAGGCCAAGCGCGGTCCCGTCCACCGCGTGGGCGTTGGTCGCCGTGGGCGCATTGTTGCTGGGAACAATGACGGTGGCGTTGGGATTCTGGACAATTTGCATGGCAACGGAACGATAAATCGGCGCGGTACAGGCTTACAGGACGTTGAACAGGGACAGCTGATTCACCTTGGCATAAGCCTTGTAAGATGATTGCAAGGCCAGATTGTAACCGTTCAGGTCGGTGGCCGCCAATCCATAATCCAGCGAGCCGAGGTCGTGCAGGGCGGTCTGGTTGGACAGGCTGACGTTGGCGTGGTTGTCGTCCAGCGTGGCCAGGATGTTCTGCACGCCGCCAAAGGCCGCGATCTTGCCCGACACCAGGGACAGGGCCGAGTCGGCGCTGTCCATATTGTCTTTCAGGGTGGCCTGCAGCACGGGCGAGGTGGCGGTCACGCCGGGCTGGCTGAGCTGGTCGATGCTGCTATCCAGCTTGTTCAGGAAGTCTTCCAGGCCGGACACGTCGACGTTGGTGGCCTGGGTGATGCCGTTGGCCACCGTGACCAGCTGCTGGCTGGTATTGCCGGTGAAGGTGTAGCGCGAACCGATCGCCGCGGTCGGATCGAAGGTGATGGCGGCGGTGTTGGTCAGTGTGCCGGAAAAGATGTAGTGGCCCTCGGGGTCGCGCTCATTGGCGCCGTAGAAGATACTGTCGCGCAGGGCGGTCAGGGTGCTGACCATGGAGCCCAGGTCGGCGCCCGAGTTGCTGCCGTCGGAAGCCCAGACCAGCTGGTCGTGCACCTGGGTGATGTCCTTGGTGATGCCGGTCAGGTAGGTTTCGTTCTTGGACAGGCGGATCTGCACTTCGCCGATATTGCTGCGGTACTGGCTGACCACAGCTTCCTCGCGGGTCAGGCGCGACAGGCGCACATTGGTGACCGGGTCGTCCGAGGGCAGCAGCAGCTTGTTGCCCGAGGCCATTTGCTCGTTGAGCTTGGAGATGGCGCTCTGGTTGAGCTCCAGGCCGCGGTTCATGGTGTTTTCAAACTGGCTGGTGGCGATACGCATGCTAACTCCTTAATTGCCGACTTAGTTGCCAAACATCGACAGCGTCGCTTCGAACAGGCTGTTGGCCACCTGGATCGCCTTCATATTGGCTTGGTACATGTTCTGGAACTCGACCAGGTTGATGGCTTCCTCGTCCTGGTTGACCCCGCTGGTCGATTTCCAGTCGTCCTCGGCCTGCTGGCGCACCGTGGTGGCGGTCTTGAGCAGGGCCTGGTTCTGCTGGCTGACAATGCCCAGCTTGCCGACCAGCTGGGTATCGGCGTCGCCCAGCAGCACGCTGCCCACCGAGGTCAGGGTGACCGGCTGGTTGCGGATGGCGATCAGGTTCTGCAGGTTGCCGCTGTCGCCCGGAGTGCCGTCGGCGGAGAAGGCCAGCTGGCTGGCCTGGACGCCGGGCGCCACTTCCAGCAGGCCGGTGGCGCTGGAGGGGTTGAACACCAGCAGCGGCGTGCCGGGATTGCCGTTGGCGTCGGTGCCGGCGGTCAGGGTGTTGTTGACGGCCGTGCTCATCTGATCGGCCATGTCGGCGATCGACTGCTGCAGCGGCTTCAGGGTATTGGTGGCGTAATCGGCCAGGCCGCCCAGCTGGCCGCCCACCTTGGTGTCGTCCAGCACGAACTTGGTCTTGTTGAAGTCGATGGTCAGCACCGGGCTGCCGCTGCTGTAGTCATAGCTGAGGTTGCCGGCATTGGTGGCCGAGACCAGCGGCTGGCCGCTGTCCAGCGAGACGCTGCGGGTGCCGTCGGCGTTTTCCGTGACCTGGATCGCGACCTGCTGGGCCACCTGGTCGATCAGCTGGTCGCGCTGGTCGTACAGGGCCGAGGTGTTGCTGCCGAGCGCGCCGACGGCGGCGATCTGGGCGTTCAGGCTGGCGATGCTGGCCAGCGATTCATTGAGCTGGGGCAGGATGGCGGTCTTTTGCTGCTGCACCGAGATCAGCTGGTTGGCGGTCAGGTTGTAGATGCTGTTGAATTGCTCCGACATGGCGCCGGCCGCCGTGATCACCTGCTGGCGGTAGGGCGTCGAGGTGGGGTCGCCGCTGGCCGCGTTGAGGGCCTGGAAGAAGCCGTCGATGCCGCTGCTGATGCTGGACTTGTCGTCGCTCATCACCTGTTCCAGCTGGGTCAGGTAAGGCTGGACCTGGGTGTGCGCGCCCAGGTCGGAATTGGAGCGCCACAGCTGCTGGGTCTTGAAGGAGTCGCTGAAACGGATCAGCGAGCTGACCTGGACGCCGTTGCCGGCGCCCTTGCTGCCGGCGTCCGGGCCGGCGGTGGTGAGCAGGGTGCCCTGGCGGCTATAGCCCTTGGTTTGCAGATTGGCAATATTCTGGCTGGTCGTGTTGAGGGCGGCCTGGGCTGCGAGGGCGCCGGTCAGTGCGTTGTAAGTAATGCTCATATTGCCTGGTCTTTCCTAGTGTGATGCCGGGGCGACCGGTGGCTGTGCAGTCCGCGGCCACGGGTCCGTTAACTGGGGAAGGCGACGGTTTACTGCGCCGGATTAAGCGGCGGCGGCAGATTTTCTGGCGGCTTGTCCCCCTCGCTGTGGCCGGGCGCTGCTGGCTGGGCCGCCGGCAGCAGCTGGCGCAGGATCATGTCGGCGATGCCGAAGGCGCGCTGGCCGGCCATGCGGTCGGCCACCAGGTTGTCGGCCAGGTCCAGCATGTCGTCGTTGACCTTGTCCTTGTAGGGGCTGTCGTCGGCCGCCAG
>Ga0213872_10001268_pt1 | contig 16972 bp, 12 predicted proteins | sample VelepicomBERX_R2_FD_160071 | JGI IMG/M metagenome (GOLD analysis project Ga0213872, IMG submission 160071) | Rhizosphere microbial communities from Vellozia epidendroides in rupestrian grasslands, the National Park of Serra do Cipo, Brazil - RX_R2 | ecosystem: Host-associated > Plants > Roots >...
CACCGAGGGCATCAACCTGGTGATGAAACGGGTGCAGAACGCGCTGATCGCCCGTGGCTACACCACCAGCCGCGTCATCGCCAAAACGCAAGACTTGCGGACAGGCGTTCTACAACTGACGCTGATCCCCGGCCGTATTGCCGCCGTCCGTCTGCAGGACGCCGATCCCCATGCCATCAATCTGCCGGCTGTGCTGCCGCTGGCGCGTGGTGATCTGCTCAATCTGCGCGATATCGAGCAAGGGCTGGAAAACCTCAAACGCGTGCCGACGGTGGACGCGGATATCCAGATTGCGCCGGCGCAAGGGCCCGACGCCCAACCTGGCGACAGCGATTTGCTGGTGCGTTGGCAGCAGCAAAAGCCTTGGCGTCTATCGCTCGGTGTCGACGACAGCGGCAGCCGGCAAACCGGCAAGTTCATGGGCAGCGCCACGTTGTCGTTCGACAACCTGCTGCGGTTGTCCGATCTGTTCTACGTCAGCCAAAACCAGGACATGGGCGGCGGCGCCGAGGGGCCGCGCGGTACGCATTCGCAAACCGTGCACTATTCGTTCCCGATTCAGAATTGGCTTTGGTCGCTGACCTACAGCCAGAGCCACTACTACCAGCAGGTCGCCGGGCAAAACCAGCCCTACATCTATAGCGGCGACAGCCAGAACGACGAGGCGAAATGGACGCGCCTGCTGTATCGCACCGCGCGCAGCAAGACCTTCGGCTGGGTCTCGCTATGGCTCAATACCTCTAGCAACGACATCGACGACACCGAAATCCTGATTCAGAACCGCCGTACCGCAGGCTGGGCGGCGGGCCTGTCGCGTGTCGACTACCTTGGCGCCGCCACGCTATCGACCGACCTCGGCTACCGCCGCGGCACAGGCGCCTTCAACGCTCAGCCGGCGCCGGAAGAGGCGAGCGGCGAGGGTTCGTCGCGACTGGGTGTGATCAACGCCTCGACACAGTTGTCTCTACCCTTTGCCATGCTCGGCCAATCGTTGCGCTACGACCTGGCTTGGCGCGCGCAGTGGAACCGCACGGCATTGGCGCCGCCGGACCGCTTCAGCATCGGCGGCCGCTACACCGTGCGCGGCTTTGACGGCCAAAACACCTTGAGCGCCGAACGCGGCTGGGTGGTGCGCAACGATCTGAGCTGGAACGTTCCGCGCCTGGCGGGCGAGCTCTATCTCGGACTCGATTACGGCGAGGTCGATGGCCCCAGCAGCGGCTTGCTGCTTGGCCGCCACTTGGCGGGCGGGGTGATCGGCTGGCGCGGCCAGATCCGGCAGCTCAACTTCGACCTGTTTGCCGGCCAGCCGCTGTCGCGCCCGACGGGCTTCGACACCGACCGCTATGTGGCGGGTTTCTCTCTCAATCTTTCGTTCTAGGTACGGGTATGCAGATAGACGGCTATCAGGTGATCGCGCCCGCTTTGTTGGGTGAGCCCTGTAATCAATCGGAGGCGCTGGGCGCCGCTACGTGGCTATGGATGCAATCGCCGCTGCATCGTGACGCACCGCTGCACGCGTTGTCTCAATTGCTGTTGCCGGCGATCGTCAAAGGCCAGTTCGTGCTTTTGAGCGAGCAAGGCAAACCGGTGTGCTTTCTGTCGTGGGCCCGCTTCAGCCGCGTAGCGGAATACCGCTATTTGCACAATCCGCCGATCGCGATGGCGCTGGCCGATTGGGATAGCGGTTCGCGCGAATGGATTCTCGACTTGATTGCGCCCTTCGGTCATGGCGCGCGCGTTGTGCAATTGCTGCGCAAGCGATTGCTCGCCGGCCACATCATGCGGTCGCTGTATCACCGCGGCAGTGAAAGAGGGATTCGCATCAAACATTTCGTCGGTGGCGCATTGCTGCCGGAAGAGGCGCGCACGTGGCTGGCGCTGAATCCGCCAGCATGGGAGTTGAAGGATGAATAAACGTTGTTTCCGCGTGATTTTCAACCGGGCGCGCGGCCTATTGATGGCGGTGGCGGAGACGGTTGCCGCCCGGCAATCGGCGGGTGCTTGCGATGCGGCGGGCGGCCCGGCTGCGCCTGTCTGCGTGCTGGCGGTACGTCCGCTGGCGTTTGGATTGTGGCTGGCACTCGGCGCTGTCATGCCGGTGATGGCGCAAACGCAAGTGGTGGCCGATCCGAGCGCGCCGGGCAACCGGCAGCCGGTAGTCGGCGCTGCCGGCAATGGCGTGCCGGTGGTCAACATTCAGACGCCGAGCGCCGCCGGCGTATCACGCAATGCCTACAGCCAATTCGACGTCGACAAGCAAGGCGTGGTGCTCAACAACGCCCAAGGGCCGGTGCAGACGCAGCAGGCCGGCTGGATCGCCGCCAACCCGATGCTGACCGCCGGCACCGCCCGGGTCATCCTCAATGAAGTGAATTCGTCCAACCCGAGCTTGCTGCGCGGCTATGTCGAAGTCGGCGGCAATCGCGCCCAAGTGGTGATCGCCAACCCGAGCGGCATCCAATGCGATGGCTGCGGTTTCATCAACGCCAACCGCGCGACCCTGACCACCGGTTCGGCCGTGCTCGACGGCAGCGGCAACCTGACCGGCTATCAAGTGCGCGGCGGCACCATCACCATCGGCGCCGGCGGCATGGACGCCAGCACCACCGACTATACCGACGTGCTGGCGCGGGCGGTGCAAGTGCAAGGCAGTCTCAAGGCCTCGGTGCTCAATACCGTTGCCGGCGCCAACGACATGAGCGCGGACCTCTCCAGCATCCATCGCGTCACGCCCGCCGCCGGCACCGCGCCGGCTTACGGCATCGACGTCGCCGCCCTGGGCGGCATGTATGCCGGCAAGATCATGCTGACCGCCAATGAGCTGGGCGTCGGCGTGCGTAATGCCGGGGTGCTCGGCGCCAGTGCCGGCGACGCGGTGGTCACCACCAGCGGCCAACTGATGAATAGCAATCAAATTCAGGCCTCCGCCGGCAACGTGACGCTGAGCGCCGACCAAGGCGTCAGCAACAGCGGCACGGTCAAGGCCAGCGCCGGGCTGAGCGTGGCTAGTTCAGTGGCGGTGAATAACCAGGCCGGGGCCACGCTCAGTGGTCAAACCGTGAACGTGACCGCTTCCGATCTGAGCAACCAGGGCACGGTGGTCGCACAGGGCAATCAGCAGCTGACGCTGACGGGGACCTTGAACAACGCCGCCGGCGCAACCCTGAGCGCTGGCGCGCAGACGATCAATGCCGCCAGCGCGGTCAATCAGGGCACGATCAGCGCAACCAATGCGTTGCAGTTGACGTTAAGCGGCGCGTTGACCAACGCCAGCGGCGGAGTGATGAGCGCGACGACGCAAACGGTCAATGCGGCCAGCATGAGCAACCAGGGCAGTGTCAACACAGTCGGCACGTCACAGTGGATGTTGAGCAGCGCGTTGACCAACGCCAGCACCGGGGTAATGAGTGCCGCGAATCAAACGGTGAATGCGGCCAGTGTGACGAACCTTGGGGCGATCAGCGCCACCGGTTCCCTGCAACTGACCTTGGCGGGGCAGCTGGATAACCAGGCGGGGGCAAGCTTGGTCGCCACAAATACGCAACTGACCAGCGGCAGCCTGACCAACCGCGGCACCATCGACGGCGCCACAACGCTGATCCAAACCGGCAACTTCGATTTGCTCGGCACAGGGTTGGTAATGGGGGATCACCTGTCGATCGGCGCCAGCACCTTCACCATCGGCAATGAAAACGGCACGGCGGCGGTAGCCGCCGCACGCAGCCGGCTCGACCTGGGCGTGCAGCACTTGAGTGTGAGCGAACACGCGCTGCTGCATAGCGAAGGCGACATGGCCATCGGCGGCCAGCTCGACAGCAACGGCCAGGCTACCGGCAAGGCCAACAGCTTGACGCTGTCGAGTGCGCGCATCGAGGCCATGGGCGGTCTGACCGTCAATACCGCCTCGCTGTCGCTCGCCAATGCACATTTCGCCAGCGCACTGCAGGCGGACCCGCGCTATCCGCAGAGCATCACCGAATACCAGGGCAGCGGCTCGGCGACCCGCTACGCGCCTGGCACGCCGGGCGTGTACATCTACAACGACGAGTCGGATCATCTGCAAACCCCGGAGGGCAGCTTCGAGAGCTGGCTGAGCTACAACTACACCCGCACGGTGCAAACCGAGGTCGTGACCCAAACCGACCCGGCGGCCATCAGCGTCGGCAACAACTTCACGCTCAACGCCGACACCGTGCTGAACGACAAGAGCACGGTGACGGTGGGGGGGCAGTTGCTCGGCACCATCGGTTCGTTGACCAATACCAGCAGCCAGGGTCAGCAGATCATCCACGACGCCGGCAGCGTGACCTCGTTCTGGCGTCAGCACAATAAAGGCCGCGATAGTACCGGCAGCAGCACGAGCAGCTATGATCCGGCCGACCAGGTGTTGAACATTACTCTGCAGCCGGCCGAATGGCAGCAAAACACGCAGAGCACGGCGCAGTACCGCACCGCCTCGCTGACGCTCGCGTCCACGCCCACGGGGCCGGCGACGCTGCACGTCGATAGCAGTTTGTTCAAGCCGGCGACCGACCCGCAATCGCACTATCTGGTCGAAACCGATCCACGCTTCGCCAGCTATAAAACCTGGCTGTCGACCGACTATATGCTGCAGCAGCTGTCCAACCCGCCGGTGATGCAAAAGCGCCTGGGCGACGGCTACTACGAGCAGCGCCTGGTGCGCGAGCAGGTGGCGCAATTGACCGGGCGCCGATTCCTCGATGGCTACAGCAACGACGAGGCGCAGTTCCAGGCGCTGATGAATAGCGGCGTGGCCGAGGCGCGAACGCTTAACCTGCAGCCCGGCGTCGCCCTGACCGCCGCGCAGGTGGCGCAATTGACCAGCAACATCGTTTGGCTGGTCAACCAGCAAGTCACGCTGCCCGACGGCACCGTCACCCAGGCGCTGGTGCCCAAGGTGTACGCCAAGCCGGATAGCGTTACCGTCAACGGCGCGGGCACCTTGATCGCCGCCAGCGATCTCAAGCTCGACGTCGCTCAGCAGTTGACCAACGGCGGCACGCTGGCCGGCTGGCAGACGGTGGCCGCCGACGCGCAAAACCTGACCCTCAATGGCGGCCAGGTCTACGGCGGCCAAGTGGCGCTGACGGCACAAAACGATTTGACCGTGCAGGGCGGCAGCATCGCCGGCCACAGTGGCGTCAGCCTGCAGGCCGGCCACGACCTGACGCTGCAGTCGACCACCGCCAGCACGCAAAGCGCGCAGGGCAGCCAGACCAATATCGCCAATGTGGCAAGCGTCAGCGTCGACGGCGCCAACGCGGCGCTGTCGCTCGCCGCCGGCAATGACCTCAACGCATTGGCGGCGCAAATCGGCAACAGCGGGCAGGGCGGCAGCACGCAGCTTGTCGCTGGCCGCGACGTCAATCTGGGCACGGTGACCACCGCCAGCGACCAGACCGTGCGCTGGAACGGCGACAACTGGCGGCACGACACGCGTAGCCAAGACGTCGGCAGCACACTGCAAACCAGCGGCAACGTCACGCTCACCGCTGGGCGCGATGCCAACCTGACCGCCGCCAGCGTGACCAGCGATCAGGGCGACATGACAGTGGCGGCCTCGCGCGACGTCAACGTCAATGCAGGCCATGCCACCAGCCTGGTGGACGAAGCGCACAAGCACGCAGGCAAGAGCGGTTACCTGGCCACCAACACCATCACCACGCGCGACACGGTGCGGCAGGATCAGGCCGTCGGCAGTACGTTATCCGCCGACACCTTGACGTTGAACGCCGGCCAGAACCTGACCGTGACCGGCAGTAACGTGGTCAGCACACAGCAGACCACACTGATGGCCGGGCAGGATGTGACCATCAACAATGCCGTCAACCACATCGACGAAGTGCATCAAAAGCAAGAGCGGACGTCGGGCCTGTTCAGCGGCGGTGGGTTGATGGTGACCATCGGCGTGCAACAGCAAGACCTCGATCAGCATGGCGTCGGCGACACGGCGGCCGCCTCGACCGTCGGGTCGACCAACGGCAATGTGTCGATTAACGCCGGCCAGCATTACCAACAAATCGGCAGTCAGGTGGAGACGCCGAGCGGCAGCATCGATATCACCGCTAAGAAAGTGGACATTACCGAAGCGCGCGATACCCGCCAGGACGACACCGACCAGCGCTTCAAGCAGTCAGGCGTCAGCGTGGGGATCACCAGCCCGATCTTGAGTGCGATACAGACCGCGCAACAGATGAAGAGCGCGGCGAGCCAGACCGGCGACACGCGCATGAAGGCCCTGGCGGCGGGTACGGCGGCGCTGGCCGGGAAAAATGCCTATGACGCGCAGCGCCAGGCGCTTGCCAACGCGGAGGCTAACGGGGGGGATCCGGTCAAAGCCAGCGGCATCAACATCAGCATTAGTCTCGGCACGAGCCAGAGCCAAAGCCATACCACCCAAACCAGCGACCATGCCGCCACCTCGACCGTCACCGCCGGCGGCAACGTCAACATCGCCGCCACCGGCGACGGCGCCAACAGCGACTTGACCATCCGAGCCAGCGATGTCAACGCCAAGGGCAACATCGACCTGAGCGCCGACCATGCGGTCAACCTGCTGGCGGCGCAAGACACCAATGCCCAGCACAGCACCAACAAGAACTTCGGCGCGAGCGTCGGCATCAGCTTCGGCTCCAATGGATTGATGTTCAATGCCAGCGTCAATGGCGGGCGCGGTCACGCCGACGGCACCGATGTCACCTGGGTCAACAGCCATGTGGCCGCCGGCAATCAGTTGACGCTGACCAGCGGCGGAGATACCACGCTCAAAGGCGCGGTCGCCAGCGGCAAGCAGGTCACGGCCAACGTCGGCGGCAATCTGAACATCGAGAGCCTGCAGGACACGAGCCAGTACGACAGCAAACAGCAGAGCTACGGCGCCAGCATCTCGGTCGGCTATGGGGCGATGAGTGGCAGCGCGAATGTCAGCAACGAAAAGATGCATAGCGATTACGCCAGCGTCACCGAACAGAGCGGCATCCAGGCGGGAGACAATGGTTTCCAAGTGGCGGTGAACGGCAACACTGACCTGAAGGGCGCGGTGATCAGCAGCACTGACCTTGCGGCTGTGGCGGGGCGCAATCGCTTGACGACCGGTTCGCTGACGTATAGCGATGTACAGAACCATGCTAGCTACGATGGGGATAGCTTCAGTATTGGCGGTGGTTACAGCACCGGCTCCGGGAATGTTGGCAAAGACCAGCAGGGCCGAGCCGCCACTGGTGGCGCGGCAGTCGCGCAGTCCGATTTGCCGAAAGATGGGGGCCTCTCGGCAACGTTGCCGATTGCCATGAGCGCCAGCGGGGATGCCAGCAGTACTACTCGCTCAGGTATCAGCGTTGCCACCATTCAAATCACCGATGACACCGCGCAACAAGCCAAGACCGGTCAAACTGGCAAGGAGGCCGTCGCGGCGCTTAATCGCGACGTTGCCACGGGTCGCGATACCAGCAATGCGCTCAAGCAAATCTTCAACCAACAAGAACTGCAGGCGGACTTCAATATTGTCGGGGCTTTTGCTCGCGAGGCCGGAACCTTCCTCGACAACCGAGCCAAGGAGGTGGACACCAAGCGTGCGCAAGCGGATCAGGCAGAGAAAACGGCGCTAGACCTGACGCAGAATCTCACCGATGCGCAGCGGCAAGCCTTACTTGATCAAGCCTCTCGTCTCCGTGATGACGCGGCGCAAATTAATACCAACTGGGGGGCTGGCGGCACGTATCGGCAGATTGCGACGGCCTTGGTGGCTGGCGTGAGCGGCAATGTGGCCGGTTCCGGTAGCGAGTTCGCCCGTAACATGGTGGTGAACTACGTTCAGCAGCAAGGCGCGGGCTATATCGGCAAGCTGGTCGAGCAGGGGGAGTTGACCGAAGGCAGCCCCATGCATGCGGCGTTGCACGCGATTGTCGCTTGCGCTGGCGCGGCGGCCAGCAGTCAGTCGTGCAGCAGTGGCGCCCTGGGCGCAGCGGCATCGAGTGTGCTGACGGGGTTGTTCAGTGAAACCTCCCCTGACGAGACACAAAGTCAGCGCGAAGCCAAACGTAATCTGGTGGCCAGTCTGGTGACGGGTATTGCCACGATGAGCGGCGAGAACACGGCCACCGCGACCAATGCCGCTTCAGCGGCGGTGGACAACAACTGGTTGGCGACGCAGCAGATCGTACAGATGAACAAGGAGCTGGCTGCGGCGAAGGGCAGCTTAATCGACCAGGCCAAGGTGATCGCGAAATGGGGGGTGATCAGCGGCAAGCAAGATCTGATAACGGGCAACGCGCTGATACTAGGAGTGACCTCCGGCATGCTGAAAGATGCCAAAGGGTTGGTCAACCTGCTCAGTGATTTGCCGGGCAATCTGAGCAAGATGCAGGCCTTGCTCAACGCTCCCGATGTCGCCGGGAAACTCAGTGATGCCGTTCGAGCGGATCTGAATCAACGGTTCGCCTCGATCAACCACGCCTTGCAAGTGGGGGGCGACAACAACGCCTATCAGCTGGGGCTTGACCTAGGCGAACTGGCCTGGCAGGTGGGCAGCGTGCTGGTAGGGGTAGAGGCGGCAGCCAAGGCCAGCGTTTCTTTGGCACGATTAGGCGTTACTGTCAGCACGACCACCTTAAAGGCCATGGCCGCGACGGACCTGGCGGTCGGGATAAGAGCCCAGGTGGCCGTGGCGGGGCGTACGGCAATTGAGACGGGCAAAGATCTTGCCGCGGGGACGGCGGAGACCCTGAAGAATACCGTGAAACACCCTGCGAAAGCGGGGTCGATCGTGGATAATGCAGGGGGTGTGGGGGCGGCAAACTCCGGAGTGGTTGCGCAATATGGGCCGCTCAATCCTGGCCCATTGTCAGCTGATTTCGCAAATACATTCAGAAGTGGGACATATTCAGAGGTTGTCACTCAGCAGTCTACAACCTTGTATCGGGTTTATGGCGGGACGGCAGGTCAGCTTGGTGGCTACTGGACGACAACTCCCCCCGCAGGGCCTGTTCAGTCAATTATCGATAGTGCACTTGATCCGGTCTGGGGCAACACTGCAACGAAGGTTGTGACTATCGAAGTGCCTGCGGGAACTAAATTCTATCAGGGTGTTGCAGCACCCCAAGGGGGGCTGGTGGGCGGTGGAAGCCAAGTACTCTTTCCTCCTGGATTCAAAGTTGACCCTGCATGGATTAAAACACAATGAAAAATTGTAACTGGGAAGAAATACACGGGTTTTACTCACCTAGTGAGTATAAAATATTTTGTCTTTGGCTAATGGGCCAGGTAGAGACTGGCCAAGTCGAAGAAGTAGAGGTTTCTGTCTTTAGCGCTGATGTTCCATATGGAGTAAGTGAGCGGTGGTTTGCATGCAAACAGTCTGGAGAAGTTTGGCGATTGATTGCGCCGGAAGCTCCGTTTCGTGGAGCATGGGAGCCGAGAAGTAAAAGTAATTCACTTTGACTTATAGAGACGCTGTGAAAATGAATTTCGTGATTAGCATGTCGCAAGGCATGAAAATATATTTGGGGGCTCCAGCAAGCCCTGCACCTAAAGAATTAATTGATGATTTGTGTGGACTGGTTTCTTCAGAGGAAAAAGTCATTGAGGCGCACTACCCGCAATGCTACATCCCTTCTGCAATGACACGCCCGGCACAGGTGTTATTCATTGTTGTTACGTCGGTTGATGAGATAGAACCTACTGCAGTTTCGCTGGCAAAAAAAATTGACGCGTTGGAAAGACCTGATTTAGAGGTTTACGTATTGCCTTTGGTCGCCACAGATGCAACTGTCAGCGAGTTACGTCGTGTAGGTTGTAAGATATATGGATAAAGGAAAACTGCATTGAGTTTTCAATAAAATTATATTGGGTCAAGTCTCAACACTGTTTGGTTAGTGAACTCCGCACCTGCTATGGCGTCTCTCCACGAAGGAGAACCTCATGGCACGAACCAATGCATCGCCTGGCGCGGGCGTGCGGCTAAGCGATTTTCTCAGCATCAGTTTTCTGGCAAGAGTCTTTCCCTCCGATCTCGTCAATCGCTTGCTCGACGCGCATGGGTGTAATAGCCAGCTAATTCGAGTACCTGAATGCCTGGAGTCAAGTCTTTCATTTTTAATGGTGGATGCCAGTACCTGTCCCATGTAGAACAATGGCGCGGCAGAAAAACAGGCGGCAACCTGATGGCAGTGGAGGTTTTGTTTGGTAGGGTAAAAATAGAGTGATAAAGAAATGAAAAAGAATTTAAATTGTTGTGTGACCTTGACTGAGGATGGAGTAGATATTCCGTCTTCTGACGGGGCTGAGGTTGAGTCGCCTCAAGATGCCCTTCTTGCGGTAAAATTAATTTTGACCATGGCTGGTGAAAAAAATTGGATATGTGGCATTGATGCTGTACTTGATGAGCTTCGAGGAAAAAATGATCACGATAATGCAAAGTCAATCATTAAAACTATGATGCGAGGCGGTGGGGGATTCTCAGAATATTATATTTCATCAGAGCTTGGTGGAATGCAAAAGGAAATGAATCGAAAGTTAGATTCGCTAAAGGATTATCTATGGGCATGGGCAATTGATAGCAACGGGAGTGGTAATTAAAAACCCATGTATATGGAAGTGTAAAATCTTGTATTTATTAATATTTGATGTTTTTTGAATAAAAGCCCCCTAGTAATAGATGGGGCTTTTTGCTTTCCTCTCGCACTGCGCCAGGCATGACCGCGGATGGTTTGCAGGGAAGTGATGACTGGCTAATGGGGAGTAATACCAATTACAACCGTATATTGGAGTCGGTTTCAGGTGATCGCTCCCAGGAAAACAAGATCATGGATGCTTTGGAGGAGGGGAGAGTTGAAAAATGGCTTGTCCATACGGATCCGTATGGGCGAGTGACCGTTGGGGTTATGGATGCAAACGGGAAATTAATTCCTCACCCCGAACTTGTTTCTAAGGTCATTGGGAGAAAATGATGATTCGGGGTATCAAAGGCTCTATTTCTTAACGGACCTGGCGGTCGGGATAAGAGCCCAGGTGGCCGTGGCGGGGCGTACGGCAATTGAGACGGGCAAAGATCTTGCCGCGGGGACGGCGGAGGCCCTGAAGAGTACCGTGAAACACCCTGCGAAGGCGGGGTCGATCGTGGATAATGCAGGGGGTGCGGGGGCGGCAAACACACCTGCGGCAACGGCGGGGAATGTATGGAATTTGGCGCCAACGGCTCGTGGAGTGGCGATCGAATCCCAGTTGGCAAAAACTGAGTACAGCACGGCCAATGGGTGGTATCAGGTAGGTGCAGAAAAAAATGGATATTTCCCACTTGTCGATTTCCAAAATGGAAATACTCTGGTAAGCCTCAAAACAGTTGATACTACAGGCTCAAGCTGGCTTCCACGAATGAGAGATGTAGTTGATCAGCTTGGTAAAAGCGGTGCAACAGTAAATGATGTGCCTGCACAGATGGTTCTTGATTTGCGTGTTCAGCCTGGCGGCTTAGCTGCAGCACGTGAGTTAATTGGCTATGGCGCTGAACAAGGTGTAACTGTAAAAATTAAGGTGTATCCATGATAAATAGATATAGAACTGCAGAGCTTAAATTCGTTTTTGCTTTGGAAGAAAGTGGACCATCAGTTAAAGGTACTATCAATAGCGCAGAGGTAAAAATAAGCCACAGACTAAGCACCATTGAGCCAGTTGTTGCTTTTGATTTGATTGTAAATGCAATGCGACGTCTCGGGTTTGAAGATGGCTTTATAATGGGGCGTAAGAAAGCTTCATCAGCCCAAGTGCGCTGTAAAGTTGTGAAAGACGGAAAGTGGGGGGCACTTGAGACCGATGATTTCTATTTTCAATATGGCGTGGCAGGTGCCTATAATCATGGCTTTGTCTTAATTAGAGAGAAAATGGCGGGGGTGATTTCAGATTGGGATGAAATTTCTTCCGCATTTTGCCAGCTGAATGGCTTTGTGCAAGGGTGGATGTCAGATGTAGAGTACAATTATTGGCAAAATGCCAAAGATTTAATGCTCTATGAACTAGATGGGAAGGATTTTTCACACCTACCGTTAAAGTCGAATGGTTTACCACCACCGCTGGAAGAGAGTGAGGTGGATATATCACAAAATCCAGGGCGTAGTATTTTGAAAGAAGGCTATGTTGAGTCTGTTGGTTCAGTGATGTGGCTTAGTGATTTATTTTGGGAAAGGGTAAAATCAACTCGTGATTCACTAGCTGGTGAAGCACAGTGGCTATCTATTGAGGACTTTTGCGAAGGGGTGGTTAAAATCCAAGTAAAAGGACAAGAGTTCATTAGCGAGAGAACGGCAGAAGCTCAAAACAATTTACGATCTGCGTTGTATCATGCTTGATTTGAACGGCTTTGTTGCATAACCTCTCGCTCCCCGCGGGGCTTTGTTGCACAAATCAGTTAGGGATGCTCTGAACAAGCCGATCTTTTGCTGAACAGACTGTTCTGGCCGATTCACCGTTTGAACGGCGAACGCAATTTCAGTATTTGTGGGCGCGAATTTTCGCCAAAGCAGCAAAGGTAATGCGTCCTTTACCCTTGCTCCTCATGCAAGCAGCGATTTTCTCGCCTGCCAGATATTGGACAGGGCGAACAGCATGTAAAGCTGTGACGTATTTTTATCGAGACCTTTGTATCTAACTTTGCTGAAACCGAACTGCTGCTTGATGACCCTGAATGGGTGTTCAACCTTGGCTCGGATCTTGGCTTTGACCTTTTCAACCGTCTCGGCCCAGCGATCGTCCGCACTGCCGGTCAGCACTTTACGTTTACCCGGGCGCATGGCGATCCACCAATTGACGTCGCGGTTTTCGTGCTCTTTGCGTTTATGGACACCGGCATAGCCGGCATCGGCAAAGACATCGGTTTCATTGCCATGCAACAGCAGGTCGACTTCGGTGACATCGGCCGTATTGGCAGGGGTTGTGTGTACGTGGTGAACCAAGCCAGATTGAGAGTCAACGCCAATGTGGGCTTTCATGCCGAAGTACCATTGGTTGCCTTTCTTGGTCTGGTGCATGTCCGGATCCCGCTCACCCTTGGCGTTTTTGGTCGAACTGGGCGCATTGATCAAGGTCGCATCGACGATGGTGCCCTGCTTGAGCGTCAACCCTTTGGCGGCGAGATGCTGGTTGATCGTGCTGAACAGAACGGCGGTGAGTTTGTGTTGCTCCAGCAAGTGTCGGAAGTGCAGTAGCGTGGTTTCTTCAGGAACCGCGTCGATATTGACCTGAGCGAAATGCCGCATGGAAGCGATCTCGTACAGGCTCTCTTCCATCGAGGGGTCGGACAGCGAATACCACTGCTGCAGGCAATAGATGCGCAGCATGCTTGATAACGGATACGGTCGCCGGCCATTACCGGCTTTGGGGTAGAACGGTTCGATGGCGGCTTCGAATTTGTCCCACGGCATGACCTTGTCCATTTCGGAGAGGAAGACTTCTCGACGGGTCTGTTTCTTCTTCGTGGTCTGTTCGAGATCGGTGAAGCTCAGCTGCTTACTCATCGCCATTCCTCGATGCGGTGGGATGATTGATTTTAACCGGAAGGCCGGGACTTGTTCAGACCTTCCCTAGTGGGTCAGCCTAGACCTTTGCCAGAGAAGTGAAATGACTGCAATTCAGAAATTTAAAGAAATTCGTCAAGACGGAAATGTTATTGATGAGTCAATGACTGTGGAGGAAATATTTTCACTTGGATCGCCAAGGATAATAATTGAAATTAGATGGATTTATCAATCTAAATTGATTACGGTATTTGATGCTTTCGGTATGCTGGCGAAGGTGGTTTGTGGAGGAGAATTTATTGTTGTTAATGGGCATTCTGAGTCAGGGGAGGATCGTGAGCTTTTAGTCATTAATGCAGATGGTACACGGCGATTTAAATTATCAAACATTCAGATGATAAATGGGAAAAGTGAACTTGGAGAGTTTCGCTGGTTTGAAGCGCCACGTGTTGATGCAATTAATGTTTTTGGTGTTGTTTTTAATCGAGCTAGTGATAATTCAATGTTTCAATTAGATGTTGATGCAAAAAATGGCAATGTTATTGGTGTTTATTCGGTTAGATAATAATTTTAAACGTAAAATTAAGATGGTGTGGGACAGAAAAGTTAGAGGTTTTTGTGCAATATGGTTCGCTCAATTATGTCCCATTGTCAGTTGATTTCGAAAATGCACTTAGAATGTGGAAAATTTTATCAGTGAAGGTGATTTTTATAAGGAATTTGAAATTAACTGCTGCTTTGCAATGGTTTCCTGTGTTGGGTTTTTAGTTGAAAGTAGCGGTGATGAATTTTCTATGAAAAATGCCATAAAAATTAAGTGTCCTAACCTCGAGAGGATACTTTTTTCCATGGTTCCTGCTCTTGGTGTAAGTGAGTTAAGCTATTTGTGCAATGGGAATATAGTTGGGACTATAAGAAAAAGTGGATATGAAAAGTTTTGCGGCGAAATTGTAGATATTAAAAAGCTAGACTTGACTGTCAGTGGCTTGAATTTTATGGCCTTTTAATTTGAATTGGTTGTTGCAATGGCCTTGACTTAAAGCCCCACCTTTCGGCGGGGCTTTATTTTGGGTATGACTTGCTGCAAACGCTAGAGTGCGCAACTGGACAGTCCGTGGACTGATAACGGCACCTACTGTATCGCACTGCATACCGTCATCGGCGGTTTGACGGCGGCGCGACCAATGCCGCTTCAGCGGCGGTGGACAACAACTGGTTGGCGACGCAGCAGATCGTACAGATGAACAAGGTGTCAACGACAGTCGAAATCTGACCCACTTTACCGGTAAATCGACAGTTCAAATCTGACCCACCCGGGGCTCACTGAGCAGCCGGTTTCCTGACCGCTCCCGCTTTTCTCTTGTCCTTCAGCCGATAGCTTTCGCCCGTCATGCTGACGATATGGGCATGGTGCAACAGCCGGTCGAGCATGGCGGCCGTCAGCGTGGCATCGTCGGCAAAGGTGTTGGCCCACTGGCTGAACGGCAGGTTCGACGACAGGATCATCGAGCCTTTCTCATAGCGCTTGGCCACCACCTGGAAGAACAGATTGGCTTCATCTCGGCCGAAGGGCAGGTAGCCGATTTCATCCACGATCAACAGACTTGGCCCCATGACCGAACGGTTGAAGTAGTCTTTCAGCCGTCCCTGCCGTTGCGCCGTACCCAGTTGCAGCATCAGGTCGGCGGCCGTGATGAACTTCACCTTCAGACCGGCTTGGGTCGTCCTGATGCCGATGGCAGTGGCCAGGTGTGTTTTGCCGATGCCGCTGGGGCCGATCAACACGATGTTCTCAGCGCGTTCTATAAATGCCAGGCTGGCCAGTTCCTGGATCTGCGATTTCGGCACGCCACTGGCGAAACCAAAGTCGTATTCCTCCAAGGTCTTGATCGCCGGGAAGCCCGCCATGCGCAACAACACCTCACGCGTTCTTTCCTGGCGCAGCCTTGTCTCGCGATCCAACAGGCGCTCCAGGAAGTCGCTATAGGGCAATTCTTCTCGCGCGGCCTCTTGCGCCAACGCCGGGTACTGGCTGGCCACCGATTCCAGTTTCAGTAAGCGGCACAGATGCTCGATCCGTTCCTGTTGCAGATTCATGCCGCCACCTCCAGCAACTCGGCGTAAACCGACAGCGGGTGCTGGACCGACTCGAACGGCACCGCACGTGTCGCCGGCACCTGGGGGCTGACGACGTAGGGCAAGGCTTGCAGCAAGGGGCGTTCACGCTGCCACCGGTCAACCGGCCGTTCCGCCAAAGTGGCGTGCTGCCGGACATTAGCCACCTCGGCCAACCAGCGCTGTACTTCCCGATTGGCGGTATCGGTGTCCACCGGCAAACCGGCGCCCTTCAGGCAACTGGCCAACGGGTTGTAGAAGCTCTCGCGCAAGTAGCGATTGAAGCGTTCGACCTTACCCTTGGTCTTGGCGCGATACGGACGGCACAGTCTGGGCACGAAGCCCAATTCATCCGCCAAGGCCAGCAGGCCGGCATGGTAGCGATGCTGGCCTGTGCCATAGGCGTCCCGCTCCAGCACGACCGTCTTCATGTTGTCGAACAACACCTCCTGCGGTACTCCGTGGAAGTAGTCGCAGGCGGCCTGTAGACAGGTGCGCACCGAGTCGAACCCCTCGCTGGTGACAAAGCGCACGAACGACATGCGGCTATAACCCAGCGTGGCCACGAAGGCCGACAGCGGTGACCGTCCGCGACGAAACACCACGAAATCCGCCTGCATCTGCCGCCCAGGCTCGGTTTCGAAGCGAACGGCCGGGCCTTCCTCTTGAGGAGACTGCGGTCGCAATGGCGAGTAGAACTGTTTGAGCAACGTCAGCCCGCCTTCATAGCCCTGCGCCTGGATTTCCCGCAATAAGACCGTCGCAGGAAGCCATAACGGACGAGCCTGCTGAATGCGCTCTTGCAGATAGGGCTTGAACAGGTCGAGCTTGCTATCGCGTGGTGGCCGCACCTTGTACTGGTGACTGTTCTCCACCCGCAGATGACGCCTGACGGTGTTGCGCGATACGCCGAGCAAACGGGCAATCTCCCGAATGCTCTTACCCTGGCGGATCAAAACCTTGATTTCCACTACGTGCTCCTGGGTCAACATAACGGCGGCGCAAAGCCGCCACGTTACCCCAGGTGGGTCAGTTTTCGGTTGTCGAGGTGGGTCAGTTTTACATTGTCGCTAACATATGCGTCGCGATAACAACATAGGCAATTCATGAGCGGCCACTCCCCCTCTGATCGTTGACCCGGCTTCTCGGCAAGATTTTGGGGGTACATTGCGGGGTACATTACAAAATATGAATTTTGCAACTAATTGTTTTTAAACAAACAATAATGTTTTATCCGGTCCGGCCCTGGCACCAAACCCCTTCTCGGGGTCGCCGACAAAAACCCGCACAGCGCGATGCTTGCGGGTTTTTTGTTGTCTGCCGCTCAG
>Ga0213872_10001269_pt1 | contig 16962 bp, 13 predicted proteins | sample VelepicomBERX_R2_FD_160071 | JGI IMG/M metagenome (GOLD analysis project Ga0213872, IMG submission 160071) | Rhizosphere microbial communities from Vellozia epidendroides in rupestrian grasslands, the National Park of Serra do Cipo, Brazil - RX_R2 | ecosystem: Host-associated > Plants > Roots >...
CAGCGTGCCGTTGCTGTTGACCGTGCCGCTCACGGCCACTGTCATACCGTTGGCGAGGGCCGAGACGCCCATGGGCAGGGTGATGGCGCTGGCGTCGACCGTGACGCCGTTGACCACGAAGCTGGCCTGCGAGACGTAGGCGCTGATCGGGCCGCTCACGGCCAGGGTTTCGCCGGCGATGCCCAGACCGCTGCGGACATTGATGACATTGGCGGTCAGCATGTTGCCGGCGCTGCTAGTTGTTATCGTGCCGTTGCTCCACACGCTCACCACTTCGCCGTTGGCAATGCTGGCCCCGCTCGGCAATACGCTGGCGCCGCCGGCATTGATGGTCACCACATTGGGCGCGGTGCCCAGGGTGAAGGTGTTGGCCGTGGCGTTGTAGGCTGCGACTATGCCGGTGATGCGGGTGCCGACGAAGCTGGGCTGTTTGCCGACGAAGGTGGCCTGCACGTAGTCGATGCCGTTTGCCGAGCGCAGCAGGCCGTGCACTTCAACGTTGTCGCCTACCAGGACATTGGCAAGCGAGGTGTAGCCGCCGCCGTAATTTGTCACCGGACCCTGGCTCAGATCGGTGTTGCCGACCACCAGCACGCCGGCTACTGTGATTGCGGGCATGGTCGTGGCGCTGCTGCCGCTGCCGACCTTCACGCTAGACGTGATCGAGGATACCGGGCCTTCCACTTCTGGAATCACATCGACCAAGGTGATGTTGCCGTTGGCGTCGAAGCTGACGACCACATGCTGCCCCAGCTGTACGCCATCGGCCGCCAGCGACTCGGGTTTGCCGCGCGCCTCGGTTTGGTAAACCGTCGCGGGCATTTCCTGGAATTCGTGGCCGTCGACCACGATGCTGCCGAAGCCGTTGACCGTCCCGTTCGCCGTGCCGGCGCAGCTATTGTAGGTGGTCGGTACGCAACCGGCCGACGAGCTGCTGGAAGTGGCGCAACTGTTATAGGTTGAGGGTACGCAGGCGGTGGCGGTGTTCATGCCGGCGGTGCTGCTGCCGGAGGCGCTGGTGGTCGGACAAGTGTTGTAAGTGCTGGGCAGGCACGAGGCTGCACTGGCGCCGGTTGAACCGCCGCCATAGCCGCCGCCACCGCCGCCGCAAGCGTTCAGGACAAGTGCGCAGGCTACCAGGGCGAACCAGGCGAGTACGCAGTTTCGAAAGGTTTTCATAACCGCCTCCAACAAGAACAGGAGAAATAGAGGCCGATGCACGACAATTTGTTAACCGCCTCCTAATGTCCCTGCCGGAAACCTTTCTGCCGAGGTCTCGCTTGTTTTTATTGGACAACTATTGATTCCACAGGAGCGGTACGCGTCGCCCCTGTTCGCCGATGAAAATGCCCTCGGCGGTCTTGACGACTTTGACCTTGCCCTCGCCGCTGGCGTGGGCGAAGGCTTCCTGGCTGCTGGCCATTGCGCTGGTCAGATGCAGGTGACCGTGCAGGACGCGATAACCGTCAGACTGTCGTACGAGCAGGATGTCTGGATACATGGATGCAACTCCCAGGAAAACGACGCGCTACGTGGTGGTAGTCACCCTCAGGTTGGCCTTCACACTGCGTACGCCGTCCACGGTGGCCACCAGCTGGATCACGTGGTCGCGCACGGTCAGGCTCGGCACGCTGCCGGTGACGACCACGATGCCGTCCTTGGTGTCGACCTCAATGCCCAGCGAGCTGACAAGCGGGTCGGCGTTGAAGGCGGCCTTGACCTTGCTGGTGATGACCGTGTCGTCGAAGTTGACCTTGCCGGTGATCAGGATGGCGTCGAAGCGGTCATTGGGGTCGAAGCCGGCGTCCTGAGCCATTCCGCGCAGATTGCTGAGCGTGTCCTGTTGATCCTGCTGCGGGCTTTGCTGTGAACCTGGAATAGGTCCCGAGCTGTAAGCCACTACCGTTGCGGCGCCAAACAGCAGCGTTGCCGCACAAAGCGAAAGATTCATATGACGTGTCTTCATGGTCTGCCTCCACTGTTGGAGGCCGTTGCGATATCGGCCGGCCGTCGCACCAGCGGCGGCTACATCCAAGCTCAACCAAAATCGCAGCGGCCTCTCTGAATAAGTCAATACGAACGACCAAGCCGTGACGCAGACTCTTCTGCAATGACCATGCCAGATGGAGATAATCTTTTTAAATTCAATGTCTTGAAGAGATTATTGAAGAAAATGCCTGAGAATAAAAACGTGATTTGATGGGGACAAGTGTCGCCGCCACACGACAGGAGTGTAGCGAAACAGCGTTAAGTCCTTGAATTACGCGGTCTTGTTGTTGTCGCTCTCAGGCGACAGGGGGAGGGAGGCTGAATCGTTGCGGAACAGCGCGGGGGTGAGCTGGTATTTGCGCAGCAGGCGATAGAACTCGGTGCGGTTGCGGTCGGCCAGGCGGGCGGCGTCGGAGACGTTGCCGTCGGTCAGTTTCAGCAACTGGGTCAGGTAGTTGCGCTCGAAGCGCTGCTTGGCTTCCATATAGCTCAAGGCTTCCAGCGAGGAAACATTGAGCGCGCGTTGTACCAGTGTCAGCGGCACCAGCGGCGCCGTGGCCAGCGCGCAGACTTGTTCGACCACATTGTGCAACTGGCGCACGTTGCCGGGCCAAGGCGCCGCCACCAAGGCGGCCAGCGCATCCGGCGCGAAGCCGTTGACCGGCTTTTGGTACTTCTCGGCAATGGCAAGCAGGAAATGCGTGGCCAGCAATGGAATATCTTCGCGCCGTTCGGCCAGGCGCGGCAGGCCCAGGCTGACCACGTTGAGGCGGTAATAGAGATCCTCGCGGAACTGGCCCTCGCGCATCGCCACGTCGAGGTCGCGGTGGGTGGCCGACATGATGCGCACGTCGATATCGGTGGCCTGGTCGGCGCCGACCTGGCGCACCTTGCGCTCCTGCAATACACGCAGCAACTTCACTTGCAGCGGCAGCGGCATGTCGCCGATTTCGTCGAGAAACAGCGTGCCGCCGTTGGCTGCTTGAAACAGGCCCTGGCGGTTGCCGGTGGCGCCGGTGAAGGAACCCTTCATATGGCCGAACAATTCCGACTCCAGCAGCTGTTCGGGAATCGCACCGCAATTGACGGCGATGAAGGGCTTGCCGGCGCGCGGGCTGGCGCGATGGATCGCGCGCGCCAGCAATTCCTTGCCGGAACCGCTTTCGCCGCGGATCAGGATGCTGGCGTCGGACACCGCCACCAGCTTGGCTTCGGCCAATACCTCGGCCATGCGCTGGCTACGGCAGATCAAACCTTCGCGCCAGGCTTCGTTGGCCGAGGGTTCGGAGGAAGCCGCCGAAACGGAGGCGACGCCATCGACCGGGGCCGCCGCCGACAGATTGACAGCCTGCGCCACCTTGTCCATCAGGGTCTTGGGATCGAAGGGCTTGGTCAAATAGGCAAAGGCGCCGTGCGCCATGGCTTGCACCGCGTCGGGAATGCTGCCGTGAGCGGTCAGGAGGATGACCGGCAGGGCGTTATGGCGGCTGCGGATTTCGGCAAACAAGGCCATGCCGTCGCGGCCGGGCAGGCGCACGTCGGTAATTACCAGCGCCGGCGCTTCGGCCGCCAGCAGCGTCAGCGCCGCTTCCGCACTGTCTGCCTTGATGACACGATAGCCGGCCCCCGCCAGGCGCATGGCCAGCAGACGCAGCAGGTCGGGGTCATCGTCGATCAGCAGGATGGAGGCATGAGTACTCATGAGGATTTTCTTATTTGGGCGGGTCGGCAGCGCCGGGAGCGGTGGCAGGCAGGGCGGGGCGGGCCTGCAGCGAACGTTCGATATTCTTGAGCGCTTCGAGCTTGTCGCTCAATTGCTCGGAACGGCGCTGTTCGTCGCGCAGCTGTTGCGTCAGCTTGTCGGCATTTTCGTCGACCCGGCGCCACTCGGCATAGCTTGCATTGAGCAGGCTGGCCAGCGGTTTCAGGCGTTCGGCGTCGGGCTTGTTCGAAGCCAGCACCTGGTCCAGCAGCACTTGCGCGCGCGCCAAGTCGCCGCTGCCGTGCAGGCTGGCGGTCAGCATGGCCTTTTGCACCAGCTGGCGCGCGCTGAGATTGGGGCCGGGATTGGATCGGCCAAGGCCGGCCAGCGTCTTGTTGATTTCGGCGGCATTCATTTGCCGCACCGCATGGTGGTAGCTCAGCAATTCGTCGACATCGCTATCGGAACATAGGCAGCTTTCGCGCGTGACCGGCTCGCTTGGGGCGGTTTCTTCCGCTGCCGGTTTGGGCGGCTTATGCGCGGGCGCAAAGAGGCTGCAACCGCTCAAGCCCAGTACGCTGCAGGCCAGCAGCGTGGCTGCGGCAAGTTGCGGTTTAAGATGCCAGGATGGCATGGCCGGCATGATTGTCATAGGGGATTTCGATCCGGAAATGCGCGCCGCCGGGCGGCGTGTCTTGTCCATATGGCAGATTATGCAGCGGAACGTCAGCCTGCACCACGCGCACCGTGCCGCCATGCGCCTCGATGTATTCGCGCACGATGGACAGGCCGATGCCGTTGCCTTTGCGGGCTCCGGCCGGCTGGCGCACGCCCTGGTAAAACGGATCGAAGACGCGCGCCGCATCTTCCGGCGCAACCCCCGGCCCCTGGTCGACGCAATCCAGGCAAAGCCGGTGCGGCAGCATCTGTTCCGCCAGCATGAAGCGTATGACACCGCCATTGGGAGAAAAGCGCACGGCGTTGGTCAGGATGTTGGCCAGCACGATGGCCAGCTTGTCGGCATCGGCCGAGACCGGCGGCGGCTTGCCGCTGACTTCGATGTGGACGTTGCGCGCCTGGCATTGCAGGCGCTGACCGTGGATCACGCGGTGCAGCAGGCGCTCGACGTCTACCGGACTGCGCTGCAGGTGCTGGGCGCCGAAAGCGGCAGTGTTGTAGCGCAGCAGGTCTTCGATCTGGTTTTGCAGCGAAAGCGTGTTTTGCTTGAGGATGGCAGTCACCTCGCGCTGGTCCGCGGTCAGCTTGCCGGCCACTTCGTCTTCCAGCGAAGCCACGCCTTCGCACAGCGCCGCGAGCGGGGTTTTCAATTCGTGCGAGATGTGGCGCAGGAAGCGCGTCTTTTCCGATTCGAGCTCGGCCAGACGTTGGCGCAGCCAGTTCAATTGCTGGCCGAGCCGGCGCATATCGGCCGGCCCGCCGACGTCGATGACTTGGTCGAACTGGTTTTCGCCGAGGCGCTCGATGGCTGCCTCGATGCGCGCCAGCGGGCGCCCCAGCCAAGTGCCGAAGGCCAGTGCCGCCACAGCCGCCGCACCGATCGCCGCGAACACCAGGATGCCGAGCAACTGGCGCTGGTGCTCCAGTTCGTCCAGCATGTCGTCGTTGCGGCGCGCGATTTCGCGTCTGCTCGCCAGCGCCAGCGCGCCGTTCAATTGCGGCAGGCGGGCAAAGGCGAGCGCCAGCACTTTCTGGCCTTCGGCGCTGCGCGGGTCGTCGGACTTCAGGGCTTGCCAGGCGGCGTCGCTCTGTGCGACCCATTCGGCCACGGTGTTGGAAGGCAGGGTGGGAATGGCGGCCGTCAGGGCCTGCAATGCGCCGCGGGCGTCGAGCCGGGCTTGCAGGTAGCGCTCGCGGAAAGCCAGGTCTTCCAGCACCAGGTATTGGCGCGCGCTGCGCTCCATCGCCACCGTGCGTTCGGCCAGGCGTTCCGATTGCTCGGTCAACTGCACCGCCTGCACGGCTACCTCGCGGCTCTGGCTGGCCAAGCGCTCGAAGGTGAACAGCGCCTGCACCGTGGTTGCGCTCAACACCGCGATGATGCTGAGAAAGGCGATGAGCAGCAGCTGTTGAAAGGATAGCTTGGACATGTGCTTGTTATGCTTCTTGTCTTCTATCGTTCGCGTTGTTCTGGTCGCGTTGTTTCGAAGAATCATAGCGGAATCCCCGATTATTGATTCTCGAGCAATTTTTATCGCGACGGAACGCCTCGTTAGCTTGTTGTTGCTTATTAATTGCATGTTCGTCAATGCATGAATGCTAATAATCTTCGGCCCGATTCTAGAAAATTATCGTGCGCCGATTGCCCGGGTTCTTAGTTTCTGGAACAATGTCGGGGTGCAATTCGCGTTCCCTTTCTTCGACCATTCCCGTGCTGCTTTGATTCAATAATTCGTTCCAAAATGACAAAGCACGCGCCTTCCCCCGCCCAGATTGAATCCTCGCTCAAGGGTTTTTCCATCCCGCCGCGACCGCAGGTATTGGTCAGCCTGGGCAAGGAGATGAATCGGGAGGAGCCGGACCTGAAGCTGATCGCCGCCCAGATCAGCGGCGACGTCGGCTTGTCGGCCGCGGTGCTCAAGACCGTGAATTCGCCGTTTTTCGGCCTCAAGAAGAAGATCAGTTCGGTGACTCAGGCGGTCAGCCTGCTTGGCCTCAAGAGTGTCGAGCGCATCGTCACCGGCATCATGCTGCGCAATTCCTTCGTGGGCGAGACGCGCACGCTGGAACGTTTCTGGGACAGCGCCGAGAAGTCGGCCGGCATTGCCGCCCATATCGCCTTGTCGCTGCCGCGCGGCCCGCGTGACGACGCCTACAGCTTCGGCCTGTTCCACAACGCGGCCATGCCTATCCTGAACCAGCGCTATCCGGACTACGGCCAGACCCTGGCCCTGGCGGCCGAGGGCACCGACCGCCCGATGACCGACATCGAGGACGAACGTCATTCAGTCAACCATGCCACGCTCGGTTACCTGATCGCCAAAGCCTGGTTTCTGCCGCCCGTGATTTGCGAAGGCATCCTGCGCCACCACGACCCGGCCGTATTTGACGGCAGCGACGCCATCTCGCCGCAGGCGCTGACGCTGATTTCGATTTCCTACCTCGCCGAGCACCTCAACGACGACTACGTGCTCATGGGCGACCATTCCCCCTGGGAGCGTGTCGGCGACAAGGTGCTGAGCCACCTGGGTTTGCTCGATGCGGAGTATGAGAGCATAAAGGAAGAGATTGCCGGCTTCATTGCTTGATTCCCCGGCTGTTCTTTTTTTGCTGAATGCTTTCTGATAGGGACATATTCACGCCCTGGTGTCCACATGGGAGGACGCGCTGGAGGCGGAGAGCGTCTTTCTGCTGTGCTCTGAACATCTCACTACGCTTGGTTGTGGCGCATCTACGCTGTAGATCGCTAGCCTGATCGCCCGCGCTTTCTCCGCCTCCATCCCGCCCTCCCATATGCACATTGGGAATGAGGTCAAGCGCTGCGCGTATATTTTGTTCTTTGACTTTGCTCAGTGCTGCATGGCTTGTATTGCCGCTTGCGCCAGAAAGCCGGAGCGGGTCAGGTGTTTCGCCTCGGCAGCAGCATCAATCTCTTGAAGCAGGCTTTCTGGAAGCGAGATATTGACGCGTACCGGCTTTTTTAATTCCGGGATATTCGCAACTTCAACGAATCCCCATAGCCAACCTTGATACAAGGAGCTGCGTTGATGTGCTTCGAGCGATTGAGCAGCCGGAACTTCCATGCCTTCGTCAAGCAAGACCTCCAGATGAGACTCAATAGCCTCTTTCGCGTTTGCATAGGCTTCCGCCAAAGTGTCGCCGGCGGAGTGGCAACCTGGCAGATCTGGAACCACAACACCAAAAGCGTGGTTGTCGTCGCCCGGTTCGATCGCGATGGGGAAGATGAGATTTTTCATTTCAGTCCTGCCTGTCTAAGAATGCTGGCACATGTGCCTTTGGGTAAATCTTTCTTCGGGTGTGGCACCGTAACCAAGCCGGGTCTCGTTGCATGCTTGAAGTGATGATGGCTGCCTGTGACCCGCACTTGGAACCAACCATCCGCTTCTATCAGTTTGATGATGGAGGCACTATTCATCGCTTAATGATACACACAAAATACACAAAAATAATATAAATGCGCAAAAAATGTGTATTTTTAGGCGACGGTTAATAATGTGAGTGTTATTTAATTAATTCCTTGAATTACTTTAAAAGTATCTTAAGCTCCTTTTTAAGGATATTGTTTAAGGAGATTACTATGTCGCCCGACCTGAACTCATTTATTTCGGTGCCGCTGCCAACATCGTTGGTATCGACACTCCTAAGACGTTATCCAGATGGAATTAGCCGCTTGATCGAAGATGTGGTTATGGATTTTCTGGAACGCACAGGGGATGATTTTTCTGCGCGACCACAACCTACTGGCATATATTGGGAATCTCTGTTTTTGCCCAGTGGGACTCAACTGAGAACAAGATATTTTGGCGAATTCAAAGTTGCCGAAATCAACAACGAGTCCATTGTGTGGGGCGGAAGTGTTTTCCCCTCCTTTGCACAACTCACAAATGCCATGAGGGGAGGAACATCGAACAACGCATGGCGCGAACTTCAAATCAGACGCCCGTCCGACAAGACGTGGGTGGCTGCTCAATCGCTTCGGCGCTAATTAAGCTCAACCAGCTCTCCGATAGGCACGCTGGGAATACGCGCATGTGATTTTTCGGCATACATCGCCGCTTTCCTTTTTGTTTTCATTTTGCTACGTGCTTTGCGCAGTTAGCTTATATCGAAAAATATGTCACAACGTGATACAATTGCGCCTTTTCCTAATCCCGCACAACCATGCCACGCCGCCTAACCAAGCCGGATTTCGAAGCGCTTTCCGAGTTTCGCTACCAGATGCGGCGTTTCGAACGCTTTTCTGAAGATGCGGTGCAAGCGCACGGCATCACGCCGCTGCAATACCTGCTGCTCTTGCACATCAAGGGCTACCCGGAACGCCATTACGCCACCGTCGGCGAGCTGGCGGAACGGCTGCAAGCCAAGCCGCATGGCGTGGCGGCGCTGGTGACGCGCTGTGAAGGGCATGGCTTGGTGCGCCGCCACCACAGCGACGTCGACCGCCGTCAGGTTGAAGTGCACTTGCTGCCGGACGGCGAACGCCTGCTGGCCCAGTTGGCGGAACTGCATCGTGCCGAGCTGCGCTCGCTGCAGGGCGTGTTCAAGGTTCCATCGATAGATGACGAGTTGTCGCATGAGTAAGCTGGCTGCCGGACGTGGCGCACATCCCGAAGATTCGCGCAGCGATTTTGCTACCGACAGGCGGCTGCTGCTGATTGCCGCCGTCGCTGCGGGCATCGGCGCGCTCAGTACGCTTGCCGCTTACATGCTGCTGCATCTGATTCGCGTATTCACGAATCTGTTTTTCTTCCAGAAACTGTCCGATGCCTTCCAATCGCCGGCAGCCAATACGCTGGGCCTGTGGGTGATCGCCATGCCCGTCATCGGCGGACTCATCATCGGCCTGATGGCGCGATATGGCTCCGAGCAGATCCGCGGCCACGGCATTCCCGAAGCGATCGAGGCGATTCTGTTCAAGAAGAGTGCGATGTCGCCCAAGGTGGCACTGCTCAAGCCGCTGTCCTCGGGCATTGCCATCGGCAGCGGCGGGCCGTTCGGCGCCGAGGGGCCGATTATCATGACCGGCGGCGCCATCGGTTCGCTGATCGGTCAGCACTTCCACATCAGCGGCGCCGAGCGAAAGACGCTCTTGGTGGCCGGCGCCGTGGCCGGCATGACGGCGGTGTTCGGCACGCCCATCGCCGCAGTGCTGCTGGCGGTGGAGTTGCTGCTGTTCGAATTGCGTCCGCGCAGCCTGCTGCCGGTGGCCCTTGCCTGTGCCGTAGCCGGTTTCACGCGGCCTTTCCTGCTCGACGCCGCGCCGCTGTTCCCGTTGCAAACGCCGACTATTGGCGCGACCGGCCTGCTGTCCTGCGTGCTGGCCGGCCTGGCCGCCGGTGCCTTGGCCTGGACGCTCTCGACTTCGCTGTACAAGGTGGAAGATCTGTTCCACAAGCTGCCCGTGCACTGGATGTGGTGGCCCGCCATCGGCGGCCTTGCGGTCGGCATCGGCGGCTACCTGCAGCCGCGCGCGCTCGGTGTCGGCTATGACGTGATCGGCGACCTGCTGCAAAATCACCTGGCGCTGCAGACCGTGCTGGCGCTATTGGCCTGCAAGGCCGTGATGTGGGTGATCGCGCTCGGTTCCGGCACCTCGGGCGGGGTGCTGGCGCCCTTGCTGATGATGGGCGCCGGGCTCGGCGTGGCGCTCGGACCGTGGCTGCCGGGCGGTCAACCGGCTTTGTGGCCGCTGGTGTTCATGGCGGCGACCCTGGGCGGCATGATGCGCGCGCCCATCATGGCGACCATGTTCGCGTTCGAGCTCACGCAAGACGCCAACGCCTTGCTGCCGCTCTTGACCGCTTCGGCCGTGGCCTACGGTTTTACCGTGCTGCTGATGCCGCGCTCCATCCTGACCGAAAAGATCGCCCGGCGCGGCTATCACATCTATCGTGAATACGGCGTCGATCCGCTCGAACGCCATCAGGTGGCGGAAGTCATGGAACACAAGGTTGACACGCTCGATGCCCAACTGGCGGTGGCTCCGACGCTGGCGCGTCACTTCGGCGCGCAGCAGCGTCGCCGCGCCTTCCCGGTGGTGCGCAAGGGCGCCTTTATCGGCATGGTCGACCGGGGCATGCTGCTGGCCGCGATGAACGAACCGTCCGTCGCCCATCTGGGCGATCTGTTCGGAGCAAACACCCCAGTGTTCGCACTGCCTGATGAAACCTGCCGGACCGTGGGCGCCCGTCTGGCGGTACATGGCCTGGAGCGCTTGCCCGTACTGGAAAACGCGCAGACGCGCCGTCTGGTCGGCATCATCAGCCGCAGCGACCTGGTCAAACCGTCGTTCGCATTGTTCGACGAAGAGCAGCAACAGGAACGCTTCCGCGACTTGCCGTTCGGTGTGCGCTTATGGAGCGCGCAGGAAGAGGAGGGTGGGGCTTAGGAACCGGTGCCAAGTTGTGGTTTTTTCATCTTCCCTCTGAGCAAATCGGCGCGAATATAGGGTAGAGTAGCGCTGAAGCAGCACTTTTTCAGGGAGAACCAATGAAACGCATCGCTTCTTTGATCGTCGCCGCTGCATTTGCCTTCGTTTGCGCCAGCGCATTTGCGCAAGATGCAGCCCCCGCCGCGCCTGCTCCGCATCATCACAAGCACAAGCATCACAAGCACAAGCACAAGCACCACCATCACAAGCACCACAAGGCTGCGGCAGCACCTGCGCCGGCGGCACAGTAATCCTGAAGTAAACGGGTCAAGCCGCGGCAGCAGTCTGCGGCTTGGGTTCAAGTGGCAACAACCCGCGCGCGACGCGTAAGCGTTGACAATCGGGGTTGGGGCTCCCATCCTCTTCCCACGCCGAAAATTCTCGACAAGTGCTGGAGCGCAGCGGGTAGATGGAGCATGAGATGCCCGGCTTGCCGACCTCGCCCCGCAAAGCTGTGCAGCGTCCGCCGCCGCTTTCGGTTCCCTTCATCGCCGCGCGGAAATCATTGACCTTGCTGGTCAGTGCCACCGGCACCCAGCCGCCCGGCTGGGTATCCAGTTCCCCGAAGTAAAACGATACGCGAAACTGCGCGCAGCAGGCGCCGCAGGACAGGCAGGGATTGTCTTCTGCGGATGGGGCGGATGAAACAGGCGCGCCGTCCGGACGGGCGATAGGGCTGGTTACGTCGGTCATGGTGTTGCTTAGTCTTGCGCAAGCGCAATCATACTCCGATACCGTTTTCCGCCAGCGTTTTCCGGCCGGAATTGCTACAGCAGGCAACCTCGTTTGTATTGGACTGTCAAAGTTGACAGGTGTGTTCTGTCCGGCAAGCTGATTTAATTGGTGCAGGCCGTGATGATTTCCGACAAGTACGTGCGGCTCTCATCAACGAGACAGCGTTGAAATAGGAAGCCAAACCGTGAATCCAGCAGAAAACCTGAATGGGGGGAGCGAGTCCAACGGGCGCTTGGGACGTTCCACCAGCGTCGAGCAGGAAAGCGAGAGCTTCAGCCTGCGCCTCAAGGCAGCCTTGCGCGCTGCCCAGTACTCGCCCGACAGCCCCACCCAACTCGCTCGCCAGTTCAACACCCGTTACGCCGGCCACCCGGTCAGCATCCATGCCGCGCGCAAATGGCTGCGCGGCGAAGCCATTCCCACCCAGGCCAAGATGCGCGCCCTGGCGACCTGGCTGGGCGTCACGCCCGAATGGCTGCGCTACGACGGCGGCGGTCCGCCCGACACCGACCAGGCCGCCGTCCGCGCCGCCAGCCTGACCCCCGACGACTTTCTGCTGATCGAGGAATGGCGCCATCTCGATACCGAGACCCGCCTGATTGCACGCGAGCTGATCCGCTTGCTGGTGCGGCGGGAGCAGGGGAAGCAGTTGGAGCAGGACTAGGCGACTGCCGGCGCAGCCGGGCACCCGCTCCATACCGTCCCCGCCGGAATGTTCTCGCCCTTCATTACCAGCGTCAGCGGTCCCAGCATGGCGTTGTCGCCGACTTCGGCGCTGTACAGCACGGTGCTGCGCGGACCCATATAGACACGCGCGCCTATCTTCACGTGGTCGATCTTCATCACGCGGTCTTCGAACAGGTGGGTTTGCGGGCAGGTCAGTGCGTTCAATTCGCTGTAGTCGCCGATGTGGGCGCAGTCGAACTCGGTGATGTCGGTGGTGTCCATGTACACGCCCTTGCCGATGCGGCAGCCGAGCAGGTTGAACGCCAGCGGCAGCCAGGGCGTGCCGCGCAGGTTGCGCATGAAGTTCGGCACGGCGATGCCCTCGTACATATTGGTCACGCCTTCGGTCAGCCACACGAACGGCGTCCACATCGGCGCCGCGCGCTTCTTGTAGCGGCCCAGCAGCAGCCACTTGAAAGCGGCGACGAAGGCGAAGGTGCCGAGGCCGTACCAGAAGCCAGCCTGGGCCAGCGACCAGATCACCTCGAACCAGCGGCCGGCGCCGGCCAGCGGCATCAGGTCGAGCACGATGGTGTAGCCGACCGCGATCACGATCGCATGCGGCGCGGCAATGCGGAAGGCTTCCACCAGGCCGCGTCCGATGCGCCGCTGCACGGAGGGATGAAAGGTCAGGTGGTCGGGGTAGCCGCTTACCTGTTCGCGTGCAGGCAGATTGATCGGCGGCGCGCCCAGCCAGGTGTCGCCGCTTTGCATGCGCTCGTTGGCCGGTGCGCGCGTATGGACGCCGATCAGGATGTTCTCGGGCAGCGTGGTGCCGTCCGGGATATAGGCGCCATTGCCGACGAAGCTGCGGTGCGACACTACGGTCGGCTCCATGGTCATCCAGCCGCCGTCGATTTCCTCGTCGCCCAGCAGCACGGCGTCGGCTATGAAGGTTTCTTCGCCCAGGGTGAGCATGTCCGGCACCACGCCCAGCGCCGTCGAAATCTCGGCGTCGCGGCCGACCTTGGCGCCCAGGAGGCGGTACCAGTAGGGGGCGAACACGGTCGCGTAAATGCCATGCAGCACGTTCAGGCTCGATTCCTGGATTTGGCTGACCAGCCATTTCTTGCAATAGGTATTGCTGTGGATGGGCCAGCTGCCCGGTTTCAGGCGCGGCAGCACGCCCCAGCGTATGCCGGCCGACACCAGCGCCGTGCATACCACCAGCACCGCGCTGGCCGGCAGGGCCAGCAACAGGTAACGCAGCAGCTGGGTCGAGATCTCGTCACCCATCAGCCAGGGCATCCACTCCATTTCGTCGAACCAGTCGATCAGCACGAAGGTCGGGAACACCGGCATGAAGAATAGCGTCGCCACAAGCACGATGCCGGCGATGAAGTAGAGCGCTTCGCCGCTCATGCGCAACTTGCTCACGGACGGGCGCGCCGGCTTGGAGGCGGCGTCGAAGGCGCCGCCGTCGCGCGCCGGCGAACCATGCCAGATGCGGCCGGAAGGCACCACGGCGCCGTCGCGCAGCGCCGACTGCGCTTCCAGGTGGCCGAGCGCGGCGATGCGCACATTGCCTTCGAGCACAGCGTAGGACCCGACATACGCTTGTTCTTCCAGCGTGATCGCGCCCAGGCGCAGTTCGCCGTGTTCGACGCGCGCGTTTTCGAAATTGCAGGCATTGCCTATGCTGGCGCGGTCGCCTATGGTCAACAGGTCGGGCGTGCGCAGGGTCATGGAACCGACGATGACATCTTCGCCTACATGGGCGCCGAGCGCGCGCAGCCACCATACGTATAGCGAGGAACCGCTTAGCAGGTAAGACGGCGCCGCCTCGATCAGGCGGTCTGCCAGCCACCAGCGGTAATAGGTGAAACCCCAGAGCGGGTAGCGACCCGGCTTCAGGCGTCCCGCGATCAGCCACTTGCCGGCGATGGCGGCGGCAAACTCCATCAGCGTGGCCAGCAGGAACACGCCGACCGAGGCGGCAATCGCCACGGGAATCGAGTCGGTCGGCTCGCCAGTCAGGAAGTGGTAGGTAAAGAACGGCGCCAGCCACTGCACCATGCGCAGCGTCACCAGAACGGGAATCGCCGCCGCCTGCGCCAGTCCGCAAGTCCAGCGCTTCCAGGTGGCCGGCGGCGTCCAGGCGTCCGCCGCCTTCATCGGCGCAGGCGCTTTTGTCAAATACTCGGTCAGGCAATCGGCAATGTTGCCTATGCTGCGGCGCTGATAAATGTCGCGCACCGTGATGTGGGCGAAACGCGCATCGGCGCGCAAGGTCGAAGCCAGCCGTGCGGCAAAAAACGAATGGCCGCCGAGGTCGCTGAAAAAATCGTCGGCGCGGCGTATGGCTTGGCCGGGAAACAGCTTGGCCAGTGCCGCGAACAGCGCTTCCTCGGCCGGGTTCCGGGCTTGGTCGCTTTGGTTCGATATGCCTGCGTTTTGCTGAACCGTTTTCAACGGCATCGCTTTCAAGGCCTTGCGGTCTATCTTGCCCGAGGTCAGGCGCGGCATGGCGGCTAGCAGTTCGAAGCGCGCCGGCACCATGTAGGGCGGCAGGCGTTCGGCCAGCGCACCTCTCAAGGCGGCAGGCAAATCAGTCGTTTCGCCCTCGGGCACGCTATCGGGCACAATAAAGGCCACCAATTGATCGAAGCCGTCGACCGGGCGCAGCAGTGCGGCGGCGGTGCCGACTCCGACTTGCTGTGTCATGGCCGCTTCGATTTCGCCGAGTTCGACGCGGAAACCGCGAATCTTGACCTGGTCGTCCGCACGGCCAAGACACTGCACGCGGCCATCGGCACTGATGCGCGCCAGGTCACCGGTACGGTACAGGCGCGCATCATGTTCGCCTTCAGCCCAGGGGTTGATCAGGAATTTTTCGGCGCTCAGATCGGGACGGCCCAGGTAGCCGGCCGCCAGGCCCGGTCCGGTGATGCATAGCTCGCCCGTTTCGCCGCGCGGCAACAGTATCAGGCCGTTTTCCACGTCGGGAGCTATCACCAGCAGGCCGTAGTTCGGCAAGGGCTGGCCTATGGTGACGGTTTCGCCGGGTTGCAGTTCGGCCAGGCTGGCCGATACGGTCGCTTCGGTCGGGCCATAGGTATTGGTCATGCGCAGGCCAGGACGGGACCAGCGTTCTACCAGGCTTTCCGGACAGGCTTCACCGCCGAGATTGATCAGGCGCAGCGTGGGCACGTCTTCAGCAAACAATGCCAGCAGGGTCGGCACCGCATGGAGCACCGTAACCCGGTTTTGCGTCAGTGCGCGCGGCAAGGCTTCCGGGTCGGCGGTCAGTTCGCGCGGAGCGACCCACAGGGTGGCGCCGACCAGGTAGCTGATCCAGATTTCCTCGAACGACATGTCGAACGCCACCGAAAAGCCCTGGTAGACGCGGTCGGCGGCAGCAACGCCGAGCAGGGCGTTTTCGCTACGCAAGAAGTGGCAGATACTGCCTTGGGTAATGACGATGCCCTTGGGTTTGCCGGTCGAGCCCGAGGTGTAGATAACGTAGGCAGGATCGTGCGGCTTGCTGCCGCTGCGTGTGAAAGCAGATGCGGAGGCAGATGGGTGCAATGGCTCTTGGGATGGCGTCAGCAAGGCTTCGGCACACCAGACGGGGCGGCCCAGCTCGGCCAGACGCGCTGCAAAAGCGTTGCAACTGACGATGCCGGCGGCTTGCGCATCATCGAGACATACGGCCAGCCGTTCCACCGGCGTGTCGTCGGCCACCGGCAGCCAAGCCGCGCCGGTCTTGGCAATACCGGCCTGCATCACCAGCAGGTCTATGCCGCGCGGCAGCCACAGCCCGACTATCTTGCCCGGTCCGACGCCGGCAGCGATCAACTGCGAGGCGACCAGGCCAGCCTGGTCATCGAGTTCGCGGTAAGTCAGGCGGCGTTCGCCGAAGATCAGCGCGACCTGGTCGGGCATGCGCTCCGCCGTGGCTTCCAGCAGGTCGGCCAGCACTTCTTCGCGCAATAACTCGGGCTGATGCGGACCGGACAGGATGTCGGGATTTTCGGTCAGTGCTACCGCAGGCAAATTCATTTTATTGTAAGTCGTGGAATGCGTAGGGCGATGCGTAGAACATTTAGCCGTTGGCACGGCTCGTTAGCGAATTACGTATTTTCTCATATGACGGCTGGTTCGCTACTTCGAGTAATTTCAAAAGTCCCTGAGATCGCACTTCAGTTTGTATGATTCGTAACAATGCGTTTACGGGATGAGGCTGTGATAATGTACGATCGATGGCGTTGCTTGCGCAGCGTTTACATGCGATTTGCAAGAAACGCAATGGAATCGCAAAATTTGAAATTTTCAAACAATAAGGATAATGATGAAAATTCGTTTTTGTGCAATTTTATCTTTCCTGGCGTTCTCGCTCCCTGCAAATGCGGGCCCATTTACGGACGATTTGGCAAAATGTCTGGTGGCGAAAGCGAGTGAGGAACAGAAAATTATATTCATGCGATTTACCTTTGCCGCAATGGCCGAGCATCCTGCAGTGAAGGACTTGGGCAATGTTTCCGAGACACAGAAGGGCGCGATTGCGAAAGACGCCGGAAATATGATGGTGTCTTTGCTGGTGGATACGTGTAGGCACGAAGCCGAGCAAGCCATAAAGTACGAGGGAGCAAGAGTGGCTCTCCCGGGTAGTTTTGAATACTTTGGCGGTAGTACCATCGAAGGCTTGATGTCGCAGGATGACGTCGGGAAATTTATGTCA
>Ga0213872_10001270_pt1 | contig 16957 bp, 18 predicted proteins | sample VelepicomBERX_R2_FD_160071 | JGI IMG/M metagenome (GOLD analysis project Ga0213872, IMG submission 160071) | Rhizosphere microbial communities from Vellozia epidendroides in rupestrian grasslands, the National Park of Serra do Cipo, Brazil - RX_R2 | ecosystem: Host-associated > Plants > Roots >...
CACCTTTTTTTGTTCTGGAGGATGGTTACCCAAACCATGTATCGCGTCGCTAACGCCATCCGCCGGTCCTCCATGCCCAACTCCACCAGATCGGGAGTGCCCTCTGGAGCTTCGGGATTCGGCAGGTCCGCGTTTTCTAGTGACGAAGTAAGAAAAGCATAAGCTACACGATCGAACCAAAGCCAGCTTCGGCTGTCCAACGGTCCCGTGACCAGGTAGACGGTGGTCGGAAAGCGATATCGTGCAAACACTGGATAAGCATTTGTAAAGAAATCCCTATGTCCATCATCGACGGTAATCACAGCAGACCTTTTTGGCAGTGCGCCATTTCCATGCAGAGCTTTCGATAACTCGGTCATCGAAATCACGTGATAGTGTCGTCGGAGATACTCGCACTGCGCCTCAAGCATGGATCGGTCAGGAGGGAACGTGTGATACATAAGTATGCACGTTCCGTTGCGCTGTAACCACCGAACCATCTGCATTCCGCCGCAATAGTGGAAGAGGTTGTGAACAAGGATTGGGTATCGTGGCATAAGGACCCTATCTCACGTTCGGCAGATATTATACTGGATGACAGCAGTCAATGAGGACGGCAAAAGAGAGGCTTTTTAATTGTTTCTCAGCGGTGTTCCCGCAGTTGAACGAAAACGAGATTCAGAAAGCCAGCCCTTCCTCAGTTGGATCCTGGGACTCAGTTTCTACGTTGATCCTGATGGATGTGATCGAAGAAGAGTTTGGTGTCTCGCTCCCACCAGAGGAACTCGACCAGCTTCTATCGTTCAATCTGATTCTCGATTATTTGCGGAGTCAGAACGGTGTTTCCTGAACCTGTAGCCCTGACACCGGAACAAATTCGGGTCGGCCTAAGGGCTTCATTCGACCGACACATCGCCGAAAGGGATATCCTCGAGTTCGCCCGGTCCAGCGGCGACGCAAATCCATTGCACGTTGATGCTGCCTACGCAGCGACAATCGGCTATCAAAGGCCAATTGTTCACGGCGCCTTTCAAATAGGTTTAGCCAGTGCCTTGATTGGTACGCAGCTTCCAGGCAGGGACGTATTATTGATATCGCTTCAGGCGCGCTTCATCTCTCCTCTTTATTACCCGAATGATGTACAAGTTGTAGGCGAAGTCGCATCCTGGAATCGGTCAGCCCGCAGGGGAAGCATTCGCGCCAGAGTCATCGAGAAATCCTCCAAAATAACCACAGCAGAGTTTCACCTGGGTTTTGTTCTCCGAGATGCCGGTGGTGAGACTCCGTCGAACGAGAGTTGCGCTCGTGCAAGCCCCTCCGTTTCGGATCGCCCGGTGATTCTGATAACGGGCGCTTCCGGCGGCATTGGCTCTGAGCTCGTATCAAGACTTAGTAACCTGTTTCGAGTACTTGCACTCGTTCGCGATCGCGCGAAAGTCGAGGCATTATTGAATGTCAATTGCAATGCCCAGATAGTCGAGTCGGATCTGGAAACAGCCAATTGGCAGTGCGAAGTCGATGCTGCGCTTTCCGGCAGCTCGCTATATGGAATTGTGCACGCGGCATGGCCGGGCTGCCCTCAAGGTAGTCTGCTCGAACTGACAGAACAGGACATCGAGGGACAGATCTTATTCGGTGGATCACGCACCGTAGCGCTCGCGCAATATCTTCTTTCACATTCCGGGGAAAGCGGTGGGCGCTTTATCGCACTAGGTTCTGTCGCTGCCGCCAAGAAACCGGCGATTCAAATAGCCAGCTATTCTCTTGGCAAGCTTGTTTTGGAGCAGACGGTGCTCCTTCTGGCCCCGGAATTGGCCCGCAAACAAATTACAGCGAACGTTGTGAGCCTGTCGTTTATACCAGTCGGAATGAACAGGCACCGCAACCAGCGCGTGCGTCTGCGCGAGGCTGCAATGGTACCCACGGGGCGTCTTTGTGAGCCGCGAGATGTGAGCGCAGCCGTCGAATTTCTGCTCTCACCCGAAGCCTCTTTCGTTTCCGGACAGGTGCTGGGGTTGTATGGCGGCATGCTCTGATGGCCGTTGAATTTCAGCGCAGCACAGCTGATGACGCACACGCGATCATGGAGCTCATGCTCGACGTCTACAACGCCTCTCGAGACGTTTTCTTTAACAACCACGGTTTATTTCACTGGAAATATTTCGCGCAAGGGCCTGAGTGGAAGGGATCGCGGGGATACGTGATGCGGACGAGCAACGGGATTAGCGCCCATCTTGGCATCTGTCCTGCAGCTTTCGCCTCGAGGGGAGGCCGACTCTCAGGAATCGGCCTGATGGATTGGGTAAGTCGACATGACGCGCCTGGATTGGGCACTCTGCTCCTCCGCAAAGTACTGGCTAACGTGGATGTTGCCATCGTGGCAGGAGGATCTGCGGCCACGCAGAGGATCATTCCTCGCCTAGGCTTCGTTCAAACCGGGGAACTCGAAATATTCGCCAAGGTTCTTCGACCCTGGTGTCAATTCCGCAGTCGGCTTAGCGGGCCCTCTTGCCGTGATGCACTGCGCTTAGTACGAAATGTGGCATGGACTCTAACCACCACTGTCACGAGCGACTGGAACGCCCGTCGCACCCGTGAGTTTGGGACGGATGCACTCGTTCAACCGCAAGCCGATGGAGTACCGTTGCGAACGACGAGGTTCTTGAATTATTGGCTTCGGAATCCCGCTGTTGCCGCCTCGGGCTTCACGCTTGAGGAGCAAGGGCAGGTGCGCGGGTATTTCGTACTCTCTCGGGTGGGCCATCAAACCCGAATCGTGGACCTGCGTGCACAAGGTGCGGAAGAAGAATGGGCGGCCGCCTTCGCAACGGCAAACTCGGCTGCTGCTGCCGATCCTGACACGTACGAAGTCATTGCCACATCAGTGACACCTCTCATACGCAACGCGCTTCTCCGCTGTGGGTTTCGTTATCGACGCTCCGTTCCTCTGTTCCTCTACGACCCCCAGCAGCGATTGAGTAAAGGTCGCCTCTTCTGGAGCCTCATTGAAGATGACAGTGGCTACATACGGGATTCGGCTCACCCCTACGAAACCTGATGAGGCGTCTCCCAGTTCAGAGGACGCGTAGTGTAGCCCAGATACCCATGCGGTACTGCTGTGAGGTTCAGCAAGTAGGTCTACAGGTCTCGCTGGGACGGAACACTCGCTGGGCAAGATGGGAAAATCGCGCGAAATTCCTCCTCGGATGTCAGTTCGGAAATTAAATGCGAATGATATTTGATCTATTTGCGAACGGCCGAACGCGCCCCGACTCTTGACTGGGAATTTGGGACCGCTGATTCTATCAGTTACGGCTTTTCCACCTTCGATACGGTAGCTGCACTCGCTCCTACAACCGTATCGCGAGCCGAATCGGGCGCGGATTTCTTCATCCACACATCGGCGCGCACCCGGCGCCAGCTTCAGGCGGACAACGCAAAAGGGGACTAAAATATACGCGTCAAGGTTTCCACTTGCGACCTGCTTGATATGAACGATCGAAGAAAAACGCTGCATGATTTGATTGAAGAGGCTCGCGAGGAGGATCTCCCTTTGCTTCGCGAACTGGTTGCCCGATTTCAGCGTCCGCTCGACTTCCCGTTGCAACCGGTAAGCGCTGCTTCGTCCCAAACTGGGCCGGCACGAAGGAGGCAGGAACTCGTTTTGGAAGCACACATGCACGCCAGATCGACTCATTTAGAACGGCGGCATACCGCCAACACCGCGAAACGCCTAGGAATTGACCCGGCACGGATCGAGTTTGCCGCAGGCGGTGGTTCGATCGGTACGGGTGACTTAGTAAAGATGACGCGTCATTGGTCCGAAGGGTCTGCTTTTTGCCGTCTAAACACGTTTCATGTTGAAAATCAGGAGCTCATTACGTTTGATAAAGCTGAAATTTCGAACTCCGGGTCGGAAGTAATTTACAAGCTGCGGGTGCTTACAGCCAAGGCTGAGTCAGAGACAGATTTGAATGTACCTCTTTGAGCAAAACCGCTCGTGTGGGGCAGGGCCGTGCCCTACGGCGACCTCGCAGGCCGCCTGCGGTGCGCGCTCTGCGACTCCCGAATCCGCCCATCATGACTGACCAAAGAAAGGCGCTGCATTATCAGGTCGAGCAAGCTCGCGAAGAGGACATCGATCCCCTTGTCGACTTGATAAACCGCTTCCTGCATCCACTGGAATCGCCTGCATCACAGCAGATAGTCTTTGACCCAGTGCCGCCTGGGTCCAAAGCAGCAGCCGAGATCGAGGAACAGAGGCAACAGGCGCTGGCTCGACACAGCGCGAGGCAGGCGGAGATGATAACACGCTCGATCGGCGATACAGTGACACGTCTCGGAATCGATCTCAATAAGATCGGGGAAGGCCGCTGCAGTTGGTCCGCTTCCCGCGGTAAATCAGGAAGCTTTACCTGCAGTTGGTTCGAGGGAGTAGTTTTTAATAGGTTAAGTACGTTCTACCTGAAGGAGCAGCAGGTTGTTACCTTCGAACGATGTTACATCTCAGAAGCGCAACCAGAACTGATCTACAAGGTTCGTGTATTGACGCCAATCGCTGACCTAGAAAAAGAACTAACTGTTCCCATTTGAACCATTCTTGATGATCGCTACAGGACTGTGCTTGGGCTGCAGCCGGGAGAACCCAAAAGCGTGGAGCCGATGCTGCGCGTCTAGCGCCAGAGAACGTGCGGCGGATCCACCAATCACTGCACCAGATGGTGGCCGACGTTCCGTGAAAGTGATAAGGCGGTGTGGATCGTGGATGAGATGGGTTTTCGCAAGAAAGGGACGCATTCGGTAGGAGTGGTGCGGCAATACTGTGGGGCAGGTAGGCAAAACAGGAGAACTGTCGGGTGGCAGTGAGTCTGTCCGTGAACACGAATCAGGCGAGGCTGCGTTCGCGACTAGGGGCTTGATGCCGTCAGTTTTAAGGCCGAATCCGTCGTATCCAGAGCATCGGCGAAGCCGAGTCTATACAGTCTCTCGACCAAGACCAGCTTCGACTTTTTTGACCTAACGCCGACGCAGGGTGCTGTCATGCTAACGAAGTCTCTGCAACGAGCCGCAGCGGCGGAGGTCAGATTCTCGTCGCGACGCGGTCGGGAGCGAGCCAGTTTCATGGCGACGCGTACGAGTTCGTTCGCAATACGGCCTTCAACGCCAATGACTTCTTCTCAAATTCCGCCCGCAGGGCAAGGCCTCCCTTCCACTACAACAACTTTGGATTCACTTTGGGCGGCCCGGTCTTCATCCCGCACGTTTATCGCAAGAACGAATCGAGAACGTTCTTCTTCGTATCGGAAGAGTGGCGGAAGAGCGGGCAGCCGTCAACCACAACTGCACTTGTCCCGACGGCGGCTCAGCTATCCGGTACGTTCACAGGTAATTTGAGCTCGGCAGCCGCCCCTGCCGGCTGCGTGACATACAACGCCGGCGCGAAAACATCCCAAATCAACCCTTCCTGCTTCAGCCAAAACGCAAGGGCTTATATAAGCAACGTGTATTCGAAGTTCGCCGGAAATGCGGTCAATGGGACTGAGTACATCACGAATTCCGTCGCCAGGCAGAACTTCCGGGAAGACCTGGTTCGCCTGGACCAAAACATCACCGATAAAGTGCATGTGTTTGGGCGCTTCATGCAAGATATCGTCCCCACCACTGAGCCCGGCGGACTGTTTGCGAGCAGCCCGCTGATCGGCATTTCCTCTACCGCCACCAACGCTCCGGGAAAGAATGTTGTGGCGAACGTCAGTTGGACCATTTCGCCGACGGTAGTAAACGAAGCGGCATTCAACTATTCCTGGGGTGCAATCAACAGCAATCTGACGGGGGTGATCAATTCGCCGGCATTCCTCGGCGCCCTTTCAGGAGGGCTTCCCTACAGCGACCCATACGGGAGAGTTCCCGGCGTCGCTATCAGCGGCTTCAGCGGTGTCGCGATACCGTCGGCACCCTACTTCGAGCGCAACATCGACAAGAATATCTACGACAATTTTTCGAAAGTGACGGGTAATCACTCGATTCGAGCGGGATTCACGCTTCAATCGATGACCAAAACGGAAAATGGTCCGAACCCTACGGACGGAAGCTTCTCATTTACGAGCATCAACGGCATTCCAGGCTCGGCATTCGCGAGCTTTCTGCTGGGCGACGCATCTACGTTCTCCCAGTCGAGCCGCGACATGATTCCGCACCTGGATTACACGAATTTCGAGGCATATGTGCAGGACGACTGGAAGGCGTCGCAGCGGCTGACGCTGAATTTCGGCCTCCGCTACAGCTACTTCCCTTCACCGAAGGATTCGAATAAGGTCTTAAATAACTTCGATCCCTTGCTCTACAATCCTGCAGCGGCCCCGGTGATCAATCCGGCGAACGGCAATTTCGTGGCCGGCCAGGGAGTTGTCCCCGCGACCTATGTAAACGGTATCGTTTTCGCCAACAATGCCTGCCCGGCCGCGAAACAACTCGCGTCAGTCGCGTGCTCGCCCTATGGCGATCTTGTGAATCCCAACTCAAACAACAACTGGGGACCACGGGTTGGCCTGGCATTCGATCCGCAAGGCAATGGCAAAACGGCCATCCGCGCCGGGTATGGGATCTTTTACGACCGGAGCCTCAACGGCATCTGGGAGCAGAACGCGTTTACTATTCCGCCGTTAGTGCAATCGACTACGATTGGCTATACAACATACGATAGTTTTGACCACCCTTTGTCGGGCAATACCAAAGTGCCTCTCGGACCGGCGCATTTCGACACGACCGGAGATCCAACCTTCAAAGTACCCTCTTACCAGAACTGGAGTTTTTCGATCCAGCGCGAAGTCACTTCGAATACGGTCTTCGAGATTGCTTATGTAGGCAGCAAGGGAACGCATCTCCTTGGCGAGGTGGATCTGAATCAGCCTACGCTGGCGGCGCGAGAGGCAAATCCGACGGTAGACGTCAATGCCATTCGACCGTACGTTGGCTACTCTTACATGAAAACAAGAGAGCCGCGATTCGACAGCAACTACAACTCTCTGCAGGTTTCGCTCAACCGCCGGGTCGCGACGGGCTTGAATCTCGGGCTCTCTTACACCTGGTCGAAGAATCTTAGCGACAACCCGGCGGACCGCGACTCCCCTGTTTACGACACATATAACTTCGGCCTGAGCTATGGACCGGCATCGCTCAACACACCCCAGATCTTCATCGCAAACTACGTGTATGACCTGCCATTCTTCCGCTCCCAGAAGGGCTTTTTCGGCCACGTGCTGGGAGGATGGGAGCTTTCTGGCATAACACGCGTGCAGTCGGGTCAATCACTGACGGTCACCCAATCCGAGGATCCGTTCCGAGCGAGCGATTGGGTCGCCGGTACGCCCGGCGTCTACCCTGGCGGGATCGGAATTGACCCAAGCCCGATTTCACCTCGTGCTGATGTCGTGTCAGGCGCGTCGCTCACGGGAGCTGGTACTGTCGCACAGTGGTTCAACACCAACGCCTTCGCACACGCGATCGGTCACTTCGGCACGGAAGGACGCGGCCTGTTTCTGGGCCCCGGGCTGCAAAACTGGGACCTGGCGGCAATTAAGAACGTCCAAATAGGAGAACGCGTGCGCTTCCAGCTTCGCGGCGAGTTCTTCAACGCCTTCAATCATACGAACTTCACCACCGTGAGTACGAATCTCGACAGCTCGACTTTCGGACGCCTCACAGCCGACTACAGCCCGCGCATTATTCAGCTCGGCGCGAAGTTGTACTTTTAGGCGCGCCCGCAGCCTCGATGCGGCAGCTTACTGTTAGGACCGCTTTTGAGTATTGTATTGCAACGCCAGTAAGTGTCGAGCGAATGGCGGGCCGGACTAATCCGGTCCGCCGTTAATCGGTTACACTTTTAGGAATCGCGACGCTTGTAACCGTCCGTGCTCAAGGAGGTGACACGTGCCATCACGAAAGATGGGTATATACTCCGGGCGTCCTCGTTCCATAAACACCTGGTAGATACTACAAAATTTGTTCTGCCCTCGGGATCAGCAATGTGCTGCGCTCCGGACAGATGGCAGCTGGCCGGATCTGTTGCTATTCGAATAGTGGGCGGAAGCACAAATGCTATTCGGGAACTGCCCCTAAGCTAACGGGTTTATCAACGCGTCCCCATACTACTACTTATGGGCAAATACCCTGTGGAAATGGGCTGCCTGCAACACCGCCAAAGCACTATGGCTTTGTCGCCCCATTCGCTTGTGGCTGTTTCTGCATGGTAAATGTCTTTAGATTGTCCTTTCCGACTAGGAACGTCCCTGTGTAGACACCAGTTGGATAGGGGGAGAAGGGATCCTGTTTGAAATTCGTCTCTGGGGAAGGCCGCTTGTGATGGTGTATGTCATCTAAGAGTTTCACCCCGAGATACGCCATCGTGTAAGGCCTTTGGGCAATCGTGGCCGCGACTAAACCTTGTTGGATCCAATTCAGAGTGCGCTGATCGGTATCCATCGCCATAATCGTCACCTTACCTGTCGCATTAGTCTCGTTGATGGCCTCGCCTACTTCCGGGCATGCGATCGCTTCCAGGCATACGAAAGCGTTAACCTGCGTCTTCGACGTGAGCAACTGTTTTGCTGTCTGGTACGCGATAGCTGGATCTCCTTGGATATCGACCGCTTGGATAATGTGAATGTCCGGATAATTCTCGAACACACTCTGATACCCTTGCCGCCGCTCCATTAAGTTGGCTTGTCCGGGATAGGTGAACATGACGACGTTCCCCTTCCCACCTAGCAACTTGACAAGAAGTTGTCCGCCCAATCTCCCAATTGCATAATTATCTGAACCGATAAAGAAAGGCCGTTTGCTTGTAGGTGCATCGGAGTCGATGGTCAGAACCGGTATTCCTTGCTGCAAAGCCGAATCGATATCGGTGGCCATCAGATTCGGATCAGCAGGGGAAATCAAGATTCCGGACGGTTTGTCCGCTATGGCGCCTTGGAAGGCCTCCCGTTCCCCTTTCGGGTCGTATCGGGTTGGGCCTACCATGTCTACTTTCACATGCATCTCTGCTCCGGCCCGACGGAGTCCAGCAAACGCCTCCTGCCAGTAAGGAATCCTGGTGTGGGTCGCAACGAGCACATAGCTCTCATTTGGTTCGTGGAGCCGCGGGGCGCAAGCTCCTAAAACAAGTAGGTAAGCTATTGCCGTAGGACAGAAAATGCCCTTGATCATGGGGAGATTCTATCTCGGTTTTTGGAGGCCCAGCAGGGCCGCTCCGCATCGCTGCAAACCGTTTCCACTCTCAGGAGCCGGAGCACGCCTGGGAGATATCTGGACGGGGCGAGCCGCTTGGCTCATGGCGATGGCCAGCTCGACCGGGGCTGGTGTTTCGCGAGAATTTGAAAGCAGCGTGCCGTGCGCTTGGACGATTAGCTCAATCTGCCGCGCCAGCGACTGCCCATTGAGCATTGGGCCAAGGGACTGCGATATCGTCTCGCCAAGCACCCCGACTGCTAGCTCTGAGATTGCTGGACATTCTGGCCCGCCCGCCTAACAAATCGATCACTCCCCGTTATCCATTTGCAGGGAACTGCCGCATGAGTGCCGTTCCGCTTGGGAATAAAAGTTCTCGCCATCAATCTTTAGGGAGCCAGATTAATTTTTTGGTTTTCAAAAAAGGCGTTTCGGCGTTACCTTGCTTGGCCGATGCTTTGGCAAGCCCGCAGCGCGATTCGATTGTCCCTGCAAAAAAAGTCGAGAGTGTGGCGACAAGCGACAAACGCGAGGGCGTATTCATCGATGCGTCCGCTCCTATTCGCGGGATGTTTGATCGCCAGGCGATCGGAATCGGGGAAGTCGAGTTAGAGCTGTCACGATACCGGGTCAGGAGTGGCCATTCTTAAGTCCTGCGCTCTTTGCTCAGAGGGGAAACGCGATCACGCAGCCCGACGTCCGTAATGATGATGGAGGCCGCCAACGTCCGCCGCCTCCATAATTTCACCGTCGGTGAGCGGCTTACTCTTCGTCATTCCGGGCGTCTTTGTCCAGCGATAGATGAGTTCTCCAATCAAGGGAATACGCACAATAAGCCGACAGGATGCGACGCAGAGAGCTCTCATTGAACACAACCACATGATCGAGACATTCGCGGCGAATCGAGCCGATGACCCTCTCCACATAAGCACGTTGCCAGGGAGCGCGGTGGCGATAGCACTTGTTTGATGCCCGTTCAACAAACTCCCTCGCAAAGCTCCGATCGGTCGCGCAGCAGATAACGTGGCGCGCTGTCCCACGGAAAGGCATTGCGAAGTTGCTGTACCGTCCACTCCGCTGTGGGATGAGCGGTGACGCCAAACTGGAGAATGCGCCGACGGTCGTGTGCCAATACGAGGAAGACGTAGAGCACTTGAAACCGGAGCGTCGGCACGGTGAAAAAGTCCACCGACACCATGCTCTTAACGTGATTGTCCAGGAATGTTCGCCAAATCTGTGAAGGAGGCTTTCTCCGGCGTAGCATGTATTTGGCGACGGTCGGCTCGGTAATCTCGATTCCGAGTGTGAGAAACTCGCGTGGATACGCGGTGCACCCCACAGCGGATTATTACGGCTGATCATTCGGATCAAATCACGAATTTCCTTCGGGACAGCGGAACGCCCGCGCTTCCCGCGCCGGATTTTCCAACTCCAAGAGACGGAACCCCTTCCGATGCCAGGCAATGACCGTTGCTGGTTTGACGATCAGCAGGGAAAATTTCCAGTGACTCCAAACACGACGCAACCAGACCCAGAACATCCGATCAGCCGGCGTCAGTTTTTGCGGTTTCGGCGCAGAGCGACGCAGCACGGCGAGTTGATGCCTCAAGGCAAGGTTCTCGAGCCGCAGTTCTGCCGCGGTCTTGCACAACGAGGACAAAACGCCCAGCACTCTAAGCAGTTGTTGGCCGGCCAACCTCAAGCGCACGCAATATTTGATCAAGCTCAATGATTGCAGGCAGATCGGAATATTTTGGAGGGACACGCGCTCGTCTGTTCGCGAACGAGGCGAGATGAGTCCTCACAAACGCGCTATCATGCGCTGATCCAAGTTGACGGGAGTCGGCGTTGCAGAGATTGGACACTAGCCCCTTGTACGTCACCTTGATTGTTCATGAAGATCGCACTTGGGAAGTGGACTTTTGGGAGTAAGCGACATCGGTGAGTGCCTTGGTGATGATGCGCTATTCGCGCGGGGTGGCAGGCTCGGTGTTCGTTAGCAAGAACAGGCATGTCGGCTGTCATACATACTGGAATCCGTGCCTCTCGGCAGAAGAAATGTACTCTGCAACACTTGCGGCTCCGTCAAACCAGGACTTGCAGTTCCGAGCACCGATCTCACACCGCACTTGGGACACTTGCCAGGTTGAGATTAATGGCAATCGGGGTCCATCGGGCAGACCCAATCACGGTTGTCGCCCGGGTCGGTGGTTTGCTCAGCGCGTAATGCGCACGACCTTGCGCTCAGCAGCGACAGACAAGTTCGTCGAGTCACGTCGCTGTCACTGCGTCGCATCGAGACGGTTTACTTCTTGCTTGGGTGTTTGCGGCACATCATCGGCAAAAGCCAGCCAGAAGCCCATCATCTCTTCATTGCTCGGTTCGCCCCAGCGGACTGCTTTCGTCGCATCCGGATTTAGCGGATTATTCACTGAATTATCGAAATAGGCGGTGGTGACCAGCTTTGTGCCTTTCGGCATCACATACTGATGCTTGAGGAAATAAGTTTCCTGCCAGCGAAAATCGTATTTCGGAACATTGAAGATCATTTCATGGCGACCATCTGGGTAAATGGCTTCTGTGGTCATGCTCTTGCCACGAAAATGCATGTGTGCAGTGTAAGCCACAACGGTAAGATCTTTTGGCAGGGTGAAGCAGGAAGTGACTTTGTGCGCATTATCGCCCGGTGGAATCAGGAAGTAGTTGTTCCAGATCTCGTACTGCGCAACTTCGTGGGCGACGGGCCTTTCCGCAAAGACAAGACCAATGCTGGTGCGGTCCTTCACGGGTTCCTTCAAACGATTGCTGTAATGCACTTGAAATTGCAAATAGGAGCCCGCCGGAATTTTCAGCGCGTAGCCGGGCGGACGAACTTCTGCTAAGTGGCCTGGAAGATAAATGCCCGCCACGTGATTTAGATACCCTTGCGAAAAACTTTCTAACCCAGGCACCGTGCTGGGTGCGCAACCGTCATCCGACACGGGAGCATCAGGCTTGAGGTGATTCACTTGGCCGGTGCGAAATTCGAATGGCCCGAGGTTCTCTCCGGGTTTCTTACCGGTCGGAACCTTGTCTGCGGCAATCACGCTCACCGTCGCATGATGCACCACACGCCGGTCGCCCGGAATTACTTCAGCTGCCCGAATCCAACGATCTTCCTTGAAGTTGGTGGGCACATAAATATATTCGTAGTCATCCTGATTGGCGGCGGCTACGGTCTGCTCGGGAATAGCCAAAATCAGATCAGGCTTGATATGCCAACTGTTGTTGTACTCCGGAAGGGGAGGCAGGTCTTCCGGCGATCCTTCCTTCGCGCCGCCTTTCACCCAGGCGTCGATTGTCGCGATGTCTTGCTCGGATAAACGGGGATCATTAATGTACTCGCCTATGTGCGGGTCAGCGTGCCACGGCGGCATGACCCGCTGAACAACGGCTTCACGGATTGCAGCTGCCCAAGGCCGAACTTCCCCGTAAGTGAGCAGCGACATGGGCGCAATGTCGTTCGGGTGATGGCAAACCGCGCAATGTGCGTAGAGGATGGGAGCGACATCCTTGTTAAACGTGACCTGCGGCGGCGTGTCCCCCGCCGGCAGCGCGATTCGGGGGGCCAAAAAAAGTAGACTGATCAGGAGTGTGCTGTGGCAATTCAATCGGGACGCCATTCGAGCTCCTCTCGCAGGTTATCGTAATCAATGGCGAGCAGGAACACCCGCTCAACGATGAACGCCGGAGATGTGTTCGTGAATTCACTGTTCGCATAAGCTATTATCGTTGGGTCTTGCTGCCCGAAAACGTAGCGAACCCCCTTTGTGTGATCGATTGCACAGTGACCGCGGCATCAAGTCGTGCCCCAAGCGTGGCGAAGGCAGGCTTCGGACCGTTCCATCGTAACTGCTCCACGTCGTCGAAAAGGGCGATGTCCGTTTGGAGGGTTGCGAGCCTGCGGAAAAGCAACGCTCGGTCGTACTGGCTGTATAGCGTATGCGCGAGAGCACTCGCGTTGGCAGCGTTTACATGCCATTCGCGCCAATCCCTAGGAATGAGTTCTAGATGAGAATACTTGGCAAGAATGGCCGCTGACGATATCGAACCCCATCCGGGAAGGCCTGGGTAACCATCGGCCGAGTCGCCCACAAGAGCAAGATAGTCCGGAATTGATCTCGGAGGTACACCGAATTTTCTGATCACGCCAGCTTCATCGATCAGGACGCGTTTCCGGCGATTCAATTGGACGATGCGCGTACTTTGCACGCATTGGGCGAGATCCTTATCCGGGGTACAGATGACCACCTGTTCGACACGCGGGTCGCGGGCTGCCGCCGCAGCTGCGGCAGCGAGCGCATCGTCCGCCTCGAATTCCACCATCGGCCACACGACAATGCCGGCCGCCAAGAGCACCTCTTCGAGCAAAGTGAACTGAGCCAAGAGTGCAGGATCAATGCCTTCCCCCGTCTTGTAGCCGGGCCACATTCGATTGCGGAATGACTCGATCACGTGATCGGTCGCAACGCCGATGTGGGTGGTGCCGCTCTTGAGCATGCCCATAACCGAGGCGAGTACGCCTCGCGCTGCAGCAACTTCAAAACCGTCCCGGTCCTTTGCGGAAGGTAATGCGTAATAATGCCTGAACAACTCGTAGGTGCCGTCGATGAGATGAATCTTCAGAATGTGCCTACCGTTTTCACATCAAGGTTACGACCTAGAATAGCCGGCTGAGATTCCATCTTTATAAAAGTGTCCCGGCACTAATCCTTTATCAGCCGGGAAACGCTTACCGCTCACCGGCTGCGACTGCACCGGAAAGTATAGCGAGTTTTTCGTAGCTTAGTAGCACTAAAGGTGCCGCGGTGCCTCGGTACGCTGCCCCCACTGCGGCTGTTCCAAGGCCTAACTGCCCGATACTCGTTAAGTTTCAACCGGCGCGTACAATCGAAGGCGGTACTATGAGTGATCTTGCCGAACGGCTTGGGTTCGTCTCTCCAGACCAAATCGAGTCAATCATACACGGTGCATGTCCTTGCCACGCATTGTGGTTTCCTCATAAATCTGCTCACTCTTTTTGAACGGACCCATGACGCGCGTCCGCGCACCTGTCTGGAAATTTCGCATCTCGTTGCCGTATGCGAATGTTCCTCCTGGTCGCCTCCGGCACCCAGGAGTTCGCTCTCTTGCCCAAAGACGCCGGATTTGAAAGGCTCGGAACCCAGGTGACAAAATGGAAATGTTTGTTAATATGCTTAATCGCTAACAGGCAGGGAATTTGACATTGTTTTCTCGGGATCGCACGGTCGGCTTATTCAAATGCTCCAGGAGGATGGTGGCGCATGAAATCGAAAAGAGGTCCCGGTTCGCGGAAGCAAGCTCACCTTGGTTCGGATAAGCGCAAGCCTGTTAAATTCTCTAAGCCCCAGCCAGGTCCGCAACCTGTTTTGTCCTCGCCGCCCGGCGCGAGCGTCGTCATCGCCAGAGGCTCTTTTGAGCACGTCGTTATCATCCTTAAGGAAAACCATACCTTTGACTGCTACTTTGGGACTTTTCCCGGCGCCGAGGGAAGCTCGACTCTCGCGCACGCTTCCGACCCACCGACAGGGGCTTTTTCTAACAATCACGTTGCCTGGCTCGCGCGCGTTACCAAAGCTGTGCGCAAGCAATACCACCAGGCCGACATCGCGTCCTACTGGGCCTACGCCCAGCAGTTCACGCTCTGCGACCATTTCTTCACCGACGTTGCCAGTGATTCCACTCCCAACCATCTGATGCTGATCGCCGCCGCCTCACCGGTGATTAACAATCCGAGTTCCGGCACCACACCCTCATTCAGTCTGCCGTCGTTGCCAAGTAACCTTCAGGCGGCGGGGCTCACCTGGCGGAATTATGGGGGGGTTGCCTTCTCCTACATCGCCCAACTCAAGAACAGCCCCTGGACTGTAGCGTCGCAACAGTTCGCCACAGATGCTGCGGCCGGAAAGCTGCCGTCCGTATCCTGGGTCTATGCGCCGCATCTCCAAAGTGAGCATCCTAACGACAACGTGGCTTACGGCATGCAATGGACAGTGGATCAGGTGAATGCGATCGTCCAAGGCGGTTTGTGGAACAAGACGGTAACCTTCATTACTTGGGATGACTGGGGCGGGTGGTATGACCATGTGACGCCACCCAACGTCGAGCAATGGACCGACCGAACTCAGTTCCGTTACGGCTCGCGTGTGCCCTGCCTGGTGATTGGCCCTTATGCAAGAAGCGGTTATATTTCGAAGACGCTGCATTCCTTTGTCAGCATTCTGAGGTTCTGCGAAGAGAATTTCGGCGTTCCGTCGATCAACCAGCGCGACGGCTCGGCCGACAACATGTCGGATTGTTTCGACTTCGCCCAAATGCCGCTCGGTCCGCCCAAGTAGGTTACAAACCCATTCAGCAGTCACAACTGCTGAAGCACGCGGGCTATGATGTTGGCATCAACCGGCCAGACCACTGGCCAAATAGTCGGCGAGTCTTCCTGTTGGCTGCCGGCCCGCTGGTCAGTCTGATCGGGGGCGCAAGGAAACGTTAAATACTCGTTCATACTTGTGTTGTGAAAACGACTCGTGCGATCCAGCACATCAGCGCAGTGACGTTGGCCGTCCGTGACATGGCTCGTTCCATCGAATTCTACGAGAAGCTTGGATTCGAGTTGCTGTACGGCGGCGATCGTGCGGGGTTCAGTAGTTTGAATGCTGGCGAAGCTTTCGTCAACTTGGTCGCGAGTTCGGAATACGACCACAGGTGGTGGGGCAGAGTCATTTTCCGAGTTGATGACGTGGATGGGCAGCATCGGGCATTGCGGGAACAAGGGCTAGAGCCTCAGCAGCCGAAAGATGCACCTTGGGGTGAACGTTTCTTTCATGTCCTTGATCCGGACGGGCATGAGCTTAGCTTTGCAGAGCTGTTGCCGCCGCGAGCATGAGTTCGGTGAGCGCCAGGCTGAGAAATGCAGCAGCTGATCTGATCCAAACCGACTTCGGCCTGCCAATTCTGGCACTGAGCATCACAGCGGAATGATGCCAGGTTCGCCAGACCAGGTCTACATTACCTCTTCAGGTCAGCCGCATCGCGGCGATTGGATCAGCGCAGATGCCAAGCGGCGAGCGTCGCAACTGCTTCGCGACGGCCTAGATCCGGCTGAATCGCGAGTTCCAGGACGGACACAGCGTTCAAATCAATCGCATAATCTTCAATTTCCGTTGTTGAGCCGGTCGGGCTAAAATTCCATTGTTGGCGGACAATTTCTTTCGCCGGCTCACCTGCAACAGGTGACCATCGAAGAGTGAACTCCTGTGTTCGCTCGCACCCGGCTTCATGAAAACGAAGTTGAATGCGATGCAGCGATATAGGTTCATCAAAAATAATCCGGATCTGCTGTTCACCTTTCTGACAAGCTCGCCAGCCAGGCCCGCCTTTCCGACCGAAAGCAGATTCAATGGGAAACCTGGGATCTTCTGACGTTACCTCCACGGTGGCGATCTGTTCGAGATCAAGCCAGCCTTGGTCCGATTCGCCGCGTGGCTCGGCGAGGTGCGTCTCCACTATCCTCTTTCGCATAATCCTATTCTTGCTGCAGCACGATGCATTCAGGTCCAGCCAGGCTGTTGCTCACGAGGAGCAAAGAACGCCCGCCGATCAGAGTTAAGAGAACGGTTTGCGCGTGATGCTGAGATTAGCGGATTGAAGAGGATTCGAGCGGTTCATCTTAAATGCTCATCTCTGATCGAAG
>Ga0213872_10001271_pt1 | contig 16954 bp, 13 predicted proteins | sample VelepicomBERX_R2_FD_160071 | JGI IMG/M metagenome (GOLD analysis project Ga0213872, IMG submission 160071) | Rhizosphere microbial communities from Vellozia epidendroides in rupestrian grasslands, the National Park of Serra do Cipo, Brazil - RX_R2 | ecosystem: Host-associated > Plants > Roots >...
ATCGCCTATGGCGCGCGCGCCATCAACGAGGGCGGGCTGCAATCGATCCCCAAGCTGGTGTTTCCCGGCGGGGCGCTGATCGGCTGTTCGGCCGGCTTCCTCAACGTGCCGCGCATCAAGGGCATCCACAACGCGATGAAGAGCGGCATGCTGGCCGCCGAATCGGTGGCCAAGGCGCTGGCGGCGGGACGGACCGGCCATGACGAGCTGTCCGATTATCCGGCCGCCTTCCGCGCCTCATGGGCCTGGAAGGACCTGCACAAGGTCAGGAACGTCAAGCCGGGCCTGAAATGGGGCACGATGCTGGGCACGATGCATGGCGGGCTGGTGATGTGGCTGGAAAGCCTGGGCCTGGGTTTCCTGGTGCCCTACACCCTGCATCACGGCAAGCCCGACAACGAAACCTTGCGTCCGGCGGCCGAGAGCAGGAAAATCGTCTATCCCAAGCCCGACGGGAAGATCAGCTTCGACCGCCTGTCCTCGGTGTTCATCTCGAACACCAATCACGAGGAAAACCAGCCGGTCCATCTGCGGCTGAAGGACCAGTCCATCCCGATCGAGGTCAATCTGGCGCTCTACGACGCCCCGGAACAGCGTTACTGCCCGGCCGGGGTCTACGAGATCGTCAGCGAAGGGACGCCGCGCCTGCAGATCAACGCGCAGAACTGCGTGCACTGCAAGACCTGCGACATCAAGGATCCGCGGCAGAATATCAATTGGGTGGTGCCGGAAGGTGGCGGCGGGCCGAACTATCCCAATATGTGATGCGAATGATCCGCCGAAAGGAAGTTACGGGATGATGGGGTATCCGCGCCTGAGATGTCGGGGCCGGAAAATTGGGTGGTGGATCGGGGCGCCGGGTCTGGCGCTGCTGTTGTCCGCCTGCGCCGGGCCGGAGGCGGCTCCCGTCGCCCCGCCCAGCCAGGCCGATCCCGTCGCCGCCGCGCCGGCCTTCGGCCAAAGCGGCTCGGGCGCCTATCTCGCCGGGCGCGACGCCCAGGGACGGCACGATCTGGCGTTGGCGTCGCTCTATCTTCTGCGGGCGCTGAACGGCGATCCCGAGAATGTCGAGCTGCTGCAGCGCTCTACCATCGCGCTGGCGTTGGAGGGCCGCCTGGGCGAGGCCGAGGCTCTGGCCGACCGGCTGGAGAGCTTCGACGAGGAAGCCACCGCCCCGGCCATGCTGCTGGCCGAGCGCCGCGCCCGCCAGGGCGACTGGGCGGGCGCCGAGGAAGTGGTGGACCGCCTGCCGCCGCGCGGCATCAACAATTACCTCGCCCCGCTGGTGCGCGCCTGGGCCCGCATGGGCCAGGACAAGCCGGACGATGCGCTGGAGGTTCTGGCGACGCTGGATCCCAAGGTCGGCCTCGGCGTGCTGCGGGATTTCAACACCGGGCTGGTCAACGATCTGGCCGATCGCCCCGAAGCCGCCGAAACCGCCTATCGCGCCACCATCGCCGCGCCCGCCGGCCGTACCTTGCGCACCACCGAGGTGATCGGCGACTTCCTGCATCGCGCCGGCCGCGACGCCGATGCGAAGGCGTTGGCCGACAGCCTGCACGCCGCCCATCCCGATCTGCCGCTGGCCGCCATCGGCGGACCGCGCGCCGTGGCCAGCGCCGCCGACGGCCTGGCCGAGGCGTTTTTCGGCGCCGCCGGCACGGTGCGCCAGGGCAACGCACCCGACGTCGCGCTGCTGTTCACCCGTCTGGCGCTCGACCTCAAGCCGGATTTCGCCCTGGCCCGCCTGATGGAAGGCGACGTGCTGGCGACCCTCGGCCAGTACCGCGCCTCGAACGAATCCTATCGCAGGCTGCCGGACAGTTCGGCGCTCTATGCCACGGCGCAATTGCGCATCGCCCGCAATCTCGAGGAAATCGGCGAGATCGATCAATCCGCCCGCCAGCTGGAAAACCTGATCGACCGCCATATCGACCAGGCGGACTCGCTGCTGGCGTTGGGCGATCTGTACCGGCGCCAGCGGCGCTGGCTCGACGCGGTGCGCGCCTATGACCGCGCCTTGCCGCTGATGCAGGGCAACGAGAAGGGCGAATGGCCGGTGTTCTACGCCCGCGGCGTGGCGCTGGAGCGCGCCAATCAATGGCCGCGCGCCGAGGCCGACCTGCTGCATGCCCTGGAGCTGCAGCCCAACGAGCCGCAGGTGCTGAACTATCTCGGCTATAGCTGGGTCGAGCAGGGCACCAACCTGCCGCGCGCCACCCAGATGATCGAGAAGGCGGTGCTGATGCGCCCCTCCGACGGCTTCATCGTCGACAGCCTGGGCTGGGCCTTCTATCGCAGCGGCCAGTACGGACGGGCGGTCGAGATGCTGCAGCGCGCGGTCGCCCTGGTACCCGGCGACGCCACCATCAACGACCATCTCGGCGACGCGCTGTGGCGGGCCGGAAGGCAGGAGGAGGCGCGCTTCCAGTGGCAGCACGCCTTGCTGTCCGATCCCGACCCGGAACTCAAGGCGCTGCTCGACGCCAAGCTCAATCCGACTTTCAAAGGGAACCCATGACGACGGTCATCGACCGGCCGATGGTCGAGCTGTTCGCTCCGGCCAAGGTCAATCTCTATCTGCACGTTACCGGCCGCCGTGACGACGGCTATCACCTGCTGGACAGTCTGGTGGTGTTCGCCGGCACCGGCGACACGCTGCGCTTCGCCCCGTCCGACGGTCTCACCCTCGCCCTCGAAGGCCCCGGCGCGGCCCTTCTCTCCGCCACCCCCGACGACGACAATCTGGTGCTGCGCGCCGCCCACCTGCTGGCCGAGCGGCTGGGTCGTCCGGCCGAGGCGGCGATCACCCTGGAAAAGCATCTGCCGGTCGCCTCCGGCATCGGCGGCGGCTCGGCCGACGCCGCCGCCGCTCTCAGGGGATTGCTGCAGCTGTGGGACGCCGAACTCGACGAAGACTCGTTGAAGCAGATCGGCCTGAAGCTGGGCGCCGATCTGCCGGTCTGCCTTGCCGGCCGCCCGACCCAGATGTCCGGCATCGGCGAAACCCTGACCCCGGCCATTCCCTTGCCGCCGGCCTGGCTGGTCCTGGTCAATCCGCGTCTCGCCTTGTCGACCCCGGCGGTCTTCAAGGCCCGCCGCGGCGACTTCACCCCGGCCGCGCCGCTGACCGGTTCGTTGCCCGACGCGTATTCTTTGGCTGACGCGCTGACCACCCGACGCAACGACCTCGCCCCGCCGGCGATGGAACTGGAACCGGCGGTTCCCGCCATGCTTGACGCCATTGCCGCCACGAAGGGCTGTTTGCTGGCGCGAATGTCCGGCAGCGGCGCCACCTGTTTCGGCCTCTATGCCGACGAGGATGCTGCCGACGACGCGGCGGAAACCCTTACCGAAGCCCATCCCGATTGGTGGATTTCCCCGGCGCCGATTTTGTCGTAAAGCCCGTGTTGCATCCCGCGGCGCCATAATTTATGGTGCCGCACCTTCCCTGTTGGGGCGTAGCCAAGTGGTAAGGCAGCGGGTTTTGGTCCCGCCATTCCTAGGTTCGAATCCTAGCGCCCCAGCCACCCTACGCTTGTCCATACCGGACACATAGGTAACAGATCGGGGTCTACCCAACAAAGATGGGGGCGCTGAGGCGCGATGATCATAGTCCGAGCTGTGGCAAGTGGCCACACAGGACGATGACCCGTAATCGATAGTTTTCAAAGTTCCTGAAGCCGTAAGCGCGGCGCTGGATGAGCTTCATCTTGCGATGGAAGCCCTCTGTGATGCCGTTGCCGTAGGGGAAGACGAACATCCGCAGGACCTCTTCCTGCCAAGCCCGGAGAAGCTTGGCTTTCACGAACCCGCAATTCACCAACCGTTGCTGTCGAAGGAGGGATATGCCAGACTATCTCTTGATAGGAGCGAGCCGCATGTCGCACAGCGTCGTTGGGAAATGGGGTAAAAATCTCGCTATCCGGGTTCCCATGGAGGTGGCTCGGGCTTCCGGTCTGGCAGACGGCGAGACGGTGGAGATTGAAATGCAGGACGGCGATCTGGTGGTCCGGCGGCAGGCGGCCCATGTTCGAGCTCGCCGGGACGCGGAGGTTGCCGCTGCAGAGATCATCGCCGACAGCCGCGGCCATTCGCTCGGCGGGATTCCCATCCGGGAATTGCTTGAAGAAGGTCGGCGCGGATGAGTGTCGTCCTCGACGCGTCAATGGCGATAGCCTGGCTGTTCGATGATGAACGCACGGCGTCCGCCCACGCCGTTCTGCACCGAGTGGTTGCCGAAGGTGCCGTGGTTCCTGCCCTTTGGCGGCTCGAAGTCGCCAACGTGCTGCGGAATGCGGCGCGGCGGGGCCGCTGCGATGAGTCGTATGTCGACAGTTCGCTCTCGCGGCTGGGGCGCCTGGCGATCCAGTGTGACGAAGATACCGATCGCCGGGCGTGGACCGCGACCCTGCTGCTTTCCCGGGAAGAGAGCCTGACCCTCTACGACGCGGCGTATCTTGAGCTGGCGCTGCGCCGACGGGTTCCGCTCGCCTCCTGCGATGCCGCCCTGATCGCCGCCGCGGGACGTCGCGCGGTGGATGTCTTGTCTCGCTGAGATCGTGACCCGCCGCCACGGCGGCAGTCATGGGGATCGAGACCCGGGCGGCGGAGACGCCCCACGGCGTCAATCCGCGGGGCATCCGCACCGCCGAGATCAAGATGATCCCGGTCATGGGCGGCAAATGTAAGGTGTGGACCAAGAAGCTCGGTCGCGGGCCGGTGTGAGGCTCCTGCGTGACTGTAATGTCGCGCGTAAAGTTATCTGTAATTGCTGTTATGCTTATTGAATTCGCATGCGGGATTGTACTCATATTTATGAGTACGAAGTTTTCTGGAATAAATATTATATTTCTGTCGTCATGTCTCGATCGATAACTCGGAGAGATCATGATCATGTCCTTTGCCGCCGACATTGTCCAAGGCCCGCCCGTCGAGGCCGCGCCGGTTCGGCGGGAGGAGCGGATCTCGATGCTCGACGTGCTGCGCGGCTTCGCGCTGCTTGGGATCCTGGTGGTCAATATCGACGATTTCGCCTCGCCGCAGCTGCTGCACGACATCCCCATCGGCGGGGCGATCGATAGTCTGGGCGGGCCGCATGCACAGCTCAATTTCCTGGTTCTGCTGGCCAAATGGGTCTTCGTCGAAGGCAAGATGCGCGGCCTGTTCTCCATGTTGTTCGGCGCAGGCGTCGTCCTGATGACCGAACGCGCCGAGCAACGCGGCGCCGGCGCCGGGATCGCCGACATCTATCTGCGCCGCAACATGCTGCTGGTGCTATTCGGTTTCCTGCACGGGGTGCTGATATGGCATGGCGACATCCTGTTCCTCTACGGGCTGGCCGCGCTGCTGGTGGTCTATCCCTTCCGCAAGATGGCGGCGACGTCATTGGTGGCCCTGGGCCTCGTGCTGTCGGTGGTCGGTACGACCATCGGCTTGTTCGCCTGGGATGGGGGGCTGGACGATATCCGGCTGCATGACAACGCCGTCCTGGTCGCGGCGCGCGAGAAGGCCGGCGAGACGGTCACGCCGGAACAGAAAGCCGACGAGAAAGCCTGGAACGAAAGGCTGGATCATTTCCGCCCGACGCCCGAGAAGACCAAGGAGGCGATGGACGAGGCGGCCGAAAGCTATGGCAAAAGCGTCGCCGCGCGGCTGGACGACTATTTCGGCCCCGGCAGTTCGGGCACCATCGGCTTCTTCGTCTTCGAGGCGGCTTCGGCGATGTTGCTCGGGATGGGGCTGTTCAAGTGCGGTTTCCTGACCGGCCGGATGTCCGACCGCGTCTATCTGTGGACGGCGGTCGCGGGTGCGGCGGTGTCCGCCTCCCTCACCATCGTCGGGCTGATCGAATCCCGCGAGGCCGGGTTCGATTTCTTCGTCCATGAGGAATGGGTCTACGCTCCCTATTTCCTCTGCCGCACCGCCGGCATGCTGGCCCTGGCCGCCCTGGTGATCCTGGCGGTCAGGCATGAGATATGGCGGTCGGCGCAGCGCCGGCTGGCGGCGGTGGGGAGAACCGCCCTCAGCAATTACCTGATGACCAGCCTGCTGTGCCAGTTCGTCTTCGTCTGGGGCCCGTGGCCGCTTTACGGCCAGCTGGATTACTATCAGCTCTGCGGCGTGGTCGCGGCGGTTTGGGCCCTCAATCTCGGTCTCAGCCCGATCTGGCTGCGCCATTTCGAGTTCGGGCCGTTCGAATGGGTCTGGCGGTCGCTGACCTATCTCAAGCCGCAGCGACTGCGCATCGCTACGTCCGTCCGGGTCTGAGCCTTATTGGTCCCGGCCGATTACACATATCCTTTCCCCGATCTGAACCCTGTGGAAGTTTTCGAATGTCCGACCGGTCGCGCACCCTGCATAAACTTCGTCCCCTCGACGGGCTGGAGAAAGCCTTCTGGCTCTTGAACCAAAACCGTCCCACCCATTTCGCCGCGGTCGCCGAGATCGAAGGCCTGGCGACGGAGACCCCGTTGCTCGCCGCCGCCGATGCCGTCGGCCGGCAGATTCCCTTCCTCGCCGCGCGGATTCTGGTCGACGGACGGGGCGAGCCCTATTTCGCCCTCGGTGAGGCCAGCTCGATTCCGGTGACCGTGGTGCAATCGCGCGGCCGTCCCTGGACCGTCGAACTGGAAGACGAGATGTCGGCGCCGTTCGACCCGGCCGCCGCACCGCTGGCCCGGCTTCGCATCGTCGTCGACGGCGCCCGGCATGTGGTTATTTTGTCGATGCATCATTCCATCGGCGACGGCCGCTCCGCCGTATTCCTAATGCGCGATATTCTCCGAAGCGCCGGCGGCGAGACGGTAATTCCCGCCTACGATCCGCGATCGGTCGAGCAGGCGCTGGAGGATAGCGGGCTGCCGGTCAGGGAGATCCCGCCGCTGCGCGAGGGCCAGGCGCCGCCCCCGGGATACCGCGCCGCCGCCTTGACGCGGCCCCGCATCGCTGCCCGGACGGTCGAGGCGGCTGAGCTGGAGGCTCTGCGCCTCAAGGCGCGCGCGGAGGGGGCGACGATCCATGGCGCGCTGTGCGCCGCGGCGGCCCGCGCATATGCCGATGCCAGGCCGGCGCATCCGGTCAATCCGCCACGGGTTTTTTCGCCGGTCGATGCAAGACGCCGGCTGTTCGGCGCGGCCGAGCATCTGTCGATTTGCGTGAATGGCATAACGGTCGATATGCCGGCATTCTCCGGGGATTTCTGGGAGGATGCGCGGTTTTATGCCGCCAAGGTCGGCCGGTTCAACGATCCCGATGTGTTGGGCTATGGCATTCGGGCCGTGCGGGCCGCCGTGCTGCAAGCGGCCACGCCGGAATTGGCGGCGGCCGTCTGGACCCATGTCTATGGCGCCGAATTGTTGGTGACCAATCTCGGCAGGGTCGACATTCCGGTCCTTTATGGCGATCTGCGCGTCACCGGCCTGTGGGGGCCTTGCGTGTCGATGGGAATCGAGGGGGAGGAGACGATCGGGGCGATTACCCTCGATGGGCGGCTGCACCTTCTGCACACCAGCTTCGATCCGCCGGCCGGTTTTCTCGACCTGGTGACGGCAGGACTGAGCAAGGCGCAATGTAAATAGAAAACTTAAAGCCGCCCTCAGTCGCGATAGCGGGTGAGGGCGTCACCCAGCGCGTCCTGTAGCGGGACGAGCCAGGCCTCGAACGCCTTCCACTGTTCCAGCCCGTCCTTGAAGATCGGCCGGCGCACCTGTTCCGAACTCGGGGTGCGCACGCTGCGCTTGGTCTTGTGGAATTCGACGCAGCCTTCCTCGAAGGAAAGGCCGCAATAATCGAGGATGCGGCGCACGCTGCCCTCGAGATCCTCGACCACATCCTCGTGCTGCACTCGCAGCACGCGTCCGGGCAGAACCTCGTCCCAGTGCCGCATCAGGTCGAGATAGGTGCGGTAATAGCGGGCGATGTTCTCGACGCCATAGGTGAATTCCTGGCCGGTGGCGAAGAGCTGCTTCAAATTGGAGAAGCAGCAGGACATCGGGTCGCGCCGCGCGTCGATGATCTTGGCATTGGGCAGGATCAGGTGGATCAGCCCGATGTGGCGGAAATTGTTCGGCATCTTGTCGATGAAGAAGGGCGCGCCGCCGCGGTGGATCCTCGTGTCCTCGATGTATTTCGCGCCGAGGCGGCGGGCCTCGTCTTCCGGCATGTCGGTCAGCACGCCGGGGTAGCGCGGATCGTCGGTATCATAGTCGCGCCCCTGCATGGCCAGCGCCATGCGCTGGATGTCCTGCAGCTCCTGCGTTCCCTCGACCTGGGAATGGGAAGCGAGGATCTGTTCCAGCAAGGTCGAGCCGGCGCGCGGCAGGCCGAGAATGAAGATCGGATCGGGGCTGGGATCGCCCCAGCCTTGGCGCGCCGCGAAGAACGCCTTCGTGCAGGTTGCGATCTGCAGCCGGGTGTTGGTCTCGATCGTTTCCGGGCGGTAGCGGCTTTCCGCCTGCTTCAGCTCGTTGCCGCGCTGGTAGTAGCGCCAGGACTCGGCGATCTCGGCGCGATCCTCCAGCGCCTTGCCGAGGGCGAAGCAGAGATGGAAGCGGTCCTCCGCATGGGTTCGCGGCGCCGCCTCGGCGGCGCGCATGCCGGCGATTTCGGACTCCTCGAAGCGGTACAGCTTGAGATTGGCCAGGCTCCAATAGGCGTCGCCGAAATCGGGGCGCAGCGCGGCGGCGCGGCGATAGGCGGTGACCGCCTCGGGCACCCGGCCGACGGTCTTCAGCGCATGACCCAGCCACAGCGGGACGTCGGGCGCGTCGGGCATGTGGACCAGCATGCCGCGATAGAGCGCGATGGCCTTTTCCTGTTCGCCCAGGCCCATGGCGGTGGTGGCGGCCAGCTGGATGAACTCGGGATTGGACGGGTCGAGTTTCAGCAGCAGATCGATCTGCTGGCGCGCCTCGCGGTATTTGTGCCGACGCGCCAGTGTGTCGGCGTAGTCGCAGCGCGCCGCGCGGTAATCGGGCGCGATCTCCAAGGCCCCGGCCAGCAGCAGCTCCGCGTCGTCCAGCACGTCGTGGGCAAGGCCGATCCTGGCCAGCAGCCGCATGCCTTCGGGGTGATTGCCGTGGCGCAGCAGGAACTCGCGGATGATCTGCTCGGCCGGCGCCAGGTCGCCGTCGGAGAACAGCGCGGTGGCGGTGACCACGGCGGGCGGCAGCTCCTTCAGGGTGGCGACATGGGAGGCGGCGGTGGCGGCGTTCGCCATGTCGCCGGTCAGGCGGTAAAGGCCCTCCAGCATCTTCCAGCTGGCCGGCAAGGCGGGGTTGATGTTGACGGCGCGCAGCAGCGACTCGATGGCCTTCGGCGCGTCGCGCAACGGCACATGGCACAGGCCGCGCTCCTGATGCAGCAGGCTGAACTGCGGGTAGAGCGCCTCGACGCGGTCGAGGGTTTCCAGCGCCTCGGCGATGCGGCCGAGATGGCGCAGCCCGATCGCCGCCATGATCAACAGGTCGCGATTTTCCGGCAGGTCGTCGAGATGCGCCTGGAGTTCCTCCAGCGCTTCGGCGTGGCGGCCCTCCCGTTGCCATTGCCGCAGCCTTTTGACGTCCTGTTCGATGGTGGAAGAGGGCGCGGGCGGGGCGATGGAATCCATGGGACCGGGTCTGAAAGAGGACAGGCGGGCCACGGGCCCGCCTGTGATTTGGTCACCTTAACAGGAAACCGGGATCAGAAGGTAGCGCTGACCTTCATGCCGAACACGCGGGGACGGATCGGCACCTCGGACTTGATGAACTGGGCCGAGGAGGTGAACTGGCTGGCGTTGGAGTTGGTGAGGTTGCTACCGAACACACCGACCTCCCAATTGTCCTTCATAACGTTGAACGACGAATCCAGGGTGGCGTAGGACGGCTGCAGATAGCGGAGCTGGGTGGTGGTCGGGATCAGCACGCCCGCGCCCGAAGGATAGGTGGCGGGCTGGTTGTACATGCTGCCGACATAATTGCCGCCAATGGTGGCGAAGGCCTTGTAGTCCTCGACCTTGAAGTCGTAGCGCAGGCGCAGATTGCCTTCCCATTTCGGCGAGAAGGCCGGGATCGAGCCGGCGGTGCCGAACGGGCTCTGGAACGGCCCGACACCGACGCCCTTGTAGTAGGCCTGGGTGATGCACTGGCCGAACGAGACGCTGGAGGGGATGTTGCTGACCAGGCAGGGGGAGTTGGTCTGCGAGGTGTCGTTGTAGGAAGCCGAACCCTGCAAGGTGATGCCGTCGAGCGGCTTGGCGACGAATTGACCCTCCAAGCCCTTGACCTCGTAGTTCGGGCCGTTGACGGCGAAGGTCTGATTGATGCCCAGGGGCGGGTTGAACAGGCCCAGCTGCACATTGTCCCACTGCATGTAATAGCCGGACAGGTTCAGCAGCAGATGGCGGTCGAACAGCTCGCTCTTGTAGCCGACCTCGTAATTGGTCAGCGAGTCCGGGGCATAGCCGTTCGGCGACAGGAACTGGACCGTCGACTTGTCCGAGGTCAGCTGGATCACGTTCTTGGTGGCGCGGCTGAAACCGCCCGGACGGAAGCCCTGGGAGAAGGTGAAGTAGGTCTGCATGTCCGGGGTGATGTGCCAGGTCACGTTGGCGCGGTTCTTGAACCCGAAATAGTCCTGCTTGTCGTGGTGGCTGTCGATGCTCAGCGTATCGGCCGGGCACTGGCCGTTGGGAACGAACAGGCAGGCCTGGGTGGTGAAGTATTCCGAGCCTTTTTCGAACTCGTTGTAGTGGTACCAGCGCGTGCCGCCGCTGACGGTGAGCACGTCGGGGATGATGTCGAAATCGACCGAGCCGAACAGAGCGGTCTGGTCATAGCCGCGGGTGACGTCCTCGCCGAAGGCGGTGCTGTCGCCGCGAATGCTGGTATCGATAGTGGTGGCGCCCGGCGCGGTCTGATTGTTGGCGACGCAGGTGATGCCGGCGGCCAGGGCCTGCGGGGTGCACGACGAGATGGACTTGTAGTTGAAGTTCATCACGTCATAGATCTTCATGTCTTCCCAGAAGGCGCCGGCGATGCCGCGGACGCGCCAGTTGCTGGGCGTGCTGACGCGCACTTCCTCGGTGATGTGGGTGTTGTTAACGGTGTCGCGCCAGTTCGAGACCGGCGAGAAGCACTGCGGGCTGGCCGAGGGCCAGCCGGTGCCGCCGCCGATGCACTGGTAATAGGTGCCGAACACCGAGCGGGCATAGTTGGTGTAGTCCTGCTGCTGCTCGATGTGGCGGCTGGTGTAGCCGCCGGTATAGACCGCGGTCCAGCCGTCGATGTTGCCGGTCAGCGTCCAGGCGGTGTTGTTATAGCGGTCATGGTCGAAGGACGGCGAGAAGGAGGTGACCTGCAGCGGCTTCAGGGCCTGGAAGTCCGAGCCGATCGGGAACTGGGCGTCGATGCCCTCGGCGTCGAGGTTTTCGACGCTTTCGCTGATCAGCAGGTTCCAATCGTCGTTGATCTGGGCCAGGGCCGACAGGCGGCCGCCGGTATAAGTGGTGGGGTTCTGGGCGTTGTCGGCGATGGCGTAGTTGTTGGCCACCGGCGATTGCGACAGCGGCAGGGCGCACTGGCCGGCGCCGCCGGCCTTCTGGCCGTTCGGGCAGACGCCCTGGGCGTTCGGCTTGATGTTCCAGTAGGTGCTGCCCGGATCCTGGTTCGAGCGGGTGAAGGTGCTGGGCACGTTGTTGATGTAGCCGCCCTGGCGCTCGTTATAGACCACGGCGCGGATCGCCAGCCGGTCCTTGATGAGCGGGACGTTGATCATGGCGTTGACCGAGTCGTTCGGATCGCCGCCGCTGGTGAAGCCGTACATGCCCTCGGCGCGGGCCTCGAAGGTGTTGAGCTTGGGCTTGTTGGTGATGTAGCGCAGCGCGCCGGCTTCGGCGCCGCCGCCGAACAGAGTGCCCTGCGGGCCTTCCAGCACTTCGACGCGTTCCATGTCGACCATGTAGATGTCGACGTTGCGCGAGGGGAACTGCATCGACTGGTCGTCGAGATAGATCGCGACGTTGGGGAAGTTGCCGATGGTGGCCGAGGACTGGTTGCCGACGAAGCCGGCGCTGAGGCCGCGCATGTAGACGTTGCCCTGACCCGGGCCGTTATTGGCGAAGGTGACGTTCGGCGTGTATTTCAGCAGGTCGCTGATCGAGGCGACGTTGTTGTCCTGCAGCGCCTGGCCCGAGAAGGCCTGGATGGTCATCGGCACGTTCTGCGCGCTTTCGTCGCGGCGGTTGGCCGAGACGATGATCTCCTGCACGGTGTTGGCGGAGGAGGCCTCGGCATCGGCCGCCGCATCGGCGGCGACGGCGCGGCCGGCGGGCGCCGCCAGCGACATGCCCGTGGCCGCGCAGAAGGCGATCACGGCGCAGGTGGAAACGCTTCGGCGGAGAGTCTGCTTTCTAACGACCTGCTTCATGATCTGAATCCCCCAGATACGACGGTGCGAACGCTCCGCCTCGAAACTGCTTCGGGGTATCGGCGATGGCGGGGGGATAAGTCAAATCAATGAGCTCTATGAACTCTATAGAAATTTTCTATGTTTGTTGCAGTGCCGCAGGTTTTTGACATTGCGCTGGCACAAAAGCTTCACAGACGGCCGCAGCCAAAGCGAATATTGCTAAGCTGGAGAGTGGAGGGATGACATGAGACTTGCCGCGATGCTGAGGAATGCCGCCTGCGCCGGGCTGATCCTGGCGTCGGGACTGGCCGCGGCGGCGACGCGGCTGACCGTCTACACCGCCCTCGAGAACGAGCAGCTGGCGCCCTACAAGAAGGCGTTCGAGGCCGACAATCCCGACATCGAGATCCGCTGGGTGCGCGATTCCAACGGCGTGATCACCGCCAAGCTGCTGGCCGAGAAGAACAATCCCCAGGCCGACATCGTCTGGGGCGTCGCCGCCTCGTCGCTGTTGCTGCTGGAGCAGCAGGACATGCTGCTGCGCTATGCCCCCAAGGGCGTGGCGGCGGTCAAGCCGGCCTTCCGCGACAGCGCCGAGCCGCCCGCCTGGGTCGGCATGGACGCCTGGATGGCGGCGATCTGCTTCAACACCGAGGAGGCCAGGGCCAAGGGCCTGCCGCGGCCGAAATCCTGGGCCGATCTGGCCTCTCCGGTCTATAAGGGCCAGATCGTCATGCCGCATCCGGCCTCGTCCGGCACCGGCTTCCTGGCGGTGTCCGGCTGGCTGCAGATGATGGGCGAGGCGCCGGGCTGGTCCTACATGGACAAGCTGAACAACAATGTCGCCGCCTATATCCATTCCGGCTCGAAGCCCTGCAAGATGGTGGCGGCCGGCGAGTATCCGATCGGCATCTCGATGGAATATGCCGGGGTGCAGCAGAAGAACGAGGGCGCGCCGATCGAGGTGATCCTGCCGCCCGAGGGTACCGGCTGGGAGATCGAGGCCACCGCCATCGTCAAGGGCGGCCACAATCTCGACGCGGCGAAAAGGCTGGCCGACTGGGCCGCCTCGGCCAAGGCGCGCGACGAATATTCCAGCTTCTATCCGGTGACCGCCCTGCCGGGCGCCGCCCGCCGCCTGGCAAATTATCCCGACGAGGCGGAATCCCGCATGCTGGCCAAGAACGATTTCATCTGGGCCGCCGCGCATCGCGACTCGATCCTGGCGAAGTGGAGCGGGCGTTACCAGGCCAAGTCCGAGGACAAGTAGACCATGGCCTATCTGGCGCTGTCCGGAATCGAGAAGCGGTACGGCGCGTTCGCCGCCGTGGACGGCGTGTCGCTGGCGGTGGAGGAGGGGGAGTTCGTCTGCTTCCTCGGGCCCTCGGGCTGCGGCAAGACCAGCCTTTTGCGGGTCATCGCCGGGCTGGACCGGCAAAGCGCCGGCCGGGTCGAGATCGCCGGCCGGGATTGCTCGACCGCGCCGCCCGAGGCGCGCGATTACGGTATCGTCTTCCAATCCTACGCCCTGTTCCCCAATCTGACCGTGGCGCGCAATGTCGGCTACGGCATCGCGACGCAGGAGCGCGCCCGGGTGAAGCAACGCGTCGCCGAGATGCTGGCGCTGGTCGGGCTGCCCCAGTCGGGGGACAAATATCCCGGGCAATTGTCGGGCGGCCAGCAGCAGCGCGTCGCCCTGGCCCGCGCCCTGGCGCCGTCGCCGAAGCTGCTGCTGCTGGACGAGCCGTTGAGCGCGCTCGACGCCAAGGTGCGCCTGACCCTGCGCCGGCAGATCCGCGAGGTGCACGACCGGCTCGGCCTCACCACCATCATGGTGACGCATGATCAGGAAGAGGCCCTGACCATGGCCGACCGCATCGTCGTCATGAACCAGGGCCGCGTCGAGCAGAGCGGGCGTCCGCACGAGATCTACGCCCGTCCGGCCTCGCTGTTCATCGCCGATTTCGTCGGCTCGATGAACATCTTCCGCGGCACCGCCACCGGCGACGGAAGGGTTCGCCTGGGCGGGGTCGAGCTGGCCTGCGGCGGCGGGTTCGGTCCGGGGGCGGCGGTGACGGTGTGCTGGCGCCCCGAGGATGTGGTGATCGGCGCGCAGGCCGCCGGCAGCGCCAATCCGGTGCAGGCGCGCATCGTGGGGGTGGAATTCCTCGGGCCCTATCACCGCGCCATGCTGCGGGCGCGCGGTTTCGATGCCCCCTTCGCGGCGGATCTCTCGGCGCATCTGGTGCGCGATCTCGGCCTGGCGAGCGGCCAGGAGCTTCAGGTCGGCCTGCCGGCCGCCAGCCTGCATGTCTTTCCCGAGCCGCTGACTTGATCCGTTCCCGAGGTCGCATCGGGCCGGCGCTGCTGCTGGGCGCCTGGTGCCTGTTCCTGTTGCTGTTCGTCGCCTGTCCGCTGGCGGCGCTCCTGGTGAAAGCCTTCGAGAACCGCGAGGGCGATTGGGTCGGACCGGCTAATTTCGCCGCCTTCCTCGCCTCGGAAAGCCTGGTCGACGCGGCGCTGCACAGCCTGTTCGTCGCCGCCTTGACCACCGCGATCACCCTGCTGCTGGCCTTTCCCTTCGCCTATGGGCTGACCCGCACCGCCATGCCGGGCAAGGCGCTGTTCAAGGCGCTGGCCCAGATCCCGCTGCTGGCGCCGTCGCTGCTGCCGGCTTTGTCCCTGGTCTATCTGTTCGGCAACAAGGGCCTTTTGCGCGGGGCGATGATGGGGCACAGCCTCTACGGTCCGATCGGCATCGTCATCGCCTCGGTGTTCGCCGCCTTTCCCCAGGCGGTGCTGATCCTGGTCACCGCCTTGTCGGTGGCCGACGCCAGACTGCACGAATCCGCCCGCGCCATGGGAGCGGGGCCCTTGCGCCGCTTCCTCACCGTCACCTTGCCGGGCGCGCAGTATGGGGTGGTCAGCGCCGCCTTCGTGGTGTTCATCGGGGTGATATCGGATTTCGGCGTGCCGATCGTGCTGGGCGGCCATTATCCGGTGCTGGCCACCGAAGTGTTCGAGCAGGTGGTCGGGCTGCAGGATTTCGGCATGGGCGCGGTGGTCGGCATGGCGCTGCTGCTGCCGGTGTCGCTGGCGATCCTGGCCGAGAAATGGAGTGCCGCGCGCCAAAAGGCGCTGCTGTCGGCCCGCGCCACCGTGCTGCGCCCGACGCGGGACGCGGCGGCCGATTCCGCCGCCTTTCTGTTTTGCGCCGTCGTGGTCCTGTTGCTGCTGGGGATCGTGGCGATGGGAGGCTTCGTCAGCGTCATCACCTTCTGGCCCTATAACCTGCACCTGACCTGGCGCAATTTCGCCTTCGCCCGCTTCGATTCCGCCGGTTGGGACTCGTTCGCCAACTCCCTCGCCCTGGCCGGTTGGACCGCCCTCTGCGGCACGGCGCTGACCTTCGTCGGCGCCTATCTGACCGAGAAGCCTTCCGGGTTCGACCGGCTGAAAAGCTGGTTGCGGCTGCTGGCGATGGTGCCGATGGGCGTGCCGGGCATGGTGCTGGGCCTGTGCTACATCTTCTTCTTCAACCATCCGGCCAATCCGCTGAGCGGGCTCTACGGCACGTTGGCGATCCTGGTGCTGTCGAGCTGCGTCCATTTCTACAGCGTCGGGCATCTGACGGCGTCGACCGCGCTGAAGCAGCTCGACCGCGATTTCGAGGCGGTCTCGGCCAGCCTGCGGGTGCCGCTGTGGCGCACTTTCTGGCGGATCACCGTGCCGCTCTGCCTGCCGGCGATCCTCGACATCGCGCTCTATCTGTTCGTCAACGCCATGACCACGGTGTCGGCGGTGGTCTTCCTCTACACGCCCGAGACCAAGCCGGCCTCGGTGGCGATCCTCAACATGGAGGAATCCGGCACGGTGGCCGCGGCGGCGGCGATGTGCATGGTGATCTTCTGCAGTTCCGCCGTCGTTCGCGGGCTGCACATGGCGGTGGAGCGCATTCTGCTGAGGCTTACCCAGCGCTGGCGCTCCGTTCCACGGTGACCGCATCCTGCGCCACCTGCAGAAACGCTTTCACGGCGGCCAGATGCCGGCGTTCGCGCAGGCAGACGGCATATTCGTCGATCTCCATCCGCACGCCGAAGATCGGCATCAGGACGACGCGCGGATCGGGCATGGTTTCCGAGGCCGAGACGAAGCCGATGCCCATGCCGGCGGCGACCGCCTCGCGCACCGCTTCGCGGCTGCCGATCTCCATCACCTTGCTGGGGGTGAAGTCGGCTTCCGAGAAGCCGCGCTCCACCACCTTGCGGGTCACCGAACCCTGTTCGCGCATCAGCAGCAGTTCGGCGGCGATGTCCTGCAATCTCAGCGCCCGGCGCCGCGCCAGGGGATGGCCGGAGGGCAGCACCGCCAGGATCGGGTCGCGCCGCAGCGGCACGGCGTAAAGGCGGGAATCGCCCGGCAGATCGGCGACCAGCACCACATCGAGCTTGGTCGACAGAAGCTCGGCCAGGATGCCGGCGGAATTGCCCAGCGACAGCACCACCTCCGGGCCGGGATGCAATTGCTGGAAGCGGCGGATCAGCGGCACCACGTGGAACGGCCC
>Ga0213872_10001272_pt1 | contig 16921 bp, 17 predicted proteins | sample VelepicomBERX_R2_FD_160071 | JGI IMG/M metagenome (GOLD analysis project Ga0213872, IMG submission 160071) | Rhizosphere microbial communities from Vellozia epidendroides in rupestrian grasslands, the National Park of Serra do Cipo, Brazil - RX_R2 | ecosystem: Host-associated > Plants > Roots >...
CTCGTCGATACCGAGAATGGTGCGAATGAGCCCGCTCTGCTCGCCGTTTTCCTTGATCATTTCGAATGGAAACAAAAGACCCGATGCCGGCAGGCCAGCGGCATAGTCACCCAGGTAGCGCTTATAAACCGACAGCGCCGCCTCACCATCGAGTTCGTAAAGGAGATTCGCATCTGCCCGTGTCACAAGGCGCAGCGGCCCAAAAGGCGTCCAACCGTGGAATGACGCTGCGCGGCAGGTCAGCCGATCGCCCATCAAGCCAATCGCTGAAAGTTGTCTAGGGTGAATGCCTTGCTGCCCTAGCACATAGGTTTCGACAAACGCGCCATCGTCGCCTGCCAGCCCACCGCTGATCGACACAGTATCAGGCAAGACCGAGCGGATGCCCTCCAGCACTGCGCTGCCATTGATCGCCACGCCGGGTCCGAGTAGTAATACATGCCGCAAGCCTTGCCGATCGAGCCCCTGCGCAAGGCGCCGGCCGGCATCGTAAGAATCGAGGCTATCGACTACCTGGGTGGACGCCGAACACAGTGCCGTCGAATCGAAGCGCACACCCGTCAGGACCAGGGAGCGATTGGTAACACCAGACTGGGAGATTTCGCCTGCGGTCGAGCACCCCAGCAACACGGTTCTCTCCCCAACATGGCGCAATAGGTCGAAGCAATCGGGCCGAACCAGACAAACAGGCGAGCCGAAAGCCAGCAACAGATCGGGGCCAAACGCAGCTACGGGCTCCAAATCGGAACTAGTAAACGAACCGTCCAATACCCATTGGCGAATCTGCATGGCGCCTCCTCTACTGCTACCGACCTATGCGCCGATCCATCGGCGTCACCTATAAAGCGATATTAGAGCCTGTTCACAATCTTTTCACGCCTACGTTCAGCGCGTGCAGGATGCAATGCAAAGCGCAGCTCGGGGCTGCGCTTTGGAGTACTACGGAATCAGAAGAAGAGCAGGAAGCCATCTACAAAGAAGACCAGCCCGACAAGGCCAACCGGTAGCGCGGTCAGATAGATCCATCGGCGCTTCATCAAACCGGCAATCGAGTTCATGAGAATGGCGACCTGCAGAAAGATCACTGCCATGCCAAACGGCTTACCGTGCTTCTGAGCATCGTCACGATCTGCCTCTTTCTGGCGGGCGAGCTTGTCGATGTCTTTTCGATCCGACTCATAGTGCTCGATCTTGGCTGCGTAGTCCGCTTCTTTTTTGTCATAGGCCGCAATCACCGCCTCATCTTTCGGCAGCGTCAAGTGGGCCAGCTTCATGCGACCGAGCTCGATTTCATACAGGTTGAGCTTGGTGCTCTTAGCCTGGTATTGCGCCCACAGGTCAGTCGCCTGCTCTTGGTTGATCAGGCTGCGGGTCGAGTAGCCGCCGCCTTTGAACGTAGACAGCGTGGCGCAGACAGCGAGGATGACAGTCGCAAGCGCGAGCTGGTTGAGCCAAGGCTCTTTCTTTTCTTCAGCCATTTGAGTTCAGTCTGGAAGGGTCTGATAGACAACGGCCCCGTCAGATAACGGGGCCGTGGAGACGATGCAGCGATCAGGCGTTGCGGGCCTGCAGGGTTTGCAGCAACTGCGCAAACACTTTGGGCGTACCCGCTACGACATCACCGCTTTCGAGGAAGTCGGCTTCACCGCGCAAATCAGTGATCAGGCCACCCGCTTCGAGCACCAGGAGGCTACCGGCAGCGATATCCCACGGCGCCAAGCCGAGTTCCCAGAAACCATCGAAGCGGCCACAGGCGATATACGCGAGGTCAAGCGCTGCAGCACCCGGGCGACGCACGCCAGCCGACTTTTGCAATACGTCCTTCAGCATATCGAGATAGGCGTCGAGCTTGCCGAAGTCTTTGTATGGGAAGCCCGTGCAGATCAAACCGTCAGCCAGTTCACGGGTCTTCGAGACGCGGATACGACGATCGTTCAGGTAGGCGCCAGCGCCACGGGTAGCGGTGAAGAGGTCATTGCGGCTTGGGTCATAGACAACGGCTTGGCTAATCTGGCCGCGATGCTCCAGCGCGATCGAGATACAGTATTGTGGGAAGCCATGCAGATAGTTGGTGGTGCCGTCGAGCGGATCGATGATCCAGGTGTACTCGCTATCGCCCTTGGCACCGCCCTCTTCAGCTAGAATAGCGTGCTTCGGATACGCCTCAAGCAGCGTGTCCACAATCGCGGCTTCGGCAGCGCGATCGACTTCGGTCACAAAGCTGTTGTGTTCCTTGCGCTCAACCCGCAGCAGGTCAAGATTATTGGATGCGCGCTGGATGACAGAAGCGGCGCGGCGGGCTGCCTTGATGGCAGTATTGAGCATCGGGTGCATGGCTTATCCTTCGGCAACGAGTCGGCTTCCCTCCGAGGAACAATAGACCAACCGGCCGTGAACGGCAGGCGTGGCACACGATGCGGCGGGAAGCAAAGAACAAAATTAAAGGCGCCGGAACACTCCGTCGCCATAGTCAGAACGGCATTTTACGCGAAACTCTGCAATGAATAAACAAGCGCCTCAATTGCTCGACCAGATTCGGGTCGTGCTCTCTCATACCAGCCTGCCGCGTAATATCGGCTCGGTCGCCCGGGCGATGAAAACCATGGGCCTCACCCGGCTGGTACTGATCAACCCCAAGCGCTTCCCCGACCCCGAAGCCGAAACACTTGCATCTGGCGCGACAGATCTTCTGGAGGCCGCCGAGGTCGTCTCGACGCTTGACGAGGCGGTAGCCGGCTGTACCCAGATCGTGGCGCTCTCCGCGCGCCGGCGCGAGCTGACGGTACCGGTACAGGACCCACGCGCGCTCGCCCCCTTCCTGCTCTCGCGCTGCGCAGCAGGCGAAGAAGTCGCCATTGTATTCGGCACCGAGATGTCGGGGCTCAGTAATGAAGAAGTCCGCCGCTGCAACCGCGTGGTGTCGATCCCCGCCAACCCGGCCTATTCGTCATTGAACCTGGCGCAAGCCGTGCAGGTCATTGCATACGAGCTCCGCATGGCGCTCGATACCGACCTCAGTCATCTGAACGAAGTGCATGAACTTGCCACGCACGACGACATCGAACGCTTTCACGTCGACCTGGAAAATACCTTGGTTGAAATCGGCTTTCTGAACCCCAACAACCCCAAGCGGCTGATGCCGCGTCTGCGCCGGCTATTCGGCCGCGTACAACTGGAGAAGGTGGAAGTCGACATTCTGCGTGGCATGCTGCGCGCCGCACGGGAACACACGCCCAATCAAGACGACTAGACGGACACCCCCAGCACACAGGCAAGCGCAGCCAAGAGCTGCGCCCCGTCGTCGCGCAGAGTCATGCGCTCAAAATCATCGTATATGCGGATGTCAGCCAGTATTTCGCCTGCGTGCTCATGAAAATGCAGCGTCGCGCGGCCCCGTAGATAGAACACCCCGCGCTTGCGTTCGATAAAGCCACTCGTCGCCATCAGACGGATGCGCCCGAGCAAGGGGTCGATGCGGTTCAGATCCTCATCATTGGCGTGGCGCATGGTCAGCGAGTCGGTAGTTGGGTCGGCACCACCACCAGCCCCGCCCTCAAGCCATTTTTGACCTTGGGGTTGGGGAAGACGATGCGGGCATCGATTTCATCTACCACGAATGAGCCCGTCGCATCGTCCGCCAGCGTCATGCCTTGCGGTAGTTCTGTGAAGTTTTCTACATCGTCCGCCACGTGCAGCACAAAGGCATCGCTCTGCTTGATCACCTCACGCGATACGCTAAACAAGGTTGGCGTGACACCCACCCCGTCCAAAGCGGGTTCACCGCTGATCAAGGCCAGCAATTCGGCAGCCAGCAAACGCAGGTCCACAGCCTGATTCTGGCCGAACGGCCGAGCCTTGCCGAGCTCCAGCGTGAAACCGTGCGCACCGCAATGCCGGCGGGTGAAATAGGAAAAAGTCGGCGAGGGTTTCGATTGCAGCAATACCGCCTCAATGCCGCAACGCCCGAGGCGGGCAATCTCAGCCTCATCGAAGGCATCGTCATGCGGAAATGGATAGATCGCGAACTTCTCGATCTTCGAACCCCGAATGGCCGTGTGCAGATCGTAGTGCAAGCGCCAGCGCTCGCCGCGCTCGCTGAAGAATTGCCGCACGGCAGACTCCAGTATGCGAGCACGTACCGCAGCGGGCCCCTGCCCGGTCGCTGCAGGGTCCTTGCCAAACAGGCGATTGAGGTCGTCGTCGAGATAACGCACGCCCTGTCGAATCGCTTCCGGATTCCCCAAGGCGAACAGAATACGTGCCTGCGGCACCAGCCGGTCATCCAGAATGGCTTGCAGGAGACCGCAAGCCAATTCAATCGGCGCGGTCTCATTCCCGTGGATGCCCGATGAGATCAGCAAGTCGTATCGAGGCTGACTCGGCTCGACACAGACCAAACCTTCACCCATCGACCTGACACGCACCCCACCCGATAGCATTTCAGGTAGTGTGGGCTCTGCGTCGCCCGCGAGAAAGCGCTCCAGATAGCTACTCATGCTCCGCCCTTTGCCTGTTTGGCCACATGTGCCGCCAACAGGCGATCCAGCTGCTTAGCAAACGCCTGCCGTTCTGCCTGGCCAAACGCCGCTGGCCCACCGGTCTCGACACCGCTATTGCGCAGCGATTCCATGAAGTTGCGCATCGACAGTCGCTCACGAATTGTCGACGGCGTGTACTGCTCACCACGCGGGTCGAGTACGACCGCACCCTTTTCGATGGCCAAGGCGGCCAGCGGAATATCGGCGGTTACCACCAAATCACCCGCCGCGAGCATCTCGACAATCTTGCCATCGGCCACATCGAACCCACCCGGCACCTGCAGCGCACGGATATAGCGCGACGGCGGCACGGCGAGCAGCTGGTTCGCCACCAGCGTGGTCTCCACCGCAGCACGGTCTGCTGCCCGGTAGAGAATGTCCTTGATCACCCGCGGGCAGGCATCCGCATCGACCCAGATTCGCATGGCGCCAATCGCCCTCAAGCCAGTTGGAAGGGATAAACCGAGCCCAGCTGCAGGATGTGGGTCAGCTCATCGAGCGCGGTACGGCATTCAGTCAGCAGTTGCGGGTCCGCAAGATCATCGGCCGCCAGGCGGTCGCGGTAATGCCGCTCGACCCAGTCGTTCAACGTGCCAAACAGGTTGTCATTCATCATCACGGCCGGGTTGACTGCTGCCAGCTCAGTCGCGTTCATGGCCACGCGCAAGCGCAGGCAAGCCGGCCCACCGCCGTTTTGCATCGATTGTTTGAGGTCGAAAACCCGGACTTCATTGATCGGTCCGCCGCTTTCAACCAGGTTATCCAGATAGGCCGAAACCCGTGCGATTTTCCGGCACTCTTCCGGCACGACGACCATCAGCTTGCCGTCGGCCTTGGAAAGCAGCTGGCTGTTGAACAGGTAGGAGCGCACCGCCTCATCGACCGTTACCGCCGATTCTGCTACCTCAATCGCGATGAAATCCGAGCCGACCGCAGCGAGCTTGCTGCGGAGCTCGTCGAGCACCTTGGCTTGATCAAGAAAGGATCGCTGATGATGGAACAGCACATTTCGGTTCCCGACCGAAATCACGTCGTTGTGAAACACGCCCAGGTCGATGGTGTCTGGGTCCTGCTGCGCATACACGACACGCGCCGGATCGAGCCCATGCAGGCGGGCAATCGCTTCGCTCGCTTCCAGCGTTTGCCGGGCGGGAAACTTGGCTGGCTTTGGCGAACGACTATCGAAAGCCGCCTGACCGAAGACGAAGAACTCGACGCCGGGCTGGTCATAAGCGGCGCAGAAACGCGTATGGTTGGCAGCCCCTTCGTCACCGAAATGCATTTGAGCGGGCAAGGCCGGGTGATGCGCGAAATGCCGCTCATCGCGAAACATCGCCTGCAGAATACGGCCCGTCGTCGGGTGCTCAACCGAGCGATGGAACTTGTTGTTCAGGTTGGCCGGCGTGAAATGCACGCGACCATCGCGCGTGTCGGCCGAAGGGCTGACTGTCGCCGCATTCGCCGTCCACATCGGTGAGGCCGATGAGCTCGCCGCCAGAATAGCCGGCGCGGTCTTGGCTGCCTGCTGAATCACTTCTGCGTCGCTGCCCGCAAAGCCAATCTGCCGCAGCGCTGCCACATTGGGGCGTTCGTGCGGCGCCAGTACTCCCTGCTTGAAACCCAGATCGTGCAGCGCCTTCATCTTGGCAAGGCCCTGCTTGGCCGCGAGGCGCGGGTTAGAGGCTGCGTTCTGGTTGCCGGTCGAGGCAACGTTGCCGTAGCTCAGGCCCGCATAGTTGTGGGTTGGCCCGACAAGGCCATCAAAATTCGCTTCAAAGGCTGTCATGCCTGTTCCTTTACATGCTGAGGCCAGCGGGCATTTGCGCAGGCAGAATCAAGTCTGGCGTCTCGAGCCCCGCAACCGGGTAGCTGCAGTAATCGGCCGCGTAGTAGGCGCTTGCCCGGTGATTGCCGCTCGCGCCGACGCCGCCAAACGGCGCCGCGCTCGATGCGCCGGTCAATTGTTTGTTCCAGTTGACGATACCCGCACGCGATTCGCGCCAGAACTGCTGGTAACGCTCGGCACTGTCAGACAACAAGCCAGCCGCCAAGCCGTACTGCGTGGCGTTGGCGAGCGCGATGGCCTCGTCGAAGGTATCGCAGCGTTGCACCTTCAGCAGCGGCCCGAAATGCTCTTCATCCGGCAGATCGGCAACAGCGGTCACATCCAATACGCCCGCGCTCAGCAGCGCCGTATTGGGCTCCAGCTGCCGCATTTCGAGGAGTGGAACTGCGCCCTTTGCGACCAGCGCTGTTTGTGCTGCCACCAGATGCTCGGCCGCTTGCAGCGAGACGACGGCCCCCATGAATGGCTGCTCGGCATCATCCCAGCGCCCGACCTTGAGCCGCGATGCCACATCGACAAGGCGAGCCAGGAAGGCATTGCCCTCCGCGGTACGGGGCACAATCAGCCGGCGCGCACAGGTGCAGCGCTGCCCGGCGGAAATGAAAGCAGACTGAATCGTCTGGAAGACGGCGGCGTCGATGTTCTCAACGTCCTGCACCACCAGCGGATTGTTGCCGCCCATTTCCAGCGCAAGAATCTTTTCGGGCCGGCCGGCAAACTGTTTGTGCAGGTATTGGCCGGTCGCGGACGATCCGGTAAAGAACAAGCCATCGATTTGCGGGTGGCCGGCCAACGCAACGCCCGTTTCCTTGGCACCCTGCACCAACCCAAGCACGCCGGCAGGCAAACCAGCCTCTTGCCACAGTGCGACGGTTTTCTGGGCAACCATCGGGGCGAGCTCTGACGGTTTGAAGATCACGCAATTGCCGGCCAGCAGAGCCGGTACAATATGGCCGTTGGGCAGGTGCCCCGGGAAATTGTACGGGCCGAACACCGCGACCACACCGTGCGGACGGTGACGCAGCACAGCCTGTGCGTCGCCCATGGTGCTCTCCTTGGTGCCTGTACGCTCGTGATAGCTCTTTACCGAGATATCGACCTTACCGATCATCGTCTGGACTTCGGTCAGGGCTTCCCAGCGCGGCTTACCGGTTTCAAGGCCGATCACATTGGCGAGCGTCGCCTTATGCTCGCCCAATAGCTCCGCAAACCGCCGCACAATCGCTTCGCGCTCGGCAAAAGGGGTATCGCGCCACGCGCCAAAAGCACGCCGCGCGGCTTCTGAAGCGGTTGCAACCTGCTGGGCCGTAGCGGCCTTACCTTGCCAAACGATGTCCTGAGTGACAGGGTTGCGCGATGCAAATGTTTCGCCTTCGCCCTCAGTCCAGTGGCCGGCTATGAAGTGATGCGACATCGGGTGACTCCTGTTCGCCCATCTCAGGGCGGGTAAATGCGGATCGTTCAGCTGCGTGCAGACAAGGGCACCGCGCGGACGCTGGCACCGGCTTCCACATCCAGGCGTGACAGGACCTCAGCGGTCAACGGTAGACCGTTGGGCGTCGGCTCGGTCTGCGCAAGGCAGACACGGAAATCCGTCAGGCTGCGGTTGGAGACCAACCAGCTCTGACCCTTGGTGGTATCAGCCGATTTCGCGGTAAAGACCGCACTCTTGCGGATGGCGCGAATCTCAGGCAGGTGGGCCTGCAGGGTCGGGCCTGCATCGAAGATGTCGACATAGCCGTTGTATCGGAAACCTTCGCCCTCCAGCATCACCCGCGCTGGCCGTGTGCCTTCGTGCACTTCACCGATCACGGCACGCGCCTCTTCGCTCAGGAAGGTGGTGTACACCGGATGCTGCGGCATCAGCTCGGCAATGAAGGATTTCTGCCCGATACCCGTGAGGTAATCGGCCTGCGAGAAATCCATCTTGAAGAAGTGGCGTCCAAGACTTTCCCAGAATGGGGACCGGCCGTCTGCATCCGACACGCCGCGCAGCTCCGCAATCACCCGTGGGTTGAAGCGCTTGGGGAACTCTGCCATGAACAGGAGACGGCTTTTCGAGAGCAGGCTGCCGTTATTGTCGCGACGCCAATCGGGATGCAGGAACAGCGAGCAAAGCTCGGCAGCCCCCGTCAGGTCGTTGCACAGGAACAGCGTCTCGTGCCGGCGATAGACGTTGATCTCGGTCGAGGTCCGCACCGATACGCCGACACGATAGTTGTACCAGGGCTCACCGAGACCAACCGAGCCTTCGATGCCGCAAATCCCTGCGACTTGGCCGGTGCCAGGGTCTTCCATGGCAAACAGGAAGCTCGACTCTGCGGTATCGGGAAGCGCATCCGCACCTGCCGCCTGCGAAGCCAGCGATGCGGCGATACGCTTACCCAGGCGCTCCTCGTTGACCGGCAGCGTCGTGACACCCACACCCACGTTGCTGGCCAGATGCAGCAACGCCGCGAGGTCGTTTTGGCGTATGGATCGAACCAACATGGTCTACTTTCCCCTTGGTCCGTTTTAGAGTGGTGCGATGCGCACGACATCGCCAATCGCCAAGCCCATGGCGTCGCGCACTGCAGCCGTCAAGCCAATGCCCCGATCGGTGACTTCAGCATCCACCACTGTGGCGCGATAGTCGTCGAGCTCAGTGCTCGCCATAATCCAGGCAGGGCCACCTTCCGTACCATCGACGATCTTGACCAGCCGGCTCTGCGCAATCGTACGGATGCCGCGCGTGGCAGCGTGCAGCGTCGGGCCACCATCGAAGATATCGATGTAGTTTTCGGTCTCGAAGCCTTCACGGGTGAGCACGTCGTAAGGCACCGTCGAAGCGGGCCCCACCTGCCCCATCGCCGCCTGAGCCTCGTCGCCCAGCAAAGGCACATATAGTGGATGCTGCGGCATCAGCTCGGCGATGAACTTCCGGCCCTTCACGCCACAGTAGTACTCCGCTTCATGGTATTCGATGCCAAAGAAGATCTGGCCGATGGCATCCCAGAACGGGCTGGAGCCGTCATCGCGCGCCACGCCGACCATCTCCGACACAACGCCGTCTGCAAAGCGCTCAGGCCATTGGGCAATGAACAGCAAGCGCCCACGCGACAATAAGTCCGAGCCGCGCGAAAAGCGCAGCGATGGCTCGACATAGTAGGAGGTCAGCAATGTCTTGCCCGTCAGGTCGTGACAGAGCGACAGCGCGTGAATCTTGCTATGGATGCCCAATACTGGCGAGGCATGAATCAGCGTTTCGTTACGGTAGCTGTAGAACGGCTCGTTGTAGCCTGCTGATGCGACGATGCCCGACAGGCCGGCCAGCTCACCGGTCTCCGTCTCTTCCAATACAAAGAAGTAGCTTTCTTCGCCATAGAAAGAGACGTCGGCCGTCAACGAATCCAGCGAAGCCTGCACCTTCTTGTACAGCGTATCGCTATTGGCCGGCAGGGAGGTCACACCGACGGGGCTCTCCGCCGCCAGGCGTTCGATGCCGGGCATGTCGGAATGGCGGGCGGGACGCAGAACGAGCACGATCTCTCCTTGGCGTTTCGGCTTACTGCCCGATCACCGACTTGACCGCGCGCTCGAAACGAGCGAGGCCCTCGTCGATGTCGGCATCGTCGATCACAAGGCTCGGCGCAAAGCGAACCACATCCGGGCCAGCCTGCAACACCATCACGCCTTCTTTTGCGGCTGCAGTCATGAAATCCTTCGCGCGGCCCTTGTAGGCTTCAGCCAACACGGCACCCAGTAAGAGGCCCATGCCGCGCACTTCCGTGAACACACCCGTTGCTGCCTTGATGGCATTGAGCCGCGCAACGATGCGGTCGTGCTTGGCTTTTACGCCTTGCAACACAGCTGGCGTATTCACCACGTCGATCACGGCTTCTGCCACTGCGCAGGCCAGCGGGTTGCCGCCGTAGGTCGAACCATGGGTGCCGACTGCAAAGTGTTTGGCGATCTCGTTTGTGGTCAACATGGCGCCAATCGGGAAGCCACCGCCCAGCGACTTGGCCGAAGTCAGGATGTCGGGCGTGACGCCATATTCCATATAGGCATAGAGCGAGCCGCTGCGACCGACGCCGGTCTGCACTTCGTCAAATACAAGCAGCGCCTTGTGCTTGTCGCACAGTTCGCGCACGCCGCGCAGATAGGCCTCTGTCGCCGGCAGCACACCCCCCTCGCCTTGCACGGGCTCGATGACGACTGCAGCAGTGCGGTCGCTGATCGCCGCACGCAGGGCGTCGAGGTCGTTGTAGGCAATATGCGTAATGCCGGTTGGCCGGGGGCCGAAGCCGTCGGAATACTTGGGCTGACCACCGACCGTCACCGTGAAGAAGGTGCGGCCGTGGAAAGAATTGGTCGTCGAGATGATCTCGACCTTATCTGGATTGCCGGTTTCAATCGCCCAGCGGCGAGCGAGCTTGAAGGCCGCTTCATTGGCTTCAGCGCCTGAATTGCAGAAGAACACCTTGTCGGCGAAGGTCGCGTCGACCAGCTTGCGCGCCAAGCGCAAGGCCGGCTCATTGGTCAGCGAGTTCGAGACGTGCCAGACCTTCTGCGCCTGCTCGGTGAGCGCCTTCACAAGCGCTGGGTGCGCATGGCCCAGCGAATTGACGGCAATACCGCCAGCCAGATCCACATACTCGCGACCTTGCTGATCCCACACGCGGGCACCCTGGCCCCGTACCGGGATGTAGTCTGCCGGTGCGTAATTGGGCACCATCACCTGGTCGAAGTCGGCGCGGCTGACAGTCTGGCTCATCTTGATATCCTTTCAGAAAACCTTGCTTGCAATTCTAAGAGTGTACGGTCGCAGAAGAATCCGCGATTGCGACATGTTTTTGTTGAAACGCCGGTTCGCCGACCAGCGCTCAATCGCGCACGGTTCCGCGCTGTCGATCTTCGCGCGGCGTGACGCCAAAATGATTTCGATAAGCACTCGAAAAGTGCGGGCCGCTGGAGAACCCGCACGAGAGGCCGATCTGGATGATAGACTTGGAGGTCTGTCGCAGCATCTGTCGCGCTCGGTTCAAGCGCAACTCCAGATAATACTGCGATGGAACGCGATCGAGATGCTGTTTGAACAAACGCTCAAGCTGCCGTCGTGAAACACAAACGTGCTGGGCGATCTCGTCGGTGGTCAGCGGCTCTTCGAGATTGGCTTCCATCAAGGTTACCGCCTGCACGAGCTTGGGCTGGGTACCACCGGGCTGATTGCGCAATGGAATACGTTGACGGTCTTCACGGCCGCGCAAGCGATCCAGTAGCAAGCGGTCGGCCACGCCGGTCGCCAACTCGGCGCCGTGCAACCGCGCCACCAGATGCAGCAACATATCGGCCACGGCCACACCGCCACCGCAGCTCAGGCGATCGCGATCCAGCTCGAAGAGACTTGGTGTCGCAATTACATTGGGATGGCGCTCGATGAATAGATCGAGCAAGGACCAATGCACCGTTGAACGGCAACCCACCAGCAGGCCCGCAGCGGCCAGCCAGAATGCGCCTGCATGCACGCCACCGATGACGGCACGGTGTCGCGCGTAGAGGCTGAGAGCAGCCACCGTCGTATCGCCCGGCGTGAGCTCGGGCGGCACGTCGGCCGCCATGACCAGCAGCGCGCTCACAGGCACCGCGGGGTCGAACGCGCCATCGACAGGCTGCGCTCGGCCTAGATTGCTGACCACCGGCTGGCCATCGAACGAGTAAAGCTTGAGTTCATAACGCACCGCTTCAGCCAGTGCGTTAACTTCGGCCACACCATCCGACAGCAGCCCGACTTCTCCTAAAGAAAAACCCGGCAGCAAGAGCAGCCCGATGGTTTGCGCGGGCTGAGTCTCATTCGCCGGGTGAGTCGGTGCACCAGCCATGGCAGTGCTTACTTGAGGCTTCCCGACAGGAACTGCTTCAGGCGTTCGCTCTGCGGGTTGGTAAGCACCACTTTCGGGTCGCCTTCTTCTTCGATGCGGCCCTGGTGCAGGAAGATGACATGGTTGGACACTTCGCGCGCAAAGGCCATTTCATGCGTCACCACTACCATGGTACGACCCTCCTCAGCCAGCGCACGCATCACGCGCAGCACCTCACCGACGAGTTCCGGGTCGAGCGCCGAGGTAGGCTCATCGAACAGCATCACTTCAGGCTCAACCGCCAGTGCGCGGGCAATCGCCACGCGCTGCTGCTGGCCGCCTGACATGTGCGCGGGGTATTTGTCTTCGACATTCTTGAGGCCGACCTTGTCGAGGTACTTGCGCGCACGCTCAATCGCCTCATCACGCTTCACGCCCAGCACATGGATGGGCGCTTCGATGACGTTTTCCAGCGCCGTCATGTGGGCCCACAGATTGAAGTGCTGGAACACCATCGCGAGTTCAGCGCGCATCTTCTGCAGTTGCTTGCTGTCTGTCGGGTACAGCATGCCACCCTTGCCGGGTGCCAGCTTCATCTCTTCGCCGCTTACGACGATCTTGCCGGCATGGGGTTGCTCCAGCATGTTGATACAGCGCAGGAAAGTACTCTTACCCGAGCCGCTCGAGCCAATGATGCTGATCACATCACCGGCATGTGCAGTCAGGGATACTCCTTTCAGCACCTCGTGGTCGCCATAGCGCTTGTGAAGATCCACTACCTGAAGCTTGTTGCTCACGCTTATTTCTCCAATTGCTTGAGTAGACGCGGTCCTATGGACATCGCAGCTACTGGGTATTCGTTGACTCAGGCCGTCAGCAGATAGCCGCTACGGTAAGGGACGCGACCCGCCACCTTGGCGATATCCATGCCACGTGTGGCATAGCGGCGATTCTCCCGCGCATACAGGCAACCACTGACGCTGGCACGAATGGCCGTCACGGTATCGGTCAGTGGATCGACGATCTCAGCCACCGCGTCGCCCGCTTCGACCCAGTCGCCGACTTGCTTCAGGAAGGCAATCACGCCGGCATGTGGGGCATGCAGCGTCTCGGAACCCGCAAGCGGCGTCGGCTCGCAAGCCGGCGGCGGGACTGGCGTGGCTTCGCCGAGGATCACCCCACGATGCCGCAAGTAAGCAAACAACTGGAATGCATCCATCTGTGCAAGTTCGTGGCTGACATCCGCCTTGCCGCGTAGCTCTATCGTGACTCCGAGGCAAGCCAGCGGAATCGGGAAGCGACCCGCGAAATGCTCGGCCAAACGCCACCAGGTGCCGCTCATCGCCTCATCAAACGACGCTCCGCCCGAACCGCGCGCGGTCAGCACCGCGCCTGCACCGAGGTAGCGATAAAGTGGCTCCGCCTGATCGATGTAAGGCTCTTCGGTGTAAATGTGCAAGATTGCTTCGTAGTCGCAATGCAGGTCGAGCACGACATCGGCATCTACTGCCATGCCGGTGAGCGTATGGCGCAGCGAGGCCAGTTCGGTATCGGGCTGGTCGTTCGCCAGCGATTCGCGCATCGCCGCACGAATTACACGCTTGTTCTCGTCCGCGGCCTGACCCAATCGTGGCTCGATCTGATCAACAAGACGCGCGAAAAAGTCCGGATAGAGGCGGTTGAAGTTTTCACCACTGCCCGCCTCGAAACGGCCCAGCTGATCGCGCAACAGAGTTTGCGACAGGCCGATTGGGTTGGCGACCGGCACCACGACAATTTCACCCGCGATGGCCCCAATCGATTCCGCGTCAGCCAGGAGGCGCTTGAGATGATGCAACACCAGCATGCCGGGTAGTTCGTCGGCATGCAGACTGGCCTGCAGATAGACTTTTTGGCCGCTACCTGGCTGACCGTAGTGGAAGCTCAGCAGCTCGCGCCGGGTGCCTACGCTGGGCGACAACAGATGATGTCGTTCGACTCGCATACTCGATCCTCAGTGCTTGCGCGGCTGCAGATGGGCCAACCAACGGGCCTCGGCCCGGCGGAACAGCCATACCAAAACGAAGGTAATCGACAGATACAACAATGCCGCGATGCCATAGGCCTGGAAGGTCTTGTAGGTCGCGGCGTTGGCGTCGCGCGCCACTTTCAAGATATCCGGCACTGTCGCCGTAAACGCCACGGTCGTCGCGTGCAGCATCAGAATGACTTCATTGCTATACGCCGGCAAGGCGCGACGCAAAGCCGAGGGGATGATCACCCGGCGTAACGCGGTGAACCGCGACATGCCGTACGCCTTCGCCGCCTCGATCTCACCGTAAGGCGTCGCCTTGATCGCACCCGCGAAGATCTCAGTCGTATACGCACAAGTATTGAGCGCAAACGCGAGGATGGTGCAGTTGATACCTTCACGGAAGAAAGTATTCAGCGCATGGATATCGTGGACGACATCGAGACTGTAGATACCGGAGTAGAACAGCAGGAGCTGCACGTACAGCGGTGTACCACGGAACACATAGGTATAGAACCAAACCGGCCAGGCGATAAATTTGTTTTTCGAGACGCGCGCAACAGCCAGCGGTATCGAAAAGATGAAGCCCAAACCGATAGAGGACACCAGCAACCACATGGTGATGGCAACACCACTCCAGTGCGTGTTGTCCGACCAGAGAAAGGCCCGCCAATAATCGTGAATCAGGTCGATCATAGGTCTGCACTCCTGACGCCTGCCGAATAGCGGTGTTCAAGCCACTTCAACACGCCATTGGAGATCGTGGTCAGCATCAGGTAGATGAAGCCGGCGACTAAGGTGAAGAAAAACATGCGAAAGGTGCTCTTGCCAGCATCTTGCGAGAGCTTGACGACGTCGGCGAGGCCGATGATGGATACCAAGGCCGTGCTCTTTAGCAGCACCTGCCAGTTATTACCAATACCTGGCAACGCGAAGCGCATCATTTGCGGAAAAAGAATCCGATGAAACACTTGCCAACGAGACATGCCGTAAGCGAAGCCCGCTTCGATCTGCCCCTTGGGCACCGACATAAAAGCCCCACGGAAAGTCTCGGTAAAATAGGCACCGTAGATAAAGCCGATCGTGATCACCCCGGCGACAAAGGGGTCGATATCAATCTGGTCCATCTGCTGCCATTCTGTGAAATCGTTCAGCCAGATCTGCAGGCTGTAGAACATCAAGAGCATCAGCACGAGATCGGGCACGCCCCGAATGAGCGTGGTATAGACCGTTGCAGGCCCCCGTAAGAGCCAATTGCTCGACAATTTTGCGCCGGCACCAATGAGCCCGATCACGAACGAAACGAGCAAGGAGAGTACGGACAATTGGAGCGTGACCTTGGTGCCTTGCAGCAGCAGCGGGCCGTACCCTTCAAGAAACATGGGTGGTACCTCATTCAAACAATATGCCCAGGCCGTGCGCCGCTAACCGGGCCAATACCGGCGATGATGCTGGTTCGCCGATGGTGCGTTCAATAACAGGACCGCCCGTAGGCGGCCCCGTTATACGCACTCAGACGATCAGTTGCCGTAGACGTCGAATTCGAAGTACTTCTTCTCGATCTTCTCGTAAGTGCCGTCCTTGCGCATCGCGGCGATGGCCTTGTTCAGCGCGTCCTTCAGATCCTTGTCTTCCTTACGCAGACCCACGCCAGCACCGTCGCCCATGATCTTCTTGTCGTCGACCTTGGGGCCGGCAAAGGCAAAGCCCTTGCCTTGCGGCTTCTTCAGGAAGCCTTCGCTGGCTTCGACCATATCCTGGAAGGACGCATCAAGGCGGCCCGACAGCAGATCAGCAACCACTTGATCTTGATTCTGGTACGACACGACCTCAACACCAGCAGGCGCCCACTTGGCCTTGGCGTAGTCTTCTTGAATCGTGCCTTGCTCAACGCCCACGCGCTTGCCCTTCAGCGACTCAGGCGTCGGCTGCAGGCCGGCGGTGGCACGGGCCACAAGGCGCGACGGCGTATTGAAGAGCTTGTCCGTGAATGCGATCTCTTGCATGCGCTTTTCGGTGATGGACATCGACGACAGCACGCCGTCGAACTTCTTGGCCTTCAGGGCCGGAATCATGCCGTCGAAGTCATTCTCGACCCAGGTGCACTTGGCCTTCAGGCGCTTGCACAGTTCATTGCCAAGGTCGATATCAAAACCGGTCAGCTTGCCGTCGGTGCCTTTGGATTCAAACGGGGGGTAGCTGGCGTCGACACCGAAGCGGATTTCCTTGAAATCAGCAGCGTGTGCCGCAAACGTGAATGCCAGAGCAACGGCGCCAAACAGCATGGATTTCTTCATCACACGAACTCCTTGGATAGAAATGGGGAAGACAGCCACTCACTTTGCGACGTGTCGCCTGGAAGGAAAGCACGGTCGGAGGCCATTGTAAACGCGCTTTCAGCAACCGTCGCTTTCAAAAAAGCGACATGTTGTTGGTCGACAATGCTCGAATGGGTGAACTTTGCTCAGCAAAACCGGTCCTTGTGACACAGATCACATGGGGTGCGTCGCAAGGGCGCTACCCTGCCTCGTAGTAGAGCTATAACAAAGTGTCGCAAACCCCAATCGCTGTAGTCCCCCAGACAAGGCTACAATGCCGCCGCATTCCCGGCGCGCCGCTGCTCATAAGGCGGCGGGTCGCGATCGACAATTAGGAGACGCCCCAAGATGCAAACCATCCACGCAAG
>Ga0213872_10001273_pt1 | contig 16910 bp, 11 predicted proteins | sample VelepicomBERX_R2_FD_160071 | JGI IMG/M metagenome (GOLD analysis project Ga0213872, IMG submission 160071) | Rhizosphere microbial communities from Vellozia epidendroides in rupestrian grasslands, the National Park of Serra do Cipo, Brazil - RX_R2 | ecosystem: Host-associated > Plants > Roots >...
GACTGGCTTTATCGGTAAGCGTTTGGTGAAGAAGCTGTTGGCCCGTAAAGGCAGCGTGGTGTACTTTTTGATGCGCGAAAGCAGCCGTGACAAGCTGCCTGCGCTGCTGGAATACTGGGGCGTGAGCAAGGCCCGCGCGATCCCCGTGTTTGGCGATCTGCGCCAGCCCAAGCTGGGCGTGGCCAAGGAGACCATCAAGGAACTGGCCAAGAACATCGATCACTTCTACCACCTGGCGGCGATCTACGACATGCTGGCCGGTCCCGAAGAGCAGATGGAAGTGAACGTGCAAGGCACGCGCAACGCCGTCGAACTGGCCAATGCGCTGCAGGCAGGCTGCCTGCATCACGTCAGCTCGATCGCCGCCGCCGGCATGTTTGAAGGGATCTTCCGCGAAGACATGTTCGAGGAAGCCGAGAACCTGAGCCATCCCTACTTCGCCACCAAGCACGAATCGGAAAAGATCGTGCGCCAGGAGACCAAGGGCGCATGGCGCGTCTACCGTCCCGGCATGGTGGTGGGCGATTCCAAAACCGGCGAGATGGACAAGATCGACGGCCCTTACTACTTCTTCAAACTGATCCAGCGCATCCGCCAGCTGCTGCCGCCGTGGATGCCGACCATCGGTATCGAAGGTGGCCGCATCAACATCGTGCCGGTCGATTACGTGGTCAATGCGATGGACCACATTTCGCACCAGCCCAAGCTGGACGGGCGCGCTTTCCACTTGACCGATCCGGAACCGATGCGCGTGGGCGAAGTGCTCAACACCTTCTGCCGCGCCGCACATGCGCCGACCATGAGCATCCGCATCAACGCCGCGCTGTTCGGCTTCATTCCCAAGTCGATCAAGAAAGGTGTGATGGCGCTGTCGCCGGTGCGCCGCGTGCGCGACGCCATCATGAAGGATCTGGGCCTGCCGGGCGACCTGATGAACTTCATCAACTACCCTACCCGCTTCGACAGCCGCGACGCCACCGCCGCGCTGAAAGGCACGGGCATCGCTTGCCCGCCGCTGGAGAAGTACGCACCGGTGGTGTGGGACTACTGGGAACGTAACCTGGACCCTGCCCTGTTCATCGACCACACCCTGCGTGGCCAGGTGGCGGGCAAGGTGGTGCTGGTGACCGGCGGTTCGTCCGGCATCGGCCTGGCGGCGGCGCACAAGCTGGCCGAAGCTGGCGCCATCACCATCATCTGCGGCCGCGATGAAGACAAGCTGGCAGAAGCCAAGGCCGAAGTGGAAGCACGCGGCTTTGAGCTGATCACCTACGCGGCCGACGTCGCCGACATGGCCGACTGCGACCGCTTCGTCCAGCTGCTGATCGAGAACCACGGCGGCGTCGATGTGCTGGTGAATAACGCGGGCCGTTCGATCCGCCGCGCGATCGAGTCGAGCTTCGACCGCTTCCACGACTTCGAGCGTACCATGCAGCTGAACTACTTCGGCTGCCTGCGCATGACCATGGGTCTGCTGCCTTCCATGATCGAGAAGAAGCGCGGCCACATCGTCAACATCTCTTCGATCGGCACGCTGACCAATGCGCCGCGCTTCTCGGCCTACGTTGCGTCCAAGGCCGCGCTGGAAGCCTGGACCAAGTGCGCCGCGTCGGAGCTGCAGGACATGGGCATCAAGTTCACCACGATTAACATGCCGCTGGTACGCACGCCGATGATCGCGCCGACCAAGATCTATCAAAACGTGCCGACCCTGACGCCGGAAGAAGCCGCCGACATGATCGCCGAAGCCATCGTGCACAAGCCGGTGCGCATCGCAACGCGCGTGGGCATCTTCGGCCAGGTGCTGCACGCGCTGATGCCGCGCGTGGCGCAGATCGTGCTGAACACTTCGTTCCGCATGTTCCCGGATTCGGATGCGGCCCGTGGCGACGGCAAGAAGATTCCGCAGATGTCGTCCGAGCAGATCGCCATGCAGCAGCTGCTGCGCGGGGTGCACTTCTAGGGTAGTCAATGCGCCGCCAGTGCAAAACGCACTGCGCGGCACGGCTTCACTTTACGGGCGCCGCTTCGGGCGGCAGCGCGTAGTTGGGCAACCACTGCCGGTGGATGCGCTGGAACGTGCCGTCATGCCTCATGCTGCGCAAGGCGCCCTCCCACTCCTGCAGCACCTTGTCCGGCGTGCCTTTGGAAAAAGCGAAATAGACATTCTTGACTCCCAGGGTCTGTATATTCTCCAGCTGCTCACGATCGAGGCCGGTGCGCTGCATGGCGCCGGTGACGATTTCATCGCCGTCGAACAGCACGTCGTAGCGCCCCGCCGCCAGCATGCGCACCGCCAGGTCCGAGTTGTTGATTTCATCGACGATGTTGTAGCCAGCCTCGCGCGCCAGCTTGATGAAGATGCTGCCGCGCCGGGCGCCTCCGCGCAGCGTGCGCAGGCTGGGGTCGCGCGCGCAACTCGGCAACGCGGCTGCGCAGGGCATAGCAGCTCAGGTGCAGCTGGAACACGGGTCCGACATAGCGCAGGTACTGGTCGCGCTCCGGCGTGGGGATGATCGACAGCAGCAGCACATTGGGCCCGGCCGCCGCCAGCAGATTGGCGCGCGCCCAGGGCAGGATCTCGATGGCGTCACGGCTGCCGATACGGCGCTGCACCTCGCGCGCCAGCTCAACCACCAGGCCGGTCGGCACGCCCGCCTGGCTCAGACTGACAGGGCGGGCTTCCATGGCGTAGATCTTCAGCGCAGGCGCGGCGCTGCATGGCAAGGCCAGGCAACATAGCCCAAAGAGTAATCCACCGAGGCGGTTCTTCATCGCGAGGCCCATATTTCATCGCCCCCGCCCCTGCGTTCAGGCCCGCTTGGCGTGCGGGCCGTGGACTTGCTGATGCAGGCGGAAGCCTTCGCGGATGTTCTCGCGCAGGACCGCGCCCTTCCACGGCTTGGTGTAGAAGCGGTCAATCGCGCCATGGTTGATCGCCGCCATGATCGGCGTCAGGTCCGCATACGCCGACAGCATGATGCGGAAGGTATCCGGCGCCAGATTCTTGACCCGCTCCATGAACTCGGTCCCGCTCATCAGAGGCATGCACTGGTCGCACAGGATCACCTGCACCCGGTGCCGCGCCAGGATGTCGAAGCCTTCCGCCGCCGTCTGCGCGGTCAGGATGCGGTAGCCGTCCTGCGACAGGAAATCGGTCAGCACGTCCAGCATGAAGGCATCGTCATCCACGATCAGCAGGGTTTGCTGGTCGGTGACCGCTTCATCGGCCGGGGCCTGCAGGTATTTACCATCGCGCAGCATCTGCTCGAAGTCGTCCGCTTCGACCGGGCGGCTGAAGTAGTAGCCCTGCATCTCGTCGCAGCCGTGGCGGCGCAGATAGGCCAGCTGGGCGTCTTTCTCCACGCCTTCGGCAATGACGTCCAGCTTGAGGCTGTGCGCCATGTTGATGATGGCGAGGACGATGGCGGCATCGTCCGGATTGCTGGTCACCTCGCGCACGAAGGCGATATCGATCTTCAGCTTGTCGATCGGGAAGCGCTTCAGATACGCCAGCGAGGAATAGCCGGTGCCGAAGTCGTCGATCGAGATCTGGATCCCCAGCGCCTTCAGGTTCTGCAGCACGGTGATGGTCTCTTCCGCATTCGACATCAGCGAAGACTCGGTCAGCTCCAGCTCCAGCAGCTCCGGCGCGATGTCATGCTCCTTGATGGCCTTCATCACCTCTTCTTCCAGGCCGCCGACGAAGAACTGGATGCCCGACACGTTGACCGACAAATGCACTGCGCCGGTATTGGTCTTGCTCCACTGGCTGATCTTGCGGCAGGCTTCGTTCAGCACCCAGGTGCCGACGCGCACGATCAGGCCCGTCTCTTCCAGGATCGGAATGAACAGGGCCGGCGAGACCATGCCGTGGCCGGGACGCTTCCAGCGCAGCAACACCTCGGCGCCGCTGATGCGGCCCGTGATGATGTTGACCTTGGGCTGGAAGAACAGCACGAATTCCTCGTTCTCGATGGCGCGGCGCAGCGCGTTTTCCATGTCCAGCCGCGCCAGCGACTGCGCGTTCATCTCCGCCGTGAAGAAGCGGAAGGCGTCGCGCCCCGCCTCCTTGGCGCGGTACATGGCGGTGTCGGCGTACTGGATCAGCGTGTCGGGATCGGGCGCATCGTCCGGATAGACCGAGATGCCGATACTGGCCGTCACCGTCACCTCGTGCCCTTTCAGGTCGAAGGGACGGCGCATCGCTTCGCGGATCTTGTCGACCACCGCGATGGCGTTCTGCGCGCCCTCAGGCAGCATCAGGATGGCGGCAAATTCGTCGCCGCCAAAGCGGCCGATGGTGTCGCGCACGCGCAGGCAATCGACCAGGCGGCTGGAGAACTGGCGCAGCAGCTCGTCGCCGATGGTGTGGCCCAGCGTATCGTTGACGTTCTTGAAGCGGTCCATGTCGAGGAACAGCACCGCCAGCGACCATTTGTGCTCGCGCGCCTGGTTCAGCGAATGGGTCAGCGAATCGTAGAACTGGCTGCGGTTGGGCAGGCCGGTGAGCGTGTCGAAGTGGGCCAGCTTGAGCAGGCGCTGCTCGGCTTCCTTGCGCTCGGTGATATCGCGCGCCACCGCCACCAGGATCCAGTTCTCGCCCGAACGCAGGGTGCGGCGCTGCACTTCCACCGCCAGCGGCGAGCCGTCCTGGCGATGCAGCTGCAGCTCGCTCATGGCGCCACTGGGGTCGCCCGCCAGCAGCTTGTCGTAGACCTCTTCCAGCCGCGTCAGATCGCCCTCCAGCGACTTGTTCGGGCCCACCTTGAGGAAGTCTTCGCGGGCGAAGCCCAGCATGCGGCAGGCCGCCGCGTTGACGTCGACGAAGCACATGCCGGCGCGGTCGACCAGGAAGATGGCGTCGGCGGTGGCGTCCATCGCCAGGCGGAAGCGGCGCAGATCCTCGTCCAGGCGGATGCGTTCATCCATGTCCAGCTGCAGCTGGGCGTGGTGGCGCTTGATCTCGTCGTACAGCAGCAGGTTTTCGTAGGCCACGGCGATCTGCGCGGCCACCGTGGCGGCCACGCGTTCGTCGACTTCGGAAAAACTGTCGGCGCCCAGCTTGTCGGCCAGGTAGAGCCAGCCGTGCACGCGCTCGCGCGATGCGATCGGCACGCCCAGGAAACTGTGCACCGGCGGATGATCCTCCGGCAGGCCGAGCGCGACGGGATCGCCCTCCAGCCCGTTCATCCGCTGCGGCTGGCGCTGATCCAGCAGCTGGCCCAGCACGCCCGCGCGCGGGTGGCCGATCACGGAGCGCGCGGGCACACCGGTGCCGCAGGCGGCAAAGTAGCTCAGTTCATGGGCCTCCGGTTCCAGCACGCCGATGCAGGCGTACTTGGAGACGCAGATATTCTGCGCCACCCGGCAGCCCGCCTCCACCAGCGCGGTGGGGTCGCGCTCGGCGCCCAGCTCGATGCCCAGTTCGATCAGCGCGGTCAGGCGCAGGCTCACCGCCTGCAGGCTGGAGAGGGAGCGCGACAGGCGCTCCGTCATCAGCGCCAAGTTTTCCGCCGGGGCCTCATCCTCGCTGGCCAGCTGGGTGATCAGCTGGCTGCTCGACTCCAGCTCGCCCAGGTATTCCGCCACCTGGTTGTCGATGCCGAGGAAGCCGCCTTCCTGCGGCGGCTCCGGCGCGAAGGACGGCACATCGTCGTCGGCGTCCTCGCCCCAGCCCAGCGCCTCGTGCACGGTGCGCAGGATCACATCCGGGTCGGATGGCTTGGGCAGCACCCAGCGCACGCCGCAGGACTGCGCCACCGCCAGCGCTTCCTTTTCGCGGTAGGTGGCGGTGTAGAAGATCACCGGCACATCGGCGGTGTCCGGGTCGGCATGCATGCGGGTGACGAACTCGTAACCGTCCATGCTGGGCATCAGGATGTCGGAGATGACCAGGTCGGGCTTTTCGGTCTGGACCATTTTCAGGCCTTCGGCGCCGTTGGCCGCTTCCAGCAGGCGGTGGCCGCCGTAGCCCAGCAGCGTCATGAGGAACTCGCGGTTCAGCACATGGTCATCGACGATCAGGATGGTGGCGATCTCGTTTTTAGCCGGGGCGGCCACTGCCCCCGGCAAAAAAGACTCGATTTGCGTCACGAAGGTGTCCGGCTCGATGGGCTTGCCGATATAGCCGTCAAAGCCGGCCGCCAGCAGGCGTTCGCGGTCGCCCACCATGGCCAGCGCCGTCACCGCCAGCGCGGGAATGTGCCGGATGAGCGGATCGCCCTTGAGCGCGGCCACCACGCCATAGCCGTCCAGCTTGGGCAGGTGGACGTCGCAGATGATCAGGTCGGGCAGCTCGCGCCGCGCCGCCGCCACGCCAGCCTCGCCATCGGCCGCCGTCAGCGGGGTGTAGCCGAAGGCGCGCAGGAGATAGACCATCAGCTCCATATTGGTCGCGTTGTCTTCGATAATCAGGATCCGTGCTGACACGTTAGCGCTCCATTTCTTTGATGCTGCCACCCTGCCGCCGAGGTCAATCCAGCGGCAGGGCTAATGTAAAGGTACTGCCGACGCCATACTGGCTGTCGCACAGGATGCGGCCGCGCAGCAGGCCGGCCAGCTTCTGGCTCAGATGCAGGCCCAGGCCGGTACCGTCGAACTGCCGCGTGCTGCCGGCGTCGAGCTGGCGAAAGGCCTGAAACAGCTGGCCCTGCTCCGACTCGGCAATGCCCTTGCCCGTATCGCTGACGCTGATGGTGACGCACTCGCGCTGCTCCAGCGTGGACACGCTCAGTCGCACCACCACCTCGCCCTGGTCGGTGAACTTGATGGCGTTGTTCACCAGGTTCATCAAAATCTGCTGCAAGGCGCGCCGGTCGGTCATCAGCGCGATCTCGTGCGGCGTGCTGACGAACTCCAGTCCCAGCCCCTTGGTCGCCGCCTGCGGGCGGAACAGCGCCAGCACCTCGTCGATCAGCGGGCGGCACTGCAGCGGCACCAGATCCAGTTCCACTTTGCCCGACTCGATCTTGGTCAGATCGAGCAGGTCGTTAATCAGCGACAGCAGATGGCGTGCGCTGCTCTGGACGGTGCGCAGCTGCTTGCCCTGCTCCTCGGTCAGTGGCCCTGGCAGCTTCATCAGCATAGTACCCGTAAAACCGATAATCGCGTTCAGCGGGGTGCGCAATTCGTGCGACATGCCGGCCAGGAAGCGGTCCTTGGCCGCATTGGCCTGGGCCAGCTCGAGGTTCTTCTCGTGCAGGGTCCACTCGATCTGCTTGCGCTCGCTGATATCGCGGATCGCGCTCATGATCAGGGTGGCCTCTTCCATCGCGATCGGGTTCAGGCTGATCTCGACCGGGAACTCCTCGCCGTTCTTGCGCAGCCCGAACAGTTCGCGCCCCGTGCCCATCGCGCGCGGCTGCGGCTGCACCGCATAGTTGGCGCGGTGCGCCACGTGGGCCTTGCGCAGCCGCTCCGGCAGCAGCGATTCCAGCGGCGCGCCGCGCAGCTCGCCGTGGCCATAGCCAAACAGCTGCTCGGCCTGGCGATTGGCGCGCACGATGCGTCCGCTGGCGTTCGCCATGATGATAGCATCGGGCGTCGATTCCAGCAGATCGCCATAGCGCGCATCGACCAGCTTGGCGTCGCGCTGCACTTTCAGGTGCGTGACGTCCTTCTTGCTCCACAAAATATACTCGACCTGCCCCGCCGCGTTGCGCACCAGGCGGCTGGAACTGTCGATGTACAGCAGCGCGCCGTCGCGGGTGCGGCGCAGCGCTTCGTAGGCGGCAAAACCATCCTGCAGGGTGTGCTGGACGGTGCGCTGCAATGGTTCATCGGTGCCGGCCAGCTGCGACGGCGGCAGGATCAGGCTGTCCAGCGGCTTGCCCACCGCGTCCTCGCTGAGATAGCCGAAAATGCGCTGTGCGCCAGCGGTCCAGCACACGACTTCGCCATCCGGCCGGGTGACGATCACCGCGTCGGGAGACTCGTTCAAGATCAAGCTGCCGAAATCGGTCCCGGTCGTCATGCTCTACCTTGTTGTCATATCGAGTAACCATACAGCAACAAAACTGTTTAAATCTCACCAAAACTCACTGGACTAAGCGCTGAGTGCATTGTCCAGGTTAAGGCTGGCCTGGCGCACCTCCGCCAGCACCGCTTCCATGACCCGGGGATGTCGTCCCAGCGCGACATGGCCTATGCCGCCAAAGACCAGATTGCGGGCCGGCGGGAAATGGCTGGAGTTCTGCGGCGCAACCATGTTGTCATGGACGGAATACATTGATATAAAAAGTTCACGTTGCAAATTTGCCTCAGCAGCAGCCAGATCGCGCAGCCAGGCGCTGCCGTAACGCATCTGCGCGCCATTGCGGCCGGGGGCAAAGCGGGCCAGCATCGAGCCTTCGTGGGGCGAGCCCAGCGTGATGATGCGCGCCACCTGGGCACTGCCGTAGCGGCGCACATAGGCGCGCGCCACCAGGCCGCCCATGCTGTGGCCGACGATCACCACCTGCCTGCTGCCAGTGGCGGCGCACAGGCGCTCCACCCCGGCCGGCACCTGCGCCGCCAGCTCATCGATGCCGGCGCCCAGCGGCTCCATATCCAGCGCCAGGTGGCTGATGCCGGCGCGGCTCAGCAGCGCACTCAGAGGGCGCCAGTAGCCGCTATTGCACAGGTAGCCGTGCACCAGCAGCACCGGCAGTCCCTGCGGATGGGGTGACAGCCACAGGCCGACGGGATGCAGCATGTCCAGCGAAGACACCCGCATGGATGAGAAGAATTCACGCAGCAGCAGGCGCACGGCGCCGCCGGCGCCGAGGCGGTGCTCGTCCGGGGTGGCGCTGCCGAAGCGCGAACTGAGATGAAAATTGTTCAGGGAGAGCAGCAGGCGCAGGCCAAATACGGCAACGATGGACAACACCAGCGCGGCAAGCAGATGCAGGGGCGGCAGCGCCACCAGCAGCGGCGGACGCCAGCTGCGGAACAGCCAGCCCGCCAGCGCCAGGATGGCGACGCTTTGCAGCGCCAGCAAAAGGATCACCCACCGTTTCATCATGCGCCGCGCCTCCCATGCGATGGGCCGCGCACGCAGCCAGCGGCGGCGCCTCGCCCAGCCGTCAGCTTACGCGATTTTGCGCGGGCGCGCTTCAGGCAGCGACCAGGCGCGGGGCGGGCTGGCCGGTCAGCTGCTGCGCCAGGCCGGCCGCCAGGCGCGCGGTCAGGCCGTAGATCGACAGCTGCGGATTGGCGCCGATCGAGGTCGGGAACAGCGAACCGTCATGTACCGACAGATTGCTGATCCCATGGTAGCGGCCTTGCGAGCTGGTCACGCCCAGACGCTCGTCGTCCGACATGCCGCAGCCGCCCATCACGTGCGCCGACACCACGCGGGTGGCCAGCACCTTCATCGGCAGCGCCTTGATGACCTGCTGCGCCTGCGCCCAGCTGGTGCAGCTCGGCGCCTGTTCATGGACCGGCGTGACCGCTTTGGCGCCAGAGGCGAACTGGATCTCGGCCATGGTCAGCATGGCGCGGCGCACGCCATCCCAGACGTAATCGCTGATCAGATAATCCAGCACCGGCGCCCCGCTGCTATTCAAGGCCACGCTGCCGCCCGGCGCCTCGGCGTGGAAGCCGTCGCGCAGCAGCGCCAGCAGCACGTGGAAATGCGGGAACTGCTGCATCATCTTCGCATGCTCATTGCCGAAGCCGGACATGGTGGACGACAGCAGCACCGGATGCAGTGGCGGCGCTTCCAGCTTGTAGCCGATCGGACCGTCGATCGGGCCGGTATGCAGGAAGTGGTCGGAGTACACCGACTGCGGCGCACCGGCATAGCCATCCACCCGCTGCTCATACTGCGCGGCGGAGATGGTGACCGGATGCAGGAAGGTGCGCTTGCCCAGCAGGCCATGCGGATCGGGCGCCTTGGAGCGCATCAGCAAGGCCGGCGAGTTGATCGCGCCACCCGACAGCACAAAATGTTTGGCGCGCAGGGTCAGGCGGCGGCCGGTCGGCTGCAGGCCGTCGGCGCTGAGCGGCAGGCATTCCAGCGCGTCGATGCGGTCGCCCTTGAATACGAAGCGCTCGGCGCGCAAACGGGTCAGCAAGGTGGCGCCGTGCTGCAGGGCCGATGGAATGGTGGTCAGCAGCATCGACTGCTTGGCATTGGTCGGGCAGCCCATGCCGCAGTAGCCCAGGTTCCAGCAGCCGTTGACGTTGCGGTGGATGATGCCGGTCGGGATGCCCAGCTTGGACGCGCCGCGGCGCAGCAGGTCGTTGTTCTCGTTCGGCTGCCCGGTCCATTCGGCGATGTGGAGGCGCTGCTCCATCATCTCGAACCAGGGCGCCATCGCTTCCGGCGTGTAGTCCTTCAGGCCGAACTGCTTGCCCCAGTATGCCAGCGTGTCGGTCGGCGTGCGGAAGCTGCTGGTCCAGTTGATGGTGGTGCTGCCGCCCACAGTGCGGCCCTGGAGGATGTTGATGCCCTTGTCCTTGGTCTTGCGCGCGGCCGACTCCTGGTACAGCGCGGGATACGCTTCCGCCTCGCGCATCTTGAAGTCGCTGGAAGACTTGAGCATGCCCTCTTCCACGATCAGCACTTTCAGGCCGGCCAGCGCCAGCGTCTCCGCCGTGACGCCGCCGCCGGCGCCGCTGCCGATGATGACCACGTCCGCTTCCATGCTGCCGTCGCGCTCCAGCTGGGCGCAGTCGGTGACGTTCCAGCCGGCTGCCAGGCCAGCCTGGATCGGGTCGGCCACCGGGCCGCTGCTGGTCTTGATGGGGATATTCGTATTGCGCATGTCAGCTCAGCTCCTTGATCGGTCCCGGATAGCCAATCGCCGCCCAGTTGGCCGGATTGGCATACCAGGAACCCGCGATCAGGTCGTGCATGGCCAGGTAGGCCGTCTGCAGCATGCCGATGCGGTGGGTGCGCCAGCTTTGCAGGAAGGCGTCGATCTGCTGCGGCGTGGCGCTGCTCCAGCCATCCGGCACACCGGCCAGGAAACGGCGCGCGGGGCCCAGCGCCAGCAGGCCAAACAGATCCTGCACTTCCTTCTGGGTGGTCAGCGGCAGGCCAAGGATGGCGCCGTTGACGCGCTCGATGCAGGCGTTAATGGCGGCCGCACGCGCGGACGCATCGGCGGGCATCATCGCGCTGCCGACCATGGCAGGGATCACGGCGGCCAGCACGTTGCGGGCTTCGCCATCGAGAATAAAGCGTCCGGGCTGCGGCGGATTCGCCACGCGATAGATCGCGCCCCCGGCTGCGAGGGTAAGCGCGCCGAGAACGCCGATCTTCAGAAAAGATCTGCGGGAAGTTTGCATTGTCTCCATCCGTCTTGTTTTATCCTGTTAGTGTACGTGGGATCGTGGGCGAAAAAATAGAGCGCTGCATCTAGTCCAATCTGGTAAAACAGCCGCATGAACAAAGAACAATTGGTACTTCGCCTGGAGCGGGAACTGCGCGCCGTGCAGGCCGAGCGCTCCGGCGCCAGCCACGATCCCGCCCTGCTGGCGGCGCGTACGGCGCTCAAGCAGTTCCAATCGCAGCGCCTGAGCGAGACCCACGCCGACCTTCTGGCCGCACCCGACACGTGCGACGCCGCGCTGTTTTTCTTCGAGGAGCTGTACGGCTCACATGACCTGAGCCAGCGCGACACCGACCTGGAACGCATCGTCCCCACCATGCAGCGCCTGCTGCCGGTGAACGCCCTGCACACCATCACCGAGGCGATCGCGCTGGACGCCCTGTCGGAGCAGCTGGACAGCGCCATGGCGCGCCAACTCGGCACGCAGGTAGACGAGGCAAGCTATGTGGCCGCCTATCGCGCGGCCGGCACGCGCGTGCAGCGCGAACGCCAGCTGGAACTGGTGCAGGCGCTGGGCATGTCGCTGTGCGATCTGGTGCGGGTGCCGCTGCTGAATACCACCCTGAAGATGATGCGCGCCCCGGCGCGGCTGGCCGGACTGGGCGATCTGCAGCAGTTCCTTGAACGGGGCTTTAACGCCTTCAAGCGCATGAAGAAGCCGCAAGACTTTGTCGGCACCATCGTGCGGCGCGAAGGCAAGGCGCTGGACAACTGCTACGCGGGCCGCGGCATGCCTTTCGACGTCGCGTAAATTGCGCTTGACCTTCAAGTTGAGTTGAAGGTTACGATGGCATTCTGTTCAATCCATCCTTGCACACCATGACCTCTGCGCTCTTTACGTCCCTGCGTCTGCCGAACGGCGCCATCCTGCCCAACCGTCTGGCCAAAGCGGCCATGGAAGAAAACATGGCCGAAGAAGGCCAACTGCCCGGCGCGGCCCTCAACCGCCTGTATGAAGCCTGGGCTGCGGGCGGTACGGGCCTGCTCATCACCGGTAATGTGATGGTCGATGGCCGCGCCATGACCGGGCCGGGTGGCGTGGTGCTGCAGCGCGATACGCCGCTGGAGCCTTTCCGCGCCTGGGCGCAGAGCGTCACGCGCCACGGTGCGCAGATGTGGATGCAGATTAATCATCCGGGCCGCCAGGTGCCTGCCGCGCTGGGCGAAACCACCTGGGCGCCGTCCAGCGTGGCGCTCGACCTGGGCAAGCACAGCAAGATGTTCGCCCTGCCCAAGGCCATGAGCGAGGCGGAGATCCGGGAGACCATCGAGCGCTTTGCCGATACGGCTTATGCCGCCGAACAGGCGGGCTTTAACGGCGTGGAGATCCATGCGGCGCATGGCTATCTGCTGTCGCAGTTCCTGTCGCCGCTGACCAATCAGCGCAAGGATCAATGGGGTGGCAGCATCGCCAATCGTTCGCGCCTGCTGCTGGAAGTGGTGCGCGCGGTGCGCCGCCGCGTGTCGCCGGGCTTCTGCGTGGCGGTCAAACTGAATTCGGCGGACTTCCAGCGCGGCGGCTTTTCCGAAGGCGATGCGCGCGACGTGGTGCTGGCGCTGAACGAGGAAGCCGTGGATCTGGTCGAGCTGTCCGGCGGCAGCTACGAAAGCCCGGCCATGCAGGGCCGCACCGCCGATGGCCGCACCTTGGCGCGTGAAGCCTACTTCCTGGAGTTCGCCAAAGAGCTGGCCGCCATCGCGCGCATGCCGCTGATGACGACCGGCGGGATTCGCCGCAAATCGGTGGCGGAGCAAGTGGTCGCCAGCGGGGTCGCACTGGTGGGTGTGGCAACGGCGCTGGCCCAGGTGCCCGACCTGCCCGCACGCTGGCGCGCTGGCGAAGACATCGCACCGGAACCGCAAGCCATCAACTGGAAGGACAAGGGCATTGTGGCGCTGGCGACGATGGCCGTGGTCAAGCGCCACCTGCGCGCGCTGGGCGACGGCGGCGCGCACGCGCGTGGCGATGGCGGTGCGCGCGAGCAGCGCTACTCGCCCGTGTTCAGCCTGATCACCGACCAGCTGCGCGCCCAGCGCCTGACACGCCGCTACCGCCGCTGGCGCGCCGAGGCCGCCAGCCGATAGATACCCCCGGTAAGGCGCTCTCACCTCATCCCGGAAACCTTCTATTTTCCGCAAAATAGAAGGTTTGCGAGAAGGAGCCGCACCGCGCTGCCCTACCCTCTGTCCAGTCCCCACACCCTCCGCGCCATGTAGGTGGCTCCATCGCGCGTCTGCAGCAGATCACGCATGACGGCCCGCAGCGCGCGCGCATGCGGATCCGGGCACATGATCACGACCTGCGCGCGCGACCAGTCCAGCACTTGCGCGCCAACGGGGTGACGCTCGCTGTGATACGTATCGATCAGCTCTGGCGGCGCTTTGCCTTGAATCACAGCGGCCAGCTTCCAGCCCAGATTCACCGCATCCCCCAATCCCAGATTGAGTCCCTGCCCGCCCAGCGGCGAATGAATGTGCGCGGCATCGCCTGCCAGCAGAATGCGGCCATGGCGATAATGCTTCGCTTGCCGCGCACGGTCGGTCCAGGTGGCGGCGACATGCAGCGCCGTCACCGTTACCTCGGTGCCTGAGATGCGGCGCAACAGCGATTGCACATGCTCCAGCGTGATTGGCTGGTTCGCGCCGTGAAAAGCGCCGCCATCGAAATCCTGCATCACCACGCAGCCCGGCTGCGACTGGAAGTACATGCCCTGTTCAGTGAAGACGCGGCCGGAGCGTAACTTGTCCGGATCCGCCAGTTCGAGCCGGGTCGTGTAGCCAGTGAAGGCCGGCTCGGTCCCGGCAAACTCAAAGCCGCCCAGCTTGCGCACCACACTGCGGCCGCCATCGCAGCCAAGCAGCCAGCGCGCGTGGAAAACTTCAGCGCCGGCACGCACTGAAACGACGCCGTCCGCGCGCCCGGCCACGCCCTCGCCGGCAAGCGGCACTGCGCCATCGGCATCCTGCCGCACCTCGCTGACCGCGCAGCCGCGCCGGATCTGCACGCCGAGCGACAAGGCGCGCCGCGCCAGCACCGCTTCAAGGTCCGCCATTTCGACCATCAAACTGACATCCGTGGAACTGTGCAAGCGCTCCGGCCACTGAGCGATCTCCCGCTCATAGACAAAGAACTGAATGCCCGCGAAGTGGCCGCCGCGTCCCTGCGCTGGCGGCGCGGTTTTCAGCTCCGACAGCAAGCCGCGCCGGTGCAGCGCCTCGATCGAAGGCGCGAACAGTCCGCGCAGGCCAAAGGGCATCTGCTTCAACGGTGAATCCGGCGTATCGGCCTTTTCCAGAACGAGAACGGAGCATTCGGCCAGCGCCAGCTCGCAAGCCAGGAACAGGCCAACCGGCCCGGCTCCAGCGATGATGACGTCATACATGGTGTGATTAGGTGCGTTGTTCATGCCCCGCACTTTAGGCCAGCACCCCGGCTCGCGGCTTGTACAAATGCGACAAACTGCCTAGCGGCCGCCCAGCCGCTTGCGCGCAAACGCCGACGGCGTCATCCCGCTATAACGTTTGAACTCCCGGCTCAGATGCGACTGATCGGTATAACCAACGGCCTGCGCCAGCTCGGCCAGACTGGCATCCGGCTCCAGCACCAGCCGGTTGCGCACCTGCTCAAAGCGCATCAGGCCCGAGACATCCTTCACCGTGCGGCCGGAAGACTGCTTGAAGCGCCGCTCCAGCGTGCGCACCGTGGCATGCGCCGCTGCCGCCACCGCATGCACAGGCATGCTGCCATGCGCCTCCCGCATCGCCCCGCCCGCGCGCAGCAGCAGCCGGTCGGGCGCAGCCGCCGCATCGAGAAAATACCCGTTCAACAGCGCCAGCGCCGCCTCCACCCGCCCTGCTTCCAGCGCCAAGGCCAGCGCCGGCTGCAAGCGCGCAATGGGATGATCCAGCACCCGCACCTCATCCCGCCCGGACGCCAGTCCCAGCAAATCAAACACCGTCCACGGAAAGCAGCGCACCGCCAGAATCTCGAAGCGCCCCTGGGCACTCAGCAGCACCGGCTGATCCAGCAGCCCCATGATGAAAGGCGAGGACAACGGCCGCAGTCCGCCATCGCAGACGATGCTGACGCCGCTGCCAAAATAGAAAATGATCTCGGCATAACCATCCGGCAGCACCTCGAAGGAAGTCGCCTCGGCGCCAAAGTCGGCGCGGTTATGCCAGAAGCAGCGGATGGATTCGCGCAGCGCCTCGGGCGGCGCGAATTCCTCGTGCCGCATCTCAGCCGGCCTTGTCGCCCTTGCCGCTGGCACCGCTGGCGCCGATGGCGACCAGCTTGCGCGCCACCCCGCGCAGGATATTCACTTCCTCCGTCTCCAGCTGCGCGCGCGAGAACATGCGCTTCAGGCGCGGCATCAGCTTGCGCGGATTGCTGGCGTCGAGGAAGCCGATCGCCACCAGCCCCTGCTCCAGATGCTCGTACATGCCCTCGATCTGCGCCACGCTGGCGGCCACGCCCTGGAAGCCGATCTCGTTGGCGTCACCGGCCGGCTGGCGCGGGCTGGGCGCACCATCCAGCGCCGCCATGCGCGCTTCATAAGCCAGCACCTGGGCCGCCTGCGACAGGTTCAGCGACGAATACTCCGGATTGGCCGGAATATTGATCAGCACATTGCACTTCTCCACCAGCTCATTGGGCAGGCCGGTGCGTTCGTTGCCCAGAATGACGGCCGCATGCAGTTCCGGCTGCGCCGCCAGCTGTTCCGACAGCTGGCGCGGCGTCAGCACCGGCGGCGAATATTCACGCAGGCGTGCCGACACGGCCGCCGCAAAGTTGATGCCTTCCAGCGCCTCGGCCATGTCCTGCACCACCCGCGCCCTGGCCAGGATATCGGTCGCGCCGCTGGCAAAAGCCACCGCCTCCGGGTCTTCCAGCGGCTGTTCGACGCGCGGACGCACCAGCACCAGGTCGTCAAAACCCATGGTTTTCATGGCGCGCGCCACCGAGCCGACATTGCCCGCACGGCTGGTTTCGACCAGAATAAATCGCAGCCGTTTAAAAAGATTGGTATTGATTTCGGGCAGGTTCATTTAGAATAGCGGTTTATTGCGCGTTGACGATACAAAAAATTCAAGCTTGCTCGGGCGACAAAGTCACCCCAAAGCGGAATTTTACCCTGTCGCGGCGCCCCGCTCTTTAATTCACTCTTGTACTCCATTGCGCCGCCCGGAAGCTTCCTGCCTGGGCGGGTGATGGCGTTCTTTTAACGGAAAGCAGACATGCACCCAATGCTCAATACGGCAATCAAGGCCGCCCGCCGCGCCGCCGCCGTCATCAATCGCGCCTCGTTCGACCTGGATCGCCTGATCGTCAACGAGAAAAACCACAAGGACTTCGTCACCGACGTCGACCAGGCCGCCGAACAGGCCATCATTGAGACGCTGTCCAAGGCTTACCCCGACCACGGCTTCCTGGCCGAAGAATCGGGCGCTTCCGCCAATGTGAACGACGAGACTGAATTCACCTGGATCATCGACCCGCTCGATGGCACCACCAACTTCATGCACGGCTTCCCGCAGTACTCGATCTCGATCGCCCTGTCCCAGCGCGGCGTGGTGCAGCAGGCCGTG
>Ga0213872_10001274_pt1 | contig 16902 bp, 10 predicted proteins | sample VelepicomBERX_R2_FD_160071 | JGI IMG/M metagenome (GOLD analysis project Ga0213872, IMG submission 160071) | Rhizosphere microbial communities from Vellozia epidendroides in rupestrian grasslands, the National Park of Serra do Cipo, Brazil - RX_R2 | ecosystem: Host-associated > Plants > Roots >...
AAGTCTTAATGTGTGCGAGTATTTGTTTGACTATAAAAAACCAAATATAGCTCCCCGGCGCAAGTCTTATCCCATTGCCTCGCGCGGGATTCGCGCAGGCGGGCTTGCATTCCTGAAACCTCTCGTATAATTTGCGCGCCTCGTTGCCGCCCTGAGGGGCGCAGCGGCGTGGATGGGTGGCCGAGCGGTCGAAGGCGCACGCCTGGAAAGTGTGTATACGTCAAAAGCGTATCGTGGGTTCGAATCCCACCCCATCCGCCATAACAAAAAGGGCTCCCTCGTGGGGCTTTTTTGTTATGGCTGCCGTCGGAGCGGCTTATCCCACCCCATCCTCCCCAGTTCCGTTACCCCAGTTCTGTGCGCCTGCGCATTGGATCGTCGCCCGCTCTGTGAGAGAGTGTGCGCCGAGGTTTCTCTATTGATCGGATGGATTAGGGGACATGGCCAAGCTGTTTCTAGATGAACGCCGCTTGTTTTTGCATTTGGACAAGATGCCGGAGGATCCGGAGAACGTCGATTTCTACATGATCCTTCATCAGGGATTCGGCTCCAAGCTGCACAGCTATGACATCACCCCGAAAGGGCTCGACCTGACGCCGGTCGCCGACTGGATCGTCAATCACAACTTCAAGGAATTCGGCCGGTACGCCAGAACCCTCGAAGTCGTCAATTATGTCATGCCGTCGCCGTCACCGATGGTCTATGTGGCGAAGTCCGGACTGAATGACGTGTTCCATGTGGAAAAGCTGGAGATCGACCACAATCTTCTGCGGCCGTTCATGGACCACATTTCGGTCCTGCAATCACCCGACGACAGCATCTGCCAATATAGCTACGACAAGATCGGCGACGTCGCGGCTTTCACCCATGTCTATAATGAAGGGGACATGCTGTTCGTCTGGGAGCGCTATTACAAAAGGCAGTTCGGCGAGGCGAACGTCTTCATCATCGATCACGGGTCTAATGACGGGTCGATCGAAAAGCTTCCGAACCAGCGCAACGTCATTACTCTGCCCCATGGCAAGCTCGACCATTGGAACATGTCGGCGTTCTGCGGCTATTTTCAGCGATTCCTGCTGACTCAATATAAGAAGGTGATCCATACCGATTGCGACGAGTTCCTGGTGGCGAAAGACGATCCTGACGCGCTGAAGGAGCGCATTCTGGCCACGCCGGACCATCGCCTGTGCGTGCCCGAACTCGCCTACGAGCTCTTCCACGATCCTGCCAACGAGCCGGCGATCGATTTCTCCCGTCCGATCACGTCGCAGCGGACCCATCTGAAATCGAACATCCATTTCATCAAGCCGGCGATCACGTCGCGTGGGGCGACCTGGACGCCGGGCTTTCATAGCTCGTTCGAGAAGGATCATTTCCCGGTCGAGGATGTGTGGATGATCCATGCCCGCAACATCGATTTCGAGGATTGCCACCGCAAGGACAATAATTGGGGCGGGCTCGTACAGAGCGACGTCGATAAGGTAATGTATCGCAACGACAGAACCCCGAAGGACGAACTGATGAAGGTGTTCGAGGAAAATCTCGCGAAATGTGACGCGCGGGTTCCTACATGGCTCGACGGGGTGTTCTGATCGCCCGGCTTACGGCTTCTTAACCGTTCCGGTGACATAACGGCCACGATGAAAATTCAGCTCGGAAGACTCTCAAGGTGAACGTAGTGAGCGCTCCTACCATGTCGCCGTCCCTGACGGCGATACGCTGTCTGGTCTTGCTGGGCAAGCATCACGGGATCGAAGTGCCGACCAACAAGCTGATCGCTGTTGACCGGAACGAAGTGGTCGACTCGCTTTTGCTGCTGATGCGGGATGTCGGGCTGATCGGCAGGGTGATCAAGAAAGTTCGGTGGAAGGACGTCATCGAACTTCGCGGCACCTTCCCGATCATGGTCGAATATTCCAGCGGCCATTGGGTAATCCTGGTCAACATCGCGCTCGATCTGCCTGATGGCGACAAGGTCGCGATCATGGATCCCTGCGACGAATTCGCCGGCGTTCAGTTCATCGCTCGCGAAGAATTCGAGGCGCGCTGGACGCGGCGCGCGATCCTATGCCGGCGCCACACCAAGTTCGACGACCCGAACCGGCCGTTCGGCTTCATGTGGTTCATGCCGGAGATCCTGAAGAACTGGCGCTCCTATCGCGACGTTGCGATCCTGTCGCAGATTTCCAACATCATCGGCCTGGGCACGCCGCTGATGTTCAACATCCTGATCGACAAGGTGGTGCCGCATCATAGCTACAACACGCTGACGGCCGTCATCGTCGCCTTCGGCGTCGTTACGCTGTTCAACATGGTGTTCACCTATGTGCGCTCCTATCTGATGATGTTCGCGGGGAACAAGATCGACGCCCGGCTGGCGTCGCGTTCCTTCGCGCAGATGCTGCGCTTGCCGATGGATTTCTTTGAAAAGCAGACGGCGGGTGTCCTGCTGCGCAACATATCGCAGACCGAAGGCGTCAGAAATTTTCTGACCGGCCAGCTTTTCTTCACGGCGCTTGAGCTGGTTTCCCTGCCGGTGCTGCTCGTCCTGCTGACGATGTACAGCGCGCTGCTGACCGGTGTGGTTCTGGGGATCTCGGGCCTGATCGCGCTGACGATCGGCGTCATGGTGCCGGTCTTCAAGAAGCAGCTCGAGAAACTCTACGAGGCCGAAGGCGACCGTATGGGCGACCTGGTCGAGACCATCCATGGCATGCGGGCGGTCAAGTCGCTTGCGCTCGAAGATCTGCGCCAGGATTCCTGGGACCGCAAGGTCGCAGCCTCGATCCGCCGCCGTACCAGCGTCGGGCATTTCGGCATCATCGTATCGCTGGTGATCGGCACGCTATCGAGCATCCTCACCTTCAGCCTGCTCGGCATCGGCGTGACGATGATCTTCAATGGCTCCATCAGCCTGGGCGGTCTGATCGCCTTCAACATGCTGTCGGGGCGCGCGACGGGTCCGCTGCTGCAGATGGTGTCGCTCATCAACGAATATCAGCAGATCGCGCTGGGCGTGAAGATGCTGGGCACCATCATGGATCACCCGCCCGAGCGGGATCCCTCTCAGAAGGGCATCAAGCCGCCGATCACCGGCCAGCTGGTCTTCGAGCAGGTGACGTTCCGCTATAACGGCCAGGTGTCGCCCGCGCTCGATCGTGTCAGCTTTAATATTGAAGAAGGCCAGATGATCGGCGTGGTTGGGCGTTCGGGGTCGGGAAAGACCACGCTGACCCGCCTGATCCAGGGGCTGCATAATGCCCAGGAGGGGCTGATCCAGCTCAACGGCACCGATATCCGCAACATGGATCTCGCCCATCTGCGGCGCAATATCGGTGTGGTTCTGCAAGACAGCGTGCTGTTCCGCGGCTCGATTCGCGAGAACATCGCCGCCGCGAAGCCCGATGCCAGCCTGGAAGAGGTGATGGAAGTCGCCCGCCTGGCGGGCGCCGACGAGTTCATTGCCCGCCTGCCGCACTCCTATGACACCCGGGTGGAAGAGAGCGCCACCAACTTCTCGGGCGGCCAGCGCCAGCGCATCGCCATCGCGCGTGCCTTGCTGCTAAAGCCCCGTCTGCTTCTGTTCGATGAGGCGACCAGCGCCCTCGATCCCGAGAGCGAGGCAATCATCCAGGAGAATCTCAACGAGATCGCCAAGGGGCGGACGATGATCGTCGTTTCCCACCGCCTGTCGTCGCTCGCCAACTCGGACGGCATCATGGTGTTCGACAAGGGGCGCGTGGTCGATTTCGCGCCGCATCCGATCCTGCTCGAGCGTTGCGACATCTATCGCCATCTGTGGGAGCAGCAGACGAGGTTCCTGGCATGACCGACTTCCTGCCCATTCCCGTCCAGACCGCGGCCCGCAGGGTGGCGGGCAGATTCCGGAGCCTTAGCCGGTGGCTGGCGGTCACCTACGAACCGCGGGTGCTGCCCGACGCGATTCCGTTCCTCAATCCGATCGACGGACTGTGCGAGGAAGCGCCGCCACGCCTGATGTGGTCGATGCACTATATTATTATAGCGATGTTCTTCATCATGCTGTCGGCGGCCTGGCTTACCCGGGTCGACGTGGTGGTGGTCGCCGGAGGAGGCCTGACGACCGAGAAGCCGCCGATGATCGCGGCGAGCATCGACCGCGGCATCATCCGAGAACTGCGCGTGCATCCGGGTGACACGGTGCATAAAGGCCAGGTCCTCGCCGTGCTGGATCCCACCTTCGCCAATGCGGACATGGCTACGCTCAACGACCAGAAGCAGGGACTGCTGGCGCAGACCCGCCGCCTCCAGGCCGAACTCAGCGATACGCCGTGGGAATTGGGCGGCAATCCGAGCAAGGATGATCAGATCCAGTACTCGTTGTTCGAACAAAGAAGAAATTATTACAAATCGCGGCTGCGTGTGTTCGATGAAGATATTCAGCGGCTGGTCGCCAATGTAAAGACCGCGGAGGTGGATCGCACCACCCTCGCCAAGCAGCTCGGCTATGCTCAGGAGCTTGAGCAGATGCGCGGCGCGCTGCTGCAATCGCAGAACGGGTCGAAGCTGAATTATCTGGATGCCCAGTCGCAGCGGGTCCAGATCGAGCGGCAATACCAGGATGCCGAGAGCCACGGCCAGGAAATGCAGCACGCCTTGCAGTCCAAGCAGGCGGAACGGCAGAACTTCATCGACGACTGGCGCCGCCAGCTTCTCGAGAACGTTGCCTCGGTCGGCGGCGAGACGGACAAGGTCACGCAGGCGCTGTCCAAGGCGTCGCTGATCAACGATCTGGTGGTCGTCACGGCAGCGGGCGACGGTGTCGTGCTGGACGTGGCAAAGCGCTCGGTCGGTTCCATTATTCGCGAAGCCGAACCGCTGGTGACCATTATTCCGTCCGATGCTCCCCTGGTCGCCGATATTGTTATTAATTCCAGTGACGTCGGTCACATCCATGCTGGCGACGATGTTGTACTTAAAGTCGACGCTTTCCCGTATCAGCTGCATGGGGCGCTCAAAGGGCGCCTGATGTACGTCAGTGAGGAATCTTATCTGATGAGCGAGGCGGGGGGCGAGGCTCAAGGGGCCGGCGCAAGCCGCCCGGCGGGCGGCTCTGGTGCAGTTCATCGCGGCCGGGTCGAGATTGTCGGCGGTGAGTTGCAGAATATGCCTGAAGGATCTCATCTGATCCCGGGCATGACTGTCAGCGCGGAAATCAAGGTTGGATCTCGCAACGTCCTGGCGTTCTTTGCGAATCCGTTGACCCGGGGTTTCAGCGAAAGCCTGCGGGAGCCCTGATCGGGGTGCCCGCCAAGGGAAAAAGACAAGAGGGCAAAAAAAATCGCCTGCTTTTCGAACGTGGTACGTTCCAGATGTGACCGGCCGAAAAAAATCAATCGGGCGGTCTTTGAAGCAGGTGAGGCGGATTGAGTAATCCGACGTCACCAAGGGTGTCTCTGACGTTTTGATTGGCCGCTATACATGGATATCGATGTGGCGGATGTCACGGATACCAAGGTTATTAAAGTTGCCGGGGAATACCGTAAAGATTTGACGCAAATTTAGCGAAATATTTTGTTCGTTAAAGAAATGTTAAAATGATCATTTCTGTGGTTTTGCTTGATCGTCACTGAATCAAATTGTTGACTCGCCGTGACGATCTGTGGTGTTGATGTCCTCATCTAACTCTCGGAGTATTCTGTCATGGCGCTCTCAACTGCGTCGATTTCGGCTCTAACGACCGCTCAAATCGCGGGTCTCACGACCAGCGCGGTTCAGTTGCTGTCCGCCGCCGAAATTACCGGCCTCACCACCTCGCAGGCGGTGGCCCTTACCACTTCGGGGGCTGCGGCCCTCACCAAGAACCAGGTCGCGAGCTTTACGACGGCAAGCCTGGCGGGCATGTCGACGTCCGAGTTCGCGGCTCTGACCACGGGCACGATCAGCAGTCTGACTGCTGGACGCATCGGCGGCATGACGACCTCCTCGGTCGCGGGTCTGACGACGAGCGAGGTGGCCGTGATCTCCTCGACCGTGTTGGCTGGCCTCAGCACCTCCGGTGTGGCGGGGCTGACCACCTCGGGCTTCGCGGCGATGAGTGCCAAGAACATCTCGGGTCTCGCGACCCATGATCTGGCCGCGCTGACTACGTCGCAGTTGGGTGCGCTCACCACCGGCACGGTGAATGGGCTGTCTGCTGCCACGCTCGGCGCGCTGACCACCGCCGGTATTGCGGGTCTTTCGACCTCCGGCCTCGCGGCGTTCACCAAGACCGTGCTTGGTGGCCTGACCACCTCCGAACTGGCCGCGCTGTCGACGTCCAGCATTGCGGCGCTGACCACTACCGGCATCACCGGCTTGGGTGCGGGCAAGATCAGCGGTCTGACCACCAGCGAAATCGCGGGTCTGACCACCGGCGAAGTCGCCATCATCGGGGCCACGCTGCTGGGCGGTCTGACCACCAGCGCTATTGCCGCCCTGTCCACCAGCGATCTCGCCAGTCTGACTTCGAAGACCATCGTCGGTCTGAAGACTGGTGAAGTCGGTGCTCTGACCACTTCGGGCGTCGCCGGCCTGACGACCGGCAGCCTGTTCGGCCTGACCGCGTCTCAGATCGGTGCCCTCAGCACCTCGGCTGTGGCCGGCTTGACCACCGCGGGCATCGCGGCCCTGACCGCCAAGACCATCGACGGCCTGGGCACCAGCCGCGTGGCTGCGCTGACCACTGCCGGCGTGGCTGCGCTGACCGGTTCGACGGTTAGCGGTCTGTCGACTGCGGAACTGTCGGGTCTGACCACCAGCTCCGTTGCGGTGCTGACCACGACGGCTCTGAATGGCTTGGCGGCGACCAAGATCGCCGGTCTGACCACCGCGGGCATCGCCGCCCTGAGCACCTCGGGTCTGGCTGCGCTGACCAAGTCCACCATCACCGGTCTGTCGACTGCGGAACTGGCGGCTCTGACCACCTCGGGTCTCGCGGCCTTGACCACGACCGGCATAAGCGGCCTGGGTGCCCTCAAGGTTGCCGGCTTGACCACCAGCACTATCGCCGGCCTGACAACCGGCGAAGCAGCGGTTCTGACCGGCACCGTCATCGCCGGCCTGACCACCTCGGCTGCGGCTGGTCTGACCACCGCCGAAATCGGTGCGCTCGGCAAGGGCACGACCGCCGGCCTGACCACGAGCGAACTGGGGGCTCTGACCACCTCTGCGGTCGCGGCTCTGACCACCACCGGTTCCTCGGGCCTGACTGCGGCCGGTATCAAGGGCCTGACCACGTCGGCTGTCGCCGCGATGACCACCTCGCAGATCGTCGGTCTGCAAGTGGCTACCGCCTCGGCCTTCACGACCGCTCAGGTCGCGGCCCTGACGACCGCCAACGCCAACGTCCTGTTCCTGACGGCGCACGGTAACTTCCACTCGTAAGCCTGAAGCCGGGCCGCTTCGGCGGTCCGGCATCTCCTCCGAAGAGTTAGATTTAAGACACCCTCGTCCCCGCCAGGCGAGGGTGTTTTCTATTGTGCGCCGTTGTTCCAAAGGAAGCCGGCCCGCCGTCCGGCGTAAACGCCGAGCCGGAGGCAGGCCTTGTCGGAAGGGATGATGTGCCGGCTGGTCAGCCGGCTTTCTTCATCTCGGCCAAGTGGGCGAGATCGGAGGCCATGCGTCCGATGGCGCCCGACCAGTCCTTGCCGTGCTGGTCCTGGCGATACAGCCGCAAGGATGGATACCAGGGGCTGTCCAGCCGCTCCAGGCCCCACAGGAAATGGGGTGAATGAGGGATCATACCCCAGACGGGTGCGCCAAGCGCGCCCGCCAGATGGAGAGGGGCGGTGCAGGAAGTGATCACCAGATCCAGCCCGGCCATGATGGCGGCCGTGTCGGAAAAATCGACGATCTCTTCGCCCAGGTCGAGCACATTGCCCGGCAGCGGATGGGCCGCGAGATCCTCGCGGCCGGGACCCTTCTGCAAGGCGACGAACTGGACTCCCGGCACGTCGAACAACGGCATCACCGAAGCCAGCCGCGGCGACCGCCAGCGGTCGCCTTTCTGGGTGGGGTTGCCGGCCCAGACCAGTCCGACGCGTAGTCCGCTGCCGGAAATGCGGTTCCGCCACAATCGAGCCTTTTCGGGGTCGACGGACAGATAAGGAACTTCGGCCGGGACTGTGTCTATGGTGGTGCCGAAGATCTCCGGCAGGCCCATCATGGGACAATGCAGGTCGCAGGCCGGCAGTTCCTGGTCGAGGACCGCGACCGTGATGCCGGGCATGGTGCTGAACAGCGGCTTCACCGGTGGATGGACCGCCACGACGACCTTGAGGCCGAGTTCCTGTACGCGCGGAATATAACGCGCATATTGGATCGCATCGCCGAGACCCTGCTCGGCATAGATCAGGATGGATTTTCCCCGCGCTTCCTCGCCCCGCCAGCGCGGCTGGGCGAATTCGCCATGGATGTTGCGCAGCCAGGCATAGTCGGGCAGCGTCCAGCGCCAATCATATTCGGCCCAGCCTTCGGTATAGTCGCCCCGCATCAGCAGCGTCTGGCCCAACGCGAAGTGGGCCTCGCCGAAATCGGCCTGCAGGGCGATGGCCGAGCGGAAGGAGGCGATCGATTCGTCCAACTGGTTCAAGGTCTTCAGCGACGCACCGAGATTGTGGCGAAGGATCGCCATGTCGGGTCTGAGCGCGATGCCCCGCCGGCAGGTATCCACCGAAGCCTGGGGCATTCCCAGGTCCAGCAGGCATGGGGTCATATTCAGATAACCCCAGACATAAGAGGGATCGACCACGATCGCTCTGCGGAACGCGGTCAGCGCTTCATCCCCGAGCCCCTGCTCGTTCAGGGCGATCGCCATGTTGCTGTGGCTTTGCGGATTGAGCGGCGCGTAAGCCACGGCTTGGCGATAGAAAATCATCGCCTCCTGCACCTTGCCCAGTTCCTTCATGACCGAGCCGAGATTGCCGTAGGCGTCGGCATAATCCATGCGGGCGAAGATGGCGTCGCGATAATAGGGAACCGCTTCGGCGAAGCGGTTCTGACCATGCAGGATCAGGCCCAGATTGTAATTCGACTCGGCATGGAGGTGGTTGAGCACCAGGGCTGCGCGGTACAGGGGTTCCGCTTTCGCTTCATCGCCGATCCGATGGAACTCGACCGCCTTTTCGAAGATCTGGACATCGAGGCTGGGTAAGGTCGTGGCCGGCACGGGCACGGCCTTGGCACGTTTGGCGCTGCTCGGGGGCTTCATCCGATACTCGTCATGACAATAGCGGGTTCATCGTAATCGCGAAGAGTATAGCCAAGGTTAACAAGCTCTCAACCATCAAGCGGCTAGGGTCAGCCGACCATACAGAAACGCCCGATCAGGAGCCCGCCCTCGATGACCCAACCGCTCTATTTCCAATGGAGTGTTTCGAATCTGTTCGGCTGGGGTGTCTACGGCCTCAATCTGTTACGGCACTGGAAGGCGGCGGCGGGCACACATGCCTACTCGATCAGCCAGATTCAGCTCGAAAGCTTGAGCGGGATGGACCCGTTGTCCCTGATCTCCATCGCCCAGCCATTGGTCGATTCCGATCAGGCGCGGATGCAGATTCAGGAACGCGGGCTGACCTACGCCGAGGGTATCGTACTGCACTCGCTGGGCAACGGCTTCGGCGGTGCGGTGTGGCCGAGTCAGGGTGGGTTCACCGGCACTGCCGCCACCTGCGGCGTGATCTTTTTTGAAAACACCGTGCTGCCGGACGCCCGCGCCATTGCCGGTGACTATGACCTGATCGTCACCGGCTCGACCTGGTGCGAGGAGGTGTTGCGCGGCATGGGTGTGGAGAATGTGGCGACGGTCATCCAGGGCATCGATCCGTCGCTGTTCCACCCGGCGCCGCGCGCCGACACGCTGGAGGGGCGCTTCGCCGTCTTCAGCGGCGGCAAGATAGAATATCGCAAGGGCCAGGATCTCGTCGTTCTCGCCTTCAAAGCCTTCGCCGAGCGGCACCCCGAGGCGATCCTGGTCACGGCCTGGCATTCTCCCTGGGCTGAGCCGGCCCTCACCGCCAATATCAATCCCGCCATAGCCCCGGTGCGGCTGACGCCGGAGGGCGCCGTCGACATGGGCGGCTGGATCGCCGACAACGGCATCCCGGCTTCGCAATATTTCGATCTCGGGCCCATCCCCAATCATCTGATGGCCCGCGTGCTGCGCGAGATGGATGTAGCGGTGTTCCCCAACCGCTGTGAAGGCGGGACCAATCTCGTGGCGATGGAATGCATGGCCTGCGGCGTGCCGTCGATCGTGGCTGCCAATACCGGACAGCTCGACCTGACCGCGACCGGGGCGCCCTATATTCTCGGGCGGCAAGGTACCGTGCCGTCCGACGACGGCTCCACCATCGGCTGGGGCGAGAGCGATGTCGAAGAGATCGTCGAGGCGCTCGAACGAGTCTGGTCCAACCACGAAGAGGCGCGCCGCAAGGGGGCTGCGGGAGCGGAGGCGATGGCTAAACTCGCCTGGCGCCAGCAGATTGCCGAATTGCACAAAACCTTGGAGCCGTTCGGCGCCTGATGCGATCGGTCAGTCGGCGCTTCCAAGCAGGCGGCGATCCGGGCCGACGAAGCGGTAGCGGGCGACGGCTTCCAGCGCCTGCCGGTATTGCCGGTGATAGGCTTCCCGATCCACCGGCACGCCCTCCAGCTCAACGGCGACATCTTCGTAGATAGCCAGGTTGGAAAGGTCCGGCCGGGGCAGCTTTCCCGCCCTATAATCGGCCCACATTCCCTGATAAAGCCGCTCCAGGGCCGTCACCAGCCCCGGGGTGTCGAACAGAGTGCAGGAGTCGCGGGTAAGCCTTAGATGGTCGCGCAACCGCCGACGTTCCTCGGGCGCGTTACCCAGTTCGACCGCCTTGGCGATGAATTCCGCATCGCTGTGGCAGATCAAGCCGGGGAGGCCGGCGGCCCGCAACAGGCTGCCGCAGACGCGCGACGCGAAGCTGCGGCCGACCCAGGCAATCACCGGCACGCCCATCCACAATGCGTCCGAGGCGGTGGTGTGGGCGCCATAAGGGAAGGTGTCGAGGACGATATCGGCCAACGGGTAGCGGGCTATATGCGCGGCATTGTTCCAGCGCTCGGCGAAGATCAGCCGGGCGGGATCGATGCCCTGCTCGGACAGCAGGTCGCGCATATGCTGCTGGGTACCGGCGGCGGGCACCATCAGCCACAGCACGCTACCGGGAGTCTGCCGCAGCATTTCGGTCCAGCAGTTCCAGCTTTCCTCGGTGATCTTGCGGGGGTCGTTGAAGCTGCAATAGACCAGCGCGTCTTCGGGCAGTCCCACCGCCGCCCGGCTCAATGCCGGTCCGACCAGCCTTTGCCGGTCGGTCGGCTGATAGCAGGGCAGCCGGACGACCGTCTCGGAGTAGTAGAGCTCGTCGCCCTCCGGGATGATGAAGTCGTCGGCGATGATATAATGGTGCAGCGGCGATCCCATGGTGCCAGGATATCCCAGCCAATTGACGATGATCGGCGCCGGGCGATAGGCCAGCAGCGGGAACTGGTTGCCTTTGGTGTGGCCGTTCAGGTCGATCAGGATTGCGATGTGGTCGTCATGAATCCGTTGCGCCGCCGCCTGGGCGGAGAGGCCGCGGAGGTCGCGCCAGTGATCGACGGTCTGCTCGATGCGCTGCTTGATGCCATCGGATGACTGCCAGCCGGTATAATAGGCGAACACTTCGACTTTGCCGCGGTCATGCAGCCCGTAGATTTCAGCGGTCAGAAAGCCGACCGCGTGGTCGCACAGATCCGAGCTGAGATAGCCGATACGCAAGGGGCCTTTTCCCGCCTGTTCGCACCAGGCCGCGTCACGATCCGGCAGACTGCCCTGCGGCCTCGGCGTTTCCGCCTCGGCGTGATGCGCGGCATTGGCCAGTTGCCACAGCGGGTCGTCGCGATAGGCGGCCAGCGACAAGGGCGAGATGTCGCGCAGCAGAGCGGGGATGCCGAGGGAACGCGGCGGCTGGATCACCGGCCAGCGGCATCGCCTTTGGCGCACATTGATCCAGTGCTGGATGACGTCGGGCTGGCGTGGGTCGAGTGCCAGGCTGAGCCGAAAGGTTTCCTCCGCGCTCTCATCGAAATTGGCGTCGGAGAGGACGCGCCCGAGATGCTTCAGCGCCAGCAGCTTTCCCGATATGGAATCTTCCGTGACGATCTCCAGCCGGTCGAGGGCCATTCGCCAGGCTCCCGAGGCCGCCTGCACATTGCCGGTCTGTTCGAGGCCGAGGCCTAGATTGATGTAGGATGGAATAAAGTCGGGATTGGCCTCGATGGCGGCCTGGAACGCGGCAAGGGAGGCGTCGAGCTGCCGCAGCGCATTGCGTGCGCCGCCGAGATTGTAGAGGACGGCATATCGCACGGGATGGGCGGGATTCCTGTCGACCCAGGCCTGGTAGAGGGCGGCGGCCCGATCTGTGCCGGCGCCGCGGCCAAGCTGGTCGGCAATGCCCAGCAGGGCGATCACCTCGATCGTTCCGTCCTCGATGCGCCGGTAGGCCTCGCGCTCGAGCTCCTCCAGTGCGGTCATGGTCTATTCCTTGGCCGTCCGCGCCGGATAGTCGCGCAGGTAAGCGTCCATCTTCTTCCTCAGCAGGACCTTATTGCTGACGATGCAGCGCATCCGGTTCACACGGCGTCCGAACAGGAAGATCGGCCTGTCCTGGCGGCTGATGCCCCAGGGATGTTCGAACTCGGTTTCCGGCACGGCGTAGACCTTGTATCCGCTGCGCTTGATCTTGAGCGCCAGGTCGGTCTCCTCGCCGAAATAGGGCGCCAGCCGCGGGTCGAAGGTGATGCCGGCATCGTGCAGCCGGGCGGTGTGCAGCGACATCAGCTGGCCGGAAACGGCGTCGGTTTCCATCGGCTCGGCGAACTCGCCCTTGTTGAAGACGCGGGTCTCGCCCATCGAGCGGAAATCCATCCAATGCGCCGTGATTCCGACACACAGCGCGTCGGGCAGGGCGTGCAGCCATTTCTCCATGCGGTAGAGCATCTCGACCGATATGCGCAGATCGGCGTTGAGGATATGGATCGTCTCGCCTTCCGCCTGGTTGATGCCGATGTTCCAGCCGCGCGAGACGCCGACATTGAACTTATTGAAGCTGAACTTGTCGATCCGGGGATGGTTGCGCAGATCATTGAAGACCTGATCGCCATTGAAGACGCAGATCACTTCGCCGTCGAAGCTCTTCAGATCGTCGAGCAGGGTCAGAATATTGAAAGGGGAGCCGGGCGAGTAGTCCAGCACGGCGATGACCACGCTGCGCTTGACCGGCGAGGCCGGCCCGACGCGCAGGTCGAATGCCTGCGAGATCCGTGCGGCGTCGTCGAACCGGGTCTCGTCGAGATAAAGCGTGGCGAGCGCCATGTTGGCTTCAGCCGAGTCGGGGGTCAGTTCGATGGCGCGCTTCAACACGGTCTCGGCTTCTTCGCGGTGCCCGGACTGGCGCAGCGCGGTACCCAGATGCAAAATTGCCGTCGCGTCGTTCGCGTCCAGTTCCACGGCGCGCCGGGCCGCGAGGACCGCTTCCGAGTAACGGCCCAGCGCGTTCAGCGCCGCGGCGCACATGGTCGGCCAATAGGCTCGGGCCGGCGCCACCGCCATCAGGGCCCGGGTCAGCCAGACCATCGGTTCATACAGGCCGTGGTCGATGTAGCGCTGCAGGACGGCGTCTGCGAAGGCCTCGTTCAGGTGGTCGCCCAGCTTGTCCTCCTCCGCCACCAAAGCGGGGTCGTCGACGGCTTGGCGTGACAGGCAGAAAGCGGCGGCCAGGATCGGTCCCGGCGAGTCGGGGTCGAGTTCCGCGGCCCGGCACAGGGCTTCCGCCGCTTCGGCGAGCCGGCCGAGCTGGAACAAGGCCTGGCCGAGATGGACGAAGATGCCGTGATTGGCGGGGTCGAGCTGCCTGGCGAGATCCAGCGCCTCGACCGCGCCGGGCAGGTTGTCACGCTGAAGCCGGGTCACGCCGAGCCGAAACAGCACCTCGGCACTGCCGGGCGAGTCGTGGTGGATGGCGAGCAGCAATCCCTCGGCCTCGGCCAGGCGCCCGGCCAGCCGCAGCGCCTCGCTTTGGATGAATCTCAGTCCAGCATCGTCGGGGGTGTCGGCGACGGCCTGCTCGATCAGCTCCAGCGCGGTTTTGTGGCTTCCCGCGTTGAGCGCGGTCATGGCTTGTTCGATGATCTCTGCCCTGCGGTCCATTTTCGGTCGATCGTCCGTGGGAGTTAATTGGGGGCGGTCAGGATGGCGCGCAGCGCCGCGACGTCACCGGAACAGATGACGGCGCAGTGCTGCTGGATGAATTCGATCGGGAGCGTCCACCATTTGGTCGCCAGCAGGAACTCGATCGTCTCCTCGTCGAAGCGGCGCTTCACCTCGACGCCCGGATTGCCGGCGATGATGGCATAGGGACGTACATCCTTGGTCACCACGGCGTCGGCGGCAATGATGGCGCCGTCGGCGATGGAAATGCCCGGCAGGACGCTGACCCCCTTGCCGATCCAGACGTCGCTGCCGACGGTGACGTTGTCCTTGTTATCGCGGTGCGGGTCTTCGGGGCGCGGCACGTCGGGATGCCAGGGGAACCATTCATAGGGATAGGTGGTGACCCAGTCGACGTGATGATTGGTGCGCAGGAAGAAAGTGACGTCCCAGGCTATCGAGGTGAAATCGCCAATGACAATTCTCGACCTGTTATCAATTGTTCCGACATTCATCTTGTCGATATAGGAGTATCTGCCGATTTGCACGGCGGGAACATCACCATCCATATAGACCATGCCAGTAGGTTGTGGCTTGTGACTTATAACTGGCATTGGCGACAACTCCCCTTCACCGGCTTTTTTGCTTCCCTGGTATGAATAGCCATTTGTGGTGCTTAATAATGAATTAACAGGTTCGTGCGTAACGTGCGATTCTGTCCAAAGAGAAGCGTGGATTATGATCGAAGAAAAGCCGTCCGGGTACTACGAACTCCTCAACCCGGTTCTATTGGACAGTATTCCTCCCGGTGCTTCGGCGGTGCTTGAGGTCGGGTGCGCCGTCGGCGCCCTGGGCGCGGCGTATAAGGAGCGAAATCCGGGCTGTACCTATTACGGCATCGAGATCCATCCGCCATCGGCGGAAATCGCCGCACAGCGGCTCGACAAGGTCTATTGCGCCTCGGTCGAGGATGTCGATCTCTCCTCTCTGGAAAAATCCCTCGATTGCATCGTCTATGGCGATGTCCTCGAACATCTGGTCGATCCCTGGGCCGTCCTCAAGGCGCATCGGGCGCTGCTGAAACCGGGCGGTCGGATCGCGGCGTGCATTCCGAACATTCAGCATTGGAGCCTGCTGCAGCATCTGCTGCAAGGAAACTGGGTCTATAGCGATCATGGCTTGCTGGACCGCACGCATCTCCGCTTCTTCACACTGAACAGCATTTATACCAGCCTCATGGAAGCCGGTTATGACGTCCAGAACATCGTCGGGGTCCGGGTCGATCACGCCAGCGCGGCCGCCTTCGTCGATCGGATGGCGCCGGGCCTGGTGAATATGGGCATCGATCCCGATGATCTGCGGCAGCGTTGCGCCGCCCTGCAATATCTGGCCATCGCCACTCCGGCCCAATCCTGATGATCAACGCCCAATTCCAGAATGCCGTCCCGGCCCACGCCGTCAGCATTCTAGAGATCGGTTGCGGCGACGGCTCGCTCGGTCAGGCGCTGAAGCAGGCCGGGCCGCCCGGCCGCCGGGTGATGGGAATCGAGTCGGACGCGGCGCTCGCCGCCACGGCCAGGGCTCGTCTCGACGAAGTCCGCTGCGTCGATCTGACGCGGGAATTTCCCGACATCGAAGCGGACAGCGTCGATTGCCTGATCTTGAATGGCATCCTCGAACGAGTGCCGGATCCGCTGGCCTTGATCAAGCATGTACGCCCGGCCTTGCGCCTGGGCGGCCTGCTGCTGTGCGACGTCGTCAATGCGCAGAATTTCGCCGTCATCTCCGCGCTGTTCACCAACGACTTCCAGTACCATGAGGACGGCCCGCCGGATCGCCGGGCTCTGCGCCTCTTCACCTTGTCCAGTGCCTACAAGTTATTGCTGGACGCGGATTTTCTGCCGCAGATTCTGCATAAGGCGATGTCCGAGTGCGACCCCGCTCTGTGGCAGGCGGTCACGCCCCTGGCCAATTATTTTGGTATCGACCCGGACCATATCCACGTCAATATTTCGGCCAATCACTATCTATTGGCGGGGCGACGGATGCCGGCCATCCCGATGGTCGACGAGCCGATCACCTTCGTCGCCTGCAGCAACGACCCCATGCAGCTGGAGAACAATCTCGCGGCGTCGCCGGTCTTCCGATCCGGCCGGCACGAACTGATCGTCATCACCGATGCCGCCAGCGCGGCCGAAGGCATCAATCGCGGCGTAGCGCAGGCGAGCCATCGCCTGGTGGTCGCGGCGCATCAGGACATCTACATTCCGGAGCCTTGGCCTGCCCGTTTCCTGCATCAATGGAAGCTGGCCGAGCAGCAACTCGGCCCGCTCGGCGTCGCCGGCGTGTTCGGCGTGTCGCCGCAAAACGGCATCACCCAGCGCACGGGCCGGGTGATCAATGGCGGGCAGCTCATTTCCAGCGGCTTCGATCTGCCGGCCGAGGCGACCAGCCTCGACGAAATCATCCTGGCGGTGCCGAAGGACACGCCGCTGCGTCTGGATCCCGTCGTGGGGTGGCACAATTACGGCACCGACATCGTGCTGCAGGTCCGTCAAGCCGGACAGGCGTCCGCCATCCTCGATGCGCCCTGCCTGCACAATACCCGTTTTGCCGGATTGCAACGCGACTTCATCGACAGCGCCCTCGAACTCGGCAGATCGGAA
>Ga0213872_10001275_pt1 | contig 16888 bp, 31 predicted proteins | sample VelepicomBERX_R2_FD_160071 | JGI IMG/M metagenome (GOLD analysis project Ga0213872, IMG submission 160071) | Rhizosphere microbial communities from Vellozia epidendroides in rupestrian grasslands, the National Park of Serra do Cipo, Brazil - RX_R2 | ecosystem: Host-associated > Plants > Roots >...
TGTTCCCCATCAAAACAGACAGGCTTGAAGCCACACGCACCAATGAAATACCAAGAAGAAAGCCAAAGCAGAGAACCGCCGCCGCAAACGGCAAAAGCGTGTTGATGCGTTGACGGAGTTCCGTTGCGCCGTTAGTCATGAGGCAACAGCACTGTAGATGCATGGGCCTGCCAAGCATAATCTTGCTTAGTCAGCGCTTTGCCGTTCCAAATCGCGGTGGCAGCCATTGCTAAAAGAACAACAGCAAAAAGAATATTTTTCATACCGATCATTTTAAGCTTCCCCGTTGCCTGATAGCCACAGACTAGCAAAGGGGGCTTAAAATTGTGTTACTTGTAGTTTAGTAGTCTTGTATTATTTTTCTGTTTTTTACGGTTAATTTTTACTTTATTTTTTCTAGCTTCCTTGCGGAAACGTGTTAGCAATTCAACATAACGCCCGATAGTTAACCCCGCCTTGGCGGCGTCTTTTTTAATGCCGCGGCGTGTGGCTTTGGAAACCTTAAAAGGCTTTATAATCGTTGCTTTGTTAACCATGGCGCACCCCATTTTTCCCTTGCTAGTCTGTGAAAACAACATGCACTTTTTTGGTACTCACTCACAACCCCCCGTTCTCGGGGGATCGGGATTTTGGGAATCTATAACATGGATTTTAAGGGCCGACCAGATAACTTTGTAGTTTTGTAGAATTGTCGTTTTTGTAAATATACCATTAACGCTGGCATGTTATTTTTAGGGGCATGGCAAAGAAAGAATTTTCTAAAGTGTCTAAAAAAATCGCAGGCCGCGCCCGGGATGGGGCGCGGGCTGATAACCCCGAAGAATCTAAAAAAATTTTGGGGGGCTTCGCGCAAGTTGTGGCAGAGCAATACCGTAATTCGGTTTGCTCGTCCTACTTGGCAGGGGCTACACCCCATGCACCCCGTAGAGGGCCGCGCCCGAAGGGCGATAGAATGAGTCCGGCAATGTGTAAAATGCCGCCACCTCTGCGGCGCGATTTTGAAAAGCTAGCAAGAGATTGCGGGCTTTCCGTTTCTGCCATGCTCCGCAAACTGGCCGAAGAGGCCCTAGGCAGGAAGCCGGAAGAATTGCCGTTTGCATACCCAAAATTTTTAATTACAGAGCTTCGGGCGCTATCCGTTGAGGTGTCCAGACAAGGCAATAATATTAATCAAATAGCAAGACACCTTAACGCGCATGGAACCGATGAAAGCAGCATGTATGCCCGACTAGTGATCCAGCACTTGCGGCGCGTCGAAGATGCCTTTGACAGGATGAAGGGGCCGCGCTAACCATGTTCATAAAAACAAAAAGGCGCGGCGGGTTTCCAGACATGGGCCGCTATTTGTTAGGCGCGGGCGAGTATAGAGAAGAAAACGAGTTTACAGAATTTTTATACTCAGAAAACTGCCAAGGCCGCAGAGATATGCGGGCAATTATGGCACATATGTTTGAAATTGCTTACCCGAAAATGACGCAGAAGATTAGGCCGCTGCAAAAGCCTATAGAGCATTTTTCGATCAGGACGAGAGAGGGCGACAAATTGACGCCGGAGCAGGCGTTAGAAACGGCCCGCCGTGTCATTCAAGAGGCAGGCTACGAAACTTGCCCTTGGGTTATGGCGGCGCATATCAAAGACGGACACAAACACTACCATGTTGCTGTTTGCCGCGTCGATTATAACGGGCAGTTATTTGACCCCCTCATGCGCCCTATATGCAAGCGCATAGCTGATGAACAGGCGGCGCGGTATGGATTCAACCCCGCAGATGGCGGAACCAAAAACAACAAGCGGTTTACAGCATCACATAAGCGCGTTTTTGACCTCTGGCGTGCCTGTGAACTGATGACGCCGGAACAACGGCTAAAAACCTTTATAGAAAACCGTTATTTGCCCGCCCGTGGTGATCGCGGCCAGCTCGTCTTTGTGGACATGAACGGCAAGGCAATAGCCCTTTGGCGCAACCCGAAATTAAAGGCCGAAGGTTATAGCGCGGGCGTATTTCCCGCACTTTTCGGCTTCACACCTGAAAAACTTGCGGCCTTACCTACAGTTAAGGAAGTGCAGGAACAACAGTTAATTATCACAAAACAGAAAAGAAAGGCGGGCGCGTATGACTTCTACACGCGATCAAGGCATAGAAACGGCGGGAACTTACGCCATGACCCACTGCGCAAATTGCGTCCATGGCTGGGTGCGAAAGTCAAAAGACAAGACATTCATAGTTTGTCAGGCCGACGGTGGGGAAGTTTGGCAAGAGATGGTTTATTGCAGCATGTACGAAACAAAGCCAATTTAGGGCAAACCGCCTATGACGCGGCCATGCTTGGGCTAGCCGAACAGATAGAGGCGATTGAGAAAGATAGCAGCCTTTCCCCCATGGAAAAACGCCTAAGAGTTGCCAGCCTTATCAGGTGGAAAAAACGGCAGGCACAGATTGCACGATTCCGCGCCATTGAAGCCGATAACCTAGAAGCAGAAAAACAGCGAAATGATGAGCGCCGACAGATCCAAGAAAGCCGTTTAACACGTTCCTAAAACCATAAAAACAGATTCATTTCTAAACCAGTAAGCGCGGCAAGGCGTATAGCCCGAAGGCAACTTATAGCGCCCGCGCCGCTTAAAGCGGCGCAGAAGGTGCGCAGACCAGACCGCGCCTTAGCGCGGTTCATTTTATGCTTTTACTGCTGTGTTGTGCGTGTTTGTCCAGTTATATATAAGAACGTTATTAGAGTTGTTGGCGGTTTGTGTCCTCTCGCTTTCCTAATGTTTTTCACGATCTGCGACAGCTAAAAACAGCTTGCCGAATTGCGCGGCCAATGGGTCTATATCCTCGGCCATACTGGCGGCAGCGGCGCTTGTCGTAGCATGTTCTTTTATGTCTACATCAAAACCGTAAGGGTATGTTTTGGCTCTCTCGCCGTAGTCCATGGCGGCGCCGGGCGCTTCTTTGTCGTTATATCCTGCCCGCCAGCATTCAGGCGGCAAGATGGTGTAAAGGTTGCTTAACTGGCGTAACAGGAAGCCGCCCCCTATCTGTGGCACTCTCAAGCAGCGGCGCAGTTTCGTTATAATTCCCAAAGCTGTAAGCGCATTAAGCGCCCGTTTAACGCACGTTGTACCAAGGCCACATTTGCGGGCTATGGTTGCAATCGTGGGGAATAAGCGCCCCGTGTGAATGTTTGGGAAGTCTGTGCAAAGGCTTTCTAGGACGCGCAATGCCCCCTGCGTCATGGTCTTGGGCTTCTCGGCCCGCCATTGTCGCGCCGCCCTGTAGATTTTCAGCAGCCTTTTACGCATGATTGCGGGCGGAATTTGTCGCCCTGTCGCCTTAACTTCCTCGTAGTTATCAACACGCATCGAGCCAGACCAGACGGCATGAGATGCATAGGTTTTTGGCAGGCTTGGGCTAAAGGCTAGTAAAGCTTGCATGTTTTGAGTTCCCTTCACAGTTGCGCCTGCGGGCATGGGAGGGGTTGCAAAAGACAAGGCTTTATCGTTGCGAAAAATATACTTTTCCGCTTGCGCCTTCTCTCGTTTTATGGGAAGATGCCTCTGTTCAGGATGCACCGACCCACTATTACAACCCCCGCCCGCCAAGGCGGGGTTTTGTTTTTCTGCACTGTCCAGCACTTTCTGAGCCGCTGATAATCTACTGATTCTAGTTTTTTGACCATACCCCCCAATTTAGGGGGCGACCTGTATTATCTTACAAAACTACAAGTAAGATAATTAAATTCATGTTAAGGCCGCGCGGCGCTTTTTCTGGTTCCTAGATGTTGATTTCATTGCGGAGTCGAAATAGGCGCATAATGGCGTATTATGTTAAGGGTTTTAGAATATCTACGAAGTATCAAAAGCCGACTTTTTCCACCGCGACGGTTTTACTTGATTTCCACAAGTAATAACTACCCCCTGCCCTGCCAGTTTTACTTGCCCCGCCATTCTGGCGCGGTATCCTTGAAGCTCTATATGTAGAGGCCAGACCTAGACGAAAACGCCGCGCATGTGTGGCTTATCGTCCTTATGCTGAATAGAAATTTCCAGAACGCGCCGGACACATCCCTGCCCCGCCGTGTCTTGGATATGCAGCGCGGCCGATTTTTCCTTGATGATTGGTTGCAGGATGATCGCCTCATAATGAGGGGCTTCCGGCCTGATCGTGTGAATTATTGCCCTTACCTGTGCGGGCCGATCGTCAAAGGCAATCTTTAGTTTGCGCTGACTAATCGAAGGCAATTCAAAATATACAGCTTCACCGCTGATAATTTCAAAACCGCCTGTTGGGCGCGGTGTGGCCTGTCTGAATTTTTCATACAGCGGCGCAAGGATCGCACGCTGTTCTTTCGATAGCGGCGCGGCCTGCAACTTCTCCGCAACATTTAACTTGTAGGTTCCGATCACAAAACGGCTGTTAGCCAGCGCGTTTTTGAATGCTGTCGGCTGGATCGCCTTAAAGTAGTCGCGCACCTTGTCGGTCCCCTTGCCGTTGGCGCGAACCCAATTTGTTATATAGAAAGCGGCGCGGGTGATCGCTGTTGCTGGCGTGCGCCAATGTGTCAGGTGTGCAGCAAATGCAACAGGTCGCCCGTAGGGGCGAAAACGCGGCCTTTGCAATGTCGGCAGCGCGTCAGTTGTTAAAACCAACTCCAAATAGTGATTATGGTCTGACGCTGTTATTTTTTCTTTGTCGAAAAGGAAGCATTGCCGCGACAATGGCCGCCTGTGACGTGTTATCATTGTTTTTTCGTCGTACATAATCGGCCATGTCATCTCCGCGACGGCTTCGACTCTGGCAAAAAAATCATCTAATACAGCGTCATCAAAAAAATATATCTCATCGGCATCGACCCGCAAAACATAGCGATTAGTGCAGGCCGTAAACCCTGCCACGCGCTTTTCTAATTCGTTTTTCCAGATTCCAGCAAGCACCCTGTAGCGCAGGCCACTAGTCTCTAAGATTCTGTAAAGCCTTTCATCCGACTTGTGGGGATTGACCCCCACAGATTCGTAATATGGCACTAACCAGCTATAAGCACCGTCAACTACAACCAATTCATTGACGCAGGCAGGCAGGCTTGCCAGCGTTTGCGGCAATATATCCCAATCATTAAACACCGACAGATAAGCGCTAACATTAGGGCGCTGACCTTGTACTTTCTTGAGTGGTCGTAGCGCCATAACGTAGCGGCGGCATTCATTTATAAGTCGTGCCGCCTTTCTCGGTATCATCTTTTGCGCTCCGCATAGTAGCGGATCGCCGCCAGAGTATATTCAAGTTGCTTGACCTTACGCCCCTGCTCTAACGACTCCTTTCTAATCTGTTCTTGCACAAACTCCCAATCTTCCGGCGTCAAATTGTTGTGGAATGTCATAAACTTCTTTTTAGGCTTGTGTGGCTGGCGACTTGGCCAACCTGTTTCATCGGCTAGTTTGTCAAGGCGGGCGCGTTGCCCCTTCTCTATCTGGCCGCTAACCTTCTTTTCAAACTTCGGAAATTCAGGCATAGCCACGGCTGGCGCAGGCGCTTCTACATCAAATGGATTTATGCGCGGTGTCCTAGTCATGCGGCCCCCTTATTAGTTTCGGTTTCTTCTGTTTCTGCGATAGTTGTCATTATTTCTTTTGCCAACTCATACGCATTGATTAGTGCCTTTTCGATACTCGGCACTTCTTCGCGTGTTAGCGCCTGTAGTGGTTTCATATATGAAACCACACTCTTAAAGGCCTCACGTTCATTCAGTTCGTTCTGCAATACAGGGATTCCGGCCTGTATTAATGACGCCTGAATATGTGTGAGGTTGCGGGCGCGAATTGTCGGACTTGTGCGCGTCAACAAAACAGCAAAGTTTGTTTTGCGCGCCGTCATCCTCTCTTGATCGCGCACCAACTTAACCGCCTTATTCGCTTCTATCGCGTCTAAAGCACTTCCCTGTGTTGGGATAATGACAAAATCAGCCTGCGAAATCGCCAACAACACAATCTTTGCTTTTGTGCCTTCGAGATCCACTATAACAATTTCAGATTGTTTTTGTGCGCCGTCTATTTTGTCCAGTATGTTTTCTTCGTCCACATCGGAAACGATTTGCATTTTATCAGGCACATTGCCGCCCTTCCCCCATACCGCAAACGGATGATTAGGGTCGGCGTCGATCACGGTGACGCTATAATGATCGACTAATGTAGTTGCAAGTATGAGCGCGGTTGTTGTTTTTCCCGCGCCGCCTTTCGGACTTTGTAGAACAATAACAGGCATGGTTTTTTATCCTCTTGTGTTGGTTATTTTGTTTTTGTTGGCGCGTATTGCGCAGCATCGAGTGCGGCCTGCACTAACTCAATTTGTCGTGGTGTGCCGTTCTGTTTTACGAAGTCGGCTATATCTTCCAGTGCCGCTTGCATTTGTTGGGCGGCGGCCTCAAGATTCTTTTTCCGCCGCGCCTCTAGTTGTTTTTCGGCCTGCTGTATTACGAAGGCTAGGGCTTTGCGTCGGGTTGTTTTTGCTTCGCCCCCATACATGTAACCAATGCTGTGCATTCTCTGCCCATGCATTTGATAATGCCCATATTCAACGCAGTAGGGTTTGCCCCCCGCATTGGTAGGTACGCCTTTGGAAAGTGTTAGGGTTACACCATGTTTTTCTAAAGCCGCCCTGAATTGCTCAAGGGTTAAATCGCGTTGCTTCATACACATACCCCCTTTGTTTGTAGACTTGTCTAGGTGTCTATTCGTATATCAGTATATATATAGACTTGTCTAGGTGTATATGCATAGACAAGTCTACACGTAGACATATTTAGGTGTCTATTTATAAACTTGTGACCAGATTACAACACGGTCTTACTTGTAGTTTTTTTATTTTCCTGTATATGATCCAGCACAGACAAGGGGGGCGCTATGCGTAGACACATCGGAAGGACCACGGAAGTTTTTAATGTGCGTGTAACGCCCAAATTCGCGCAAGAATTACGCATTGACTCCGTTACGGAAAACGTCAATCAAGGCGACATGATTGAGCTTGCGTACAACTTTGCGAAAGGTAGCAAGCAATTCAAAAAGTGGCTACAAAAGCAAAAAAGTGGGTTGGGTTCACAGGAACAAGCCCCTAAAAAATCGAATAAAACCAGCACTAAACCGACGACATAACACCAAGCGCCGCCGCACCAGCTGCCCCAACCGACAGCGGAGGGGGTATAAACCCACAGCATAACGCCAAAACAGCCGCATGGCCCTTGCTTGTAGCGTTCATTTTTTTGCAGGCGGCTTTTATGTAGCCTCTTACGGTTTCGATTGATAGGCCCAGAATATCACTAATCGCCTGTGCGTCTTTCCCTTGTGCTGTCAGGGCTAAAACGTGTTTTTCCCTGTCAGTCAAATGACCGTTGACGATATAGGTTGAGCCGTTGCGCGTTTCGATTAGAAGCATAGAAACCCCCGTTTTTATTGGTTCGCCGCGTATTCTGCGGGGCAGGGGGCTTGATTGCATTGATGAAAATAAGCGGATTCCGCTAAGGGTGTTTGCGCTTTACGCCACTTGCGCGGCGGTTTGTGGATTCCGTAAAACGCCGTCTTTCTTTCTGACGAAATCTAACCGCGCCATGTAGCGGGTCGTCAGGCCGCCCAACCCCTCCGGCAGCGCCTTGCCTTGCAAATAAGCGCTGGCTTGTAGCTGTGGTGATGGATAAACTTCTGCGGCGGGCATTTCCGCGCATTGCATGGCAAAGACGGCCAATTCTTCAAAAATATAGCGCTGGCTATGGGCCAGAAGTGAGCAGGGCGCGGACGCACCGCCCGCCGTTTTGCGTTGCAAAAATCCTTGGGCGTCGGCCTCAATAGTCTTTAACAGACCTAAGCCGGATTCCTCGGCGGCGAACCACACCAGCTTGCTATGAATGTCAGTAAAACAAGGGTTTTCTAGCCATTCATTCCAACGCCTGATTTTACAATCTGCCTTAATCCCCGATAACGTTTCATGGTTGCGGCCTACCCACAAAGCGCCCTCGGCCTGCGACACACGAAAGGCTTTTTCTTCGTTCATGCCGTAAGCAATCAGATTATGACGTTGCAACGTGTCAGCAACACTTACATGCACCGTTTTTATGTTTTCATTCCTATTGATCCACTCAACAGCGGCGGCAAGCTTTGCCCCTTCGTGATACTCACGGCCCACGGAAATCATGAGGCGTATAGAGTCGAATTTACGCCACCCCGCGCCGCCGCGCACCCTGACCGCGTAGCCCGTCATTTACTCACCCTTACGCGGGGCAGGGAGGCCCACAACAAATTGAAAATCTTTCTTTGGGCGTCGGCCACAGGGGCGCTTGCAATGATGATAGCGCCCGCTTTTTCGCCTTGTAGATCCGAAAACATGGAGGCGTAATAATCACCATAAACAACTGATACAGTGTTGTTAAACAGATCCGCAGGCGCACCGCGATAATCTCCAACTGGATAATGCAACACCTTGGGCTTTTCGTGGGTTATGTAGCGGCAGAGAATGCCTGCCGCACGAATTTTCTGCATAGTCTCAACCACAACAGGCGGGCTTTTCGCATTATCGACAAAAAAGAAATCGGCGGTTTGCCCTGGCTTGCCTTGGCATTTTTCTAGAATATCCAACTGGATTTTTAAGAACGTATCATTTCCCGCAATCGTGCGGATTTGTTCGATACGCTTGTTAACCCCTGTCGATCCGATGAACTCGACACCATATTGCCCCAACACATCGGCCAGACGATCAAGCGTTGAGGCGCGGGCGGTTTCCCCATCTTCTGCCCGTCTTATAGTTTGATCCGATAGATCCGCATGACGGGCTAGGTCGATAGCCGACCACCCTAAAAGCGCCCTTGCCGCTGATATTTGCCGCCCTGTTATCATGGTAACACCGTTTTTTATACAGTTATTGTTTTATAAACCATGTTTTGAATGTTTATCAAGCCCAATATTCTTAATAATAAAGACTAATGATATATTTTTATACAGTTATTGATAATAAAACGTTGTTTTGGATTGCTTTCAAGGTTTTGTGGCGGTTATCGTCCACAAATCGAAACAAACTTACGAGGGGCAGGCATGGTTAGCTACTTTGATTTCGTAAATCTCTACGGGGAGAAGTCGGCCAAGGATTTATGCAAAACGCTCGAAATTTTGGCCGCCAATAAGCCTAATTTTAATTCCGCTGTTATCCCCCTAAAAACATCCGACCGCTTCCAGCGGGCTTTTAATGCGGTTTGTGGGGTATGACCATGTTTTTGATAACAGCCCGTCAAATTAAAGCCGCCCGTGGCCTCTTGGATTGGTCGCAAGATGAGTTGGCCGCCGCGTCCGGCCTGTCAGGTGCTACCATCCGATCATTAGAGGCGGGGAGTATTTCACCGCAGAGCTTGCGCAAGGTTCAGGCCGCTTTAGAAGGCGGCGGGGTTGCCTTCTGTGATAATCAGGGCGTTACCCTTCGCCAACGAGGCACAGTTTGCCTTGAGGGCCGCGACGCAACAGCGCGTTTTCTGGCAGACTTGGAAGGCCGCACCGCTGGCGGCAGCACCGTTAGAATTGTCTCACAATCAACGGCGCACATTATGGCCGCGTTTGGCATTACAGCCGGCGACACCAAACCGCTAACGCGCCTTGCCGAGAAATTTGATTTTGAATGCGTGACAGGCAGCGCCCCCAGTGAGGGCTTGTTAGAAGATTTTTCAGTGCGATATCTGCCAAGGCAGATCATGAATCCGTCATCTGTTATCATCTACGGAGACAGCGCCGCGATTTTCAGACCATCAACAATCGGCACAATGGACTATTGTGTTTTTCACATTCTTTCTTTTGTTGGCGCGTGGCGCAGCGAGTTTGCCGCACTATGGAATAGTGCGATTCCGGTTGTTGTGCCAATAAAGGCGGGGATTAAATCTACAGCGTAGCGGCTGGCGGTTTGTTATCAGGCTTGAGGGTAGCTTTTGCAACTATGTCGATTAAGGCCGCAGCCTGTTGCAGCATATAATCAGCCTCTTTTTTTGTCGTACCACTGGCGTCCGTCTTGGCACCATAGTCATATCGTTCTTTCAAGGCAAGGCCCATTGTCAGGGCTTTTTTTACCGGATCAAAACGGCGATCATCTTTGATAATTTTATTGTATGCGCCCTCAATTCTTTTATGGCGCTTGTGTTTTATGTTGTGGTGTATCAACCACGCATTTGCAGCATGTAAGGCCGCTAAATAGCCGTCACGCGCCGCAACGGCGTGAAAGCCATACTCATAAATCTTTTGCGCTTCGCTTAAATGAAACTTCGCCAGACTTAGCGCGGCTTCTGCTTCCGGCTTCATATCTCCACACCCTCGCGGCGGATCTCGTACATAAGCGGGATTTTCTGGCTGTTGTATTCCTCGGCCAGAAACGCTTGCGGGGCGATCAACTCGCCAGTGTTTTCTAAAATACTCGTTGTTATGTCCGTTATCCGGTCTAATTCCACCAGCAGGCCGTCGAAGCTTTTAAGAAAAACTGCAACGTCCCAATCTGACCCCGCGCCACTGTCACCACGCGCCCGCGAGCCGTACAGAACCAGACGGGCTAGCTTATCACCGTAAGCCGCCTCAAGTCCTTTCCGCAGTTCGATTAAAATAGGCGCTGTTTTTTTCATAGGGCCATTATAGCCCCCTTTGCTTAATTTTTCTAAGGTTTCATATTTCATTGGATTATCGGAGCCTTTAGGAGGATGTCACGCGCAAAATACGACGGGCGGGCCAGCTCGGCGGCGCGGATTGGAAAAATGGAAAAACAGTGGCCTGTTTGCTCAATGATTTTCATAGTTATTTCTGCAAGCTGTTCGCATTCGGCTTGTAGATCCTCGAAGCTGTTAATGATAACAGCAACACAACTTATACCAGCAACCACACCGCGACGTTGTGCCGTGTAGTCGATAATTTGCACAAGGTTGTTGCCGTAAGCGGGGCGCAGAAGTCCGGCCAACAAATCAGCAGGGCGGGCAATCCTAGACATTACCACACCCGCCGTAGCCCGTAGAGCCAAAGCCACCCGCACCGCGTTGCGTGTCTGGCAGGGCTGAAACTTCACGCCACTTGATACGCGGAACAGGCATAACAAGCATTTGGGCTATACGTTGGCCGCGCTCAACAAAGTAAGGCTGGCCGGAGAAGTTAGCCAGAATAACCCCCAATTCACCGCGATAATCTGAATCTATCGTTGCCGGACTGTTGAGGACGCAAACCCCGTTTTTCATTGCAAGCCCTGATCGGCTTCTAATTTGCAGTTCGTAGCCAGCGGGCAGGGCCACAGCCAGCCCTGTAGGGATTAACGCCCGCAGGCCGTTATTGATTGCAACTAAGTCAGGAATAGCGGCGTATAAATCCATACAGGCCGCGCCTTCCGTTGCATAGGTTGGTAATGGTAAATCGCTCGCGTTGTCGAGGCGCTTAACGTCAATAATGATTTCAGTCATGTTTTTTGCCTTTCTTGTTGCAGTCGCTTGTTTTGGGAATGTAGGCCGCTGGCGGCTTGGCGCGTTTGATATGCGCCGAGAGCCGCTTAAACTCGTCTGTTCCCACTAAGAGCGCGATAGCGGCGGGCGGGGTCTGGCAAAGCATGGCGATAAAGTCATAAGTGCTAATCGGCATCCTAACCGTTACCATTCTCTCAGTTGTAAACCCCGCAACCATCATAATGCCCCTTACTCATCTATGTTATCCATGATTGCAAAAGCTTCGCCTTCGTCGTCCTCATCGAATGCCGCAGGCTGGCCGTTGTTTGTTTTTTTCTTTGTTCGACGCTCACGGATATAAACATCAACATCGACGGGCGGCGCGGCAAAGAAGCGTGTATTCACCCCGCCGCTTTGTGCATCGAAGGCAACACCTATCGGGTAATATCTAATTCGCTCTTGACCGCCTGCCGTGTATTTACGGGCAATCAATACATCATAGATTTTCTTTTTATCTTCGCTCATTTAAGCCCCCCGCATGTTGTTATAGGTTTCAAATCCACAACCGTTTTTCCTGATGAACTCTTGTTCACACAAAACTTTCAGGCGGTTGCTTGTTATGCCCGCCCTTCGGGCATATTCCTCGATTATGGGCGCGGCATGGGGCTGCGAGAGCGCCGCGCCGTGACGATTCACCATAGCGTTGACAATCAAAGGCAGGCGCAGATCACAAGACATAGGATGCCCTCGCGTTTTCCTCTGGGGTTGTCCTGTAGCGCCGGAAATATTCGGCCCTTATTTGTTCCTGTAACCACCCCATACGTAGACCCAAAAGCCTAGCGATGTTGTTAGCGTGTGGGCACTCTGAAAGATTGCCGACAACCTCGCCTTGCCGTTCGACGTAACCACGTATGACGCGGTTTATTAAGTTATCAAATTGGGTGATTACCGCCGCCATGCGTTACGGCTCCACGCCTTGCGTCTGTTGCTTTGGTGCAGCGCAACGGCGGGCTTGGTTTTCGGCAAACCTTTGCTGACGGTAAGCGCAATAACTTTCTACACCATGTTTTTTTGCGGCTTCTGGATTTTTATGTGCCCATTCTTCGTAATCCACCATAACGTCTATTTGCAACACGGGATCTAACACCGAGTAGCCGCCTTGCCTTGCGTACCATGGGACTATCTTGTTTTTTTCTAAATAAACATCCGTGTTAGCTATAACTGCCCGCCCGACCTCATCCCTGCGCTTACTTAGAAGGTAAACAATCGCCAAATTTTCACCACGGGCGACGTGATTGACTGGCGTAGCTTTTGCCGCGTCTATCATTTCATCACGCAGCGCATCGCAGGTTAAAGCACACTGCATTAAAACATCGAGAGGCGTTTCCTTGTCTATAGCCATATATGCAGCCGCCCAACGATCTTTTTTGATCGCGTCTATTGTCAGGCGTTCCGTCATTGGTTGTTCAAACAAGTTTTGCATGGCCGACCCCCTTACAGATGGAACCCGTAGCCGAAGCGGGCTAAACATGAATTTCTGATACGTTCACGCAACGGCGCGTTAGCGTCGTACTGAACAAGGGGAGCCGCTTCTAAAACGGTTTCATGGTGTCGCCGCCCGTAGAATGTCTCTGCATAAATACCGCCAGCGCCGTAAACGATACGGGGCGGGGCGCTGCGGGATGCTTCATTCTCACAGTAAGCGGGAACGTTTGTTGTGACCGCATACCCCGTTGGCGCAATTACAACAGGCAGGCCTTGTGTGTACACCACAGGCGCGGGGCCGCGTTCATAGACAACAGGGGCGCAGGCCACAGCAAGAAGCGCCAACAGCCCCACGGCAACCTTTTGCGCGGTTTGTTTGGCGGCGGTTAAAACCTTCCCTATAGCGTTGAATAATAGCTTTATACCCTTCATGTTCTCCCCCCTTCTAAACTCCGATTGCGAACCAGAAAAAGCTTTGAACTGTGCAGAGAGCGACAGCAAAATTAGTCAGGCTTGTGGTGTTGTAGGTTGCGGCGCATGTGCTGCTAATCCCGCTGTTGTTGCCGGACGCCAGAACCGCGATAACATATTTACTAAACGGCTTTGCGTAAGTGACGCCGCAATTTTGGACGCCACATCCCGCAGATTGGCCCCATTGCAGCGTTAAACCACCAGCAAGCGAGATCCACCCAGGATTTGTTAGGCTCATGTCTGTATGCACACACTGAACAGATAGATCGTTAGTAACGGAATCCTTATGCAACGTGAGCGTGTCACCATCTTGGCACTGATCCACATTTTGCGGCGGAAATACTTGCCCAGCCATTGCTGGCGCAGATATGAAAATAAGCAGGGCGGCCAAAATGATTTTATTCATGTTTCCCCCTCAACTACCGACAGCGAACCAGAAAAAGCTTTGTTGCGTACACAAAGCAGCGGCAAATCCTGTTTTGGCGGTGTTGTAGGCAGCGGCACAGTTGTTACTTGTGCCGCTGTTGTTGCCTGTCACCATCACCGCATAAACCGCCGAATTGAACGATTTTGGAAAAGTGACGCCGCAATTTTGCGCCCCACAAGCAGCGGCAAGCCCCCATTGAAACGTCAAGCCACCAGAAAATGAAACATAGCCATTAGTGCCTAAGCTAATCGCCGTAATTGTTGCCGCGTTCGTTATTGCTGTTGCAACAAAGCTATCTGTTGCAATGGCGGCTGACGTATCCCCCGCCGTTTGGGTGGGTGCTTTGGGCGTTCCTGTGAGTGTTGGGGAAACGCTTAAAACAATGGAGCCTGTGCCTGTTGTACCGTTCGACAGATTACTAGCGGCAATCTGTGCGCCGCTTACCTGATAAGTTCCTGTTGTGTTAAAGTTGCCTGCCGTAACGGTTCCGGTGACGTTTTCCGATCCTGTGTTAGTCAGGCTTGAAACTGTGGTTGCGCCTGTAAAGGTGCAATTAGTAGAACAACCGCCACCGCCCGTTACTGGTTGGCCGTTAACGGTGAGGGTTTGGAATGTTCCGGCGTTGGCCGTAACGGTTCCAGTGACGTTTTCTGATCCTACGTTAGTCAGGCTTGAAACTGTGGTTGCGCCTAGCGTGGCTGTACCCACTGAAATCGTTTGGAATGTACCTAAACCGCCTGCCGTCAGGTTGGCGGTTGTCTTAATCGACCCCACAACGTCAAGCGCCGCTGTCGGGTTGTTTGATCCAATCCCTACACCATTACCAGCCCACGCTGTCAGCATTTGGGTGCTGTTGGCCCATAACGCAACCTGATTTGTGCTTGGATTATTCATGCCGTTGCTCGGCACATCCGATGACTGCACCTGTACCTTACGCGCAGAAAGACCGCCGTTAACGGTAACCTGTTGGGCACCATCAATATTGATCGCCTGAACGCCGTTTGTGCTGAAATCTAGCCTATTCGTTCCCGCCGAATACATGCCAACAGTAGGCGGCGCAGAAGTAAGAGCCACCGCATAATTGTTAGCCGTCACAGCCCCCGTTGCGGCTAGCGTCGTTACAGACGCACCACCCCCATAAAAAGCAGATGAGGCCGTGATATTCGCAGCCGTTATATTACCATTTGCAATAATGCCGCCGCCTACCGTAATACTACCCGCCGCCGTAATATCGCCGGAAGGGTCAATAACAACCTTTGTTCCTGTGGCACCGTAACTAGCGTTGCTCGATGCATCCGTTTGCCAGACTGCCGCCCTGTTGATTAGAGTGGCAACCGACACGGTAGTTATGACATTATCAGCGGCGGCAGTTGTCGCGCCGCAGTTGGTTTGCAGATTGCCAGACGGTCCGGCGCTGATAATCATAAGCGCATTACTGGCTGGCATGCTGCGCACGTTTTCCCAACGGCAAATAATGTAATTATGGCCGTAAGGATCAAGCACCTTTGCGCCTGAATTAGCCGTTAGAACGCCGACTTCATAAGGACTGCCGCCAGCCGAAGCATTCGCCGCATTAGTCGGCAGGGTTGTGCCGACATAGCTTGCAAGTGTTGTAAGTGCTACAGGAGCATAACCGCACACACTGGACGCACTGGATGAGCGCGGGGGGCAGACCGTCGCCGCGTCCGTACCTAATACAGACTGCGCCGACAGGGTTATGACTGTTGCGTTTAGATCCGACTGTAACGCCAGATTTTTCTGGACGGAGTTGTTTACACCGAGTAGTTGCAACCCGCCCTGCGTTATGACCATTGCGCTTACCCCTGCAATGCCCAAAACAAAAAGCAGGGGTGCAACAATAAAGCCGCGTTGATTGAGCAGGCGGGCGCGTGTCATGCCTCGCCCCTCTCTGCCGCACGTCTACCCTGATTATGGTAAGCAACAGCCAACCCATAACTAGGGGCGGCAACGCTATGCGCGTTGCACGCCCAACACCATGCCGCGTGTAAATGAAAGTCGATTTCTTCAACAACAACACAAGCGCCGCAAGCGCAATCTAGGGGCTGTTCAAAAGCCCCACCAACCTTAACGACATAAATTTTTTCAGTAGAAAAAATACTGTCTAGGTTGTCGTTTGCGTAGGGCTTGCCGCGAACCTTCATGCGCGGCCCCCAACTGTAGCGTTACAAATCTGGCGCAAAAAACCTAAATCATGGTGACCATTCTTTGCACTATAAGCGAAGAATGTGAGCGCCTCGACATAATCGTTTTTGATCGTGGCGCAGCGTGTCGCGCGACGATAAAGAGAAAGACCACCATCATTCCATATTTTAGCTATACGTGAGCGCTGATGCGTATAGCCGGACTCATTGCGTAACACACTATCAATTTCAAAAACTACATTACGCGCCGCTGCAATAATTTCGCTTTGTGATCTTTCACTAGCTATGGTCATTTTTCCCCCTACGGTTGAGGCGGTTTTGTGAAAATAGCGGGGCGCAACTTCATCGCCCGCCCGTCCTGAAACTCAAAATTTTCGGGGCGCAACGGGTACTCTGGGGTTGCCCTAATCACTTTCTTTGCTTCCCTAATTGCGCGATCACTAGCCGGAACGGCAAAAATATTAGGGTCGGTAAATGTTGCGTCCATTGTCGTCGTGCCAACGATCCGCACAGCCTCATATTTGCCGCCACAACGAACAGGCAGGCGGCACAACAGGGCGTTTTCAGGCTTTTTGTCGCTCATTTAAGCCCCCGTTTATTTTTAATTGTGGCCGCTGCCGTTCTCGATCTTGTGGCCTCTTTCTTTGCGGCCAGAATTTCCTTTTCTATATTCGCCATGCGCAAATTAACCTGCGCAAGGCGTGTAGAAATTTCATGGTATGCCCATGCACAGTAAGCAAACAGTAGGGCTGTAATCGCCGCTTGGCAGGCAATGTCAGTCATCATTGTTCCCCCATCAAAACAGACAGGCTTGAAGCCACACGCACCAATGAAATACCAAGAAGAAAGCCAAAGCAGAGAACCGCCGCCGCAAACGGCAAAAGCGTGTTGATGCGTTGACGGAGTTCCGTTGCGCC
>Ga0213872_10001276_pt1 | contig 16868 bp, 15 predicted proteins | sample VelepicomBERX_R2_FD_160071 | JGI IMG/M metagenome (GOLD analysis project Ga0213872, IMG submission 160071) | Rhizosphere microbial communities from Vellozia epidendroides in rupestrian grasslands, the National Park of Serra do Cipo, Brazil - RX_R2 | ecosystem: Host-associated > Plants > Roots >...
CGGGCCGACGGTCTGAGTCTGAGAAGGTTGCGGCGCTGCGGCGACTGTGGTCACGGCCGCACCTTGGCCGGTTCCGCTTCCCTGAGAGGTCGAGGAGGACTCGTTGTTGGCGCCGGAAGCCCCCGCGGCAGGCGCACTGGTCTGCGGCTGCGACCCGGGGTCGCTCGCCGCGGTCTTGGACGAGGACTCGCTGTTGCCGACATGGATACTGAGAAGCTGCAACGCTTCTGGCGTCACATCCTGGACATTGATCGCCTGAACGGCATTGGCGCTCAGATCGAGATGAAAGGCAGGGACTTCGGGGGCCGCAGTCATCGCCGCCACCGCGACCTTCTGCTGCAGCAGGACGAAGGCGCCATTAACGTCCGCCGCGTCCGTGGCGTGAGCCTGGACATGCCCCGCATCCTCGGCGACCGCGGCCTTCTGCACCGCCGGCACCGAAACGGCATGCGAGCTGTCGATCATCGCCTTCTGGCCGTCGCCCCCGAAATCCGCCGCCGTGGCGACGGCCTTGGCGGCATGGGGCGCATCCTCTCCGGAATGGAGGTGGCCATTGCCGTGATCACTGGCGGCGCCGGCCACCAGATCGGCAACCTGGCCATCCTGCGCCAGCAGCGCCGCATGGGCGGTCTGGCCATGGGCCACGCCGCCATTATGACCGGGGAATTCATCGGCGACGATCTGCGAAATGATGGCGATCTTCTCGACGATCGGCTGCAGCGCCGCCATAGCGATGGCGATCAGCGAGGCCAGGGTCAGGGCCTGGGTTTCCTTGACGGCGTCATGCGCCAGCTTGTTTTCCTGCAGCGGCAGCTTCCACAGGGTGTGCAGCGTATCGAGCCAGCCGGTCTTGACATGCTTGACCTCGCTCAGCGCCGCCGCCTTGGCGTGATCCCACTGGGCCTCGACCGCACGCACGAGATCCTGGGCCAGCATCTTTTCCGAATGGGCCAGGGCGGTGGCGACGAAGGCGGTGAGCAGCACCGCCGGGTGCAGGAACAGGCGCGATCCGCCGGCGCCGGGTTTAGGCACCACCAACGGCTGGCTGCTGACCATGCGGTCGACGATCTGGCGGAAATTGGCGCCGCGGAAGGTTTCATCCACGGCGATGCTGGCGGCGACGAAATTCCCGTCGATGCGGGCGAAGTGGGCGATCACTTCCTCATTGTCGGCGCGGCAGAAGACGAACCAGGGATCGCCCTCGTCCGACATGCCCATATCGGTGACGACCGACAAACCGGCGCGGCCCAGCAGATCGACGACCCGGTAAAGCTCGGCCAGTTCGTCGTTGGTCCAGGGCTGCGGGCCCTTGCTTCTGCTGGGAAAGGCGAAAACGTTCGCGCTCAAATTCCGTGCCCACCTGTCTGAATTGTACAATCGAGGTGAGGCAACCTAACAGAACGCCCGAGGATTGCCTACCGCAATGACTTCAACCGAACAGAATTCGATAGGTCTCGGGATCGTAATAGCGCATCAGCTGCTTGACGAAATCCGCCGATTCGAGACCGAGGGCCTTGGCCCACATCTCGTAACGGTCCGGCGGAATGCGCCCGCGGCCGACTTCGAGCTGTGAGACGAAAGTGTAATATTCGACGCCCACCAGGTCAGCTAACTCGCGCTGCGTTAAATTCTGCTTAACGCGCAGCTCTTTCAGCCAGCGGCCGGCTTCGCGGCGGAGGGCCTGAACGTCATGCCCGGCGGCTTGTTGCGGATGAGAATACATGGCCTGAGCCCCTTCAAAATCGGAAAATCGAGCCCTCGGCTCCCAAGCTGGTGTTAACTATATAGCAACAGGAACCAAAAGTTCAACAGTTACTGTACAAACCAGCAAAACCTTGACATTCCGCGGCGAATCATCGAGGTACGGGCCCTCGCCTCTGCTATGATGGCCCTGTAATTCTTAACGAATTGGAACCCCGACGTGGCCCTGATTCCCATTTCTTTCGAAAACCACGCCAAGACCAAGGTCAGGCCGTTGCCCTCCTATGCCTTCGCGGCCCGGGAGACGCTTATTCCGCTGAACGCCGCCGACAGCACCGCCATCTGCCATGAGCTTCCGGTGGTCTTCGTCCCCAGTGACGAGGAGTTCACCCTCGCCGCGATGTCCGGTCTGGCTTCGGGCCGCAACATTCTGATCGACGAGGCAGGACGCTGGCATGGTTCGCATGTCCCCTCCGTCTGGCGCCGCGGCCCCTTTCGCCTCGCCACCATCGCCGGCGGCGAAGAGGAACGCCTGGTTCTCTGCCTGGATGATGGCAGCGACCAGCTCAGCGAGACCGAAGGCCAGCCCCTGTTCGACGAGACGGGCGCCCCGACCCAGCTGCTCAACGACGCCTCGACGATTCTCGGCAAATATGAAACGGACCGGCGCCACACCCGCTCCATCTGCGCGCTGGTGAAGTCGCTCGGACTGCTGACCGCTTGGAATCTCGATATCGCCCAGCCGGATGGGACCAAAACTCAGCTCAAGGGTTTGTTCCGCATCGACGAAGCCAAGATCGCCTCGCTCAGCGGCGATGATCTGGTCGCCCTGCGCAACATTGGCGGGCTGGCCACGATCTATGCCCACTTGTTCTCCTTATCCAAAATCTCGCTGCTGGCCCGGATCAACCAGCAGATCACCTTACGGGATCAACAGCGCGAGGCGCTGAAGTCCAACAAGGTTGACCTTGATCGCGCCTTTGGCATTGTGGAGGATGATCCCTTCATCTTCTGACGGAGATGAAGGCCTCTTACGGAACGATGGGATGAATTCGGTAAGGACCTTGCGGATGGGCTTCCTCAACGCCGACGACAGGCTGTTGATCGATTTCGTCTATCGGGACCGCATCGACACCATGCTGATCACAAGGCGCATCCTGCGCCGGATCCTGCATGGCCTCGCCGAGGTTCTTGCCACCTCCAGCCCGGTGGTGGCCCGGGTCCCGGCCAGCCATAAATCCGAGATGCTGGCCTGGGAACATATTTCCGCCCTGCAGCCCGAGACTCAAGGCGAAGGCGCCGCCCCAGAGGCGGCCACCCCGCAGCAGCGTCAGGCGATGCCGTGGAATCTGCTGTCCAAGCTCGACATCGACGCCCACCCGAACGCGTTTCATCTTCGCTTCGAGGATAGCGCCGGGCTGCTGGTTTCCATGTCGACGACCCGCGCCGAGCTGCATCGCCTGCTCGCCAATCTGCGTCAGCTCGCCCGCCACGCCGAATGGGATCTCGACACCGAGATCGGCTGGCTGATCGAGGCCGACGCGCCGCAGCTGCAGCCGGGACATCTCGCCTCATGAATGCCAGACGGGGGCTGACCCCGGAACGTTTCGTCGCCCTGGTCGACGAATTCCGCCAGAAGATCACCCGCGAACGCTTCGTCGCCCGGCTGACCGAGGTCAAGCAGGACGAGTTGATCGATCTGGTCAAATTGCAGGCCGAGGTCCGCGCCCGCTATTTCATGACGGTGCTCGATCTGGTGCAGCCCAATCTGGCCGACATCGAAGGCAAGGTCGAGGAAGCGCGCTTTTACCGCGAGATGGCGGAAGAGATCGACCGCGGCGTGCGCGCCGTGGCTTCCGCCGTGCTGGCCAAGGAAATCCCGGTGCCGGGACTTGACCATGGCGACGAGATGAGCAGCGACCTGGAACGGGCCCTGCAGGACTTCATCCGAAAAAGCGATAGCGGGGACTGGGAGTATTAGCCCCCTCGCCCCCTCACCTCGCCCCTCTCCCACGAGGGGAGAGTGAGTAAGGGGGTTCAAACCCGCCCGTAATTATCCTCGAAGCGGATGATGTCGTCTTCCGACAGATAGATCCCCGAACGCACTTCGATCAGTTTCAGCGGCACCTTGCCGGGGTTTTCCAGCCGGTGCCTGGTGCCGATCGGGATGAAGGTCGATTCGTTTTCGCGCAAAAGGAAACTCTCGTCATTGCGCGTGATCAGCGCCGTTCCCTCCACCACCACCCAATGTTCGGCGCGATGGTGATGCATCTGCAGGGAAAGCTTGGCGCCCGGCTTCACGGTGATCTGCTTGACCTGGAACCGCGCCCCGGCGTCGATGCTCTGGAAATAACCCCAGGGACGATAGACCTTGCGGTGCAAATCGCCCTCGGAACGCTTCTTTATCTTGAGCGATTCGACGACCTTCTTGACCTCCTGCACTTGGCCGCGATCGGCCACCAGCACGGCGTCCTCGGTCGCCACCACGACAATGTCCTTGAGGCCGACGCCGGCCACCAGAACGCCGTCGCCGCGCAGATAGCTGTTCCGGCAATCCAGCGCCATCACGTCGCCGGTGGCGACATTGCCGCTTTTGTCATGGGCGGTGATCTCCCACAGCGCCGACCAGGAGCCGACGTCCGACCAGCCGAAATCGGAAGGCACCACGGCGGCTCGCGCCGTATGTTCCATCACCGCGTAATCGATCGAGGCCGAAGGTGACGAAGCGAAGCTTTCCGCGTCGAGGCGCAGGAAGTCGGCGTCGAGCTTGGCCGCCTCCAGCGCCTTGCCGACCGCCGCAACGATGTCCGGGCAGAGACGGCGCATTTCGTCGAGAAAAGCCGAGGCCTTGAAGACGAACATGCCGCTGTTCCAGAGAAATTCGGGCTGCGCCACCATCTGGCCGGCCCGCTCGAGATCCGGCTTTTCGATGAAACGCTCGACGGTGAAGGCGCCTTCGGTCACCGCCCCGCCCCGCTGGATGTAGCCATAGCCGGTTTCCGGCGCGGTCGGCTTCATGCCGAAAGTGACCAGATGGCCCGCCGCGGCCGCGATTCCCGCCTTGTCCATGGCGGCCAGAAAACCGTTGGCATCGGTGATGACGTGATCGGAGGGGAACACCGCCATGATGGCGCCGGGCTCGATGCCCTCCAGCACCAGCGCAGCGGCGGCGATGGCGGGCGCCGTGTTGCGGCCGACCGGCTCCAGCATCAGACGCAGCGGAGTCACGCCGATTTCCTGCATCTGTTCGGCGACGATGAAGCGGTGCGCCTCATTGCAGATGATGACCGGATCGGCGAAGCGGCCCTGATGGGCGCGCAAGACAGTCTCCTGGATCATCGTCCGGTCGGACGACAGGGGCAGGAGCTGCTTGGGATAGAGCGAACGGGACAGCGGCCACAGCCGGCTGCCCGATCCCCCGGACAGGATGACGGGATAGAAGGTCTGTTCGCTCATGGCCTGGTCCCCCTATCCCGCCGATCTCATCAGTCCGCGATGGCCTTCACATTTTCGCCGCGCGCCTTGGCGTCGCGGATATTGTGACGCACCACCAGACGCTGCACCTGGCCCATGGACAGAAGCTGCATATAGGCGAGCGACAGGGCGCCCGTCTTGCGCAATTCGAGGAACTTGTCGTCGGGCAGCTCGTTCAGCTTCTTCTCGTCGATGCCGAACAGGCCGGTGACGTTGTGCTTCTGGCCGGCCAGCACCACTTCCAGATCGGAAGCGCGGATCAGATCGGCGGCCTTCAGCTGGGCGACCATGACGGTCGTGCCCTGGTGATGGCGCTCGGTCTCGGCCATCAGGCGCATGGTGCGCTGGATCGGACCTTCGGTCTTTTCGTCGTCCGGATAAAGCGGCTCGCCATCCTTGTCGGACAGCATGTCCTCATCGACCATCAGGACCGGGGCCGGCTGGCCGTCGACCTCGCCCGGGGCGACGACGAAGGGGTAGCGGCGGAAGGCGGCCGGCAGGTAATAGCCGCTCCAGGCGCCGTCATCCTCGACGAAAATATTCTTGCCGCTGATCAGGGACAGCAGGGCGACCGGATGATAGGCGCCATCACGCTCGATGAAGAAGATCGGGTAGACGGCGGCGACGCTGGCGAACTCGCCGACGACGATCTCGACCACCGGCTGCTCCGCCAGGAAGTTGAAGTTGCTGAGCGGCTTGAGACGCTTCTTTCCCAGCTTTTCCTTATTGACCGGAATATGTGCCATTGGCTGTCCATTCAAGGTCCCCGGCGGAGAAGCCGCGGGGACGTTAGAGTAAAAGGTTTCGTGTGGTGCCAGATCGCGCGCGGCCTTGTCAAGCCGATCGGGATCAAAGGCCTGCGGGCACGCTGATTCCCGCGGCGGCAAGGTGACCGGCCAGCTCGGCCTTCAGCCGCGCCAGCGTCGCCTCATCCTTGCCCTCGCAGCGCGCCACCAGGACCGCCTGGGTGTTGGATGCGCGAAGCAGCCACCAGCCATCGGCATGAGTAACCCGCACACCGTCGAGATCGTTCACCGAACCTGCCCCGCCGGCGAGGCGCGCCTTGACCGCATCGATCACCGAAAACTTCTTCTCGTCCGGACAATCGAAGCGCAGCTCCGGCGTGTTGACCAGCTTGGGCATGCCGTCATAGCGGCCGATCAGGGTCTGGTCGCGCCAGCCGGCGATGATCGAAACCAAGCGAATCGCCGCATAGAGCGCGTCGTCGAAACCGTAATAACGATCGCCGAAGAAGATATGGCCGCTCATCTCGCCGGCCAGCGGCGCCTGGGTCTCGGCCATCTTGGTCTTGATCAGCGAATGGCCGGTCTTCCACATCAAAGGCTGACCGCCTAAGCGCGCGATCTGATCGAACAAGGCCTGGCTGGCCTTGACGTCGGCCATGATGACGGCGCCCGGACGCTCCGCCAGCACCTCTTCGGCCAGCAGCACCAGGATCTGGTCGCCCCACAAGATGCGCCCCTGCCCGTCGACCACGCCGATGCGGTCGCCATCGCCGTCGAAAGCGATGCCGAGATCGGCCTGCTCGGCCGCCACCCGCGCAATGAGCTGGGTCAGGGTGTGCGGATCGGTCGGATCGGGATGGTGGTTGGGGAAGGCGCCGTCGATCGTCTCATTGATCAGGATATGGCGGCCGGGCAGCTTTCGGGTCAGCGCGACGGCGACCTCCCCGGTGGCGCCATTGCCCGGATCCCACACCACGGTGAGATCGCGGCCCTTGCGAAAATCTTGCAGCAGACGGGCGACATAAGCGTCGAACACCGAGTGGGCGCTCACCGCGCCCTTCGGCGGCGCCAGCTTTTCCGGGGCGGAAAGGCCGGCCATCAGCGTTCCCATGCGCTTGATCTGCGGGCCGAAGAAGGGCTTGTTCTTCAGCATCATCTTGAAGCCGTTATGGTCGGGCGGATTGTGCGACCCGGTGACCATGATGGCGCCGTCGGCGGTCAGATGATGGCTGGCGAAATAGAGCATCGGCGTGGGGCCGCGCCCGACATCCGTGACCGAGACGCCGCCTGCGATGAGGCCGCCGGCCAGCGCCTCGACCAGCGCCGGACTGGACAGGCGGCCGTCGAAGCCGATCACAACTTTGTCACCGCCCGCCTCTTTGACGAAGCCGGCGAAAGCGAGACCGATCTTGTACGCGTCGGCGGCGAACAGGGTCTGTCCGAAAATTCCGCGAATGTCATACTCGCGGAAGATGCTGGGGTGAGATGCGCTCATACCGAGACAAATGACAGCAAGCGGTTTATAGATCAAGCGGTTAACCCGGGGTCAAGAGGGAGGGCGGTTGGATTGACGGGACATTCCTGGCGATTTCTCAGGGCCGGGGGATTCGACCAGGTCCGGATAGAGAGCGGCGCCGATATTCTGTCGCTCGACGAACTCGATATGAAACTCTGGGTGGCGCTGGCCTGTCCGGTCGGCGGCATGGAATTCGACGCCAAGACACTGGAGATTCTCGATCTCGATCATGACGGCCGGATCCGCGCCAGCGAGATCATCGAAACGATCCATTGGCTGAAACTGGTGCTGAAGGATCCCGAGGTACTGGCCGGCGGCACGGACCTGTTTCCGCTCTCCGCCATTTCATCCGAGACGCCGGAGGGAAAGCGTGTGCTGGCTTCGGCCAAACGCATCCTGCAAAGCCGGGGCAAGCCTCACGCCCTTGAGATCGCCGTCGCGGATGCCGCCGACACCGAGCACGTGTTCGACCAGACCGATTTCAACGGCGACGGTATCGTCCCCTCCTCGGCCGCCGCGGATCCCGATACCGCCCAGGTGATCGAGGATCTGATCTCGGTCTATGGCGGGTTGGCCGACCGTTCGGGAAAACCCGGCATCGACCAGAAGACTGTCGATGATTTCGACGCCGAGATCGACCAATTCTCCCGCTGGTGGGATGCCGCAAAAAACGACGCATCCATCCTGCCGCTGGGCGACGACACCCACTCCGCCTTCCGGGCGCTGGAGGCGATCGAAGCCAAGATCGCCGATTATTTCGAGCGCTGCCGCCTGTCCGCTTTCAGCAAGGTGGCGGCCGACTGCGCCAATCCCGACCAGGATTTTTTCACTCCCCTCGCCCATGTCCCGCTGGCCGATTGTTTGGATACGCTGCGCGGCATGGCGCTGGCCGAGATCGCGCCAGACCGGCCGCTGCCGCTCGGCGAGCGGCTCAATCCGGTATGGCGCGAGGCGATGGAGACCTTCCGCCTCCAGGTGGCCACTCCGATTCTCGGCGAGAAGACCGAAACACTGACCGAGGCCGGCTGGGTGGAATTGCAGGCCAAGTTCGCCAACCATCGCGAATGGCGCGCCGGCAAGCCGTCCCTGGCGCTGGACAAGCTCGGCGAAGCGCGCTTACGCGAAATCGCCGCCTTGAACCGCAAGGAAGAGCTGGAGCGGCTGATCAACAAGGACAAATCGCTGGAAGACGAAGCCAGCGCCATCGACGATGTGCTGCGCCTGACCTTGCTGCGGCGGGATTTTCTTTCCCTGCTCAATAATTTCGTCGCCTTCCGCGAATTCTACACCAAGCGCAACAAGGCGACCTTCCAGGCCGGTACGCTCTATCTCGACGGACGGAGCTGCGATCTGTGCGTAAAGGTGGCCGATGTCGCCAAACATGCGGCCATGGCCACCTTGAGCCAGATCTATCTGGCCTATTGCGAATGCCGCCGTCCGGTCACCGGCGAGAGCATGTTCATCGCCGCCGCTTTCACAGCCGGCGATTCCGACCAGCTGATGGTCGGCCGCAACGGCATCTTCTACGACCGGCAGGGCCGCGACTGGGACGCGGTGGTGGTCCGCATCGTCGAACATCCGATCTCGATGCGCCAAGCCTTCATCGCGCCCTACAAGCAGTTGGGCCGCTTCGTCGGCGAGCAAGTGGAGAAGCTGGCTCAGGCCAAGTCGAAGATCGTCCATGACGACCTCGGCCAGGCCCTATCGAAAACGGCCGACACCGCCTTGAAGGCGCCGACGCCGGCCGCGCCGGCCAAGCCTGGCGCTCCGGCGCCAGCCGCCGCCGCCGCGCCGACGCCCTTCGACATCGGCCGCTTCGCCGGCGTCTTCGCCGCCATAGGCCTCGCCATCGGCGCGATCGGCACGGCGCTGGCCCATGTCGGCGCGGCATTTATGGATCTCGCCTGGTGGCAGATGCCGCTGGCGCTGTTCGGAATCATCATGCTGATTTCCGGCCCGTCGATGGTGATCTCCTACGCGAAGCTCCGGCGGCGCAATCTGGCGCCGCTGCTCGACGCCAATGGCTGGGCGATCAATGCCCGGGTCAAGATCAACATCCCGTTCGGCGGCTCCTTGACCGCGCTGGCCAAACTGCCGGAAGGCGCGGAACGCTCGCTCAACGATCCCTACGCCGAGAAGCAGGTGCCATGGCGGCTCTATCTGGCCCTGCTGGCGATGATCGGGGGCGCGGCCTTGGCGGTTTACCTCTATGGCGGGATCGACAAACTGTTTCACCGATTGATGGGGTTGCTATGAGCCCCCACCCGTCATACCCGCGCAGGCGGGTATCCAGTGTTACACGCAACAGCGTGGATATGACTCATGTCGGTACGGACGTGCCTCTCTGTCTGGATTCCCGCCTGCGCGGGAATGACGGTGCGGGAAACGGGAATAAATGAGCTTTCTGACGCTTTATGGCCGGGTTCTCGGCCTGCTGAAGCCCGAGCGCACGCTGGCGATCCTTCTGGCGGTCGCCAACCTGGCCTTGGCCGGGCTGCAATTCGTCGAGCCGATAATGTTCGGCAAGGTGGTCGACACCCTGTCCAGCGCCGCCCGGCACACCGCCGAGGAAGTATGGAGCGAGAGCTTCCGCCTGCTCGGCCTCTGGGGTTTGATCGGCGTTGGCGGCATCCTCGCCAATGTTCTGGTCGCGCTGCATTCGGACCGCATGGCGCATCGCCGCCGGCTGGCCGCCATCGCCCTCTATTTCGAACATGTGCTGGAACTGCCGCTCGGCTATCACCTCGACACCCATTCCGGCCGCCTGATCAAGATCATGCTGCAAGGCGCCGACAATCTGTTCGGCATCTGGCTGTCCTTCTTCCGCGAGCACCTGTCCACCTTCATCGCCCTGATCGTCCTGCTGCCTTTGTCGCTTTTCATGAATTGGCGGCTGGGGCTGGTGCTGATCGTGCTGCTGGTGGTGTTCGCGGCCCTCTCGATCTTCGTGATGTCGAAGACCGAGGGAGCCCAGAGCGAAGTGCAGGAATATCATTCCGAGCTGGCCGAACGGGCCGGCGACGCGCTGGGCAATGTCGGGCTGATCCAGAGCTTCGTCCGCCTCGCCCTCGAGGTTCAACAGCTCGGCCAGGTGATGGGCAAAGTGCTGGCGGCGCAATATCCGGTGCTGACCTGGTGGGCGGTGGTCACCGTGCTGACCCGCGCCGCCTCGACCTTGACCGTGATCGCCATCTTCACCCTGGGCACCTGGCTGTTTCTGCACGGCCAGACCACGGTCGGCGAGATCGTCAGCTTCATGGGCTTCGCCAACCTGCTGATCGGACGCCTCCAGCAGGCAATGGGCTTCGCCAACACCCTGTTTCTGCAGCGCCCCGGCCTGTCCGACTATTTCGAAGTGCTCGACGCCAAGTCCGGCGTGCCGGAAAAGCCCGATGCGATCAAGTTGGGCCGTGTCGAGGGCCGCGTCGCCTTCGAGCATGTCAGCCTGTCCTATGGCGAGAAGCAGGCGGTGGCCGATCTCACATTCGACATAGCGCCCGGCATGATGGTGGCGCTGGTCGGTACCACGGGTGCCGGAAAGAGCACGGCGATGGCGCTGCTGCACCGCCTGTGGGATCCGCAGAGGGGCCGCGTCGTGATCGACGGCATCGATATCCGCGACGTCACTCTGGAAAGCCTCCGCCACAATATCGGCGTGGTGTTCCAGGAAAGCACCATGTTCTACCGCACCATCGCCGAGAATTTGCGGGTCGGACGGGCCGATGCCACCGACGCCGAACTGGAAGAGGCGGCGAAGCTGGCGGAAGCGCATGAGTTCATCCTGGCCCAGCCGAACGGCTATCAAACCCTGGTCGGTGAACGCGGCAGAACGCTTTCGGGCGGCGAGCGTCAGCGGATCGGCATCGCCCGCGCGCTCTTGAAGAACCCGCCGATCCTGATCCTCGACGAAGCCACCAGCGCTCTGGATTCGGTCACCGAAGCCAAGGTGCAGAAGGCGCTGGCCACCCTGATGAAGGGCCGCACCACTTTCGTCATCGCTCATCGCCTGTCCACCATCCGCGACGCCGACTGGGTGGTGGTGATGGATAAGGGCCGGATCGTCGAACAGGGAAGCTATGCCGATCTGGCGACGGCCGGCGGCGCCTTCACGGCGCTGCTGGACAAGGCCGGCTGAGGCTAAAAAGCGAAACCGTCATGAACAAGCACTTCAAGATGGCCGCTTGATCCAGATCAAGGACTCCCGCCCTTCTCCATGGTGAGCTGCCGCCCTCCCCCCGCCATCCTCGGAGGACGGTTTTGCTCGATTTTGACCGGATCGCCGGCACGCCCGCGACCCATTCCCCCTTTTCATATTTCACCACCGAGGGCGTTCTCGACCGGACCGCTCTCGCCGCCGTCGCCGGCGATTTTCCCTTTCTGGTGGGATCCGGCCTCTATCCCTTGTCGGAACTCTCCTATGGTCCTGCTTTCGCCCGGCTGGTCGAGGATATCCGCCAACCGCGCCTGCGCGAGCTGATGGAGGAGAAATTCGACATCGACCTGTCCGACAAGCCGCTGATGATCACGGTGCGCGGTTATTGCCAGAGAAAGGACGGGCGGATCCATGTCGATTCCACCGACAAGCTGGTGACCTGCCTGCTCTATCTCAACGGGCTGAACTGGGTCGAGGAAGGCGGCTGTCTGCGCCTGCTGCGCGGCCCCCATTCGCTCGACGACGCCATTGTCGAGCTCCCGCCCGATGGCGGCCGGCTGATAGCCTTCCGCCGCAGCGACAATTCCTGGCACGGCCATGAACCCTATGAGGGCGAGCGCCGAGCCATCATGTTCAACTGGATGGCCTCCGGCGCCGCGCTGAAGAAGAACCTGCTGCGGCACAAGCTGTCCTCCTTCGCCAAGAGCTTCGGCCTTGCCACGGGTTATTGAAATGAGAGATTTCTCGCAAGAAGTCACCGACCGCTTCCTGGCCTGCCTGGCGGCCGCCGATCATCAACAGACGCCCTATGACCATTGGCTGCTGGCCAGCTGTCTTCCAGACCGGGCAGTAGAGGAGATCGTCGGCCTGCCCTTCGCGCCGCCGAGGGATCTCGATTTCGACGGAAGGCGGGAAAGCGGCAATTCGACCCGCCTGTTCTTTTCGCCCGAGCAGCAGGCCCGTTTCCCGGTCTGCGCGGCGATGGCCGACGCCTTCAAGAACCCGTCGGTGATCAGCGTTCTCGAACTGATGACCGGCGCCCCCGTCGGACAGGGCCAACTCCGGATCGAATATTGCCAGGATACGAATGGTTTCTGGCTCGAACCGCATCTCGATATCAAGGTCAAGCTGTTCACCATGCTGATCTATCTGTCCGACGATCCGGCCCTGTTCGACGCCGGGACCGACATCTATGATTCCAGTCCCGAACACCGGCTTGTCCGCACCGTTCCCTATCAGCGCAACGCCGGCATGATCTTTATCCCCGGAACCGACAGCTGGCATGGTTTTTCCAAGCGGCCGATCCATGGCGTGCGCAAATCGGTCATCGTCAATTACGTCACGCCGGATTGGCGGGCCGTGGAGGAGCTTTGCTAGAGCGGGACGACCTTTAGACCCGCCAATAAGACTCGTCCCGCTCGGAGGAGCGTAGCGAACGACCCCGAGGGCACGGGGTAGGCTACCCCGATAATTTACTACCCAGGACAATCTAAGGGCTGCAGCACGCCGTCCGGACGGTCGCGGTCGAGTTTGAAGCGATAGATCGCCGCTGCGGGATAAAGCCGGCAGGCCCGCTCCAGCCCGTCCGGCGCATCGCCGCGTCCATAAAGCACGGGCCCCTCGACCGAGATTCCGTTGCGGGCGAAATCGAACGCCCGGTGAGCGCCGGTGCGGTCGAAGCGTTCGTTCCAGGCGCTCTGGAAGTCGGGCACCAGGATCAGCGATTGGCGGTCGCGGGGCAGTTGCGCTCCCAGGCGGTAGACCTCGGCGCGCTCTTGCAGCACGCGCGAAAAGAAGATCACCTGCCCCGGCAGCCGCGCCAGCTCCAACGCCCCCAACAACAGGCAGGCGGCGACCGCGAAGCGGCGCCGGGAACCCAAACCTCCGGAAAAGACGCTGCCGACCGTCAGATGCATGACGGCGAAGCCGTCGAACCAATAGCGCGGCCCCATCTGAAAACCGCCGAGATCGGGAAAGATCATGAAGAGGATGAGATTGGCGGGCGGTACCAGATCATAGAAGCGAAAACGCCGCGCCTTCCAGCGCTGCGTCAGGGCGAAAAAGTAAAGAGCGGGAATCAGCAGCGAAGCCGTGTCGGCCAGTTCGCCGAGGCGCCACAAGGTCTGGATCGGAACGCGCGGATGCGGCACCGCTGCTTCGACTCCGCCGATCCCGCCCGCGGTCAGACTGAGATTGCCGGCCCACATGGTGGGAATGAGGAAGGGATCGCCGGTGATTTCCGCATTGTAGAAAAGCAGCAGGGAGAGCGGCGGCACCAAGCCGGCCAGACCGGCCAGCAGGGCTTTGGGGCGAAAACCCTGCTCGGCCCAAGCGGCAGAGGCGGCAATGGCGGCCAACAGGCCGCTATCCATCCGGCACAGCCCGGCCAAACCGGCGCAAAACCCCGCTCCGGCCCACCATGAAGCGGAATTTGCGCCGCTACGCAGCAGGCAATAGAGGCTGCCCATCACCGCTGCCGCGGAAAAGCAGTGCGAATAATAGGTCGCGCCATTAAGCAGGAAGAAACCGGAACAGGCATAGGCGAACAGCAGCGCCAGACGAACGCCGGCCGAGCCGCAGACCCGCCCCAGCGCCCCGTAGAGCAGCGCAAGCAGAACGGCGCCGGAGACGGCCGCCGCGCACCAGGCCGGCAGCCCGACCGCCTGCACCAGAGCCAGCGCGCCTGGCCATCCCGGCAGATATTGGCCGACCCAATGGCCGGCCATGTCGATGATATACATGACGCCGAACAAGGTTCCATCGGGTGGCGGCGGATTGTGCAGACGGCCGGCGAGATAGGTCCAGGATTGGAACAAAAAGACATATTCGTCGCCTGAGTTGGGAAAGGCCGCGAAGCAGAAACGCAGGATGGTCATGCTCAGCAGCGGCGCCACGATCAGGATGACCGCCAGTGCCGCTACGGGCGGGCGATGCGGCTCGAGAAAGGAAGCTTTGGCGTTTTCGGCGCAATGACGGGCGGCAAGCGCGATCAGAATGGCCGAGATCAGCCCGATCCCCGTCAGCACCGCCGTCTGCGGCCCCAGCCAGAGATGGCCCCGGCTGGTCACGGTGACCGGCGAGAGGGCCAGCCCGCTCAGGGCGGCCAGCGCCAGCAGCCGCCGGAAGGAACCATATCGAGCGACCAATCCTCCACTCCTCTTCGGCCCTCTTCCCACAAGCAACGCGAAAAGCGCATAAAGAGTTTCATAAGCTGGCCGCCTTGGCTCAGGAGTGACCCTATGCGTTACGCAAACGACCGACCCATCGTCATTGCCGGCGCCGGCGCCGTCGGCGGGTTCGTCGGCGGATTGCTGGCCGGAGCGGGCCGCGCCGTACGGCTGCTCGGGCGGGAGACGGCGATGCGGGAGCTTGCCGAACAAGGCCTGCGCATCACCGACCGGGACGGGCTGGACCGCCGGGTGGCTCCGTCCGCCTTCACCGCCGGCGCCGATCCCTCGGTGCTGAGGAACGCCTGCCTGGTGCTGGTGACGGTGAAGGGCGGCGACACCGCCGCGATGGGAGGGCTTCTCGCCGCCCATCTGCCGCCGGCGGTTCCGGTGGTCAGCCTGCAGAACGGCGTGGCCAACGCCCCTCACCTGCGCGCGGCGTTGCCGGACAATCCCGTGCTGGCCGGCATGGTCCCCTACAATGTGACGCGGCCCGAACCGAACCACCTGCATCGCGGCAGCAGCGGCAAGCTTCGCATCGAAGCCGGCAATGCCCCCATCGTGCGGGAATTGACCGCCCCCGGACTGGAGATCGTCGAGGAAAAGGACATCGAGGCGGTCTTGTGGGGGAAGCTGATCATCAACCTCAACAATGCGCTGAACGCTTTGTCCGGCCTGCCCCTGCGCGACCAGTTGCGGGCCCGCCGCTGGCGGCGCCTGCTGGCCGCCCAGATCGAAGAGGCCCTGCCGGTGCTGCGCATGGCGGGCATCCGCGCCAAATCGCCGGTGGCGGCGCCGCTCGGCGCGCTGCCCTTGCTGCTGCGCCTGCCCACCCTGCCCTTCGAGATCGTGAAGATGGACGCCAAGGCCCGCTCCTCCATGTGGGACGATCTGGAGCGGCGCCGTCCGACCGAGATCGATCTGCTGCAGGGCGAGATTCTGGCACTGGCGCGCCGTCATGGGATGGAGACCCCGGTCATCGCCGGCGTCACCGCCGCGGTGAAGCGGGCCGAAGCCGCTCAGGCCGGATCACCGAAGCTCAAGGCTGAGCAGGTCATCGGGGTACGCCACCTGCTGGCGTCCCGATACAGCAATCAGAAACGGTAGGAGAGATTGACGTCGAGGGAGAATTGCAGCTTGGTCTCGATGATCGGGCTGCGCGCCGCGTCGCCGAGCAGGCGGCGATAGCCGGTATCCGCGCCGATCATCCAATGATCGCCCATCAGATGGATATAGCTGGCGCCCGCACCGGCATTGGATAATCCGCCCTGCGCCATGAAAGGCGAGAATCCCGAAACTTTCGCGGTGGCCTGACTGACCCCGAAATAGGCGTTGGTGTAGCGGTGGTCGGCCCAGGTCACCGCCGGCCCGATGAACAGGAAATCATTGTCACTGAACGGGATCGGCATATAGACCCCGATATCGCCGATCAGCCCGTCATTGCCGCCGATCGCGCGGCGGATATCGACGGCCAGCACGACGGGCTTGATAAAGATCTGAGCGAAGGCCTTGGGCGCCGGCGCGAAGGCGATATTAGGCAAATTGCGCAGATGGTCGTCGTCATGGCTGTTGCGCCCAGATCGTAGGACAGCGAAATGCCGGCCCGGTATCCCGGTCCGCGCAGCAGATTGACGCCGATCCCCTCGCCGTCGGAGGCGAAGGCGATATCCTTGTAGCGGACATCCATCACCACGCTGGGCAAGACCTTCAGCCCTTTGGCCCCGACGAAGGAAGGCTGGGTGGAAACGCCGAGGCCCACCGTCTCGCGCCAGTCGGGAATCGGCTGGTCGCCTAAGGAGCGCAGCACCTCGCCGGTGGAATATTGCCAATCGGCCAACGGCGACGGGGTTTGCGCGAAGAGAGGGGATGCCAGCAGAAGGCCCAGCAAAAACACGGCCGAGCGGCCAGGAACCATTGTTCACCTCCAGTTTATGCTCGGAGGTATAACAATGGTTCCTTCGCATTAGTTTCCGTGACTTATAGGTGGCGGGTCTCGGAGGGCGGGTTCCACCAGTTGTTGTTGCGCCCGTCGCAATAGCGCAACGGCGCCGCGATCAGCTCCTAGCGGCGTCCGCCGATCCCCAAAGTCACCCGGTCGAGGATGACCGCCA
>Ga0213872_10001277_pt1 | contig 16867 bp, 14 predicted proteins | sample VelepicomBERX_R2_FD_160071 | JGI IMG/M metagenome (GOLD analysis project Ga0213872, IMG submission 160071) | Rhizosphere microbial communities from Vellozia epidendroides in rupestrian grasslands, the National Park of Serra do Cipo, Brazil - RX_R2 | ecosystem: Host-associated > Plants > Roots >...
TGATGCTCTTCTTCCATATGCTCGTGAACATCGGCATGACCATCGGCATCATGCCGATCACCGGCATCCCACTTCCATTCATGTCCTACGGCGGCTCCGCCGTCCTCACCGACTTCGCCGCCGTCGGCGTCCTGCTCAACATCTACTCCCAAAAAGACCGCGAGATCCTCGGCAACGCCTAACTCACGACACTAGTCGTGGCGGTACATGAGGCCGCTGCGGGATGATGTGGTTAATTGCCAGTTGGGATCGCTTTCGATGATGTCGCGTTCTACCGGCGTGTGATAGAGCAGCCAGGTTGTGCCGGGATTGCGGCGGTGCAGGATCGATCCAAGTGTCGCGCGCATCGCCTCGCCATCGAACGGATTGTACAGAAACACGACGAGATTGCCGGGTGGGTACGACCACGAGCGCGCGTCACCGCGCACGAGCCGCACGTCGCGGCAGGTACGGCGCGAGCGATCGGCACGTTCCAAGTTTTCGCGCGCAACTTCATAGAGACCCGGCGAGAGCTCGATGCCCGTAACTTGTTTGAACGGATACTCCGCTGCAAGCAGCACCGCCCGGCCCATGCCCGCACCGACGTCAACGAACGTCGACGTTACGATCGCTTCCATCGGCAATTCCGAAATCAACGCGCGAAAATCGCCGACCGGCACCGCCTCGTAGTGCGTGGCGTGCGCGCCTGCGTCCCCGACATGCTCGGGGTCGAGATCGGTAAGAAAGAGAATCGCGTGCGTCGTGACGCCGTAATCGTGATCGAAACGCCTACCCGCGCTGCGTTCGGAATTCGGCACGCGTGAAGCTTCCCTATCGTCTCGGCGATTCATTTGCGCTGCCGCTCGGTAATGGGCAATTCGCACGTAGCTGCATCGTGCAGTGCGAACATCGCGTCGTCGTAATACGCGCATGGATCGGCGAGGAGTCATGGCTCGATCTACGGGTCAGCGATGACGCGTTCGTACTTCACCGGTGGCAGCGTGACGGCAATATTGATTTGAACGGCACTCCGCAACCACAGCCCGAGAATCGCTACTGGATGCATGCGGCGCGCGCGGAACGCCTGGTGGCCGCGGCGCTCGGCGCTCCACATCCGCGCGAACGAAAAATTCGCGTGCGCGAACTGCGCGATGACAATGCGGCTATCGCGCTAACGGAACTCGACGACGATTGCGTGCTGACCCTAACGGAACGCGTATCGAACGCAACGCTCGAGCGGATCTGCGCTGCAATTCGTAACCATCCGCGCGTCATGATTCGCTTGGACGGCGAGGCCGCCACACAGCTCGATACGCTCGCAGAAACGCCGGTGACGCGGTGTTCGCTTGCCGGTTCGGTTCAACGTATACCACCGATTACGACGCTACGGCACCTAGACCTCGAAGATGCGAGTCAACTCGATGCCGTCGCTTCGGCTTTCCCTAATCTGGAGTCATTGCGCGTTTCGCAGCGAGGCGCAGCCGTGAATATTCAAAGTCTCACTTCATTGCGAAATCTTCGCTCGTTGGATCTGTCGCTGGTCCACGTCGCGGATGCCGCGTGCTTTGCGCAGCTCGCGCAGCTGCGCGCGCTACGGCTCAATCGCATGACGGGCATGACCACGATGGATGCCCTCGCGCCGCTGACGCTGCGCATGCTTGCCGTCGAACACCTGTATCAACTGCAACGCGTCGAGAGTCTCGCGCGGATATCGTCACTCGAACAAGTCGAGTTGCGCGGACTTTGGCAATTCGAAATCGCCGGCGTCCAATGGGCGTTGGAGTGCGAACGGCTTATGCGCGCGGAGATCGATATCGGCGGACGCCGAAAAAACGTCGAGCTCTACCGCCGAGCGCACTGGGCGTATCCCTGGAGGTTCTAAACCGCGGCCGGCGCGCGATGTTGGACGATGCAAACGCCTTCGTCGACACTCAGGCGCTCGGTTTTGATCGCCGCGTAATTGTGCGCCACGAATTCGCCGGAGAGCTGCGTGGACTCACGTTCCCCCGCTTCCGTCTCAAAGACGCTGACGGTGCACAGCGTATCGGGCCCGGTTTTAATCGCATAATAGGCGATGAATCCGGAAATTTGCTTCAGCTTCGGAACGAAATCGTCCTCAAGCCGGTCCTTCAGCGTGTTGAAGATGATCGGATCCGACGAATAGCGGCGAACGGCAACATTCATATCGCACCTCCCGCGGGCAACGAGATGATGAGAGTATACCGCTTCGCACAGCCCGGGGTATATCCGGGTATCGCTTAACGGCCCGCGCGTAACGACGTATACTGCGCCGCTTCGACGAAGCGGTGGATTTCGTCGGTAAGTTGCGGGTCGGGATTGACCCAGACGAGGCTTTGCATATAGCGTCCGCGCGTTTGTTTTACGCCCGGCAGCGGACGCGCGACGAGACGCAATTCCGAAAACGGCCGCTGAACGCCGGCTCGTGAATGGAGCACGCGCAGCACGTCGTTCGGTAAGGTGAAACGGACGGTGACGTCCCACTCTTGACGCAGCACGCGATCGCTGATCAACCGCAGACCGCCCGTGCTTACGTCGACGGCGACGCCTTCGAAATTCCCCGGCGTCGTTCTAACCGTGCACGTCACCGGAATGTTGACTTCCACGCGGCGATGAGCGCGCAGCTCCTGTAAGCGCGTCGACGGCTTCGGCCGTTCTTCGTCGATCCCGCGGCGCGCAAGGCTCAGCGATCGCCGTTGCTCTTCGTGAATATACCGTGCGAGATCGTCCCGTGCGGTGTCGCTGAGTGCATCGAATTCAACCGCATACCGGAACGTGCGGTCGCTCGCTGTGTAGGTAACCTTGCGAAGTCTGCCCGCAAGACGAAGCGGCGGCATGCCCGTGCGGGGCAGATCGAACTCAATCGCGAGGTGGGGTTTGAGCATCGTGCGCGCATGAACCTGACACCCGCCGGCAGAGATGTCGACGAGCGTTGATGGGATGGGGATGCGCACTCCGGTCACCCGTACGTCGATGCGCAGGTACATCGGCTGGCGATAAAACGATCGCCGGTTGGACGATGCCGGTGAAACCGACATTAGGAAGGCCCTCCTGCTCCAAGCCCTAGCTTCCTTTAACAGAGTATCGGCAATATCCGCGCAGGTCCAGGGCCCAACGGCCCGGAAGTGCGGGGGCGTTTAAAAGGTTTTTCAAGGGAGCGCTCCCGCCCGGGTCATACCGCGGTGAGCCCCCTAGAGTTTAGAGGACAATTTGGCTTCCGAGATTTTAATCTCGAGCGACCCGTGGGAGAATCGGGTTGCCATACTTGAGGACGGCTCCCTTGCCGAACTCTACATCGAGCGCGAAGAGAAAGTTATCGGCTCGATCTACAAAGGAAAAGTACAAAACGTATTGCCCGGTATGGGCGCTGCGTTCGTCGACATCGGGCTAGGACGCAATGCGTTTCTCTATGTCGACGACATCAATAAGCAGCCGCTGAATATCGGCGACGTCGAAATCACGCACGGGCACTCCGGCTTCACGATCAACGAGAAAGTGAAGAAGGGCGATGACGTGCTCGTGCAGATCGTCAAAGAGCCGCGGGGTCTCAAAGGCGCGCGAATCTCGACGAACATTTCGTTGCCCGGGCGGTACTTGATTCTGATGCCTACCGGCAAGTACTCCGGCGTTTCGCGCAAGATTGAGTCGGCCGAAGAACGCAATCGCCTCAAGGCGATCATGAAGCGCATTCGCCCGGAAGGCATGGCGACGGTCGTCCGCACGGCCGCCGCGGGCGTCAGCGAAGCCGAGCTCATCGCCGATCTGGGCGTGCTCATTCGGATGTGGCACGGCATCCTCGAAACGTTCAAGCGCGCGCCTTCACCGTCGCTTCTGCACCGCGACATGAATCTCGTCTACAAAGCGGCGCGCGACTTCATCACCGCCGACGTCGATAAAGTGCTCATCGACGACGAGGAAGAGTACCGCAAGGTCCGCGAGTTTCTCCAGTTGCTCGGACCGCAGTATCTCGATCGCGTCCAACATTACAACCACGGCCGCAATCTCTTCGACGACTACAAGATCACCGACGAAATTCAGCGGTTGATGAAACCCAAGATCAATCTGCCGTCGGGCGGATCGATCGTCATCGAATCGACCGAAGCGCTCACGGTCATCGACGTGAACTCAGGGAAGTTCACCGGCGGGCGCAATCTCGAAGATACGATCGTCAAGACGAATCTCGAAGCCGCTTCGGAGATCGCCCGCCAAGTGCGCCTGCGCGATATCGGCGGCATCATCGTCTGCGATTTCATTGATATGTCGAGCGAAGCGTCGCGCAACAAAGTCATCAAGGCGCTCGAGGACGGCCTTCGCCGCGATCGCACGCGCGCAACGATTCAATCGTTTTCGAACCTCGGGTTGCTCGAATTCACGCGCAAGCGAGTCGGCAAGGATCTCGCGTCGCAACTGCGCGGTACGTGTCCGACGTGCAACGGCATGGGCAGCGTCATGTCGGCGCAATCCGTTGCGATCGAGACGCTGCGTCAAGTGCGTCACGCCGGCGATCACAAGCACGAACATAAGCCAATCGTTGCCAATGTTGCGCCGACGGTTGCCGCGCAAATGGAGTTCTGGTACGAAGACGAAGTTCAAGAACTCTCGCGCGACATGGACACGAAGATTCACGTGCGCGTCGATCCGATGCTGCACCCGGAAAAGTCGCGCATCGAACGCGTTGCGCAGCTTACCAACGGCGCGATTCGCGTCGGCGACGAATTCGAAGTGGAGCTGCTTTCCGGCCGTCTTCCGAACGCCACGTCGGCGGCCGCAGTCGTCAATAACCACATTATCGAAGTCGAAAACGCTGCGAACAATGCCGGAAACTCGGCAAAGATTCGCATTCTCGATATCGACGACGACAATGATTGCGTTCTTGCCGAGCTCGTAAGCGCCGGTGCCGCCGCCGCCAAGAAGAAGCGCCGTCGCGGCGGCAAGGGCAAACGCGGACTCACGCCGGCGGAAGAAGCGCAGCAACTGCGCGAACTCGCCGAGGAAGCGGCGTCGCAACAGCAGGCGCGTCCGCCGATCGGTATTACGACGGTCAGCGAAGAGGAAGAAGCGCAAGACCGCACGCTGGTTGCCGAGGTCAAAGGCGAGTCACAGCCGGACGCAATCATCATCGGTGAAGAAGAACTCGCGGCACGCGAGGGCGAGGGCCAACGTTCGGGCAAGCGCAAGCGCCGGCGTCGCCGCCGCGGCGGACGCGGTCGCGGAGGCGAACGATTTGATGCCGCGATGCAGGTCGGCATCACTCCGCAAAGCGCTGCTGCGCAAGCCGAGTCCGAAGAGGACGAGGAAGAGGAAGAACATCCGCAATTCCAGCCGCAACGGCCGCATGAGGCGCCGGCGCATGGGGACGAACGCGAAGGACGCGGTCGTCGCCGTCGCCGCCGCCGCCGCCGTGGTGGACACGGCGGTGAGGCCGCGCCTCCGGGCAACGGTCAATATAACGGCCAGGCGCAGCGCGACTTCGAGCCGCTTACCGGATCGTTGCCGGTGAATCCGTCGGTTCCCGATCGTCACGTCTTCCGCGTCGATGCCGATGGCAAAGCGCATCGCACCGGTATGACGGCGCCGAAGGAACCGTCACGCGCAATCGAGCCGATGCGCAATGCGCGTCCGCCGGCGGTCGAACCGCCGCCGCCGCACTTAAAGGCGCCGCACGAAGAGCCGCGTCCGACCAAACCGGCGCGCCGCCGGCGCAGCACCGCTGCGGCCACAGGTGTTGCCGGCGAGCTCGAGAGCTCACGTATCGCTGCGCTACCGCCGCCCGCCGAAGCTCCGGTTGAAAAACCGAAGCGCGTAACGCGGAAGAAAGCAACGGAGACGGCCGCTGCAGCGGCAACGGAAGCAAAGCCCAAACGTACGCGCAAAAAGGCAGACGATGAGACCACGGAAGCCAAGCCAAAGCGCGCGCGTGCAACGAAGGCGGAGTCGACCGAAGCTGCGGCTCCCGGTGTAAAAAAAACGTCGACGCGTAAGAAATCTTCTACGACATCGACACGCAAAAAGAAGTCGTCGTAGTCTTCGTCGACTACGACGGCACGATTACCGATCTCGATACCTTCGACGTTCTCGTGCGTACCTACGCGGGCGCCCGGTTCTGGGAAGACCTCGAGGAGAAACTCTCGGCGGGCGCGATGACGTTGCGCGAAGTGCTCTCGGCACAAGCAGCGCACGTCCGCGTCCCGCTCGACGAAGCCGACGCGTTGCTCGCATCGCGCACGCGTTTCGATCCGTCCTTCGCCCCGTTCGTACATTTTTGCGAGGAGCGCGGCTACGAATTGACCGTGGTCTCTTCCGGCGTGCAGCCGCTGATCGATCGCGCGTTCGAGCGAAACGGGCTGGCCCGCGTTCGCGTGCTCGCGAATGGGATCGACACATCCGAAGAGGGTTGGCGATTCCGCTTTCGTGACGCTTCGGATAACGGCCACGACAAAGCTGCGGCGGTGCGCGCAGCCAATGCCGCGGGCAAGTACACGGTCTACATTGGTGACGGCCCGTCCGATTTCGAAGCGGCGGTGGCCGCGCGTCAACGCTATGCGAAGGCCGGGCGAGGCCTCGAACGCTACCTTAGCGAGCAAGCTATACCTTTCACACCCTTCACACAATTCACGGAAATCGAAGCAAGTATTGGCCGATGACTCCTTTGGAGGAGTTGGTCGGTCATGCGGTTTTCATGCGCGTTCATGATAGCCGCCGTCGCGCTGTGTTCGTGCGGCGGCGGTGGTTCGTCATCCTCACCCCAAGTGCTCCCAAAAGCACCAACCGGGACGCTGACGTTACCGTCTTCGAGCGGAATGTGGAGCGCGTCGCTCGGACCTTGGAGCGCAACGAGCAGCGGTAAACTCAACGCAATTGCCATCGATCCGAACAACGCGTCGACGATCTATGTTGCGGGCGGAATCGGAACCGATGACGGCGTGACGACGGATACCGGCGTCTACAAGACGACGAACGGCGGCGCATCGTGGAGCGGCGCAAATTCCGGGCTCGGCGATACGACCGTCAATTGGCTGATTTTCGATGCGTCGGGAGCAGCATTGTACGCCGCGACGGAAACCGGCGGGATCTTTCGTTCAACCGACGGCGCGCAAAGTTGGCAACAGGTGAGCAACGCGCAGTCGGTCCGGCAAATCGTTGAAAACAACGGAACGTTCTACGCCGCCTCGCAAGCCGGAGTGCTTTCGTCGACGGACGGATCGACGTGGACGGTGTTCGCAGCAACCGAAGCTCCCGCGAACACGGTCGACGTTTCCGGAACCGACATCTACGTCGGTCTCGTTGATGGCACGGTACTGCACGTTGCTGCCGCATCGCAGCAGCGCCTCACCGATTTCGTAGCGCTCGATGCACCGCCGGAAGTTCACGCAATCGCCGTCGATCCCGCGGATCCGCATTCGATTTATGCGACGATGGACGGCATGGTCGGCGGCATCTATACCGATGCGTTGATGCATTCGGCGGACGGCGGCGCGACATGGCAAACTATTTCGATTCCCGCATCGCTGCGCGGAGCGCAAGCCATTGCGTTCAGCCGGACGGTTCCTCACCGCTTGTTCATCGCGGGGACGGGACTTGCATATACCGATGACGGTTACTCGTTGAACATGGGAAGCGGCTACACCGGTGATGCGCGGACGATGACGGTCTTAAGCGGCGATCGTTTGGCGATCGCCTCCGATCAGGGCGTTGCTCTCGGATCGTTCAACGGGTCGTTCACGACGATTACGACGGGGCTGCCGATCAATATCGTGCGCAGCGTTGCCGTGCACGGCAGCACGGTCGTTGTGACGATGCAAGATTTTCCGCCTGCACGTTCCACCGACGGCGGCGCGACGTGGCAGACGCTTTCCGTGAATTCGACGGAGAACGGCAACGCGTACATCAATCCGAACCAACCCAATCTCTGCTACATCCTCGATAACGGAATCAACGTGTCGAGCGACGGGTGCTTATCGTTCTTGCCGCAATCGATCGGCGCGCACATTGCGAGCACGCAGCCGTTTGCGAGCGATCCCACGTCGCCGATGACCTATGTGATTACGGAAAACGGCGTATTTCTCGCGAGCGACGGCGCGCATTTTCAACCGTCGGGTTGGAGCGTACCGCAGCCGGTCGACGTTGCGGTCGACCCGCGTAATGGCAACGTCTTCGTTTCGTCGATGAGCGGAGGCGCCGCCGTGTGGCACTCGAGCAACGGCGGTAAGACGTTCACGCGCAGCAACACGTTCGTTCCACCGGGCCCGTCGTATCCGAATGACGCGCCCGTCGTTGCTGTCGATCCTTCGAACGGGGCCGTCGTCGCCGTGACGGAGACCGCGATCTACCGCTCGACGAATGGCGGCGCGACATTCGCACCCGTGCAAGAGATACAGTGGCAAGCGCGTACGCGCAACGCCATGTCACTCGAGGGCCGGCGTTTGGATCCTGATGCGCGCGCACACGCGGCGGAAGAAACGGGCGGATATAACATCGGCGAACACGCACAGTTCGTATCGTCGGGATCGGGCACCGTGCTCGTGATCAACAACGGAACCGGCATGTACGTATCGACCGACGACGGCACGACACTGCATACGCTGCGCGCCAACGCCGTCTCACACAGCTTCGAAGGCTTCACCACCGACGGCCAGGGCAATCTCTGCACCGGCACCGACGGCGAAGGCGTCATCTGCGCCTCATTGACGGCGCTGTCCACCACGGTGTCATCCTAAACGAAGCGAAGCGCAGTTGAAGGATCGCCTCGTAAGAAAAGCCCGCCAAGATGTTTCGGCGGGCTTTTGAATTGAGGCGATCCTTCAACTCCGGGCCTGCGGCCCTGCGTTCAGGATGACACCGCGGCTATTGGCTGGTGCCGGTGCCGTTGATGTCGTTGAGGTGGGCGATGCGGTCGTCGATGTACTGGACGGCGCGCTGGAGTTGCGTGTCTTTCGTCGGGTCGCCGAAGCGCGGTTTCGCATTCTCTTCCACGACGACGTCCGGCGTGATGCCGAGATGGTTGATGTCGCGGTTGTGCGGCGTCAGGTAGCGCGCCGTGGTGATTTTCACGGCCGAGCCGTCGCCGAGCGGGAAGATCGTTTGCACGACGCCCTTGCCGAACGTCTTTGTGCCCATGATCGTGCCGACGCCGCTGTCCTGAATGGCGCCCGACGTGATTTCGGACGCGGAAGCAGTGTGTCCGTTCACGAGCACGACGAGCGGCACCGGCGAAATCGCCGTGTCGTTCGCTTCGAGCGTCGTGATGCTCGATGCGCGTGATTCGACCGAAACGATCGGTCCCGACGAGATGAACTTCGAGCTGACGCCGACAGCAGCTTCGAGATAGCCGCCGCCGTTATCGCGTAGGTCAAGAATGTACGCGCGCGCGCCGCGTTTCTGCAAGCGGTCGAGCGCCGTGTTCAATTCATCGGACGTATCTTTGCCGAAGACGGTCAGCGCGACGTAGCCGATGTTGCCCGGCAGCATTTTATCGAACACGCTCATTTGATGGATCTGCGCTCGCGTGAGCGTGATCGGCGCAAGCGTCTTGCCGGCGCGTTCGATGCCCAGCGTAACTTTCGTGCCTTCTTTGCCACGCAAGTGCGCGCTCGCGCGATCGATGCTCCATCCCTTGGTCGACGCCCCGTCGATCGAGACGATCTGGTCGTCTTGCTGGATCCCTGCCTTATCCGCAGGGCCGTCCGGCACGACGTTGCTCACGGTGATGTACTTCGTGGTGTCGTCGGCTTGAATGACGATGCCGGTACCGCCGAAGTTTCCGCCGTCAAGACCGCTGTTCAAGTCGGCGTAATCTTTCGGGCTCAAAAAGACCGTGTAGCGATCGTTTACCGATCGCATCATGCCGTCGATCGCCGCGTAGCTCAGGTCGCGCGAGCTGAGCGACGAATGGGCTTTATGCTGCGCTTGCTCGACGGCGAGGTCGATCGCGCGGACGTTGGTCTGCGCGTTGTCGCTCGCGTGTAGCGAAGGAATCGTTCCGTCGATGTGGCGCGCTTTGAGTGTCTTGTCCAGTTCGTCATGAACGGAATTCAAGACGTTTTGCGTGTCGACGTGTTTATAGAACTCCGTCGTCAAGTCGCTGTAGCTCATCGCGATGCGATTCGCGTCGCCGGCGGCCAGGTGCGGCGTATCCGCTGAAGCGGCCGGAAGGTTTACGAGCGGTGCGGCAAAGATCGCCGCCAGGAACAGTGAGGAAAGTCGTTTCATCCGTCTTCTACTGCTGAGCGAGTTGTTTGAGCGTCGCCTTGGCAACGGCAAGCTGTTTATCGTTTGGGGTATCGATCAATGCGGGATCCACCGGCTGATCCACGACGATGTCCGGCATGATGCCTTTATGTTGAATGTCGCGTCCAAGCGGCGTCACATAGCGTGCCGTCGTGATCTTGAGCGCGCCGGCGTCAGGCATTGGATAAATGCTTTGAACGACGCCTTTTCCGAACGTCTTTGTGCCGATGAGTTTTGCGAGGTGGTAGTCTTGCAACGCACCGGAGGTAATTTCCGATGCGCTTGCCGTGTATTTATTGACGAGAATGACGAGCGGTTGCAAACCACCGATCGCCGTACCGAGTGCATCTTCTTCCGAGCGATTGCCTTGACGGTCGATCGTCGCGACGATGGTGCCGTGCGGAACGAAATAACTCGAGATCTTCACCGCAGCGTCGAGCAAACCGCCGCCATTGTTGCGCAGGTCCAAAATATATCCCTTGGCGCCGTGCGCTCGCCCGTCAACCAGTGCCTTGCGCACCTCGTCGGCCGACGTCGTGCCAAAATCGGATAGGCGAATGTAGTCGTATCCGTCTTCCATCTTCTCGCGGACGGTCGGCACGTGGATCACTTCACGCGTGATCGAGAACGTGTGCTCGCCGCCGCGATTGTATGGATGGGTGCGCAGTTGGACGATGCTGCCTTCCGGGCCGCGGATCAACTGCTCGACACGGTCGAGCGTCATACCCTTGACCGGCTTGCCGTTGACCGCATCGACCACTTCGCCCGGCTTCATGCCTGCGCGCGCCGCCGGGAGATCCTCGATCGGCTGCACGATCACTTGCCCGTCTTTGAGTTGATAGATGTAGACGCCGATGCCGCCAAAGTTGCCGCCGCTCAGCGACTCTTGTAATCCCTGAATCTCTTTCGGCGAGAGGTAGACCGTGTACGGATCGTTGACCGAATCCATCACGCCGCGTAACGCCGTTTCCGTCAGATCGGTCGACGCGTTCGTTCCCAAGTGCGATCCGTAATGCGACTGCGCGAACGAGAGAATCTGCGCGACGTTCTCGGTATTCGGCAACGAGACGTTCGAGACGTGTTTGGCTTTCAGATAGTCATCGAGCGCCTTGGTTTCGCCGTGGGCCGGCGTCTGCGGATCGACCGGTTTATAGTACGACGTTTCAAGTTTGTTCACCGCAACGTCGAGCAACTGCGCTTGCGCGTTCGAATCGTTGATATATTGACGCACGTCGCCGGTCGTCGCGACCGTAAGCGATCCGTCGTCGCCTTCCGCGGTACGCAGCGCATCGGCGCGTGTCAGAGCATACGCGGCACCCGCCGCGGCGATAAGGATAACAACGAGCGCGGCGAGGAGCGCACGGAATCTACCGGTCATGGGATCGATCATACCCGCTTAGCTTAACGCCTCGTGGGTAGAGTCCCGTTGCGACTCCGCCTTAAATCTCGAGGAGAGACAAAGCCGGCGAGTGCTTAGCCGTGGAGTCTTGCCGCGGGGTCGACGGGTTTGCCGTTTATGCGGATTTCGAAGTGAAGGTGAGGGCCGGTCGATTGGCCGGTGCTGCCGACGGCGCCGATGGCTTGGCCCTTTTGGACCTTCTGGCCGACGGAGACGTAAATGGCTGAGAGATGGCCGTAGCCGCTCGAGAAGCCGCCGCCGTGGTCGATCAGGATGTAATTGCCGTACCCGCCGTACCATTGTGCGAGGATAACGGTTCCCGAGGCGGTCGCCGTGACCGTGGTTCCGGTGGGCGCGGCGATATCGAGGCCCTGGTGGAACTCGGGTGAGCCGCCGAACGGGTTCGATCGCCAGCCGAAGGGCGACGTGATCGTGCCGGAGACCGGCCAGGCGAAGGTTCCCGGAGAGCTCTCCGTGGCCGTCTCGGGCGCGGAAATTCCGCGCGCGCGGCGTTCTGCTTCGCGTTCTTGCTCGAGCTCCTGCTCGCGCTCGCGGATCAGCCCCTCGAGGTTGGCCTCTTCTTGTTGCGACAGATCTTCGATTTGCGCGACCTGCTGCGCGACGTCACGACGCTGCGCATCTGCGACGGCCACGAGATTCCGCCGCTCGCTGGCGAGCGACGCGAGCTGGTTCTGCGCGCGCTGCTGCGCAAGTTCTTGCGCTTGCAGTTCTTGCTGCGTGCGTACGAGATCGGATTGCACCGCGTTTACCTTCGCCGCGGCAGTTTTCCGCGCGCGGACCGCCGTTTCGTTGGCGTCGATAAGCAGGCGCAGATCTTCCCAGCGCTCGACGAATTCGGTAAAGCTGTGTGCGGAGAGCAGCACAGCGGCGTAGCTCATATCGCCGTTTTCATAGATGTCGACGAGGCGCCGCTTCAGCGCGTCGTCGTGCAGCGCGAGCGACTTTTGCGCCGCGTTGAGTTGGACCGTGTTCCACGCGATCTTACGGCGCGTCGACTCTGCTTGCGCGTCGAGACCGCCGATGCGTGCGTTGACGTCGCGAATTGCCGCGTTGGTTTGATCGAGCTGCGATTGCAGGTCGTTCTCGTGCGACGCCGCCGCGTTCAGTTCGCCGCGCTTCTGATGCAACCGCGCCTGCAGTGCTTGGCTCTTTTGACGTTCCGCTTCGATGCGTTGCTGAAGCGACGAGGTTCGGGCCTGCGTGAACGCTGGGACCAGCGCCAGCATCAGAATGAAAACAATGAAGCGTCGCATAGACATCATGAGCGGCGTTTGTCCTTGACGTAGGTAGATCCGGCGATCGACTTGGCGTAGCGCTTGAGTTCCGCAGCGGCTTCGCCGACCTGCGCGTAGTTGCTCAATTGCCCCTGATCGTTCGATACGATCGCAATCGAGAGCGACATGATAGGAAAGCGATTGAGCGCGCCGCGGCGGTCGCGCGTTTCGATGTAGCCCGCGCGCAGGTCTTTGGCGGAGTACAACCCGCGAATATCCGTATCGAATTCGGAGATGATCTCTTTGGCGATTTCTTCGGAACGCTCGGCTTGCGTCACAACGATGAAGTCGTCGCCGCCGATGTGTCCGACGAAATCGGTCGGCGTCCCGCGCCGGCGCACGATGTCCGACGTGATGCGCGCGATGAGTTGAATCGCTTCGTCGCCGTGCGTGAATCCATAAACGTCGTTGAACGCTTTGAAGTTGTCGAGATCGAGATAGAGCACGGCGAACGGCTCGTGCGCATCCAATCGCCGGCGCAGTTCGCCTTCAATGGCAAGGTTGCCGGGAAGGCGCGTCAACGGCGAGAGCGACGAGTCCACTTCCACGCGGCGAATCTTCGCGCGCACGCGCGCGAGCAATTCTTGCGGGCCGAAGGGCTTCGTGATGTAGTCGTCCGCGCCGGCTTCAAAACCGCGAAGCTTGTCGTCGGTTTCACTCTTCGCGGTAAGGATGATGATCGGTACGTTGGCGACGGCCGGGTTGTGATGCGCGCGAATGCGCCGCGCCACTTCGTAGCCGTCCATATGCGGCATCATTAAATCGAGTAAGACGACGTCGGGAAGCACGGTCTCGATTTTCTCGAGAGCTTCGGGCCCGTCGGCAGCCGTCTCCACGCCGAATCCGGCAAGCTCTAAATTCGTGCCGATAATCTTGCGCAAGTTGCGGTCGTCGTCGACGACGAGCACGCGGTGGCCGGCTGCTTCCGTCAACGTTCTCACCGTTTGCGCTCCGGCAGACGCAGCGTAAACGCCGCGCCCTGATGCAGCTTGCTCTCCACGTCGATGCGTCCGCCATGCGCGCGCGCAACCGATCGCGCGATGTAGAGGCCGAGTCCCGCGCCGCCCGTCGCGGAGACGAGGTTGCGTTCGGCGCGGTAAAAACGCTCGAAGATGTACGGCACGTGTTCTTCGCCGATGCCGATCCCGCGATCGATGACGCGAATGTAGGCCTCGTCGTTTGTCCGTTCGGCTTCGACGACGATGCTGCTCGAATCGGGCGAAAACTTCAGCGCATTATCGATCAACTGCTCGAGCGCGCGCGCGAGGAGCGCCGCGTCTCCATAGACTTCGACGTCATGCGTGCGGCGTTCGATGCGCGATGCGGCCGTCGGACCCAACTGATCGGCGACAATATCGAGCACGCGATCGACGGTGACCGGTTTTCGCTCGGTGAGCAGATGTTCGGCGTCGACGCGACCGGCAAGCAGCAGGTCATCGACCGCGCTCGCCAGGCGATCCGCTTCCTCTTCGATCGTTTCGAGATATTCGTCACGTTTGGGATCCGTTGCCAACGGATTATGACGCATCGTTTGCGCGTACGCCTTGATCGTTGCGATCGGCGTTTTTAATTCGTGCGAGACGGACGTGACGATTTCGGCCTTGAGTTGTTCGATCGCGTCGTAGGTTCGTTGCCGGCCGAACGAAAGCAGCCATCCGTCCTCGATCGTCAGCACGGCCGCATGAACGGCACGGCGGTTCTCATCGTTTGTCCAGACGGTGATTGCCTGCGGCACGACGGCGAAGCCGAGCGGCGGTTCGACGCGCGCAAAGATTTCATCGAGCGATTTACCCACGGCTTCGATGCGCGGAATGCCCGTGATCGCAGCGGCGCCGGAACTCCACGCCGCAACGATTCCCTCTCCCGAAAGATAGGCGATACCGTCGGATACGAACTTGGCGAGCGCGTCGAAATCGGCGTCGATGCGCAGATGCGCCGCTACGTCCGTAGGTGACGTCCGACCGAAATCCACGACGCAATGACTCCGATGAAGCCGCCGACGAGCAGCAACTGTCCGACAAGCACGGGCCCATTGACGACGCTCGCGTTCAATTGCACCCAGGGCAGCGCGAGGAGCAACTTCGGCCACAGCATGTAGCGCGCGCCCGCGAGAACGGCGACGGCAATGAGCGAACCGGCGAGTCCGTCCAGCAGTCCCTCGCAGATGAACGGCGCGCGAATGTACATGTGCGTCGCACCGACGAGTTGCATGATCGAAATCTCGCGCCGGCGGGCGAAGACCGTCAAGCGAATCGTGTTCGAAATGATGATGCCTGCGACGAGTAAGAACACGGCGATGACGACGAGGCCGATACGGCGCAGCACGCCGCCCAGTTGCAGCAATCGCTCGACGACCGTCTGCGGATAAACGACGTTGCCGATGCCCTTCATCTTGCGAATCTTCGCTGCGACGTTGGGAACGGAAGCGGGATCATGCACGCGCACGCGCATTTTATCCGGCAGCGGATTTTCGGTGAGCAGCGACGTGTCGATCACGCCGTTCGTGCGCGCGCGCAATTCGGCGAGGCCTTCTTTGCGCGGCACGAACTGCACGGTCGCAACGCGCGGATCGTGCGCGAGCGTGCTGCGAAGCGCATCCTCCTGTGCCGTCGTCGCATCGTTCGTGAAGTACACGGAGATCTCAATCTGGTTCAAAATGTCGCTGCCCAGACCGGCCAGTGTTGCACGTACGAAGAGGAAGGCGCCGAGGAGGATGATGGTGATCGCGACGGTGCCTATTGCCGTCGCTTGCATTCCGGCGTTGCGCGTGAAGTTGCGCAGCACCTCACCCAGAAAGAACTTGACCTTGCCCCAGTCCAAGATAGTAATATCCCCGCTCTTCGTCGGTAACGATCTTGCCGTCTTCGAGACGCACGACGCGGCGGCGCATGCGATCGACGACAGCTTGGTTGTGAGTTGCGACCACGACGGTGGTGCCTTTGAGATTGATCCGGAGCAAGAGCTCCATGATCTCCGTCGTGTTCGACGGATCGAGATTGCCGGTGGGTTCGTCGCACAGCAACAGCTTCGGATGATTCACGAGCGCGCGCGCAATCGCCGTGCGCTGCTGTTCTCCGCCGGAGAGCTCGCCGGGGAACATCCGGCTCTTGTGCGAGAGGCCGACGAGATCGAGCGCTCGCGGAACTTCGCGCATGATCTCTTTGCTATGCGCGCCGGTTACTTGCATTGCGAACGCAACGTTTTCCCAGACCGTCTTCTCAGCGAGCAGCTTGAAGTCTTGAAACACGACGCCGAGGTGGCGGCGTAACGCGGGAATGCGGCCGCGCTTCAGACGGTCGACACGGATGCCGTCAACGGTAATCTCACCGCTCGTCGGCACCGTCTCTTTGTAAAGGAGGCGAAGGAGACTCGATTTACCGGTGCCCGAATGGCCGACGAGGAAGACGAAGTCGCCCTTGCCGATTTCGAGACTCACGTTGTCGAGGGCGCGTACCCCATTGGGGTAGATCAGCGAGACAGAGCGTATGGAAATCATCGCTGGAAACGGGACTTTCCTGAGGCCACGGCCTATACCTCCGGTCGTATGAACTTCGATCTGACCGACGAGCAGAAAGCAATCCAAAACCTCGCGCGCGATTTTGCGCAGAACGAGGTGAAGCCGCGCGCGGAAGAGATGGACGCCGAGGAAGCGTTCCCGTACGACCTCGTGAAAAAGATGGCTGAGCTCGGCTTTATGGGCCTGCCCTTTCCCGAGGAATACGGTGGCGCAGGAGCCGACACCGTGAGCTACGCGCTGGCGGTCATGGAGATCGCGCGTGCCGATGCATCAACCGCAATCACGATGGCCGCGCACGTCTCCCTTGGAGCGACGCCTTTCTATTTATTCGGCACCGAGGAACAGAAACAGAAGTACCTTGTCCCGCTGGCCCAGGGAAAAATGCTGTGGGGCTTCGGCCTTACCGAGCCCAATGCAGGGAGCGACGCCGGG
>Ga0213872_10001278_pt1 | contig 16857 bp, 16 predicted proteins | sample VelepicomBERX_R2_FD_160071 | JGI IMG/M metagenome (GOLD analysis project Ga0213872, IMG submission 160071) | Rhizosphere microbial communities from Vellozia epidendroides in rupestrian grasslands, the National Park of Serra do Cipo, Brazil - RX_R2 | ecosystem: Host-associated > Plants > Roots >...
GGCCCCCTCACCCCGACCTTCTTCCCCCTCACCCCGACCTTCTCCCCCCTCACCCCGACCTTCTTCCCCCTCACCCCGCCCCTCTCCCACGAGAGGCGAGGGAGATTTGGCGCCGCCAGCTCCGGCTCCGACGCCGGCGCCTCTCAGTGCGAAGCCTGCTCCCACGCCGCGCCCGATCGGGCAGAAGGTGCTGGCGCCGCCGGCCGTTCGCCGCCGGGCCGAGGAGCTGGGCATCAATCTGCAATTCGTCGGCGGCTCCGGTCCGGCCGGCCGCATCACCCATGCGGATCTCGACGCCTTCCAGCAGAGCGGCGGCGCCGCCGCAGTGGGCGGCGGTCTGGTTCGTCGTCAGGGCGCCGAACAACACAAGGTGATCGGGCTGCGCCGCAAGATCGCCGAGCGCATGTCGGACGCCAAGCGCCGCATTCCGCATTTCAGCTATATCGAGGAAGTCGACGTTACGGCGCTCGAAGAGCTGCGCCAGCATCTCAACGCCAAATATCAGGGCAAGCGCGCCAAGCTGACCATGCTGCCCTTCCTGATGCGGGCCATCGTCAAGGCGGCCGAGGATTTCCCCCATATCAACGCCACCTTCGACGACGAGGCCGGCATCGTGCACCGCCACGCGCCCTTGCATATCGGCATCGCAACGCAGACTCCGGGCGGGCTCATGGTGCCGGTGGTACGCCACGCCGAAGCCCGCGATCTGTGGGACTGCGCGGCGGAGGTATCGCGCCTGGCCAATGCCGCGCGCGACGGATCGGCGGGACGCGACGAGCTGTCGGGCTCCACCATCACCATCTCGAGCCTCGGCGCGATGGGCGGCATCGCCGCCACCCCGGTGATCAATCCGCCGGAAGTGGCCATCCTCGGCGTCAACAAGCTGGTCGAGCGGCCGATGGTCAAGGACGGCCAGATCGTCATCCGCAAGATGATGAACCTGTCCTCCTCCTTCGATCACCGGGTCGTCGATGGCTGGGACGCCGCCAGTTTCGTCCAGGCGATCAAGGGCCTGCTCGAATTCCCCGCCACCCTTTTCATGGAATAAGACCATGCAGTGCAAAGTTCTGGTGATCGGCGGCGGGCCGGCCGGCTATGTGGCGGCGATCCGCTCGGGGCAACTGGGGATGGAGACCATCCTGGTCGAAGGCGACCGTCTGGGCGGGACCTGCCTCACGCGCGGCTGCATCCCCTCAAAGGCGATAATCCACGCCGCCGGGCAGTTCGCCTCGATGACCCGCGCGGCCGGCAAATCGCCGCTGGGCATCTCGCTTTCGGCTCCGCCGACGCTTGATCTGGCGCAGACCACGCGCTGGAAGGACGGAATCGTCGACAAGCTCTCGACCGGCGTCGGCGCGCTCCTGAAGCGCGCCAAGGTGACGGTGGTCAATGGCTGGGCGACCATGATCGACGGCAAGAATTGCGAAGTGGCGACCGGCAAGGAAACCGTCACGATCACCGCCGAGCATGTGATCCTGGCCACCGGCTCCGAGCCGGTGGCCCTGCCGCATATTCCGTTCGGCGGCGCTGTGCTGTCCTCGACCGAGGCCTTGTCGCTGAAAAAACTGCCGGAGAAGCTGCTGGTGATCGGCGCCGGCTATATCGGCCTCGAACTCGGCATCGCTTTCCGCCAGCTCGGCAGCGCTGTAACGGTGGTGGAAGCCGCCGACGAGATCCTGCCGCTTTATGACAAGCAGCTCACCGACCCGGTCCGCCGCTGGCTCGACCGGTCGGGTGTCACGGTAAAGACCGGCACAAAGGCGGTCGGCTTCACCCAGGACAAGCACGGCGCCACCATCACGCTGGAAGACAAGGAAGCGCGCCGCCAGGATGTCGCCGCGGACAAGGTGCTGGTCACCGTCGGCCGCCGCCCCAAGGTCACCGGCTGGGGCCTGGAAAATCTCGATCTCGACCGCAGCGGCGCCTTCGTCAGGGTCGACGACCAGTGCCGCACATCGATGAAGAATGTGTGGGCGATCGGCGATCTGGTCGGCGAGCCGATGCTGGCCCATAAAGGCTCGGCGCAGGGCGAGATGGTGGCCGAGATCATCGCGGGCTCGAAGCGGCATTTCCGCCCGGTGACCATCCCCGCCGTCTGTTTCACCGAGCCCGAAATCGTCACCGCCGGCCTGCTGCCGCATGAGGCGGAAAAGCAGGGCGTGGAAATCGTGACCGGTCTTTTCCCTTACGCCGCCAACGGCCGTGCGCTTTCCATGGAAGCCGGCGATGATAACGGCTTCGTGCGCGTGGTGGCGCGGAAGGACGATCATGTCATCCTCGGCATCCAGGCGGTCGGCGCCCATGTCGCGGAACTGTCGGCCGCCTTCGTTCAGGCTTTGGAGATGGGTGCTCTGCTGGAAGACATCGCCGGCATCATCCATGTCCATCCGACCTTGTCTGAGGCCTTCCCCGAGGCGGCGTTGAAGGCTCTGGGGCACGCCATTCACATCTGATCCCCAGCTTTCGGCAGAATAGAGATCGGGTTATTCTGCCGTCAGTTGTTAATTGTAGGGGGACGATGATGAAGCACGCCATTCTTGCCGGCATGGTGGCGGCGGTCGCCGCCGGATACGCTTTCGCACAGGAACCGGTCTATGACGAGCGTCCGGCCAAACTGGAGCCGTCGCGGGAAAGCTGGAGCTATGAACGGCGAGTCGTCGATATAGCGGCGCGGGACGGCGTCGCTCTTCATACCGTCATCTTGATTCCCAAGGGCGCCAGGAACGCGCCGATCTTGCTGACCCGCACACCCTACAACGCCGAAAAGCTGACGATGCGCGTCAAGAGCGGCAATCTGGTCGCCGCTCTCGACGGCTATGACAATGCCGCCGACATCATCGTCGCCGGCGGCTACATCCGGGTAATCCAGGACGTGCGCGGCAAATATGGATCGGGCGGAAGCTTCGTGATGAACCGGCCGCTGGCCGGCAGCGGGCTCAATCCGACCGGGATCGACGACGCCACCGACACCTTTGATACGATCGACTGGCTGGTGAAGAATCTGCCCGAGAGCAACGGGCGCGTCGGCACGCTGGGCATTTCCTATGACGGCTTCGAGCCGCTGGTGGCGCTGATCCACCCTCATCCGGCGCTGAAGGTCTCGGTGCCGATGAATCCGATGGTCGATGGCTGGCGCGGCGACGACTGGTTCCATAATGGCGCCTTCCGGCAGATGAACGCCGATTACATCTGGGATCAGGTCGCGACGCGCGACAATTCGGACGAGTCCTGGTGGAGCCATTACGACATCTATGACGCCTATATGAATGCCGGATCGGCCGGCGAATTCGGCCGCCTGCACGGGCTCGAACAGATCGGGTTCTGGCAGAAGCTGACCCAGCACCCCGCCTATGACGGCTTCTGGCAAGCCCAGGCCCTGGACAAGATCCTGGCCTCAGAGCCCCTGTCGGTGCCGGTGATGGTGGTCCATTCGCTGTGGGATCAGGAGGACATCTACGGCGCGCCCGCCGTCTATGCCGCCCTGAAGGCCAAGGACGCGGCCGGTGACAAGGTCTATCTGAGCCTCGGCCCCTGGCATCACGGCCAGGAGATCGGCGACGGCACCCACAGCGGCAAGATCCAGTGGGACCAGGACGCCGCCAAATGGTGGCGCTTGCATGTGCTGGCCCCCTTCCTGGCGCATTATCTCAAGGACGCCAAGATGGATGTGGCGCCGGTGACGGCGTTCCAGTCAGGCAGCAATGAATGGCAGAGGCTGAAATCCTGGCCAGCCGCCAAGCCCAACGCCAAGCTCTATCTCAAACCCGGCATGACGCTGGGATTCGAGGCTGCGGGCGGCGCGGTCAAAACCGCGGACTATCTCTCCGATCCAGCCCACCCGGTCACCTTCGTGCCCCGTCCGGTCGAGGTGGTCGGCTATGACGACGATCATTGGACCGATTGGCTGACCACCGACCAGCGCAACGCGTCCGCCCGCCCCGATGTGCTGACCTTCGTCTCGGAGCCGCTGAGCGACCCCCTCACCATTGCCGGCGAGCCGGTCGTGCATCTGACCGCCTCGACCAGCGGCACCGACAGCGACTGGGTGGTCAAGCTGATCGACGCCTATCCGGACCAGATGCCGATCCGGCGCGGCATGGGCGGCTATCAATTCCCGGTCGCGATGGATATTTTCCGCGGCCGCTACCGCGAATCCCTGTCCGAGGCCAAGCCGCTGACGCCGGATGTTCCGCTCGCCTACCGGTTCGCCTTGCCCCAGGCCAACCATCAGTTTTTGCCCGGCCACAGACTTATGGTGCAGATCCAATCGAGCTGGTTCCCGCTCTACGACCGTAATCCGCAGAGCTTCGTGCCCAACATCTTCTTCGCCAAGCCCGCCGACTATGTGAAGGCGGCGCAAAAGGTCGTCGTGTCGGGACCGGAGGAGAGTTTCATCGAGCTGCCGGTCGCGAAGTGACCGGACATCAATGGCCCGCCCGCAGGATTTCGAAATCCTCGGGCGGCAGCCATTGGCGCAAGGGCTCGACATAGGTGACCCACTGGCTGTCGTCGGAGAGCAGCGTGTCGATTGCCTGGATGACGCTGCGGCCGAGCGCATCGTTGGAACAGGCGACGGCGGCGTGGCTGACGGGAGCCTCGCCCGCAACCCGCAGCAGGACCACGGCGCCGCGCTGTTGTTCGGGAATGAAGTAATAGTAATCCATCGGCACGACGAAGGCGAAATCCACCCTGCCCGTCTCGACCAGGTTGAAAAGCTGGAGGTTCGCCACTTCGACATTCAGCCCGGCCGGGGCGCGCTTGATATAGGCGCTGATAGCCGGCCCATATTGGCGCGAGTGGGTGTAGGCGCCGGTCAGGCCGGGCAGCCGTTCAAGCTTGTCGAGATCGACCTCGCCCTTGGCGTTGACGGCGGGGCTTAATGCCGCCAGTCCGCCGCGCCGCGCCAGCAGGCGGAAACCGGGCAGCGCCATGCGACGCTTGGCGAAGGTGAACAGCTTTTCGCGCTCGGGCGTCACGAACATGTTGGTGTTGCAGACCCCGGCGCCCGATTTCAGCTCGTGAATGGCGCGCGCATCACTGGCCTTGATCACGCGGTGGCTGAAATTCGGCAAGTGGGAGGTGAGGTAGATAAGCTGCCCGCTGCCTGTCGTTTCCTTGGCCTCGGCATAAACGGGATCGGTGCTTATCCAGGTTACGACCTCGCTTCGCCCCGGCGACAGGGGCGCCAGGAGCCCGAAGATCAGACCGAAAAATGCAAGCCGCACGAAAGCCGCCATTGCCGCCGCCATCCCTGCCGGCAAGGTAAGTCAAATGAAACAGTCGCTCAACCCTGCACGCGGCGGAAGCGCGCCGGCGTGGTGCCGGTCATCTTGCGGAAAGCGGCGGTGAAGGAACTGCTTTCGCCGAACCCCACCTGAAAGCCGATTTCGGCCACCGAATGCTCGCCCTGCGCCAGCATGTGCTTGGCCCGCTCGATGCGCTGGCGCGTCACATAGCGGTGCGGCGGCTCGCCGAAGGACTGCTTGAACAGGCGGGCGAAATGGAAGGGCGAGAGGCGCACCAGCTTGGCCAGTTCGGCCAGCGGGATCTGCTCATGCAGATGGCCCTCTATATAGTCCGCCAGGATCGTCTTGTGGCGCGGTGCCAGTCCGCCCCCCGCCACCAAATGATCGGCCTCGACGCCCTGGGTCTGCGCCAGCCGATGCACCATGACGCTGGTCAGCGCTTCGCCATAGCTGTGGGGATGAGCGCCAGGATTCTCGATCTCGCGCTTCAGCGCCATTGCCGCCGTCCACAGCATTTCGTCGAAGAAGAACAGCCGCGGCTGGAATTCGATCTCCTTGAAGCGCAGTTCGGGGTCGATCAGGTCACTGTCGGGGTCGAAGGTGACATACATCGAGCGCAGCAGCTCGCGCGGGCGTTGCCAGCCTTGGAATGTATGGCGGGCCGGCACGAAGGTCATGCGACCGCTGTAATCATGCAAGGTGGATTTCTCGACGCCGTCGAGAAAGGTCTCGCCATCCTCGCGCACGGCGCGCTCGGCGATCATCAGCACATGCCGGTCGGAGACATGGCCATATTCCAAAGGGCTGAGGCGGTTGGCCTGCAAGGACACCGCCTCTATGCCTCTCCAATTCTTGGAGCGGCGCTTGACCAGTTCATCGGGATTGAACCAGATCGACATGAAACCTCTATGCGGCTAGGGGAGGACGGGATTGTCTGGCGGCCGCACCGGATTCGGCGCGCAAGGCGAAGCGGCGGGCCAGATAGGCGCAGGCCATCAGCTGGATCTGATGGAACAGCATCAGCGGCAGCACGATCGGTCCGACCATGGCGGCGGGAAATAGGATGTTCGCCATCGGCACGCCTGAGGCGAGGCTCTTCTTCGACCCGCAGAACACCAGGGTGATACGGTCTTCCGTGTTGAATTTCACGGCATGACCCAGACGGTTGGTGGCCCACAGGACAAGGCCGAGCAGGACGAAATTCAGCGCCGTCATCACGCCCAGGCTTTCCAGGGGGGTCTGGGTCCAAAGACCGCGGATCACCGCTTCGGAGAAAGCGCCATAGACCACCATCAGGATTGAGCCGCGATCGACGATGCCTAAAGTCGGCTTGTTGCGCTTGGCCCAGGCGCCGAGACGGGTGTGCAGCATCAGCCCGATGCAGAAGGGCACCAGGATCTGCAGCACGATCGCTTCGACCGAGTCGAGCGTCACCGTGCCATTGGCGTGGATCAGCAGGCTGACCATGAAGGGGGTGACGAAGACGCCGAGCAGATTGGACAGGGAAGCGCTGCAGATCGCGGCCGGCACATTGCCGCGCGCGATCGAGGTGAAGGCGATCGAAGACTGCACGGTGGAAGGAAGGCAGCACAGATAGAGAATGCCGGTGGCCAGCGGCGCCGACAGGATCGAGGCCGGCAGCAGCCGCACGGCCAGGCCGAGCAGCGGAAACAGCACGAAGGTCGAGAGCAGCACCAGAAGATGCAGCCGCCAATGGCCGAGGCCGGCGGTAATCGCTTCACGCGATAAGTTGACGCCATGCAGGAAGAACAAAGCCGCCACGCCAATCTGGGTCGCAATGCCGAAAATATGCGCGGACTCGCCCTGTACCGGCAACAGGCTTGCCAAAACCACCGTCCCGATCAGGGCGGCGGTAAACTTATCCGGGCGGACCTTCGACAGCAGGGACATAACTCATCACTCCTTGCGATAAAAATCGCAAAACTGCTGCGCCCTTGGAAGACAGCGAGACGAACTTAGTGTTATCATGATTCGTGATGACCAGCGCCAATTACCCGCCGGAATTGCTCACCAGTTTCGTGACCGTGGCCAATAGCCGCAGCTTCACCGAAGCCGGCCGCCGCCTGGGACTCGGCCAATCGACCGTCAGCCAGCATGTGCGAAAATTGGAGGCATTGACCGGCCGCCGGCTGTTCGAGCGCGACACCCATTCGGTCGGGCTGACCGAGGATGGGCGGGCAATGCTGATCTTCGCCCAGAACATTCTCGAGACGCAGGAGCGCGCGCGGCAATTCTTCGCCGGCTCGGAATTGCGCGGGCGCTTGCGTTTCGGCTCCTCCGAGGATTTCGTGCTGAGCCGCATGCCGGCCATCCTCAGAAACTTCACCCGCCGCCATCCCGAGGTCGATCTCGAACTGACGATCGCCTTGTCGGGCGACCTCAATGTCATGCTGGCGGCGGGCGAACTCGACCTCACCTTGTCCAAAAGGCGGCTGGGACAAGAAGCCGGCGATTTCGTGGCGCGGGAAAAGCTGGTGTGGATCGGCACCGAGATGACCGATTACAGCGACCGCCGGCCACTGCCTTTGGTCATGTATCCGCCGCCCAGCATCACCCGCTCGGCCGCCATCGAATCGCTGGACACCGCCGGCATTCCCTGGCGCATCGTCTGCACCTGCGGCGGGCTGGTGGGGCTGCGCGCCGCCACCATAGCCGGCTTCGGCGTGATGGTGCAGCCCTTGTCCCTGATTCCGCCCGGTCTGGCCGCCCTGCCCGCCTCGGACAATCTGCCGCCGCTCGAGGACATCGAGTTCGTCCTGACCGGCAGCAGCAAGCTGTTGCGCGGACCAGCCGCCGAGCTGGCCCGCGCCATCAAGCAGGATTACGCCCAGACTGGCCGGACGCCAGTGTTTTAGCCCGGATTCGCTGCTGGTGCAGCTCCCACGCCGCCGTGCGGTCGCGGATATATTCCGCGGTGGCATTGGCGGAATCGAGCGGCGGCGGGACGTGGTCATAGGTCCCGTGGCCGTTCGGCACCGACAGGTTGGCCACCTTGTCAGCTTGTAGAACCTGCAATTTCGACGGCAAGTCGGCATTCGGCACCATCTGGCCGGAGACGGGGGGCCTGACAGTGTCCAGCGGCGAATCGGTGCGCGGCTCCGCCAGCTGGAGCGCGTCGCCCAGGCTGGGCGCGGCGGCGTCGCGCTTGGTCAGGGGCTGGATGGTGGGCCAGCGTTCGCGCAGGGTGGCGAGTACCGACGTATGGTCGAGCGGCACCACTCCTTGGGGACGGAACACGGTCCCGGCCTTGATCAAAGGCGAGATCAGCAGCGCGGGCACGCGGACGCCGAAACGGGAAAAATCGAAATTGAGGTGGTCGACATCGCCGCGATATTCATCGGGCGCGGTGGCGTTGGTGGGCGGGGAAACATGGTCGTAATTGCCGCCATGTTCGTCGTAAGTCAGGATGAACAGCGTCTTGTTCCACTTCGCCCCGGTCCGCAGGGCGATATAGGTGTCATAGATCAGCTTCTCGCCCAGCGAGACGTCGTACACCGGATGCTGGCTGTTGCCGGTGGCGCCCCAGGAGGGTTCGAGGAAGGAGAAGGCCGGCAGGGTGCCGTCGGCGGCGCGCTGCTGGAAGTCCGAGAAATGGCCGAAATTCGAGAGTGGCGCGGCCTTGGTGTCAGGATAGTCGGTCCGCACATAGGGAAGGGAATTATAGCCGAACGCCATCCAATCCAGCCCCGCATCGCTCATCCGGCCGAAAATGCTCGGCGTGTTCAGGATCTTGAAATCATCCTTGAGATGGCCGAGCGAGGTGCCGGTCAGGGCAAAGGCGCGGTTGGGAAAGGTCTCGGTCGGCACCGAGGCGAACCAATGGTCGCACACGGCGTAACTGCGCGCCAAAGCCGACATGACCGGCAGCATCGAGGGATCGTACATGCCCATGATGTCGGTCGGTTTGGTGCCGGGGATCGCTTCGGGCCGGTTGTTGCTCTGGTCGAAGGAGATGGCGTTCTCGAAGCTGGTCACGAAGCCGCTCATCGGCGCCGGATCGGTATCGACCGGGCTCGAGCCGTAAAGCTGCTGATTGGTGGCCAGGAACCCTTCCCGGGGATCATATCCCGGCATGAAGTAGGGAAGGTCGTGCGTATTGTCGATGCGGAAGACCGGGACCTTGTTGCCCGACGAATCGAAATTGAACTCATTGCCGGTCAGCCCCTCATATTTGTCACCGGCCGGAGAGACATTCTCGGGGGTATAAAGAAACCCCAGCATATGGTCGAAGGACCGGTTCTCCAGCATCAGCATCACGACATGATCGATCTGGCCAAGTTGATTGGGCATCGCGGGGCTCCTTCCGGGAAGATCGGGAGCCAGAACTTTACAAGATATTACATTCCGTTAATACGACTTATAGTTGTAACATTTCATGGCTCCAATTCGCCTGGATGGCAGGCCGCGCTGATCAGAACCGGGTTGCAACGAACGGTCTTTCCGCCTTCGAAGGCGACCCGGTAGCCCGTCCAGCGGGATGGCTCCTCGGGCGGGGAGTCCGTGCTGATGATCTGCGCGCCGCTGGCCATCGCCTCGTCCCGCCGGGAAGGGTCGCCGGTGCGGGCCTGCTCGGTATTCCAGTCGGACCGGGTCCGCACCAGATAGCCCTGACGGACCAGATCGGCGATCTCGGCGGCGCTCCCCTCATTGCGCTCGACGAAGGCCGCATCCTCGCTGCCGGGATCCGCATTGGTGAAGAGTACCCGCCCGCGAAGCGCGGAATGCCTCGATAGATAGGCAGCCGAAACGTTTTTCTGGTCGAGCAGAAAGACCACCTTCCCCCTTGCCTCGGCCAATGTCGGCCACCCTATTTCGCGCACGGCCCGGTCGAGTGTCGGATAGTCGCCGCGCACCTTGTCGGGGGTGATCAGACGATCTTCGGAAAACACCGAACGAATTTCCGTATCGAGCGCATCCAGCGTTTCGCCGGTGAAAGGGTTGCTCTTGCCCGACTCCCATTTCCAGGTCCCGGCCGAAACCTTGGTCTCGATCAGGAGGAACAAGGGCAGATGGCGGGGATGGGAGTCGGACCAGGATCGCACCTCCTCGAGACAGGCGCGAAACGGCTGGCAATTGCTGACATAGTCCACATCCTGCATATGTAGTACTTTGAAGCCGGGAGCTTGCATGACCCCCTTCTCATAGGGATCGGGACCGGCTGGAAAGCCCGCTTCCGCGGCCCAGCGCCGCCCCATCGGATCACTGAACCGGCCACCTTGCGGATCGGCATAAATATCGAGCTCTATCTGTCTGATCCCGCTTGATAATTGATCTATCAGGCCTGGGTGGAAATAGTCCAGTCCGCGAAGCAGATCGGGATCCTTTTCGGCCAACAGCCGAGCGATCCCCGGCGGCAGTCCGGCATGGTAGCTGTTATGGGTGCCGATCATCTGGATCTGATTGATCCGCACCTCCTCGCCGGGCCCGGCCACGGCCGATCCGGCCAGGACCAGCAAAATCGCCGCCAACACTCGTTGCACTTTCGCCTCCCTTGAAAATTTGCTCATTCTCCGGATGATGCGCGCATGAATGAAGCGGAGAAACTGATTGCGGCCGGCCGCTATGACCAGGCTCTGAAACTGCTGGCCAGCAGCGTGACGCCGGAACGCCATGCCCTGCTGGGCCGGGCCTATCTCGGCCGCCGGCACGGGCAGCAGGCGCGGCACCATCTGCGGCAGGCCCTGATTCATGATCCCGCCGACATGCACAGCCTGCTGGGCCTGAGCCGAGCCCATCTCACCCTGCTCGATCCCGGCACGGCGATCACCCTGCTGGAAGCGCTTCTGCGGCGCGCGGCCGATCTGCCCGGCCTCGTCGAGACCCTGACCAGCGCCTATCGCCGCGACGCCCGCTATGAGGACGCGCTGGCGCTGGCCGGGACCGTGGCCTCTCCCGCCCCGTCCCTGCGTTATGAGCGGGCTCTGACCCTGCTCAATCTCGGACGCGCCGAAGAATCGCTCGACGGCTTCGACCGCTTGCTGGCGGAAGCGCCCGATCATGCCGCCGGCTGGTTCTGGAGCCACGCTCCGGCCCTTGACCTGAAGGGTTGGGAGGAAGCCGAGCGGCGCCTCGTCGCGGCGGCGGCGTGCCCCGGCGCCAACCGCAAATATCAGGGGTTCATCGCCGCCTATGACGTGCTGCGCGGAGCATCGGAGCCCCGCCCCTGCCCGGTCCCCTATCGCCATCTCGAAGAGGCGGCGCGCACCTTGTTGCCGAAATGCCGGCCCGATTTGAAGCTGATCGGAGTACATGCCGGGATGCTGCGCTGGTCTTTGGCGCAAGCCGGAAACCCAGGACTGCTGGCCGAGTTCGGGGTGCGGCGCGGCACTTCGATCCGCATGCTGGCGGCCGCGACGGAAAAGACGATTCACGGATTCGACAGTTTCGTCGGCCTGCCCGAACCCTGGGTCAAAGCCCCGGCCGGCGTCCTGACCGCCGGCGGCGACTTGCCGGAGGTGCCGGCCAATGTGACGCTGCATGCCGGCTGGTTCGAAGACAGTTTGCCGCCCTTCCTTGCCGGTCACGAAGGGCCGCTCAGCTTCGCCAATATCGATTGCGACATCTATTCGTCCAGCCGGACCGTGCTGACGGCGCTGGCCGAGCGCATACAAGCGGGGACGATACTGCTGTTCGACGAGCTGGTTGGCAACCGCAGCTGGCGCCAGGACGAATACAAGGCGCTCACTGAGTATGCCGAGCATTTCGGCGTCGATTGGGAAGTGCTGGCCATCAACCTGCCCAACAAGCAGGTCTGCATCCGAATTCTCTGAAGAATCGCGCTCAGCTCTACACCGTCTCTTCGGCGATCAGACCATCCCGAAGAAAGGCGGAGACTCGGAATCGTTGCTGTAGCCCGAGACGAAGGGCTTGCGCGAAGCCACCGGCCGGTCGGGGGCGTACATCCAGCGGCTGACGGTGCCGATGTCGGCGCCATAGGCATGGATGCCGATCGAGGGGCGGTCGTCATAGGCGTTGCGCACCCGGTGAATGTCGCCCAAAGCGGGCGATATCACATCGACATCGCCGGGATTGAGCCGCCTCTCGCCGCCCACCATCACCAGCGGGTCGCTGGGTTCCACCGGCGGGGCGTAGGATTGCGAATATTCAGCCCCCTCCAGCACCCCCGCCAGCCCCCAAACCTGATGATCATGGATCGGCGAGCGCTGGCCCGGCCCCCAGACGAAGCTGACGATCGAGAAGCGCGACAGCGGATCGCGATACAGCAGATATTGTTGATAGTGACTGCTGTTCGCCCGCCGGTAGGGTTCCGGCAGCCAGCTTCCATCGGCCAACAGCTTCTTCAGCGCGGCGGCGCCACGATAGAGATAGTCCGCCGGCTTGGCGGTCAGCAGCCGGTCCATCTCATTGACGAAGCCGATCAGGCGCGGCGGAATGGCCGAGCCCATCACTCGCCCGCTTTGCGCCAGCGCCGGTTCTCCTCCTCGGCGCCATGAATATAATTGCGGGTCATCGGCACCGTGTCGACCCGGCGCGCCAACTGCACCTGGGCAACCGCATGACCCTGGATGCGGAAAGCGACCTCGCTGCCGGTCAGATAGAATTCCCACATGCGGCAGAAACGTTCGTCATAAAGCTCGGCGGCGCGGTTCCAATTGGCTTTGAAGCGCTGGCGCCAGTGGCGCAGCGTCTCGGCATAATGGAGGCGCAAAATCTCGATGTCGGTGATGAACAGCCCGGCCTTTTCGATGGCCGGCAGCACTTCGGACAGAGCCGGCGAATAGCCGCCCGGGAAAATATATTTCTGGATCCAGGGATTGGTGGTGCCGGGACCGTCCGAGCGGCAGATGAAATGAATAAGCGCCACACCATCCTCGGCAAGGCGGTCATGCACCACCCGGAAATAGTCGGCGAAATGATTGATTCCGACATGCTCGAACATGCCGACCGAGACGATGCGGTCATAGGTGCCGGTGATCTCGCGGTAATCGGTCAGTTGGAACCGCACCTGGTCCGAGCGCTGCGCCAAGGCGGCGCGCTTTTGCGCCTCCTGCCATTGCTGTTCCGACAGGGTGATGCCGGTGACGTCGACACTGGCTTCGCGCCCGAGCGTGAGACCCATCCCGCCCCAGCCGCAGCCGATATCGAGCACTTTTTGACCGGGCTTCAAGAGAAGCTTGGCCATGATGTGGCGCTTCTTGGCGATCTGCGCCTCTTCCAGCGAGAGGCCGGGCTTCTCGAAATAGGCGCAGGAATATTGCTTGTCGGGATCGAGGAACAGCTCATAGAGCGCCAGCGAAATGTCGTAATGGTGGGAGGCGTTGCGGCGCGCTGTGCCGAGTGGGTTATATTGCTGCACGCGGCGCCACAGATGGCTGATGCTCTCGGCCCAATCCACCCAGACCGCGCGATGGCCGCGCTGGAGATTGGCGGCGGCCAGCGCCAGGAAGTCGTAGAGCGTGCCGGCCTCGATGATCAGCTTGCCGTCCATGTAAGCCTCGCCCACGGTCAGCAAAGGCTGGAGGCAGAGGCGCAGATCGAGGCGGGCGTCGGTGAGGCGTACCCTTACCGGTTTGACGCCCTCGATCGGGGGGCCGCCGAAACGATGGGTTCGGCCTTTGGGGTCGATATAGGTCAGACTGCCGGCGACGATCAAACGATCGAGCAACTGAGCGAAAAACATCGGCTCGGTCTCCGTGTTTCTTGCTTATCCATGCCGGGCAGCGAACCGGCTCGGATTGTTATTTAGTCTCCCTTTTGGAGTCTTGAAAGAGTTGCTCGGCCAAATTCAACAGAAATCCGCGCGCAGCAGGGCTGATTCCGACGACAAGCCCCGAGAGAAGCGCCGTAATCGCCATGGAAGTGCCAGGCGCATCAATCTTGTGACCAATCAAGTCTCCGAGCCGAACCAGCGTTTCCGCGACATTTTCGGACTCGCTCTGGGGCCGCCGCCGCGGACGCTCGAGAAGAAGCGCCACCAGCAGGAACAGTCCCGCCAGCAGCATCAGCGCGGCACCGGTCAACGCTCCGGCCCAAGGTGGACCCAGCCGCTCTTCGATGGCGAGAAAAAAGGCGTAGGACAAATACAGTCCCGCCAACAGAATCAGCAGCCCCGCCGCCAGATGGAGCCACAGGCCGGTCAGGCTCGGACGAGCCCGCGACCCGATTGCGCCGAACACCGCGGCGACGAGGTCTTCGATCATGCCGCTTTACCGGCCGGCGCTCTTGCCGATCAGCAGCCCGACGCCGAAGGCGATCAGCAGCGTGCCGAGAGGCTGGTCCTTGACCCTTTGCTCCAACGTGTCGCGCGCTTCGCCCGCGACGCTGCGCAGCTGGGTTTCCAGCCGGTCGCGCCGGACCTTGAGATCGTCCAGACCTTCCGCCGCATGCCGGCTGGTGAATTGGCTCAGGGTCTTGGTCAGTTCGACCAGATCTGCTTTGACCTGCTTGAAGTCGGCGCGCAAAGCATCGACATCATCCTTGATCGCCTTGTCATTCACGATCGGCTCCTCCATGTCACTTCTCCTCTGAAGATAGTAACTCTATTCTAGGAAAGACGTTCAATTGAGTCGCGAGACAATTCTGAGAGATTTCGCGCGCCGGTGAGCGCCATCGCCACCGACATCTCTTTTTTGACGATCTCAAGCACATGCGCCACGCCCCGTTCGCCGCGCGCCGCCAGCGCGAACGCCCAGGCCCGCCCGAGCATCACACCCTTGGCGCCCATCGCCAGCATCCGCACCACATCGAGGCCCGAGCGCACGCCGCCATCGGCCAGTACCGTCAGCTTGTCTCCCACCGCGTCGGCGATCGGCGGCAAGGCCTGGGCCGAGGACAGAACGCCGTCGAGCTGCCGCCCGCCATGGTTGGAGACGACGATACCGTCGGCGCCGAGCGTGGCGGCGAAGCGGGCGTCGTCGGGATCGAGAATGCCCTTTATGATCAAGGGACCCTCCCAATTCTCGCGGACCCAGTCGAGGTCCTTCCAGGTCACCGAAGGATCGAAATTATTGGCCATCCAGGCGAAGTAATCGTCGAGACCGCTCTTCTCGCCCAGGACGGGACGCAGATTGCCCAGACCGTGCGGCCGGCCCCAAATGCCGACATCCCAGGCCCAGCCCGGCTTCACCATCGCCTGGGCGACGCGCATCGCCGCCCCCTTCAGTCCCGGCGCGCCGGCCAGGCGCGAGCGATAGTCGCGATAGCGCGAGCCTGGCAGCGGCATGTCGACGGTGAAGACCAGCACCGGACATTCGTGGCGCCGCACCTCGGCCAGCAGGTCGCGCATGAAGGCGCGGTCGCGGATCATATAGAGTTGGAACCAGATCGGCTTGCCGCCGCCCTGCCGCACCTCGGCCAGCGGACAGAGCGAGACGGTGGACAGGCAGAATGGCACGTTGGCGGCGTGCGCCGCGCGCGCCGCCTGCACCTCGCCGCGCCGCCCGTTCATGCCGCCCAGCCCGATCGGCGCCAGCATCACCGGCAGGGATTGCCGGCGGCCGAACAAGGTGGTGGACAGGTCGACCTCGGAAACATCGCGCAGCACCCGCTGGCGCAGCGCGATATTGGCGAGGTCCGAGATGTTGCGCCGCAGCGTCTGCTCCTCATTGGCGCCGCCATCGATATATTCGAACAGGAAATGCGGCAGGCGCCGCCGCGCCAGTTCGCGGTAATCCGAGATCGAAGCGGCGATCATGCTGTCTCCTCCCTTATTCGGTTAAGAGAGCTTATCTCGAAAGTACCATTGAAGGAAACGCGTAAAGAGCGTATTTTACGTACTGATACGCAATTTAATGCACATTGCCGGAGAAGAGCCGTGCAAATCATCAGTGCCACCGATCTCGCCCGCAACACCCGTAAGATTCTGGACGATGTCGCCAGCCGCGGAGAGACCGTGGAGATCGAACGCAATCATGTGACCGTGGCCCGCCTGGTCCCGCCGGAACCTGTGATGACGGCGGCACAGGCGCTCTCCGGGTTACGGCCGATCCTCGCTCCCAGTCAAGCCGCCGCCTGGCTTGAGGAGAGCCGCGAAGGATTTGACAATGCGGTGAACGATCCGTGGGAGTGATCTTCGACAGCTGCATTTGGGTGGGATTGGCCGGCGGAAAGATCGATCCTCAGGCGGTCATCGATCTTTCCGATGAACACCCCGTCTTCACGTCGGTCATATCCCTGGGCGAACTTAGATTTGGCGTTGAGTCTTGCGCCGATCCGGCCGAACGAGCCGTCCGCGCCGCATATCTGAGGCAAGTGGAAACACGCCCGGTCCTGCAGATATCGAGACACACCGCGGCGGCTTTCGGCGTACTGGCCGCCGCTGTCAAGCAATCGGGGCGATCGCCTCGTCCACGCTACAATGATCTTTGGATAGCGGCCCAGGCAATCGAGCACAACTATGTGCTGCTAACCAGCAATCCGAACGATTTTGCCTACCTCCCGGGACTGCGGTTAGCAGCGATTCCTCTCACTCGGCCAGGGCCGGTTCCGCGCGGCTGATCATCGGCGAGCAGACCTCCGTATCAGCATGACGTAAGCAGAATAGTCGAGAGGCGCATTGTTCTTGCGCTCGCTGTTCAATAGTGGTCACCCCAAATTATTGAAAATTGATAAAACTGTGTGCTACTATAAG
>Ga0213872_10001279_pt1 | contig 16851 bp, 11 predicted proteins | sample VelepicomBERX_R2_FD_160071 | JGI IMG/M metagenome (GOLD analysis project Ga0213872, IMG submission 160071) | Rhizosphere microbial communities from Vellozia epidendroides in rupestrian grasslands, the National Park of Serra do Cipo, Brazil - RX_R2 | ecosystem: Host-associated > Plants > Roots >...
ATGCGGGTTGCGAGCATTCTTCAGGGCCGACTATTTATTTCGCGATGCTAAGTTGCTGAAGCTCGAACAACGCATTTCCGCCACTCGGAAATTGAATTTGTTCGCGCACAAAGTTCTGAACGATTGGCGCATACCACCGGACTGCGGAAAGAACCTCGTCGCGCGGTGCCGAATTCGCAGAACCATCGTGCGCCACGGGCCAGCGATATCCAATCCGCAATGCATCGAATGTTCCGGCCGGGGTCGTGACGCTCTCCCACCCCAGCGCATGGTGCTCGCACCGAACATCGGGCCCGTCGGGTCGCGTGAAATGGGATTGCCAGGTCTTGCCTTCGACCAGGGGAAACGACAACAGGCTCGACTCGGGATCATGCGGACCCGAGTTGTCTCGCCCGCTCCACGCAACGTCGGTAATACCAGCGATCTGTTTCACCGCGTTGGGTGGACTTTCTGCATCGGGCAGTCCTCGAGCGAACACCCAGTTGCCGTCTCGATTCTCATAGAGAAGCGTCCACTGCAGCCTCACATCGTGGTCGCCGTATTCCGTGCTATGCGACTTCACTTCATAGACCCAATATGAGTTGGCTTTGAAAGTCGGCGCCGCAACTGATTTCTGCTCGAATGCGTTTCCCGCCCCGCATATCAGAAGCGCTAGGGGCCCTCTGCAAAACCCCGGTGGGCCGCGGGGCTTTGCAGAGGGTCCCTAGTAGTCCGACAAGCCGTTTGACATCCGCCCGCGCCATATTGCTCTACTAACGATATAGCTCAATTCGATGGAATTCGACGCGCTCGCCAGTTCGCGATGCACCACTGCGCCGCCCAGTAGGTCGGCATCACGAGCGCCGCGGCCGCGGGCAGCGGGCCGGCGAACTTGTTGAACGCGATGCAGCTGTCCGAGCCCAGGAACAGCAGGCCGCCGAGCGCGAGGCGCGCGTCGTCCGCGGCCAGCGGCGTGCCGCGGCCGAGCCAGCCGACGACCCCGGCCTGCGCGGCCATCGACGCGAGGCAGACCACGTACGCGATCACCGGCACGTGCAGCGCCGCGGGCACGCCCGGCCATAGCAGCGCGAGCATGCCGACCGCGGCGACGCCGTAGGCCGCGAACGCGGGCCACCAGGCCGCGAAGCGGCGCGCCTGGGTGAACGCGCGCAGGTAGGCGAGATGGGCGAGCAGGAAACCGACCAGGCCCGCGACGAAGCCGCCCGGGAACAGCAGCGCGACGTCGCCGACGAGCGAGAGCCCCAGGCCGACGCGCACCCACAGCGGCACGCCCGCGCGCTGCGCGGCCGCGATGATCAGCAGCGTCGTCAGCGGCTTGAACACATAGGAAAACAGCGGCGGCAGGCCCCAGTCGGCGCCGTAGCACAGCAGCGCGCTCGCGACGATCGCGGCGACGAGGGCGCGGGGATGGCGGTTCGGCATGGGTCTCCTGTCTTGTTCTCGGCGGATTCTGGGGCCCGGCTATTCGCCCTTGGCCTGCGCCGCCGCGGTCTGCGCGGCCTTGGCCGCGAGCTGCTCGCGCATGCGCTTGAGCTTCTCGCGCGGGTCTTCCTTGTTGCCGCTCTCGTGAAGCTTCATCTCGGTGATGAAGCGGCTCGGCACGCCCATCACGGTCTCGCGGCCCTTCTTGCGGCGGCGCAGCGTCGACACCGCGAGCGTGCGGCGCGCGCGCGTGATGCCCACGTACATGAGGCGGCGCTCCTCCTCGAGGCGCTCGCGCGTCATCTCCTCGTCGTCGGCCTTGAACGGCAGCAGGCCCTCGTTGACGCCGGCGAGGAACACATGCGGCCACTCGAGGCCCTTGGACGCGTGCAGCGTCGTCAGCGTGACCTGGTCCTGGTCGTCGCCGCGCTCGGCGAGCGAGAGGATCACGCTGATCGTCTGCGCGACCTCGAGCACGGTCTGCGTCTCGGTCGCGACGCCCTCCTCGAGATGGCCGCCGCAGCGCTTGGCGATCCAGTCGACGAAGTCGAGCACGTTGGCGAAGCGCGCGGCCGCGACCTTCTCGTTCTCCTCGTTGTCGATCAGGTGCTGCTCGTAGCCGATGTCCTTGATCCACTCGAGCAGCAGCGCGCGCGCGGCCTCGCCGCCGCGCGTGTTCTCGGCGCGGAACTGCAGCTCGTTGACGCAGCGGCCGAACTCGTGGAGCGAGCCGATCGCCTTGGCCGACAGCGTCGTCGCGAGCGACTCGGCGAACAGCGCCTCGAACATGCTGCACTTCCACTGGCCCGCGAAGCGGCTCAGCTGCCCCAGCGTCGTGTGGCCGATGCCGCGCTTGGGCGTCGTCACGGCGCGCAGGAAGGCCGGGTCGTCGTCCTGGTTCACGAGCAGGCGCAGCCACGCGCACAGGTCCTTGATCTCGGCGCGGTCGAAGAAGCTCTGGCCGCCCGAGACCTTGTACGGGATCTGGGCGCGGCGCAACGCCTGCTCGAACACGCGCGCCTGGTGGTTGGCGCGGTAGAGCACGGCGAAGTCGGCGAAGTTCTGCATCTGGCCGTCGCCGCGCAGCGCGTTGATGCGCGCGACGGCGCGCTCGGCCTCGTGCTCCTCGCCGTCTGACTCGACGAGCGCGACCGGGTCGCCGTCGCCGAACTCGCTCCAGAGCTTTTTCTCGAACAGCTTGGGGTTGCCCGCGATGACGTTGTTCGCGGCGCGCAGGATCGCGCCGGTCGAGCGGTAGTTCTGCTCGAGCGGGATCACCTGCAGGTTCGGGTAGTCGGTCGGCAGGCGCTTGAGGTTCTCGATCGTCGCGCCGCGCCAGCCGTAGATGCTCTGGTCGTCGTCGCCGACGGCCGTGAACAGCGCACGCTCGCCGACCAGCGCCTTGAGCAGCTCGTACTGCACGGCGTTGGTGTCCTGGTACTCGTCGACGAGCACGTAACGCAGCATGTCCTGCCACTTGCCGCGCGCCTCGGCGTCCTGCTGGAACAGGCGCAGCGGCAGCGTGATCAGGTCGTCGAAGTCGACCGCCTGGTAGCTCGCGAGCCGCTCGTGGTAGCGCGCCATCACGATCGCGGCGTTGCGCTCGTGGTCGTCGGCCGCGATCGCCGCGGCCTGCTCGTGTGTCAGGCCCTGGTTCTTCCACAGCGAGATCGTCCACTGCCACTGGCGCGCGAGCGCCGTGTCGGTCGTGCCGCCGGCGTCCTTGAGCACGCCGAGCACGTCGTCGGCGTCGAGGATGGAGAACTGCTCCTTGAGGCCCACGCGCGTGCCCTCGCTGCGCAGGATGCGCACGCCGAGCGAGTGGAAGGTCGAGATCACGAGGTCCTTGGCCGCGCGCGCGCCGATCAGCGCCTTCGCACGATCGCGCATTTCCTGCGAGGCCTTGTTCGTGAACGTGATCGCGGCGATCTGGCGCGGCAGGTAACCGGCCTCGAGCAGGCGCGCGATCTTGTGCGTGATCACGCGCGTCTTGCCCGAGCCCGCGCCCGCGATCACGAGGCAGGGGCCGCTCAGGTGGTGGACCGCGGCGAGCTGCGCGGGGTTCAGGGAGGGAGGTGCTTCGGCCATCGACGGACTACGGAAAACGCGCGCGAAGAAGAAGCGCCGCGCATCATAGCGAGCGCATCTTTCTCACCTTTGCCCGGGAGGCGCGGGCAGGCCGCGCAGCCCGAGGCCCAGGATCAGCAGCGCGAAGAACAGGTAGGCGACGCGCGGCACGTCGAGCAGGCTGTCGAACGCGCCGACGCCGACGAAGCCGACCAGCCCGCCCGCGATCGCCGGCGCGAGGCCATGGTCGCGCGCGTGGCCGAAGCCGAGCCGCCACAGGGCCGCGATCAGCAGCGCCGCGAACAGCCCGAGGCCGACCAGGCCCTGCTCGAACAGCACGTGCAGGCCGAGGTTCTTCAAGTGCCAGGGCAGGTGGTAGCGGTCGCTCGAGAAGAACCAGCGCGCCATGCCGTGGGTGAAATGGTCGTTCGAGAGCAGGTCGCCGTCGGCGTCCCACAGGCGCAGGCCGTCGATGTCGACGGTATGGCCGGGCGTGCCCTCGGCGACCGAGAACGCGACGAGGCGCGGCGCCCACCAGGCCCCGCCCATGGCCGGCGCGGCACCGAGGTCGGCGCCGACCTCCTGCCACTGCGGCTGCGGCGCGGGCTGGCCGGGCGCGGCCGGCGGCTGCGGGATCACCTTGACCGCGATGTCCTTGGTCAGGCAGGTGAACGGGTACAGCAGGTGCTTCTCGCACAGGTCGATGCTCAGGCCGAGGTCGCGCTCGGCGCGCACGCGCAGCGTCACGCGCACGTCGCCGACCGGCGGACGCACGCGCTGGGTCACGCGAAAGGTCTCGCCGAAGCCGAGGAAATGCGAGCCGCCGCTGAGCACGAGGTGGCTGCCGTCGCGGTCCTCGACGAGGCGGTAGTCGCCGGTATGGTCGGTCGGCTCGCCCGAGAAGAAGTGCACGGCGACGTAGCGCCCCGCGCCGCGCCCGAGCAGCCAGTCGCCGGGCGTGTGCAGGAAGCCGACGCCCTCGCGCCAATGCGCCCAGCGCGTGTCGAAGTCCTCCGACACCGTGGACATGCGGTCGCGCATGTAGGCGCCGCCGCCGAGGATCGCGACGAGCGCCGCGACCGCGAGCACCGCGCTGAACAGCAGGCCGCGCTGGCGCCAGCCCGGCAGGCCCGGCGTCTTGAACGGCCACAGCGCGGGCCAGACGAGCATCGCGGGCCAGATCAGGCCGAGCGCGGCGACCGGCGGCCAGGCCGCGCCGCGCGCCGCCGCGCCGCCCCAGGAGTCGGCGACGAGCAGGCCGCAGCCGAGCATCCAGTACCACGCCGCCGACAGCAGCGTGCACTGGATCGGCCGCGCGAGGTCGGGCTGGTTCAGGCGGCGCAGCGTCAGCGCCGCGCCGAACGAGAGCGCGAACGACACGTAGGCGGCCTTGGGCAGGTGCAGGGCCAGCGCCGTGCAGGCCGCCGTCGCGAGCCCGCCGAGCAGCATGCCCATCAGCACGCCGACGACGCGCTGGCCGCGCGTCGGCAGCCATTGGCTCGCCGGCATGCTGAGCAGGATGAACATCACGCCGAGCAGCGCGAGCAGGCCGCGGTAGCCGCTGCTGCCGAACATGCGCGCGGCCGCGAGCGCGAAGCCGCCCGCGAGCAGCAGCGCGCCGAGCTTGGCGCCGAGCGGCGCCGCGCGCAGCGACGCGAGCGACAGGCCGGGCATGCGCTCGGCGCGCGCGCGCTGGCGCGCGCGCAGCAGCAGCAGCACGGCGACGCCGACCGGCACGGCCGCGTAGACGCCGCGCGAGAAGGTCGTCAGGCAGGCATAGAGCGCCGCGACGTTGAGCGCCATCAGCGCCGCGAAGCTCCAGAGCCTGCGCGCACGCAGCAGCGCGAGCACCGCGAACGGCAGGGTCAGCGCGAGCGCGCCGTCGAGCGCCGCGCCGCCGACGTGCATCTCCCAGAACGTCGCCGTCGTACGGTAGTCGCTCGAGAAGTCGAGCAGGCCCGTGAAGGCCTGGCGCTCCCACAGCACGGCCGCGCAGATCGCCGCGAGCGCGAGCAGCAGCGCGCGCTCGAACGCGCCCGTCAGCGCCTCGGGGCGCAGCGCGCCCGCGTGCAGCCACAGCGGCACGAGCAGCAGCGCGAGGAAGAAGCTCTTGACCGCGCGCAGGCTGTTCATGGGCTCCTGGTAGCCCTGCCACCAGCCGAAATGCCAGCCGCCCGCGTCGGCGATGCCGCGCGCGAACGCAATGAGCAGCGACAGCCCGAACAGCGCGAGCAGCACGCGCGAGCCCGCCGACAGCGCGAGCGCGCGGCGCCACGCGGGCTGGCGCTCGCCGCCGGCCTGGCCGAGCGCGACGGCCGCGTAGCCGCCCGCGGCGACCGACAGCACGAGCATGTCGAGCTCTTCGAAGGTGATCCAGCCGGTCCAAGGCGCGAGGCCGATCAGCGGCAGCGGCGCGATCACCAGCAGCGGCGTGTCCGGCCACCAGCGCCAGGCCGCGGCGCCCGCGAGCGCGCAGGCCGCGAGCGCCCAGCGCCCCGACAGCGGGTAATTGAGCACGAGCCCGAACGCCGCGGCCGCGCAGGCCAGCCCGACCGCAAGAGCCAGCCAATGCGAGAGACGGTCGGGGAGGCGTGCTTTCATGGTGCGAGCGACTGTAAGCGAGGCGCCGCGGCGGGCGGCCCCGGTGTTTCACCCTTGCGTCACCCACCCGCGGGGGACGCGCCTTGGCGGATCGGGCTCAGGCCGCCCGGCCGCGCAGCCAGTTCGTCCAGCGGCTGCCGCGGCGCACCGCGAGCGCGTCGGCAGGCAGCGGCATCGGCGTGATGCGCAGCGCCGAATGGCTGTCGCCGGCGAGCCAGGCGCGCAGGTCGTCGGCGAGCGTGCGCACGCTCGTGTGGCGGCGCTCGCCCTGCGGCGCGACCGCCTTGCGCAGCAGCGCGTCGAGGCTCAGGCGCGCGATCGGGCTGAGCTCGGGCCAGGACTGGCCGGTCGGTTCGTCGACGACGGCCGAGGGCAGCTGGCCCTCGACGAGCAGGTAGAGCAGCGTGCCGACGCCGTAGGCCTCGGTCGCGAGGCTCGGCGCCGCGCCGGCGATCTGCTCGGGCGCGAGCCAGGCCGCGCGCTCGGGCGGCAGGTCGGTGATATTGAGGCCGACATGCGGCGTCGCGACGCTGCTGCGCTGCAGGGCCAGGCCCATCAGCGTGAGCGCGCCCTCGGACGTGACCCAGATCGCCTCGGGGTCGACCTCGCCGAGCAGCCAGCCGGCCTCGTGCGCGACCTGCAGGCGCTCGCACAGCGTGAGCACGAGCTCGAGCCGCGCGCGCAGCGGCAGGCTGCTCGCGACGAGGTCGATCGGCCGGCCCTCGGCCTGGCTCAGCACCAGATAGGCCTGGCCGCCCGGCGTGACACCGCTGTCGCAGGGCACGGCGATGCCGCCGCCGGCGTCGAGCAGCGGGCCGATCTCGCCGGCCTGCTCGGCGTAGCGCAGCAGCGCGGCGCCCGAACGCGCGTTGCGCGGCAGCAGCAGCAGCACGGCAGAGTGGCCGGCCGCCATCGCGTGGACCGCGCGGTACCACTGGCCCGCGGGCCCCGTGTGCAGGGCCTCGCGCAGGCGCCAGACGCCCAGCGGCGTGCCCGCGCCGAGCGGCTGCAGGACGGCGGGGGGCGGCAGGGACAGGCTCGGCATGCGCATAAGGGGTCCGGGATCGCGGTACGGCATGGTAGGGGCGGGGGCCGCCTTGCGGGGCGCCGCAGGCCCCGCGATCCGGGGATTCTCCACGCCCGCCGCGACCCGGCATCCCCCACTTTCGGGTTACGCAGGCCTCAGGGCAGCACGACGGTTACAAGCAGGCCGCCGCCCTCGCGGTTCGCGAGGCCGATGCGCCCGCCATGGGCCTCGGCGATCTCGCGCGCGAGCGCGAGGCCCAGGCCGGTGCCGCTGCGCTTGGTCGAGTAGAACGGCAGCAGCGCCTGGGCGAGCACCGCCTCGCTCATGCCGGGGCCGCGGTCGGCGACCTCGAAGCGCCACTCGGCGCCGGCCCGTTCGATCGCGAGCGTGACCTCGGCGGCCGCGCCGCCGGCCTCGTGGGCGTTCTTGAGCAGGTTCAGCAGCGCCTGCTCGACCTGCGGCGCGTCGAACGCGGCCGGCTCGGCGGGCGCCGCGCCGCGCAGGCGGAACTCGGCCTGGGCCGCGAGCGCGCGCAGGAAGTCGCCCCAGTCGACCGGCTCGAGGCGCGGCGCGGGCAGGCGCGCGACGCGCGCGTAGCCCTCGAGGAAGCGGTGCAGGTGGTTCGCGCGCTCGGCGATGCCGGCGAGCGCGCGATCGAGCTTGTCGGCGTCGCCGCGGCGCGCGAGCTCGCGGCCCGTATGGGCGAGCGAGGAAATCGGCGCGAGCGAGTTGTTGAGCTCGTGGCTGATCACGCGGATCACGCGCTTCCAGCTCGCGACCTCCTCGCGCGCGAGCTCGCGCGTGAGCCGGCGGATCAGCACGAGCCGGTGCGGCTGGCCGTGCAGGCGGATGTCGCGCTGCGACAGGTGGAAGGTCTCGTCCTGGCCCTCCAGCGCGACGCTGAACAGGCCGTCGTGGCGCGCCTCGAGCGCCTGGCGGAACGCCTCGGGCGCGCGCGCGACGAGGCCTTCGAAGTCGCTGCCCGCGAGGCTGCGACCGCCCGACAGCAGCTGGCGCGCGGCCAGGTTGGCGAGGGTCACGCGGCCCTGTGCGTCGACGAGCAGCAGCGCGAGCGGCGTGTGCTGGACCACCGAGTCGAGCAGCAGCTCGCGCTGCGCGAGGTGCTGGCGCTGCTCGCGCAGCGCCTGGGCGAGCGCGGCGTGCAGGTCGACGAGCGCGCTGAGGCCCGGCGCGCGGCGCTCGCCGGGCGCGAGCGCGACGCTGAAATCGCCCTCGCGCCACGACTGCACGGCGCCCTCGAGCGCGCGCAGCAGGCGCGCGAGCGGCGCGAGCCAGAGCTGGGCCAGCCACAGCGCGACCGGCGCGGTCAGCAGCAGGCTCAGGGCCACCGCGAGCGGGCTGCCGGCGGCCGGCGCGGGCCAGGTCGCGTGCAGCCCGGCGAGCAGCGCGGGCAGCGGCCAATGCGTGAGCGCCGCGTGCACGAGCAGCGCCGTGAGCGCCGTCGCGAGCATGAGCAGCGCGAGGCGCTGCAGCATGTTCATGCCAGCGGCGCCCGGCCGCCCGAAGCCACCGACCGCCCCCATGCGGGGCAGGGAGGCCGAGCGACAGCGACGGCGAACCGGGGCTTCATGTCAGGACAACCCGTAGCGCTCCATGCGCCGGTACAGCGCCTGGCGCGACAGGCCGAGCTGCTGCGCCGCGCGGCTCACGACGCCGTCGCTCGCGGCGAGCGCGGCCTGGACCGCCTCGAGGCTCGGCTCGTCGAGGTTGCGCGGCGCGGCCGCGGCGGCGGCGGCCGGCAGCGCGAGCAGCGCCGGCGTGAGCGGGCCGTCGCCGGCGAGCAGGGTCGCGCGCGTGATCACGTTCTTGAGCTCGCGCACGTTGCCGGGCCAGCGGTGCGCGAGCAGCGCCGCGCGCGCCGCCTCGCCGAGCCGCGCGGCCGGCACCTCGCCCATGAAGGACTCGGCGAGCGGCACGATGTCGTCGGCGCGCTCGGCGAGCGGCGGCACCGCGATCTCGATCACGTTGAGCCGGTAGTAGAGGTCTTCGCGGAAGGTCCCCGCGCGCACCATCGCGGCGAGGTCGGCGTTGGTCGCCGAGACGACGCGCACCGACGTCTCGCGCGTGCGGCTCGAGCCGAGGCGCTCAAAGCGTCCGGTCTCGAGCACGCGCAGCAGCTTGACCTGGCCGGCGAGCGGCAGGTTGCCGATCTCGTCGAGGAACAGCGTGCCGCCGTCGGCGGCCTCGAAGCGGCCCTCGCGCGCGCGCTGCGCGCCGGTGTAGGCGCCCGACTCGGCGCCGAACAGCTCGGCCTCGATCAGCTCGGCCGGCAGCGCGCCGCAGTTGACGGCCACGAAAGGCCCGTCGCACCGGCCCGAGTTCGCGTGGACGATCGCGGCGACGCGCTCCTTGCCGCTGCCGTTCGGGCCCGTGATCAGCACCGGCACGTTCGCGCGCGCGACCTGGCAGGCGAGCTCGAGCGCGCGCAGCATCGCCTCGGACGCGACGACGGCGCCGCACAACCGGTGCTCGTGCTGCAGGCGCGCGAGGCGGCGGCGGCGCTCCTGGGCCAGGGCGCGCGCCTGCGCGGCGGCCTCGTTCGACTCGGCGAGCTCGAGCAGGTTCTCGACCGTCGCGAGCAGCTTCGCGTCGTCCCAGGGCTTGGCGAGGTAGTCGGCCGCGCCGGCCTTGACGAGCTCGACGGCGGCCTCGAGCCGCGTCCACGCCGTCAGCAGGATCACCGGCAGGTCGGGCGCACGCGCGCGGATCGCGCGGAACAGCCGCACGCCGTCCTCGCCCGAGGTCGTGTCGGCCGTGAAGTTCATGTCCTGGATCACGATGCCGACGCGCTCGGCCGCGAGCAGCGCGAGGCCCTGCTCGGGCGTCGTCGCGACGCGCGCCTCGATGTCGCGCAGGCCGAGCAGCAGCGCGAGCGCCTCGCCCACGGCCGGGTTGTCGTCGATGATCAGGGCGCTGCGCATGCGCGCCATTATTGGTCAGCCCCTCAGCGCTTCGACCGGCGAAATCAGCGACGCGCGACGCGCGGGCGCCCAGACCGCGATCTGGCCGAGCGCCCACAGGATCGCGGCGCCGGCCGGCAGGTAGTAGGCCGGCAGGCGCGGCAGCTCGTACTGCTGCATCAGCACCAGGCTCAGGACCCAGGCCGCGCCGCAGCCGAGCGCGATGCCGATGCCCGAGAGCAGGAAGTTCTCGGTCTGGAAGTAGCGCAGGATCTGGCCGCGCGTCGCGCCGAGCGCGCGGCGCGTGCCGATCATGCGGGTGCGCTGCTCGACCCAGAAGCTCGCGAGGCCGACGATGCCGAAGGCCGTGACGACGAGCATCGCCGCGCACACCGCGCAGAGCAGCCAGACCATCGTGCGGTCGGCGCGGTAGTAGTCGCTGCGCATGTCGGCGAAGAGCTTCTGCCGGCGCACGATGCGCTTGACGCCGACGCTGCCCTCGTCGAGCGCCTTGGCCGCGGCCTTCAGCACGGTCTCGCGCCGGGCCGGGTCGACGCGCAGCATGTAGGCGCCGCCGCGCCAGCTCGGCCGCGCCGGCGCGAGCACGGTGTAGCGCTGGTTGTCGTCCTGCGAGTTGAAGCTCGGGTAGGGGTGGATCAGCGTCTCGACGACGCCGACGATGCGGTGCGGCTTGGTCCCGAACACGTAGATCTGCTTGCCGAGCGCCGACTCGCCGGGGAACAGCTTCTCGGCGGCCGCGCGGTTGACGATCACGGCCGGGATGTCGGGGTTCTCCTGCTCGAACGCCTGGCTGCCCTCGACGTATTCGGACGGCACGAAATCGCGGCCTTCGACGAGGTGCAGGCCGAGCGTCTCGAGCCAGCCCTCGCCGGCGTAATAGGTCGCCGCGCCGAACTGGGGCTTGGTGTTCTCGTCGGGGTCGAGGCGCACGCCCGAGTTGTCCGAGTCGTCGCCGAAGGGCATCTGGTTGATGTTGACGACGCTCTTGACGCCGGGGATCGCACGCAGCGCGGCGAGGTCGGCCTGCGTCTGCGGCACCGGGTTCTCGCCCCGCGCGAGGCCGGTCACGCCGAGCACGAGCAGCTCGTTGTCGGGCATGCCGGTCGGCGCGTTGATCGCCTCGACGCGCTGGCTCACGAGGAACAGCGCGTTGCACACGATCGCGCAGGTCAGCGCGATCTGCACGACGATCAGGCCCGCGGCGGTCTTGTGGCGCTTGAGCGTATGGAGGATGGGCAGCAGGTCCATGGCATCACCTCACTGGGTCTTGAGTTGCAGGGCCGGCGTGACCTGGCACGCGCGCCAGGCCGGCAGGAGGCCGGCGAGCAGGCTCGCGGCGAGCGCGAGGCCCAGCGTCGTCGCGAGCATGGGCAGGTCGAGCGACGCGAGCGCCGCGTACTCGCTCGCGCCGTGGCGCACGATCCACAGGCCGCCGAGCGTCAGCAGCAGGCCCAGCACGCCGCCGGCGAGGCCGAGGCTGCCGGCCTCGACGAGGAACTGCATGAAGATCGCGCGCTTGGGCGCGCCGAGCGCGCGGCGCACGCCGATCTCGCCCGAGCGGCGCAGGCATTTCGCGAGCAGCAGGCCCACGGCGTTGGTCAGGCACACGAGCAGGAAGCCCATCGCGAGCCACAGCTGCAGCTGGACGTCGCCGGGCACGACCTTGCGGAACGCGAGCCAGTCCATCACCTTGCGCAGGCGCGGGTTCGCGGGGCGCTCGAAGCGGCCCGCGCGGCCCTGGTCCTCCGAGTAATGGACCAGGTAGTCGCGGTAGGCGCGCTGCTGCTCGGGCGTGTCGAGCTCGACCCAGTACTGGAGCCACGCGCATTTGGCCTCGACGGCGCGCGGGTCGGACGAGCCGGCCCAGCAGGTCATGTTGCCCGAGCTGCCGAGCTTGGCCTCCATCGCCGTCTCGAACGGCAGGTAGACCTCCGCGGCCCTGCCGTACGCGCCCGCGGTCAGGTCGAAGAACTGCGGCGCGGGCCGCCAGTCGTCGAGCACGCCGACGATGCGGTAGTCCCGGTCGCGCAGGCGCAGGCTCTGGCCGACCGGGTTCTTCGCGCCGAACAGCTTCTCGGCGAGCTCGCGGCCGATCACGGCGACGCGCGCCTTCGCCGCGTCGTCGGCCGCGGTCCAGGCGCTGCCGTGCAGCCAGGGCGTCTCGAACATCGTGAAGAAGTCGGCGCTCGTGAAGCGCGAGCGGACCAGGAACGGCCGCAGGTCGCTGCCCGAGCCGGCCGGGTCGAGCGCGGCGTTGCTGCCCGTCATCATCAGCTGGTGGACGCCGCGCGCGTCGGCGAGCAGGTGCGTCGCGTCGAAGCGCGTGAGCTGCAGCGCGGGCTCGCCGCCGGGCGTGTAGTCGATCTTGGGTTCGGCGTCGAGCTGCACGTTGAACAGGCGCGCGCTCTTGCCCGGGATCGGGTCGGCCGCGAGCACGTGGTAGACCGTCAGCGTCGTCATGCAGGCGGCGACGCCCATCGCGATCGACAGCAGCGTGAGCAGGGTCAGCGCGCGCGCGCGCCGGAAGCTGCGAAAACCGAGTTCGAGGTAGTAGGCGAGCATGGTGGTCCTTCGCTATTTCTTCAGCAGCGCGTTGGCCTGGGCCAGCGCGTCGACGTCGAGGCCGCCGGCCGCGCCCTGCAGCAGCAGCGTCGCGAGCACGTAGCCGTGGCGCGCCTGCTCGTAGGCGTTCTGCGCGGCGGCCTGGTTCTGGATCGCGAGCAGCAGGTCGGTCATCGTCCGGGTGCCGAGCTGGAAGCCCGCGCGCGTCGCCGCGACGGCCGCGTCGGCCGCCTGCACGGCGACGCGGCCGGTCTCGATCAGCTTGATGCCCGATTCGACCGCGCGGTACTCGGCCTGGACCTCGTGGACGAGCGCGCGGCGCGCGGTCTCGGCCTGGTCGGCCGCGATGTCGCGCTGGTAGGCGGCCTGGCGCACCTGCGACTGCACGGCGCCGCCGGCGAAGATCGGGATGTTCAGCGTCACGCCGATCTGGGTATCGGTGCGGCCCGGGTCGGTCGCGTTCCAGCCGTGCTGGCGCTGGCTGATCACGCCGAGGTTCAGCGTCGGCAGGTGGCCGGCGCGCGCCGCGGCGATGCTCTGCTCGCTCGAGTTCACGATCAGGCGCTGCGCCTGCAGCGCCGGGTTCGCGTCGAGCGCACGCGCGATCCAGGCGTCGGCGTCGCGCGGCGCGGGCGGCACGGCCGCGACCTCGGCCGCGAGCGGCGCGAGCTCGCCGGGCGCGTGGCCGGTGATCTGCGCGAGCGCCTCGCGCGCGTCGGCGAGCGCCTGGCGCGCCTGCTCGAGGCCGCCGTCGGCGAGCGCCTGGAAGGTGCGCGCCTGCTCGACGTCGACGGCCGCCGACAGGCCGGCCTTCATCCGGTCCTGGGCCTGCGCGACCTGCCGGGCGAGCGCGCCCGCGTTGGCCTCGGCCGTGACGAGCGCGGCCTGCGCCGAGAGTACGCCGAAGTAGGCGCGCGCGACGCGCTCGCACAGGTCCTGCTCGGCCGCGCGCACGGCCGCGTCCTGGGCCGACACGAGCGTCTTCGCGGCGTCCCATTGGCGCATCCGGCCGAGGTCGAAGATCGGCTGGCTCAGCGTGCTCGAGACCTCCGCGAAATCGTTCGAGCCGGGCTGGTTGCGCGCCTGCGTCGCCGCGGCCGACCATTGCGGCAGCAGGTTCGCGCGCGCCTGCACGGCGAGCTCCTGCTGCACGCCCGCCTGGGCGTGCGAGACCGCGAGCTGCGGGTCGGCCGCGCGCGCGTCGGCGTAGACGCCGAGCAGGTCCTCGGCCGCGGCGGCGCGGGCCAGGCCCGCGGCGGCGAGCGCGCCGGCGAGGAGAAGAGGCGAGAGACGACGCATCGAGCTCAGACCGTCGGGCGCAGCAGCACCGGGTCGAGGCGCAGCTCGGCCGCGATGTCGACGACCTGGCCGTCGATCACGTGGACGTTGCGCTGCGCGCGCGCGGCGAGCTGCGGGTCGTGCGTGACCATCACGATCGTCGCGCCCTCGGCGTGCAGCTCCTCGAGCAGGTCCATCACGCTGCGCGCCATCGTGCTGTCGAGGTTGCCGGTCGGCTCGTCGGCGAGCAGCAGGCGCGGCTGGCCCGCGAGCGCGCGCGCGATCGCGACGCGCTGCTGCTGGCCACCCGAGAGCTCGGCCGGGTAGTGGCGCGAGCGCGCGGCGAGGCCGACGCGGGCGAGCGCGTCGGCCGCACGCTTCCTGCGCTCGGCCGCGGGCAGGCCGCGGTAGCGCAGCGGCACCTCGACGTTGTCGAGCACGTTGAGGTCGGGGATCAGGTTGAAGGCCTGGAAGATGAAGCCGATCTTCTCGTTGCGGATCTTCGAGCGCTGGCGGTCGTTCATGCCGCTGACGTCGACGCCGTCGAGCGTGTAGGTGCCGCTCGTGAACGCCTCGAGCAGGCCGGCGATCGTCAGGAAGGTCGTCTTGCCCGAGCCCGAGGGGCCGGTCACGGCGACGAACTCGCCGGGGCGGACCTGGAGGTTGAACTGGCGCAGCGCGTAGGTCTCGACCATCTCGGTGCGGTAGACCTTGCTGAGGTTGCTCATCGAAAGCATCGCGGGCTCCTTGGGGTTCTGACTGTCTGGGTTACTTGGCAATGGCGACCTGCTCGGCGCCGTCGAACGCGTCGGCGCCGGCGATCACGACCTCGTCGCCGGGCGCGAGGCCCGACAGCACCTCGACCTTGTCGAGGCTGCGCGCGCCGAGGCGCACCGGCACCTTGCGCGCGAGGCCGTCGCGCAGTACGTAGGCGTAGCTGCCGCCCTGCTCGTCGGCGAAGCTGCCGCGGCGCACCGCGAGCACGTTGTCGCGGCGGTCGATCAGCACGCGCACCGACAGGCGCTGGTTCTGGCGCAGCGCGTCGGGGCGCGCGCCGTCGAAGCGCAGGCGCGCGGCGACCTCGTTGTTGACGACCTCGGGCGAAACCGCGCTGACGACGCCGGGCCAGGGCTTGGCGTTGGCCGAGATCTCCCCCTTCATGCCGATCGCGAGGTCGCGCGCGAAGCTCTCGGGCACCTGCATCTGGACCTCAAGCGCCGTGAGGTCGACGACGGTCAGCACCGGCGCGTCCTTGGCGACGCTCGCGCGCTCGGCGACGAGCAGCTGGCCGACCTGGCCGTCGAGCGGCGCGCGCAGCGTCAGCGCCTCGACCTGGCGCTGCAGGTCGGCGACGAGCAGCTGCTGGCGCTCGAGCGCCGCCTGCTTGGCCTGGACGTCGAACTGCAGGCTCTGCTCGCCGAGCTGGCGCGCGCTGTCGGCATGGGCCTGGGTGACGCGCGCCTTCTCGAGCGTGTCGCGCGCGTGGTCGACCTGCATCTGCGCGGCCGCGCCGGCCTTGAAGGCCTGGGTTTCGCGGTCGAGGTCGTTCGCGGCGGTCTGCATGTCGATGCGCGCGTTCTCCCACGCGGCCTGCAGCTCGCCGCCCTGCTGGCGCGCGCTGACCTCGGCGCGCTTGAGGTCGGCGCGCATGGCGTCCGAGTTCGAGCGCTCCTGCGCGAGGCGCGCGCTGAGGTCGGGGCTGTCGATGCGCGCGAGCGTGTCGCCGGTCTTGACCGTGTCGCCCGCGTGGACCATCAGCGTCACGGTGCCGGGGTTGCTCGCGTACAGCGTCGGGCTGTTCGCCGCGACGACCTTGCCCTCGCCGGCGACGTCGCGCACGAAGGGCCCGCGCTCGACCGTCGCCACGGTCAGGCGGGCCAGATTGACCGAGCGCGACGCGCCGAGCAGCTGACGCAGCGGCGCCGCGCCCCAGGCGAGCAGCGCGAGGCCGACGAGGCCGGCGACGAACCATGGCGCGCGCCGGCGCAGCAGCGGCGCGCGGGCGATGGGGCGGTCCTGGGCGGAGGTGTCTCGGATCATGCCCGGCTTGAATGCAAGGGGCGTGCCGGCGGGCGGGGGCTTTGGAATCAGAGACTTAGCTCACGCCGCGCTGTCCGCGGACGGGGGCCCGGACAGCCGGGCGGACAGGTGCCGGGCTTCGTGCAATCACGAAAGCCAGTCGACCCAGGACTTTGCTCATGCAAGGCGGCTTGCCAAGCTGCCCTGCAAAGGCGCTGGCCAAGCTCGGCCGACACAGGCGCGTTTGCCGGCGAGTCGGCTGATCGGGGCCGGGAGGCGGGTCGGCAACGGACGCCGTCGGTCGGTGCCGCTGGCCGGGCTCACGGTCTCGGCCGCGTCGCAATCATTCGGGCGACGGTAGGTACGCCGGTGCATGGTCCGGATTCGACGGGGGAGCGGACGTCGGCGTCGCTGGCCCGGCCGGCGACCATCTAAACGGCCGCTTCGCGGCGTCGCGAACTTCCGGACCAGACCCTGAGCTGCCACTCGTCGAGCCGGAACAGGCATCCTGCCGGTCGCCGTCATCAACGACGATCATTTCCTGCGAGTTGTGGTCTGCCCGGCCACGCTGTCCAGCGCCCTGGCCAACAGCGCGGGTCGGTTACGCGTCGGGATGTTTAGCGCGATTTGCGCTCAGAGCACGAGTCGGCCTCGTTGGCGGCAGGCCGGTGCAGTGTGACAGGTTGAACGCGGCCGTCCACGACGGCCATGCCGACCGCCACCCCGCTGGGGTCGACGCTCGTAACGTTCCTCAGGCTGTCGGCAACGCTTCCTGGCAGCTTGATGTCGCAGTTGCCGCGCCGGTCGCGGGCATAGATCCGGCTGATGGGTTGATCGGGATCGTTGATGACGCCATAGAGCGTCGCGGCATCGCCGGCGGTGAGGGACAAATTCAACGGCGAAGGCGTTTCCAGCGTGAGTTCAGCGCCCGCA
>Ga0213872_10001280_pt1 | contig 16844 bp, 12 predicted proteins | sample VelepicomBERX_R2_FD_160071 | JGI IMG/M metagenome (GOLD analysis project Ga0213872, IMG submission 160071) | Rhizosphere microbial communities from Vellozia epidendroides in rupestrian grasslands, the National Park of Serra do Cipo, Brazil - RX_R2 | ecosystem: Host-associated > Plants > Roots >...
AGGTTGCGACCACCGGCGTGCTTGCAGGCGCATTGCTGCTCAAAAGAGCGTTGACGCGCTGTCGCATCTCATCTGCCGCCTTGTTGGTGAAAGTGACAGCGAGAACCGCGGGTCCGGGGATGTGGTGAGCCTCGATCAGGTGCGCAATACGATGCGTAATGACGCGGGTTTTGCCGCTTCCGGCTCCGGCGAGGAGCAGGAGCGGACCCTCAACGTGGGCAACGGCTTCGCGTTGTTGCGGATTCAGACCTGCAAGAAAATCCATGGATACGGGAAAAAAGCGGAAGGATTACTTCCAGCGTATCATCCGGAGCATATTGGCCACCGTCAGGCTTATGCTGGTTTTTCATGCCATCGACCGCTCCCGTCGAGATTGTAGAGAGTTGTCTGGTCGTGCTGACGGCGCTGTTCCCGATTGTGAACCCGCTCGGCAACAGTCCCATATTTCTTAGCCTGACGCCTGGTTATTCAAGCGAAGCACGAGCCACCCTGGCGTGGAAGGTCGCGCTGAATAGCTACTGGCTCCTAACCGGATCTCTCCTGATCGGCAGCCACATTCTGGATTTCTTCGGGATCTCCGTTCCGGTGGTCCAGATTGGCGGTGGGATCGTTGTGATGTCGACCGGTTGGACGCTGCTACAGCGGGAAGAAGAGCAGGCCCGGGAGAGCGCGCAGAAAAAAGTCAGTCTGGAAGACATCTCCACGAGGGCATTCTATCCGTTGACCTTGCCGCTAACGGTCGGGCCGGGTTCGATTTCGGTCGCCATAGCGCTCGGGGCGAACCAGGCGCCGTATCGCGGAGGTTTTGTGCGGCTGATCTCGGCAATTATTGGTCCAGCCCTGGTTGCATTAACCGTGTACCTCAGCTACCGCTTTGCCGAGCGCCTTGCGAAATTCCTGGGGCCAACCGCAATGAATGTTATCGTACGGCTGGCTGCCTTCATTCTGCTTTGCATCGGGGTCCAGATTCTATGGAACGGCGTTCATTCGCTTCTGGTGTCGGCGCATTGAAGAGGATTGGGGGGACCCACCGATTCAGTAGTCTAAATATAAGCTTCGCTGTTCATTAATGTTCCGCCGAATTTCTTCCGTCAGTCTTGCGCTGTTCGCTGCGCTCGCAGTCGTTCTGGCTCATCCCAAGAAAGCGGATGATCCTGTCTTCAAGCAGATCAACGGAATTGTTGCAACACTTTCAGAGATCACGGGGCTGTCGCAGGAGCACCCGGTCGCATATGGCCGGATGACCAAAGCGCAATTGCGGCATTTTCTATCAAAGCGCATCAAGAAAACCATCAAACCTGACGAAATTCATGCTGACGAGCTCGCGCTCAAGATGTTTGGACTGGTTCCGCAGGATTTCGACCTGAAGAAATCGACCGTCGATCTGCTGACCGAGCAAGCGGCGGCGTTTTACGATTACGACGCGAAAAAATTGTTCCTGCTCGAGGGCACACCTTTCGAAGATGAGACGACGACGCTGGCGCATGAACTGGCCCATGCGCTCGTCGATCAGCATTTCGACCTGGAGCACTTCATGGATGAGAGCCCGACGAATGACGATGAGAATCTTGCCCATACGGCCGTGGTAGAAGGGCAAGCCTCGTGGCTGATGATCGCCTACGACCTGAAACAGGAAGGGCAACCGCCGGTCCCGAGCCAGGACATGTTGAAGTCTGTGGAGGATTCGAGCGAAGACTCGATGACGGACTTTCCGGTTTTGAAAGCATCGCCGCTGTACATCCAGCAATCGCTTCTGTTTCCCTATACCGAGGGTACGGCGTTCTTCGACGCCGTATATAAGAAAATGGGTAAATCGTCCTTCAGCGCTGTTTTCAAGGACGCTCCCGTCGACACGTCGCAAATCATGCATCCGGAAAGATACTTCGCCCATCAGGCGCCAGCCCGACCGGAATTGGTGAAGCTGGGCGAGGCCTACTCGGATGAGGTTACCGAGGGCTCGGTTGGTGAGTTCGATCACCAGATGCTGCTGCGCCGGTATCTGGGGGAAGCCGAAGCGAAACGCCTTGCAGCGCACTTAGCGGGAGGGCAGTTCAAAATCTTTACGAATGGGCGAAAGAAAAAGCCATTGTTGAACTACGCTTCGGAATGGGATTCGAACGCGTTAGCTGCAGTTTATTTTGCCGCATATAAGAGGGTGCTGCATAATAAGTGGGCGCACTGCGACGTCTCGACACAAACTGATTCGGTATTCGCCGGCGTCGGGGACAACGGATATTTCGTGACGATACTGTCGGGGAATACGGTTTCGAGCGTGGAGGGGTTGGCCGATGCGGCAGAATGGGAGCGGTTGAAAGGAGGCCATTCCACGCAGAGCACGATGGAAAAGATCCCCGCGGCCACAATTTCGCAACACGATCGAACAAACGGAGCGGCGCTACGCTAAACTGTGAACTGGAGCTTTTTCAAGGTGAAGAAACTGCTAATCTGGTTTGCTGCTCTGGCGGTTTTGGGAACGTCTACGTTCGCGGCGGATCAGGAGTCCGTACGAAAGGCGCCCGAACTCGCTTTCAGCATCCCAGGGCAGGGACAGAAGTTGTTGAGCCAGTATCGAGGGAAAGTGGTAGCGCTTGAGTTCATCTACACGACCTGCCCCCATTGTCAGGCAGCATCGCGTGTGATGAGCAAGCTCCAGCAGGAGTATGGCCCGCGCGGTTTCCAGGTTCTAGATGTGGCAGTGAACCCCAACGCGGATTTGCTGGTTGAGAACTTTGCAAAGGATTTTCAGGTGAATTTTCCGGTGGGTTGGACGTCAGCGGATCAAATGACAAGCTTCATGGGGTTCGCGAACGGACGGTTCGTCGTGCCGCAACTAGCGCTAATTGATCGCCAGGGTAATATTCACTATCAGACCCCAGCGACAGAAGACGAGAACTGGGACAAGCTGATGAAAGAGGATGCGATCCGCGCACATATCGAGCAATTGCTTGCCATCGGAAACGCGTCCACTCACCCCCGCTCCGCTAGTGCGCGTGCAGCCGCAGCGAAGAGAGGGTCGTAAGGTTGTAACCAAAAGTGCGCCCGTAGCTCAGCCTGGATAGAGCGTTTGCCTCCGGAGCAAAAGGTCGGTGGTTCGAATCCACTCGGGCGTACCAGAAAACAAAGGACTTAGCTCCTTCTCCCTCCAAAGCAGCCCCAGCAAAACCCCAGTAGATGGTCAATGCAAGGTATCAGCGGATGGGCCAAACACGTCCTCGTCTGTGTCGGCAAAAACCCGAAACCAGCCGTTAGTAGCTCCGCGTCCGCCATTGCAGCGGAGTTGAACGCGCATGGAATTCCGGCATTAGTCGATTCCGAAATAGAGCCAAACACCCCAGCAACTGGCGTCGGAACACTACTCCCAAATCCAGACTTGTTAATCATCGTTGGCTCAAAGCAATAACGCTGGTTCCCCAAACTTGCCCAAGCGGCTGCCGAGCAGCAATGCAGCACCGGGAGCAATCCGACCGCCATACGCTTCCCTGATCGTGTAGCCCTTGTCCACAATTTCGGCGGCGTGCTGAGCACCGCTAACCGAAGTTCGTCACGAATAGGCGCGAAAAGCAGCTAAGTCGTTTAGGATCAGTTTAGGCAGTTGCTGAGTCTGTTGTGAATGGGCATGGCTTGCCCACCGAAGGCAATGAAAATGTCTTATGTTAGCCCGCGGTGGACGGTGGCGCGGAGAGGTCGTTAGTGCAGTGGACCAGTTGAGGCCGTGAGTCTGTTTGGCCTGGAGCGCGTGCGTGTACCGATAAGTGTGCACCGAAGCCGGTAGCAAGTGAGAGTGCATATGAGTCTTCATGCGCTCTGCGCTTCACCGCTGCCGAAGGAGGCAAGTATGGAATCTACGCCTGGAATTGTCGCTGGAATCGACGTCCACAAAAAGATGCTGGCAGTGGTAGCGGGAAGCGCAAGTTGGCCGGACTCCGATTTCAAACGACGAAAGTTTGGGACAACAACCGGTGATTTAGAGGAATTGGCAGCATGGCTGAACGAACAGCACGTCTGTGAAGTGGCCATGGAATCGACCGCACAGTATTGGCGACCGGTTTGGTTGGCGCTGGAAGGTAAATTCCGATTGCATTTAGCACAATCGCGATCAACGGCTGCGCCGCGCGAGCGGAAGTCGGACTTTCCCGACGCGGTTCGAATCGTGCGCCGGCTTTTGTCCGGTGATCTGACCCTGAGTTACGTGCCAGATCCGGAGCAGCGGCGTTGGCGTCTGCTGGCACGCTCCCGGCTACAATTGGTGCGACAGCGAGGGCAAGTACAAAACCACGTTGAAGCACTGCTTGAGGAAACGCGCCTCAAACTGTCCAGTGTCATTAGCGATCTATTCGGGTCAAGTGGGCGACGGATTTTGCGAGCACTGGCGGATGGAGTAAACGACCCAGTTAAGCTCGCTCGGCTAGGTGATAAGTGGCTGCGCGTGAGTAAAGAGGAACTGCAAGCGGCGCTCACCGGCGAGATCCATCCGCTACATCGCAGGGTGCTCGGACTGCATCTGGATCAACTCGACCTGTTAGATCGCCAGATCTCCGAATTGGAAGGTTCCCTCGCATACGCATTACGGGACCATCAGCCCGAGGTGACGTATCTGTCTGAAGTGCCTGGCGTGCAACCTGGTTCGGCACAGCAGATCATCGCCGAGGTGGGACCGAAAGCAGCAGTTTTCCCATCGGCCGGTCAACTCGCCTCCTGGGTAGGCAGCTGTCCGGGCAGGCAAGAAAGTGCAGGGCAATCGCACAGCGACCGTTGTGCCAAAGGAAACCGCTACATGCGGCGCCTAATGAATCAGATTGCTTGGGCCGCCGTGCGCACCAAGAACTGTTATTTCCAGCGGCTCTACCGCAGCAATCGAACACATAATTTTCGAGAGTGCACTACATTTGCGATGGAGTTCGAAGCGTTCAGGGAGGGTAAGATCGAGCTGCTGCAGGAGCGCTTTCTGCTCGGCTGTGGGTTCGGTAATGCGGCGCAGACGGATCTCGCGACCGTCGGTGGTCGGCAGGATGATATCGGCGCTCTGTAGGGTGGAGAGCAGGGCAAGGGCCTTCATGGCTGATAAGGGCTGCGCATTAGTGGCGCCGCTGACCGACGGTTGTGGGTCGATGGCGGCCCGTCGCTTGAGCAGATGTTTCAGCGTGACCCACAGGGCGTAGCCGCGGAAAGCAACCATCACGTGCGCCTTTACGCGTGGTTCCAGTTGATGGAACAAAGGCCGGATGGACAGCTCGCTTTTCAGCGCGCGGAACGACGCCTCGGCCTCGGTCAACTGCTTGTACCGCGACCAGAGCTCTTCGGCTGTGCCGGCCTGAAGATTGGTGCGCAGCATATAAGCGCCTTCCCGTAGTCCGTGCCAAAGCTTGCGATCTTCTTTGATCGACCACTGCAGGCGAACGCCATCGCGTGTGTCGCGCAACGCCAGATCGTAGAGATCGCTCACCTGAGAATGGCTGGCCTGTATGCGCCCCAGCCGCCGCTCCATTTTGTTGCGATCTTTCAGACGGCCCGTCTCGATGGCTTTCGCCAGACGCTGCAAGGCATCTTCCATACGAATTGAGAAGCGATTCCGGATGGCCCTCTCTTTTTCCCTGCGGCCTGCCGTGCGGCACAGAATGTAGGTTTCCTCACCTGGTGGTATTGCCACCTTTTTCACTTCCACATCGGGACGCACCTGCAGCCAATCATCTTTTAACAGCTGTTTTTCAAACTGCTTCATCTGGCTGCGTGGCGTGCCTACCAGGTACTGGCCGCCGCGTTTGCGAATCGCCCGCAGATTCTCCTCACTCACAATGCCGCGATCGAATACCCAGATCCGTCGCGCCTGGCCGTACTTGCGCTCTACCATGCGCAGGATCGTTTCCATGGTGGACACATCAGCACGGTTGCCGTCGAAGGTCTCATAGCTGAACGGGAAACCCTCGCTGTTGACGATGAGCGCGATTACCATCTGTTCGCAATAAGGTCGATGATCGCGCGAATAACCGCGGCGCATCATTGGATTCTTCTCAGCCGCACCCTCCACGTACGTGCTGGTCAGGTCATAAAGCAGCACGTCGAACTCGGCTCCGAACAGCTCTCCGTAGCGTTGCTTGAGATGCCGCTCCAGCTGCGTCTTGTGTGGCAGAATCCGGTCCAGGCAACGGTACAACCGCGTGTCGTTGACCTTGCCCTCTGCGATGCTCAGCAGATCATCCAACGCCGTCGACGGATACCAGCGTTCTTCGATCGCCAACTCGCTGCCCGGCGCGCACAACCGGTTGATTGTCAGCACCGCTGCCACGCGTGACCATGCTACGTCGGCCTCCTGATCATCCACAGCCTCTTCGAAGAATTGGTCCAACTGGAGCCGTTTCCATAACTGCAGACCGAGCCAGCAGGAGCCGAACTGGCGCGTGCGCTCCAGGCGCACCTGATGCAGCAATACACGCGCCACCTGCGGATCGTCCGGCGGTTCGACCTCCGACGGAAACAGCTTCAGTTGCTGCACCTCGCCTTGCTCGTTGAAGACTTCAATCGTCTTCAGCCAGCGCGCTTGCGCGGCCTCTTCGCTCCGCAGGCATTACCCTGCTTCTTCGCTACTGCAGGCCTAGCCGCCACCGTCTCGCCTTCGACCGCTTTCCCGGTTGCGCCGGTTATACGATCTACCTTGCTCCAACGATTTCTCGCTGGGACGAGGACGGTTTCTCCAGTTGCTCGGCATGTCCTTGTCACCCTGCTGCCCCTACCACCCCGCCGAAGTGACCTCCCGCTTCGATCAGACTCCCCCGGGCTGTTCTTGCTGAACGATTTCCCGTTCCCGGGCCGCCACAAAGCAGGGGAGACGGCAAGAGCCCTGCACCACACCGGATCATCCGCCTCGCTGTAAGGAGTTTCGCTTCCCTGCCGCCGTCCTCCTTCGGTACGCGATTCAGAATGGAAAACAGCAAAACCATTTCTTAGGCTCAGTTGGAGCGACGGTCCAGGAGTGTCGTTTGTTTCGGCGAATCACAATCGCGGGCCCCTGAACGGCACAGCGACGACCCGACACGGCGGTGCTGGCAATTGAGCAAACGAAGGGCAAGAGTTAGAACGTGAGTTGAAGCGACTCCAAGCTTTGCAAATCCCGGCCGTACAGGGCCAGACGGCAGGGAAGCGAGAGCCGATTATACTCAGGATTGTTTCGCTATATGGCCCATAAATGGAGTACTTGACGGTAAATCATTTGAAGTGAAAATGCTTATATAGCTGGTAAATCGCGCAATTGACAGCAGTGTGCTCTTGCTCCAGAATCAAGACGCCTTTCATATAAAGCAGGATAGGTCGGCCTATCGGGTTACATGTCGGTCTGCGCGTCAGGCATCGAAAAAATGTGACCTCCCGCCGTAAGAGGGCGGAGCTTTATTCGAATTTCCTTCACCTTCAGCCTTTCGTCATAGAAAGCAGAAAGCAGACTACGTCCAGGTGTAATTGCGGGTGCGACTGTGTCTTGCTTGAATCATAGCCCACTTCATGGGCAGCCGTTTATGTAAAAAAGCCGGCACAAGAAAATGTAGAGCTGATTTTGCGGAACGAGGACTACGAACCATTCTGGCTGACATACCCAAAGCGTCACCGAAATAGTAAAAAATTCGACCTGCCGCTATTCCCTGGGTATGTGTTTTGCCGCTTGGACGCCCGACAGCACTCCCTGTGCTAATGATCCCGAGGGTGTTTTCGATCATATCTAGCGGCTGCGTACCTGCCGTTATTCCGGATTAGGAGGTCGAGGCGATTAGGCGTATGCTGGCATCCGGGTCGTGCTAAGTCCGTGGACCTATGTCTGTCCAGGAGAAGAGGTCCTCCTGAACTCAGGACCACTGCGGGGCATTCGCGGCGTCGTGTCAGAGGATAGCGACGAGAAGTGGCTGGTTGTGTCGGTTCACATTCTCCAGAGATCCGTCGCCGTAAAAATGGATCGCGCCTCCCTATCCGCCGGAGGTATCTCGGCCTGTACGTCCACGCCAGCATCTGATCTTCTGTCTCCAGTCTTTCAATTATTTTGACCAATGCGATTGCAGCAGCGCGGGCAGCGGAAGGATTCTCCGGACTGGGCGCTGGCGCGAGCAGGCGAATGGTCATCGTTCTACATGCAGAAGATGAAATCTCGTTTGTATAAATAAATGCGCCGCGAATCAGCATCAGAATTCTTAAACAGCTGCTGGTATGAATGGCAATCTCGTGGAAGACAGAATAGAAATGCCTCTATGCCAAGCAGTTAGCGAGGCTAGGTCCAAGGTGAGCGTCGATTTATTTACGACCTGTCCTCCCTCCCGGGGAATGGATCGTGAAACTTACATAAGAAACGTCCGCGATGTTTCGCGTTGGAGTGATGAAGCTGGCTGCGAGGGTATGCTTGTCTACACGGACAACGGTCTCGTGGATCCTTGGTTGCTCGCCCAGATCGTCCTTCAAAACACCAGATCGCTTTCCCCTCTTGTTGCTGTGCAGCCGATGTATATGCATCCATACACGGTTGCAAAAATGGTAAGTACGCTTAGTTACTTCTATAACAGGAGAATATCACTAAACTTCGTCGCGGGCGGTTTTACAAATGACTTGGTGGCACTGAACGATACAACGCCGCATGATAAGAGATACGACAGGCTCGTCGAATACGTACGGATTATTCAACGGCTTTTGGAAGGCAGTTCGCCCACGAGTTTTGATGGAGAGTTCTATCGTGTCGAGCGGCTTAGTCTGAAGCCGCCCTTGCCAACGGGGCTTTTTCCGTTTATCACCATCTCCGGATCCTCCGAGGCAGGATTGATGGCGGCCCAGTTGCTTGACGCGATGCCCGTGAAATATCCAGGGCCGGCAGATGCTGATGCTGCGCCGCCCCCATATCATAACGGTGGCTGCGGCATGCGGCTTGGAATCATTGCCCGCGAAACGGAGGACGAGTCGTGGCAGATTGCAGAGGAACGTTTCCCCGCCGATCGTGCGGGGCAGATAAAGCATGAACTCGCCATGAAGGTGTCAGATTCGGTGTGGCACCGAACTTTGTCGGAAGGATTCAAAACCTCGAACAGCACGCGGAACATCTACTGGCTTAGGCCGTTCGAAAGCTACAAAACGTTCTGTCCATATTTGGTCGGCAGTTATACACAAGTTGCGGAGCACCTTTCGAAATACTTGTCAGTTGGGTACCGGAAGTTCATTCTGGATGTGCCCGCGAGCGAGGAGGAACTCGCTCATATTGGCACGGTTTTCGACCTCGCGCGGCGACGGAGGGATATGTGACGCTGCTTCAGGATACCGTTCGCCAGCAAGCGGAAAGGCAACCCGAAGCAATCGCCGTTGTGTCCGGCCAGCAGAGAATGCTGTACCGTGAGCTCGAAGAGGCGAGCAATCGTGTCGCCCGTCTGTTAAGGTTGGCTTGCGGATGCCAGAGGGGCGACCGCGTGGCGCTTCTGTTGCCTAAATCACTTCCAGCGTTAGTCGGCATGCTGGGCGTATTGAAGGCGGATTGCATGTATGTCCCCATGGATATATCTAGCCCCGCTGCGCGCCTTGGGAAAATCATCGACATTTGCGAGCCTAAGGTCATCCTAGCGGACGCTGCGAATGCAAGCCTATTAAGCGCGATTCAAGACGGCTGCAAAACGCTGATATCGTCGCGGATCGGTTGGTTGACGCCGGGTGCAATTCCGGAGACCAACCTGGAAAGCGCATTTTGCTGGGATGATCTCCCGTCAGTGTCGGCTTTTGTTCCGGATTCCTCAAACAAAGCGGAAGATACTGCCCACATACTGTTTACATCTGGTTCGACAGGCATACCGAAAGGAGTTGTGATCACTCACTCCAGCGTGATCCACTTTCTCAAATGGGCGACCAAATACTTCGAGATGGCGCCTTCGGACCATATCTCGTGTCACCCACCCCTACACTTTGATCTATCCACCTTCGACGTGTACGGTACATTCTTTGTGGGAGCTCAGTTACACCTTGTACCAACGCATATAAGCTTCTTACCTCATAAGCTAGCCGACTTCATTAGACGGTCGGGGTTGACTCAATGGTTTTCGGTTCCGTCTGCGCTGAAATACATGGTTCAGTTCGATGTGGTGCGGTTTAACGATTTTCCGGCTCTTAAACGATTACTCTGGTGCGGGGAGGCCCTGCCGACTCCAACGCTTATTCACTTAATGAGGCGTCTGCCGCAGGTAAAATTCACTAATCTGTACGGCCCAACCGAGAGCACAATTGCGAGCAGCTATTATACGGTCCCGTGTTGTCCGGACGATGAGAGATCGGCGATTCCCATCGGAAGAGCCTGCGAGGGAGAAGATCTTATACTTCTGGACGGTTCGTTGCAAAACGTACAAGTCGGCGAGGTGGGCGACCTGTACATTAAGGGGGTCGGACTGAGCCCCGGCTACTGGAGAGAGCCAGAGAAAACAGAGTCAGTGTTCATCCAGCATAGTAAGCATGGCCGCATATACAAGACGGGAGATTTGGCAAGAATTGGCAACGATAAACTGATATATTTACTTGGTCGATCGGATTCACAGATCAAGAGTCGTGGGTACCGGATCGAGCTTGGCGAAATTGAAACCGCCCTCAATGCGCTAGGTATTCTGCGAGAGTGTGCTGTGATAGCAACTCCGATGGATGGGTTTGAGGGTACGACGATCTGCTGCGCGTACGTCCCCGCGAAGGGGATAGATATATGCCACTCGGATTTACGACAACAGCTAACACGGGTGTTGCCACCGTATATGATTCCCTCACAATGGATGGCTCTGGACTCATTCCCGCTGAACGTTAATGGGAAATGCGACAGGTCGCGATTGAGAGCCCAGTTTTTGACAGGCAGCAGAAAAGCGAGAAGCCTCGTTGCAAGTGATAACCGCGTCAACTGACTGGGAACTGCTAGAGAAACAAACTATCCGCCGGATAGAGACGATATTTCTGGAAAAGCTCTCGGTTCGAATCGGTTCCCCGGATGCTGATCTTTTTCAGGTCGGCATTCTAGATTCTATGACATTGGTAGATCTAATTCTGCATCTTGAACACGCCTTTCACCTACGATTACCACTGGAAGACATCGAACTGGATTCCTTTCGCTCGGTTCGCAATATCGCAAAGCTCTTGACCGATCGGAAGTGGTCTGGGATAGACGAGCGCCTCATTAGATATCAAGTGGCCGGAGAATGAGGATTCTGCTGATTGGCGAGGAGTCGGCGGCCTTGCAAGTGTTGAAGGCTATCGCGGGTACAGGCTACGAGATCGTGGCCGTCATGACGTCGCTCTCGCCTAAAGGAGACCTATCCATAGCGGCCGCAGCCAATCGTCTGGCATATGCCATTTGGCCTGCACAACGCGTAAAAGATCCACATTTTGGGGTCGAAGTCAAATCGGCGCGGATTGACATTATTCTAAATGTTCATTCGCGGTACATCGTTCAGAAAGAGGTTCTGCTGGCGCCTCGCATCGGTGCCTTCAATATGCATCCGGGCCCATTGCCGGAATATGCGGGCCTGAATACGGTGAGTTGGGCCATTTACCGGGGTGAGAGTAACTATGGCGTAACTGTCCACTGGATGTCGCAAGAGATTGACGCCGGGGACATCGCATACGAGAAGAGGTTTTCCGTTGATGAAAATGAAACGCCGATTTCGCTTATTCACAAGTGCGTGATACATGGGGTACCGTTGATCTTGCAAATGCTGGAGACGGCTTTTGTGAATCCGCATGCTATCCCAAGGATTAAGCAGCAACTACAGCGTCGTCGGTATTTTGGTAAACAAATTCCTCAGAATGGCCAGTTGTCGTGGAAAGCGCCGGCGCGCGATGTAGTTAACTTTGTCCGTGCGTGTGATTACTCTCCCTATCTCTCGCCGTGGGGCCATCCGACTACAAGGTGGCAAGGTTACGATGTTGGCATTGCTAGGGCTGTTCGGACTCATAAGGCATGTAACGAGGCACCTGGGGTTGTGGGGCAATGTGACACTGCCGGAGCGTTGATAGCATGCGCGGATGAATGGGTCTTGGTTCAGCGGTTGAAGATCGCCAGCCGGTCCGTTATGCCGCATCTTATTCTGACGCGAGGCGGCCAGATGAGCCATAGTCGATCAGATGAGCTGCGTGGAACATATTGCGATCAAGGTGTAGGTCCGTTGACGGCGTGAGAAACCTAGCGAGGGACGTTTCGACAATAACTGAGTCCTTCCACGGTGCGATTGGAATGGGGAAAAGGGAACCGGAGAACGGGATGAAGGCGCATCGTCTGCTGGACGATGATGTCAATTTGTTTGGGGCACGTCACCAGGATGCTGGGTCGCGTTCGTCGCGCTTTGACGGCATCGAGGTGCGACGGCACACACTTTTTCGGCGGCTCGCGATGGTCATGATTTACACTGCGCTGGCGGCCGTAATCTATTGTGCATCCTTTCTGATCCGTTTTGATGACGCGGCCCCGGCAATCTATATCAAGCTAATGCTCCGGGGACTCCCGGTTTTCGTGGGCTTCCAACTTGTAGGGTTGTGGATGTTCGGCGCTTACGATAGCCCCTGGCGCTATGCAGGCGTCGTAGACCTCTCCGCTCTGATCAAAGCCACTACCTTAGCGGTTTGCGCCAGCGCGACTACGGTGATGCTGTCCGGTAGACTGGGTGGATTTCCTCGTTCGATCTTCTGTATTGATTGGACGCTGTCTATCGTCGGTTTCGGTGGCGCCCGATTCGCCATCCGGCTGCTATCCGAAGGCTCACCCGGTATCCTGCGAGGGGAACGAAAGGGCCTGCGCGTCCTTATCATCGGCGCCGGTAGTGCGGCGGAAATGCTGCTCCGGCAACTCAGGCGCGACCCGTTCGGGGGGCTGCATCCAGTGGCTCTGGTCGATGATGACATGGCCAAATGGCATACGTCGTTGCACGGGGTGCCGGTGGCAGGCGGTCTCGACCAAATTGGCCGGGTCGCCCAGCTCTACGGAGCCACCACCGCCATCGTGGCGATCGGGTGCGCGACCCACCAGCAGATGTTTCGGATTGTCGCATGTTGCCGCAGGGCCGCGCTTGCTTGCAAAGTCATCCCTTCCTTATCTGCAGTCTTGCAAGGCAAGGCGGAGCTGACCCAAATCCGCGACGTTTCGATTGACGATCTACTGGGTCGCGGCGCCATTCATCTTGATTTATCAGAGGTAGAGCGGCAGATTCGCGGGAACATTGTGCTAATTACGGGTGGAGCCGGATCGATCGGTTCGGAACTGGCCCAACAGGTGGCCAAGCTGGGTCCAGCCCGGTTAGTTCTGGTCGAAATTGCCGAGAGCCCTCTGTACTTTATTCAGCTTGAGCTGCAGGAGGGGAACGGTGGCCTGGACGTGGTGGCCGTAATCGCTGACGTCACCGACGAGCACAGGATGAGCAAGGTTTTTGAGGCTTACCGGCCGCACATTGTGATTCACGCTGCCGCGTACAAGCACGTGCCCCTGATGGAAGCAAACGTGTTTGAGGCGGTGCGCAACAACGTGTGTGGAACTCTATGTGTCGCACATTGCGCGGGTGTCTACGGTGCCGCACGCTTTGTGTTGATCTCGACTGACAAGGCGGTGCGACCCTCCAGTGTGATGGGTGCGACCAAGCGCGTGGCGGAACGGGTGGTCCTCGGTTGGCCCGATCTGCGCCGTTTCCGCACGGATTTCCGCATCGTTAGATTCGGAAACGTGCTGGGTTCAAACGGAAGCGTAATTCCTCTGTTTCAGCGACAGCTGGCCAAAGGCGGCCCGCTCACGGTGACGCACCCGGACGCGACCCGGTACTTCATGACCATATCGGAGGCTTGCCAGTTGGTGCTCCTGTCGACATCGCTGCCCGAGGCGGCGGGTCGGATAGCCATGCTCGAGATGGGCGAGCCAGTGAAGATCAAAGAGCTCGCTGAGAACATCATCCGTTGCAGCGGCCTTGAACCTTACGTAGACGTCCCTCTTTGCTACGTCGGGTTGCGACCAGGCGAGAAGTTGACCGAGGACCTGATGTCATCTGTCGAGCGGACTGTGGCAACCAAAATTGACAAGATCCGGCTTGTCGATACGGTTCTCGAGGACCCGGCAGCCTTAACCTGGAAAATCGGTCACCTCTTGGGGGCGTTGGCCGGCGGAGAAGCAGAGGAACTTCTCGACGCTCTGGTTGGACTCGTGCCCGAGGCCGCACCGCCGTTGACAGGTCGAACACAGCCGAGGCGGAACAGACGTCCCGAGCTCCGCGAAATCCAAGATGGGTGCGCCGCGAGTCTTCCGCTGAGCCGCTGACGTGCACTTCAATTCTCCTGCGCTTAATTAAATCCGAGTACTAAGTTGATTCAGGATGTAACGCTCCATAGAGCGGATTCAGTATCGATCCACTCAACCGAGACACCCGATGCCTCGTTGATTCTCTCGCTCGTCAAACCATACTTTACGAAGCTCCAAACGCAGTACGCTGTAGAGCGGTATTGCCGATCATCTTCCCTCGGTGCAGCGCTCTTTCATTTCGCATATTGGGGAAATCGGTTAGCTGGTTTGCTTTCCAGCTTTCCCTTTCCCCTCATAATAGATTGCGAGCGGGTGATTGTCTGGAAACCAGAACTTGCTTCCCTTCACAGAGATGTCGCGTTCGATATCTACCGCCCTGATATCTATGCGATTCTGCTCGATGAGTTAATCCGATCCGCACGCGAGCGTGGCGTCCGTTTCCTTCAGACCTGGCCTTCACCCGTTGCTCGGAATCCGCACCGAAAAAAGGGGTTTCAGATGGTGGGGATGCCATTTACCAACATTTTCTGGCCTCTGCGGGCCAAGCTTGTGGTGGATCGCGCATCGAGAATTGTAGCAGCGCGGCTTGGCCAAAGGGTTGCAGTTGCCGAAGTAGCAAAGTATCTCGCTCAGGCATTGACATTCTTGCCTCTGAGAGCGGTTGCAAAATTAGTCACGACAGGTTCGCAACGTTTTACATTTAGAGTTGTCCCCATCGAATCGCTTGGCGATCTAGATCTGTCTCCTGATATTTTCACTTGTACTGATCGTAGAATCTACACACCCTGCGACCTTGACCTGTTATCCAGCCGCTTGCGAGAGGAAGACGGCTACGAATTTTTATCTATCGTTGAAAGCGAGACCAGCATGGTAATCGGCGCTTTGATTCTGCAACTGAAAAGCGACGGTTTTATTCTCGTTGACGGAGGGCCTTCTCACGTCTATAGCACGAGAGAGTTTTGGATATCCTTTATCCGTTATGCAATAAACAGAGGAGCGAGCTACGTTTCCGTGCGTCTGTATAAGAACAACTCTGCGCATTGTGCTGCACTGAGTGCCATTCGGCACAGAATTCCGGGGTTAATGGTAGATTCTGAAGCCGTATTTGCAGTTCTAGCTTTGGACAAACGCCTTGAGTTCGCCTACTCTCCTTTGGTGTGGGCTGGTTCAGACATGTTAGGTGTCGGTTTTTGAGATGGATCCGTTAGAGCGTGATTATATTGCCCGCTGGGCCTCGACAATACTGGGATTTCCGTGCATCGACTACCTGAGTGAAGAAACGGCTTCGACGATATTCCACGAACTCTCCCGAAGCGAGGAGACGTTAAACCCGATACGCGATACGTGGGGAAACTGGGATTGGCAGTATTGCGCCTCGCAGCGCAAAGGACTCACCTACGTACCGCATGTCGACCAGCTATTACGAAGCGCTCTGTCTCGGAGGGTGCGTGGCTCGAACGCCACAATGTGGCCGGCAAATAAGAAATTTGCTTTGGTCCTCACTCATGACGTCGACATGGTCTCGGAATCGGCAATTTCCCTTTGCGGTCTGCGGCAGTGTGCTGCCTGCGAGCTGGTGAAGCCCAACAGCCTGCTAAGGAAGAGTCTCTCCTTAAGCAGGATGTCCGCCCGATATATGTCACAGGCCTTTCGGGACCGCCTGGACGATTGCCTATGGCATTACGAGGATTGGCTTAAAGTGGAGGAAAGCTACGGCTTTCGTTCCACGTTCTATTTCTTTCCGTCGCCCGTTAAGAAGCCAGCTCAGTGGGACTGTATATACCAATTCCCGGATATTGTACGGTTCAATGGCAAGCGGATGACAGTACGCGAGATGATGCAAAGCATTCACCGCGCCGGTTGGGAAATCGGAGTTCACGGTAGCTATCGCTCTGCATTCGACGGCGAAGTAATGAAACGGGAAAAAGGATGTATTGAGGATGCGCTCGGATCAAGAGTGACATCTGTGAGACAGCACTATTTGCACTATGATGTCCGAATTACACCCACACTGCAAGGCGAAGCTGGCTTAACGACCGACTCCACTCAGGGATTCAATCGGTCCATTGGTTTTCGGGCAGGGACGAGCTTTCCTTATTGGTGCTGGGACCACGTGCATCAAAACCCATTGCGGGTGTTGGAGATCCCGCTCCACATAATGGACGGAAGCCTCTTCCATCCTGCAGCGCTTGAGTACGACGAGGAATTTGCTGTTCGTCACGCGCTGCAGTTGATGGATGCAGTGGAAGCTGTGGGCGGATGTTTAACGCTCCTTTGGCATGCGGAATACCTCAATCGGCCAAAGTACCGGAACTCATATAAGAGATTACTTGACGAGGCTGCACAACGGGGGGCATGGGGCTGTGGCGCTGGCGAGCTATACGAATGGTGGCTGAATCGCGAGACCAGTGTTGCCATGGACCATCTGCGGACGGCATCAACAGCATCTCCTTCACTGTAAGGCTGTCGGGCTAGAGGGCGCGCGCACTCGTGAGAAAACGATGCTGTAACCGTTGCGGCGTAGTCTCTTTGACGAATGCCATATGTCCGCGATATCGTAGCGATTCGCCGTGGGTAAAGTGTGCCTGACCAG
>Ga0213872_10001281_pt1 | contig 16820 bp, 14 predicted proteins | sample VelepicomBERX_R2_FD_160071 | JGI IMG/M metagenome (GOLD analysis project Ga0213872, IMG submission 160071) | Rhizosphere microbial communities from Vellozia epidendroides in rupestrian grasslands, the National Park of Serra do Cipo, Brazil - RX_R2 | ecosystem: Host-associated > Plants > Roots >...
CGGCGGCGGCCAAGGCCCGGCACCGGGCCGGCGCCCTGCTCAGCATCGACATCGATGACGACCGCGAACTGGAAAAGGCCGAAGCCATCATGCAGCGCTACGGCGCTGTCGAGGCCTGAGGCGCGGGAACGACGTCAAAAGTACGCCTGAGCCAGAGCAGCGCATCGTCCGGCATCATCGGGCGGGCGTAGAAGAAGCCCTGCAATTCGTGGCAGCCGGCCGTCAGCGCGGCCTGCGCCTGCCCGGCCGTCTCGATCCCCTCCGCCACCACTTCCAGCTCCAGCGCCGCCGCCAGGCGGCAGATCGCCGTCACCACCGCCACCGCATCGGCCGCAGGCAGCGGTGCGATCAGGCCGCGGTCAATTTTGACCACGTTCAGCGGCAACTCGCGCAGCATGCTGAGCGAAGAGAAACCGGTGCCGAAATCGTCCATCGCAATATTCACACCCAGCTCGCGCAGCTGCACCAGCTGGTGGCGCGTGTCTTCCAGGTTGTCGACCGCCGCGCTCTCGGTGATCTCCAGCGTCAGATAGCGCGCCGGCACCTCGTAGCGCTGCAGCGCGTCTTCCACCAGCAGCAGGAAGCCGGGACTAAGCAGTTGCACCGGCGAGACGTTCACCGCCACCGGTACGCAATCGCCCGCCTCGCTGCGCCATTGGGCGATCTGGCGGCAGGCCTCCAGCAGCAGCATCGCGCCCAGCTCCGCGATCAGGCCGGTATCCTCGGCGATGCCGATAAAGTCGATCGGGCTCACCAGACCCACGCCGGGACGCTGCCAGCGCGCCAGTGCTTCCAGTCCGCGCAGCTGGCCATTGCCATCGACCTTGGGCTGGTACTGCAGGAACAGCTCGTGATTGCGAATTCCCTTGCGCAGCGCCTGCTCCTGCTCCAGCGCCTGCGCCGACATCTGCTCGAAGCGCCGCTCGGCCATCGCCAGCGAGGTACCCGGCGTGCGCTTGGCCTGGTACATGGCGGAGATGGCCGCGCGCAGCAGCGCTTCGCCATTGCTGCCATGGTCGGGACAGATCGCCATGCCCATCGAGGCATCGATGAAATATTCGCCGCCCGGCACCACCAGCGCCTGGCGGCAGGCGCTGTGCAGGCGCCAGGACAGTTCGCGGTCGGCCTGCTGTTCCGGATCGACGATGGCGAATTCGTCGCCGCCCAGGCGCATCAACTCTGCGCGCGGCCCCAGGGTCTGCAGCAGCTTGGCGCTGAAGGCTTTCAGCACATGGTCACCGGTCTCGTGGCCCTGGCTCTGGTTGAACAGCTTGAAGCGGTCGATGTTGATGATCACCAGGCTGCAATGGCCATCGGCACAGTAGGTATTCAGGCGCTCCATCAACAGGGTGCGATTGGGCAGGCCGGTCAGCTCATCATGCGTGGCCTTGTACAGCAAGGCGCGCGCGCTGGCATTGCGCTCGGTGTCGTCGGTGATCAGGATCTGCGTGGCGGGCACGCCGTCCCAGTCGATGCGCCAGGCGGCAAAGCGCAGCTCGCGCTCCTTGCCACCCAGGACGCGCGGCCCGTCCCAGTTGGCCGAGTCGAGCAAACGCTCCTGCAACTGGCGGTGGATGCGCTGCAGCAGGCCAGCATCGATGCCGCCGGGTGGAATCTCGCTCAACAATGGCTGCGTACCTGGCTCCACGCTGCGGCCATAGATGGTTTGCGCGGCCGGATTCGCATACAAAACCCGCTCGCCGTCCGTCACCACGATGCCTTGCAGCGAATGCTCGGTGAGCAGCTGGAAGCGCGCGCCCAGCTTGCCGATCTCGTTCGCGGCCCGCTCCAGCGCGGCAAACAGGAATACGCAGCCCATCGCGGCGCGCAGCACGGTGGCGCCGAACAGATTCACTTCCAGACCATCGGTGGAATACAAAATCAGCGGCAACTGATTAAGGCCCAGCAGCACCAGCAGCGGCCCGACCAGGCGTTCGATCACGCTGGTCTGCCACATCCAGCGGCCCGCCATGACGCCCAGTGAACAGAGGAACAGCATGTTCACGGTCGGCCACATCCAGATGCGCTGCTCGGTGGTAGGCACGGTCAGCACCAGCATCATGCCGGCCACCATGGCCAGCGCGGTGCCCAGCGGCAGGCGTCTTCCGGCCAGGCGCAGCACGCCGGAACAGAGGAACAGCAGATTGGGAATGGCGCCGCACAGGACGATGAAGGTGCCCAGCATCTCCAGCGACGGCACGCTCTGATGCAGCATGAAGCCCATCGGCACCAGGCTGGCCGCGATGGTGGACCCGCCCAGATCGCGCGTGAAATCCTGGCTGGCATGGCGGCGCCACACCAGTAACAGCGCGCCCCCGACGATCAGGTACACGAACGTGTTGGTCAAATACTGATACATCATGCGAGCCGCGTCTTTGCTTTTTAGTTATGCTTTTGGACTAGCCAATAGTAAGGCATTTTGTCTGTCCAAGACAGGATTGCGGGGGAAAATTTCACCTCTTGTCGCCAAACAGGCTATAAATGAGGGCATAGATCAAAAAAGGATGAGTTATGCCCCCCATCGTTCGCAGTCTGCTGGAAACCGACCTGTATAAATTCACCATGTGGCAGGCGCTCCTGCACAGCCACCCCAATTCCCAGGCGCGCTACAGCTTTGTGTGCCGCTCGGCGCCGCAGTTTCCGCTGTCGGAATTGAAAGAGGAAGTGGAACGCGAACTGGATCATCTGTGCGCGCTGCGCTTCAGCGAAGAGGAACTGGATTACCTGCGCAGCCTGCGCTTCATCAAGAGCGACTTCGTCGACTTCCTCACCATCTTCCAGTTCCAGCGCAAGTTCATCCGCGTCGAGACCGACGGTGAAAAGCTGGTGATCGAGGCCTGCGGCCCGCAAGTGCACGTGATGGGCTTTGAGATCTTCGTGCTGTACATCGTCAATGAGCTGTACTTCCGCCGCTTCGACCACGAAGCCTGCATCGCCGAGGCCAAACGCCGCCTGGACGCCAAGATCACCCAGCTCAAGGCAGGCCTGGCGCAGCGCGGCTCGGTGCATCCCTTTGCGTTTTCCGATTTCGGCCTGCGCCGCCGCTTCTCGGCCGAGCTGCACGAGCATGTGCTGCAGACACTCAAACACGCCTTCCCCGAAGAGTTCAAGGGCACCTCGAACGTCTATCTGGCGATGCGTTTTGGCCTGATCCCGATCGGCACCATGGCGCATGAATATCTGCAGTCGTATCAGGCATTCGGCGTACGCCTGCGCGACTTCCAGAAGGCGGCGCTAGAGGGCTGGGTGCAGGAATTCCGCGGCGAGCTGGGGACCGCGCTGACCGACGTGGTGGGCATCGACGCCTTCCTGGCCGACTTCGACCGCTACTTCGGCAAGCTGTATGACGGCCTGCGGGTCGACAGCGGCGATCCGATCGAAGTCGGCGAGAAGATCATCGCCCACTACGAAAAGCTGCGCATCAATCCGCACACCAAGCGCATCGTGTTCTCCGATGCGCTTGACTTCGAGCGGGCGCTGAAGATCCACTTCCACTTTGCCGACCGCATCGTGCCGACCTTCGGCATCGGCACCAACCTCACCAACGACACCGGCATTCCCGCGCTGAATATCGTAATGAAACTGGTGTCCTGCAACGGCCAGGCCGTGGCCAAGATCTCCGACACACCCGGCAAGACGCTCAACGTCGACAACACCTTCCTCAATTACCTGAGCCAGGTGTTCAACAAGCCGCTAAACTGAAGCGGCCTATCGAACAAATCGATTTGAGTCATCCATTTTTTTGGCTTTATCGGCGCCGTACAGAAGCCTAATATCGGCGCCAGATAAAGCCTTTTGGAGACTCCTATGCAAACTTCTCAGCGCACGCTGGCCTACCGCACTGCGGGGCGCGGCCACGGCGGCATCACCCGCCTGGTCAGCCCTGGCGATCTTGGCCACGTCATCAAACCCTTCGTGTTCGTCGACCTGTTCGAACTGGCGCCCGGCCGGCCGGAAATGGGACTGCATCCCCATTCCGGCATCGCCACCGTCACCGTGGTCATGCAAGGTGCGGTGCGCTACCGCGAGACCAATGGCCACAATGGCGTACTGCGCAAGGACAGCGTGGAATGGATGGCGGCCGGCGGCGGCGTCTGGCATGGCGGCGGCGTGGAAGGCGATGAGATCGTGCGCGGCGTGCAGCTCTGGCTCGCCCTGCCGCCGGAAGACGAGAACAGCCCGGCGCAAAGCCGCTATCTGGCGCCGCAGGAAGTGCCGCAAGTCGGGCCGGCGCGCGTCATCATCGGCAGCTACGGCGGCGTGCAAAGTCCATTGCAGCCGCGCGCTGCGATCAACTACCTGCACGTGCGCCTGCGCGATGGTGAGCAATGGACATATCAGCCGCCAGCCGGTCATGACGTGACCTGGGTCGCGCTGTCGCAAGGCGCATTGCATACGGAAGGCGCCATCTTGCGGCGCGAGGTGGGCGTATTCGAAGACGGTAACGAAGCGGTGAGCTTCCGTGCCGAGGGCGAGACCGAGTTCGTCCTGGGTTCCGCGCCGCGCCACCCGCATGATCTGCACATGGGCAGCTACTCGGTGCATACCAGCCCGGAAGCGCTGCAGCGCGGAGAGGAAGAAATCCGCCGCATCGGCATGCAGCTGCGGCGCGACGGTTTGCTATAGCGTTAAAGCTTAACGGCTGGCGTTGTCCAGCAGCTCCTGCAGCACATCGCCGGACTGCGCCAGCTGGACGCCCTTGGCCTGCATGGCGCGCAGGAAGTCCTGGTACTGCGACTCAAAGCCGCTGACGGGACTCATGCAGTCGGTCACCAGCACCAGCTTGGACAGCGGCGCCGCGCCGAAGTGCTGCACGATATGCTCGGTGGTGGCCTTGACGCAGTGGCTGCCCGCTTCGCCCGTGATGTAGACCTGGTCGGCCTCGGCCAGCAGGTCGATGAAGCGTTGATTGAGCTGGGTGTCCTTGTCTTCCGGGTCGGGCACTTCGGCCTGCACGGCGGAATAGTGTTCGGTCCAGGGATTGGAACCCTTGGCCAGCTTGGCGACGATGCCCAGCGAGGCGTCTTCCCAGCGGTTGTAGGCAGCGCGCACGTCGGCATGGACGTTATTGCCCCAGCTGCCGATCTCGCAATGCACCGGCCACACCATCAGTTTGTAGCGTCCGGTGGCTTCCAGCGAGTCCAGGTATTCCAGCACGCGCGGCGCGGCGTCCGGATAGCGCGGCGCAAAGCGGCCTTCGCGCACATCGGCGGCGGTGATTTCGGTGAATGGGGCGACGGCGCCCTTGTCCTGCGAATGCCAGAACGTAGGATGGGCGATATCGAAGCGGTGATGGGAATCGAGGGTGACGCTGATGGCACTAAGGCCGGCGCGGCCGCGGTTGATCAGGGCGGCGATGCGCAGCATGTCCTGATGAGCGCCCGGCACCGGCAGCGCCGGCGCATAGGGCTGGCGCGTGGCCGGATTCTCAGGCAGGTAAGACGCTGGCAGATCGCAAAAATCGTTTTGCGGATCGATAATCAAGAGATGCAGGTTGCGTTTCATGGACCTCTCCGTGGCACACAGGGTCCTGCATCATACCTTGAAAAACAATCAATCAGGCAGCGACGATACCTTCGATCGCAGTGCGCGATTTGGCCAGGGTCGAAGCGACCGCTTCATCGCCCATCGCCACGCCTTCAGCGTTGATGAAGGTGACGTCGGTCATGCCCAGGAAGCCCAGCACGCCGCGCAGGTAGGTGGTCAGGTGGTCATAGGCAGCGAACGGACCTTCGCTGTACACGCCGCCCGCTGCGGTGATGACGTAGACTTTCTTGCCTTTGACCTGGCCTTCAGGACCGTTGGCGCCATAGACGAAGGTCACGCCGGCGCGGGCCACGTGGTCGATCCATGCCTTCAGGCCGGAGGTCACGGAGAAGTTGTACATCGGCGCGCCGATCACGATCACGTCGGCTGCCTGCAGTTCGGCGATCAGGGTGTCCGAGGTCTTGACCACGAAAGCCTGCTCGGCGTTGCGCTGCTCGGCCGGGGTGAAGAAGGCGCCCAGCATCTGCTCGGTCAGGTGCGGCACAGGGTTGGCGGCCAGGTCACGCTCGACGATGGTGTCGGCCGGGTTGGCGGCTTTCCACTTGGCGACGAACTCGGCGCCCAGCTGACGCGACAGGGAACCTTGGTTACGAACGCTGCTGTTGATATGAAGTACTTTTGCCATGATGAAGCTCCTTAGAAGTTGATTGCCTTCATCATAGTTCGGGTTTATTATCGATGTAATGCGATTAATTTTGATCATTAGCATCGATTTGATAGATAGAGCAAGACTATGCGCGACCCCGGCCTCCCCTCCCTCGACCAGCTGCGCGTGTTCATCGCGGTCATCGACCACGGCGGTTTCGCCGCCGCCGCACGCGCCCTGCACCGCACCCAGTCGGTCATCAGCTACACCGTGGCCAACCTGGAAGACCAGCTCAATGTCGAGCTGCTGGACCGCAGCAAGCGCCGCCCCGTACTGACCGAAGCAGGCAAGGCGCTGCTGGCTGATGCGCGCGCCGTCTCGCTCAAGGTGGACAGCATGCGTTCGCGCGCCAAGGCCTTGTCCGCAGGGCTGGAAGCGGAAGTCTCGCTGGTGGTGGACGTGATGTATTCGACCTGCCAGCTGGTGCGCATCCTGCACGCTTTCCAGAAGGAGTTCCCGACTGTGACCATGCGCCTGCACACGGAAGGCCTGGGCGCGGTGACGGAACAGGTGATGAAGCGCGAGTGCCAGATCGGCATCAGCGGCTGGATGCCCGGCATGCCCGACACCATTGAGCGCCAGGCCTGCGGCTTCGTGACCATGGTGCCGGTGGCGGGTCCGCAGCATCCGCTGGCGCAGATCAAGGGCATCGTCCCCACCGCCATCCTGCGCGAGCACATCCAGCTGGTACTGACCGACCGCAGCACGCTGACCAAGGGCCAGGATTTTGGCGTGCTGGCCCTGCGCGACTGGCGCCTGGGCGATCTCAGTTCCAAGCACGCCCTGCTGCGCAGCGGGATCGGCTGGGGCAATATGCCGCTGGAGCATGTGCAGGGTGATATCGATGCGGGCCGCCTGGTACGGCTGGAGATCAACGAAGGCAAGGCCTTCAGCTTCCCGCTCTACGTGATCCATCGCGGCGACGAAGAACCGGGACCGGCCGGCAAATGGCTGATCCGCCAGTTCCTCGAACTCTCCAATGCCGATGGCGCAAGCGATGAATTACCCAAGATGGAGCACTCGCCCGGCATCTTCACCGGCTTGCAGGAACCGACGCCACGCCCAATGCAGTAACGCTTAGTGCACGCCGGCGGTATCCAGCTTGCTGCGCAGGCGGCGGATTTCGTCGGTCAGGTCGACCACCAGTGCGGCCACGTCGTCATTGGCGTCGAAGTCGCGCTCGATCTGCAGCAAACGCCGCGCGCGTACCAGGTCCGCGCTGCTGAAACGCCATTCGCTTTGATCATCCGGCGCCGCTTCCAGCAGGATGCCGGTGGTGACATGCGCCACCACCCAGGTGGTTTCCACGGCACAGGCCTGCGCCAGTTCTTCCAGCGTCAGCGCGGACTGTTCCAGCAGCACGCCGCTCATTACAAGTTGCGTCATCGTTCATCCTCCTGCGCGCGGATTGAAGGCCATCTCGCGCGCCATCGTTTGATACAGTTCCTTGGCCCGGGCGCTGTCGGCATTCGGCAGGACCACCTCCAGCAGCAGATACAGGTCGCCCGCCGGATTGCCGGGAATGCCGCGCCCGCGCAGGCGCAGCTTGCGGCCGCTCTGCGAACCGGCAGGCACCGTCACCGTCACCTTGCCGGATGGCGTGGGCACGTCGATCTCGCCGCCCAGCGCCAGCTCCCACGGCGTTACCGGAACCGTTTCGAACACATCGCGGCCGTCGATGCGGTAGCGCTTATCGGCCGTGAACTGAATTTCCAGATACAGATCGCCGGGACCGGCGCGCCCCGGCTGGCCCTGCCCCGCCAGGCGCAGTTGCTGGCCCGCCGTCACGCCTTTCGGGATATTGATGCTCAGCGTACGTTCACGCGTGATGATGCGGTCCTGAGCATCGCGTTCCGGCAGATGCAGGCTGACCGTGCGGGTGGCGCCATGGAAGCTGTCGGCCAGGTCGATGGTGATGGCGGCGTGGTTGTCCGAGCCACGCGCGGGCGGCTGCTGGCGACGGCGTCCGCCCAGGTTGGCAAACAGGTCGGAGAAGAAATCGCTATGGTCGCCGCCAAAGCCGCCATTGGTATCGAAGCCGTGATTGCGGCCCCAGTCCGGCGGTGGGCGGAATTCCTGGCCGGCGCGGTACTGGTGGCCGCTTCCCAGCTCATCGTAGGCGGCGCGTTTTTCCGCGTCGCCCAGCACGCCGTAGGCCTCGTTCAGCTCCTGGGTTTTCTCCTGCGCGTTCTTTTCCTTGCTGACGTCAGGATGGTATTTGCGCACCAGCTTGCGGTACGCTTTTTTGATCTCATCCTCGGTGGCAGTCTTCTTCACGCCCAGGGTTTGGTAGTAGTCCTTGTATTCCACGTTATGCGCTCCATCCAAATGCGGTTGCCAGCCAGTCTAGCCTACTCGCGCCTCGGCTGCACGCGCACGAAATCATTCATTTCCAAGTAAAATCGTTTGTCTTTTCTGCCAGGAACCTCATGCCTCATACCTTCACCTTGCCCAACCTGAAACGCGAAGCGGCCGCTCTGTGGCAGCTCGCCTGGCCCATGCTGATCGGCCAGCTGGCCACGGTGGGTATGGCCGTGGCCGACGTCGCCATGACAGGCCATGCGGGCACGGATGAACTGGCGGCGGTTTCGCTGGGCGCCTCGGTATGGTCAATCATCATCGTCACCGTGACCGGCACCATGATGGCGATTAACACCCTGGTGGCGCACGACGTCGGCGCCGAGAACTACGAGCGCATACCTCATCAGGTACGCCAGTCCTTGTGGAAGGCATTGGGCGTGGGCGTCGCGGCGGCGGCGCTGGCCAATCTGGCCACACTGCTGTTCGGCCATCTCTACCTGACGCCCTACGTGCAGCAGCAAGCCACCACTTTCGTGCACGTCATCAGTATCGGCCTGCCGCCCTACGCCGCATACCGCGCGCTGTACGGCTACAGCACCAGCATCAACGAAACCAAGCCGGTGATGGTGATCGCCATCCTGGGCCTGGGCTTCAACGTGTTCGTCAACTGGGTTCTGGTGTTCGGCAATCTGGGTATGCCGGCGCTGGGTGGTGTCGGCTGCGCCGTGTCCACCGGACTGTGCATGTGGCTGATGCTGGGTGCGATGCTGCTGTGGATGCGCCGCGCGCCGGCCTATCGCCAGACCTATCCCTTCACCCATTGGGAATGGCCGCACTGGGCCGAGATCCGTTCCATGCTGCGCCTTGGCCTGCCGATTGGCGTGACCTACTTTGCCGAAGTGAGTGCCTTTGGCGCCGTCAGCCTGCTGGTGGCGCGCTTTGGCGCGGTACAGATTTCCGCCCACCAGATCGCGCTGAATTTCTCCTCGCTGGTGTTCATGGTGCCGCTCAGCTTCGGCATCAGCCTGATCACCCGCGTCGGCCAGGCCATGGGCGAGGCCAACCCGGTACGGGCGCGCTTTGTAGCCTGGGTCGGGGTGGCGATGTCGCTGGCCTTTGCCGTGCTGTCGGCGCTGCTGATCACCGTGTTCCGCTTCGAGATCGCGCGCGCCTACACGGGCGATCCGGCCGTGGTGGCGCTGTGCGCCAGGCTGCTGCTGTTTGCCGCCCTGTTCCAGCTGTCGGACGCCACCCAGGTGGCCACTTCCTGCGCCATCCGTGGCTACAAAGTCACGCGCCAGCCGATGCAGATCCAGCTGCTGGCCTTCTGGGGCTTTGCCCTGCCGATGGGCTGCATCCTGGGCCTGGCGCCGGCCGCCGTGCCTTTCGGCCCTGCGGCGCCCATGGCCGCCAGCGGCTTCTGGATCGGCCTTGTGGTCGGTCTGACCGTGGCGGCGGTGCTGCTTAGCTGGTCGCTGCACCGGCTGTCGAAGCAACGGGTTCTGGCTCTGCCTTAAGCCAGAGAGGCGGGCCGCTGGCAGTTTGCTAGATTGTGTGCTGGCCCAATCTACCTGTGGAGGATGTACCGTGAACGCCAGAATCTGCACCACCGCCGCGCTCCTGTTGACGCTGGGCTGGGGCGCCGCCCTGCCCCTGGCCCAGGCCGACGAAGAAAAGCCCCTGCCCGCCGCCCTGGTGGATGCCCTGAACAAGCTGTCCGGCGGCCCGCACGCCGGCTACCGCGCCAACCACGCCAAGGGTGTGATGGTCACCGGAACCTTTACGCCGTCGAAAGCGGCGCGCGGCCTGAGCACCGCCCCGCACTTCCTCAAGGAGGTGCCGGTCACGGTGCGTTTCTCCAACGGCACCGGCGTGCCGGCCATGCCGGACGGCGATCCCCACGCCAGCCCGCACGGCATGGCGATCCGTTTTAATCTGCCGGACGGCAGCTCGACCGATATCGTCTCGATCTCGGCCAGCTCCTTCCCGGTCGGTACGCCGGAAGACTTCCTGGCGCTGATGCAGGCGATTGCGGCCAGCGGCCCGGACGCCGCCAAGCCCACGCCGATCGAGAAATTCCTCGGCGCCCATCCGGTCACGCTGAAGTGGGTGCAGACGCCCCGCCCCGCGCCGGAAAGCTTTGGCACCCTGGCCTACTACGGCATCAACGCCTTCAAGTTCACCAACGCAAAAAAGCAGAGCGTCTATGTGCGCTACCAGATCATTCCGGAAGCGGGCGAGCACGCGCTGGCGGAAGGCTCCAAGCCTGACGAAAACTACCTGATGACGGAACTGCTGGCCCGCGTGGCCAAAGGCCCCGTCAAGTACAAGCTGATGGCGCAGGTGGCCAACAAGGGCGATAACGTCAACGACGGCAGCATCAGCTGGCCCGCCTCCAACAAGCTGGTGGAACTGGGCACCATCAGCCTGACCGCCAATATCGCCGACCAGAAGGAAGCGGCCAAGATCCTGTACAACCCGGTCTCGCTGCCCAAGGGGATCGAACCTTCGGCGGATCCCGTGCTGGCGATGCGTTTCCCGGCTTACGCGGTGAGCTTCGGCCAGCGCGCCAACTAAGAACCGAACAAAACCCGGTTTTCCCGGCCGTATTCCAAATGCGGCCGGGTCGTCAGCTCGTCTGATGTCTGGTATCGTCTTGCGGAAATTTAATAACAGTTTCCCACCCTACCGAGACATCCATGCGCCGCTTTCCTCTCCGCTTTTCTCTTTGCTTCCTGGCCCTGCTGGCCTGCGGTTCAGCTTCCGCTGACCGCCTCACGCTCGACCGCGTCTACGCCGACCCTGCCCTGGGCGGCGCCGGCATGCGCAATCTGAAGGTTTCGCCCGACGGCGCCCGCGTCACCTTCCTGCGCGGCCGCGACGACAATCAGTTCCAGCTCGACCTGTGGGAATACAATCTGAAGGACAAGAGCACCCACCGCCTGGTCGACTCCCAGCATCTGGTGCCGAACGAGAACCTGTCCGACGCCGAAAAGGCGCGCCGCGAACGCGAGCGCACCGCCAGCCTGAAAGGCATCCTGAACTACAGCTGGTCGCCGGACGGCAAGCAGCTGCTGGTGCCGATCGCCGGCAACCTGTACCTGATCGATGTCAGCAAGCCGGATGCAGCGCGCATGGTCGCCCATGGCAACGTCACCGATCCGAAGATTTCGCCGAAAGGCCGCTACGTCTCCTTCGTGCGCGACCAGAACCTGTACGTGCTGGACCTGAGCACCAACCAGGAACGCCAGCTGACCAGCGACGGCGCCGGCGCCATCCACAACGCCGAAGCCGAATTCGTGGCGCAGGAAGAGATGAGCCAGACCACCGGCTACTACTGGGCGCCGGACGATTCCGCCATCGCCTACAAGCGCTACGACGAATCCACGGTGCCGGTGGCGCGCCGCTTTGAAGTCTATGCCGACCACACCGACGTGGTAGAACAGCGCTACCCTGCCGCTGGCGATGCCAACGCGCTGGTGCAGCTGAAGATTGTGTCACCGTCGAGCGGCGCAACGCGCGATGTCGACCTGGGCGCCAACACCGACATCTACCTGGTGCGCGCCGACTGGAGCGCCGACAGCAAAACGCTGCTGTTCCAGCGCCAGAGCCGCGACCAGAAGAAGCTGGAGCTGATCGGCGTCGATGCCGGCTCGCTGGCGCAGCGCGTACTGGTGACCGAAACCTCGCCGACCTGGGTTAGCATCTTCAACGACCTGCGCTTCCTGGGCAATAACAAGGGCTTTATCTGGGCCTCGGAGCGCAGCGGCCGCAAGCACCTCTACCTGTACGACATGAACGGCAAGCTGCTGCACGCCATCTCCAAAGGCGAATGGGGCATCGACGACGTACTGGCAGTGGACGAGCACAAAGGCCGCGTCTACGTCTCCTCCAACCGCGACGCCGTCACCGACATGCAGACCTACGCCCTGGCGCTGGATGGCAGCACGGCTGACAAGCCGCAGCGCATCACCCAGGCCGACGGCTGGCACAACGACTCGTTCTCGCGCAACGGCGAGATCTTCATCGACAGCTTCTCCGATCCCAATACCCCGCCCCAGGTCAGCCTGCGCCGCGCCGACGGTAGCATGATCGAATGGCTGGATCACAACGAAGTCACTGGCGACCATCCCTACGCCAAGTACAAGGACGCGCACCTGCCGATGGAATTCGGCACGCTGAAGTCGCATGACGGCCAGACCATGTACTACTCGATGATCAAGCCAGCCAACTTCAACCCGGCCAGGAAGTACCCGGTCTATCTGTTCACTTACGGCGGTCCGCACTCGCAGCGCGTGACCCGCAGCTGGCGCAGCCTGTTCGACCAGTACATGGCGCAGCAGGGCTTTATCGTCTTCACGCTGGATAACCGTGGCTCCGCGCGCCGCGAGCGCGTCTTCACCGACGCCAACTATCACCAGCTGGGCAAGGTGGAAGTGGAAGACCAGCTGACCGGCATCGACTGGCTGAGCAAGCAGAGCTACGTGGACTCCAAGCGCATCGGCGTGTTCGGCTGGAGCTACGGCGGCTTCATGACCCTGCGGCTGCTGGCGGAAGCGTCGGACAAGATCGCCATGGGCGTCTCCGTCGCGCCGGTCACCGACTGGACCCTGTACGACACCCACTACACCGAGCAGTTCATGGGCAGGCCGAAAGAGAATGCGGCTGGCTATACCGACAGCAGCGTGTATGCGCATCTGGATGGTTTGAAGTCGCCGCTGCTGCTGATGCATGGCATGGCGGACGACAACGTACTGTTCACCAACACCACGCGCATGATCGACGCGCTGGTGCAGCGTAACGTGCACTTTGAACTGATGACCTACCCCGGCGCCAAGCACGGCATCTCGGGCCGCGCGCCGCAGCGCCATGTGTTCGGGAATATCGAGGCCTTCTTCAAGAAGAATTTGAAGCCTGAGCAGTAAATAAAAAAGCCGCCAGCACTGAGCGCGATCTTGAGCGCGTTCAGGCCGGCGGTTTTTTTTAATTCTTATTTCCCAGGTCTTTGACCACTTCCTTGGCGTCGCCAATGCCCTTCTGCAGCTTGCCCTCGGCCTGTTTGTTCAGGCCTTTGGCTTGCTGTTCCGAGCTGCCGACGGCTTTGCCGACGGTCTCCTGGATTTTGCCGCCAACTTCCTTCGCTTTGCCCTTCACTTGGTCCTTGTTCATGATGACCTCCTATCTCATGTTGGAGGCTTCACTGTAGGCAGAATCCGGCAGCGCTTCTGTGCGCGAGCGAACGAAAGGAGCTATCTCAACTTGCGCCACACGCTGGCCAGCCAGGGCTGCTGATCGCGCGGCAGTCCCTCCGGCCGGTAATAGTGGCGCACTGGCGCGAAGCCCGCCGCGACCAGATACTTTTCCCAGGTTTCGTAATCGTAGTAGCTGCCGTAGCGCGGGCCGTTCCAGCCTTCGCGATTGTCGCCGCGCGGATTGGAGCTGAACAGTACGCCGCCCGGCTTGAGCGCGGCATGCAGATCGCGCAGCACCTTGGGCAGCGCGGCGCTCGGCACATGGAACAGCGAGGCATTGGCAAACACGCCATCGAACATCGCAGGCGGCAGATCCAGCGCCACGAAGTCCTGATGCCATGCGGTGCAGCCGCTGAAGGCTTGCGCCATCTCGACAAAGCGCGCGGAGCCATCCACGCCGATGGCATGATGTCCCAGCTGGGTAAAGGCTTTGAGGTCACGTCCCGGCCCGCAGCCGAGATCGAGGATGTGATACGGCGCCTCGCCCTCGATCGCCTCCAGCAAGGCGGCGATATTCTGGCTGACGTCGTGGTCGATGGTGCCGGCAAAGAACTGCTCGGCATTGTGTTCATAGTGCTGCAGCGTTTGCTGCGTGATTTGCGTGATCTTGTCGTCGGAGTCCATGATGTTCCTGTAAAGCCGCCGCTGGCAATCGGCGCGGCGGCTTCACATCACTTTACCAGACGCGCACGCGCTCTTCCGGCTTCAGGTATAGCCACTGGCCTGGCTGCACGTCAAAGGCCTTGTACCAGGCGTCCAGGTTACGCACGGTGTAGGTGCGCCACTGGGCTGGCGAATGGCCGTCGGTCAGCACGCGCTGGCGCAGGGCCGGCTCGCGCATCACGGTACGCCAGCTCTGCGCATAGCCAGTGAAGAACTCGCGGTCGGCTTCGGCCGAGTCCTTGCCGTTCAGCTTGGCCTTGTAAGCATCATAGGCCGCCGCCAGACCGGCCAGGTCGGCCAGGTTTTCGCTCAGCGTCTGCTGGCCGTTGATGGCCAGGTCAGGGAAAGGCTTGTAGGCCGAGTACTGTGCCACCAGCACGGCGGAGGCCTTCTTGAAGTGCTCGCCGTCTTCCTTGGTCCACCAGTCGCGCAGCAGGCCCTTGGCGTCGAACTGCGAACCCTGGTCGTCGAAGCTGTGGCTGATCTCGTGGCCGATCACCGCGCCGATGGCGCCGTAGTTGACCGCGTCCGAGAACGAAGGATCGAAATCAGGCTTCTGCAGGATCGCGGCCGGGAAGTTGATCGCGTTCTGCATCGGCATGTTCACCGCGTTCACCAGCTGGGCCGGCATGCACCATTCGGTACGGTCGACCGGCTGGCTCAGCTTGGCCAATTCCTGCTGGGTGTGGAATTTTTCCGCGCGCAGCAGATTGCCCATGGCATCGCCCTGCACCACTTTCAGGTCGTCGTACCTGGCCCATTTTTCCGGATAGCCGACGCCGACGTACAGGGTGTCCAGCTTGGCGTGCGCTTCCTTGCGGGTGGCGGGCGCCATCCAGTCCAGCTGGTCGATGCGCTTGTGGAAGGAGGCGATAATGTTGCTCACCATCTCCTGCACATACTGCTTGGACGAGGCCGGGAAGTATTTTTCCACGTACATCTTGCCCAGCGCGTCAGGCATGGCGTCGTCGATCGCGGCCAGGCTACGCTTCCAGCGCAGCGACTGCTGCGGCGTGCCGCTCAGGGTGCGGCCGTAGAAATCGAAGTGCTCGTCAGCCAGCGCTTTCGGCTCGGCGCTGTGCAGGTGGTTGATGGTGTGGAAGGCCAGGAAGTCTTTCCAGCTTTCCAGCGATTCGCTGCCCACCAGCGCGGCCGCACCCTTGATGGCGCTTGGATGGTAAGCGATGAACGTTTGCTGCTTGCCCAGGCCGGCAGACTGCATGAACAGCTTCCAGTCCATGCCTGGCGCGTTCTTGGCGAAGTCGGCGGCGGTCCAGTTGTTATTCGCCTTCAGCACATCGGCCGAATCTTCGCGGGTGCCGTGGGTCTGGGCGATCTTGCTTTCCAGCGCGAACACGCGGGCGGCGCGCTCTTCCGCGTGATCCATGCCGGCCAGCTTGAAGGTGGCGGCGATGTGCGCCTGGTACTTGCTGCGCAGTTCCGCCATGCGGGCGTTCTGGTCCAGGTAGTAGGCACGGTCCGGCAGGCCCAGGCCGCCCTGCAGCAGGTAAGGCGTGTTGTGGGTCGGATCGGTAAAGCCCTGTGCGACCCAGATGCCGAAGATGTTTTCGGTGAAGAAGTTGGTGGCGTTCAGCGGATCCACGTCGACACGCACCGAGGCGCCCAGCGCCTTGGTCAGCTGCTGCTTGTCCTTGAGCGCGGCGATCGGCGCCAGTACTTGTTGCAGCGGCGCCAGGCCTTTGCCTTCGATGGCGGCCTCGTCCAGCGAGGTGCTGTAGAAATCGGTGACTTTCTTGACCTCGCCGCTGGCGCCTTTGGCCGAGGCTTCGATCAGCTGCTTCAGGCGCTGATTATTGAGCTCGGTCATTTCTGCACCATTGCTCCAGTTGGAGCGGTCGGCCGGGATCTGTACGGACTTCAGCCAGTCGGCGTTGACGTAGGTGAAGAAGTCGTCGCCCGCGCTGGCGGCGGCGGGAGCGGTATCGGCCCAGGCCGGGGCCAGCGCCAGGGCAGCGCCGCATACGGCGACGCGGATAGCGGCCTTGAGCGGGTTCAGACGTGCAGTGGGGTGTGCTACTTGCATGGGTGTCCTTATTAGGTTCTGGATAAAATTCTCCAGCCTGCACTCTACCCCCGCGCTTTGCACGGCGCTGCTCCAATGCGACGAAATGCAGAATCGGCGGTCCAGAATGCAAAATTTCTTTTTTGATTTGTGGAATGGCGATATAGTTAGCCCATAGCAACAGCAACGCGACCAGCCACGAGGAGATAAGAATGAAACTTGATGCCCTGTTCCAGAATCCGACAGCGTTGCCTACCGCGCCCAAGGTCGTGGAGGAGCTGATCAGCAGTTTTGACAAAGCCAGCGTCTCGACCGAAGAGATCGCCAAAAAACTGTCTGCGGATCCGGTTCTGAGCGCCAAGCTGCTGCGCTTGGCCAACTCGGCCTA
>Ga0213872_10001282_pt1 | contig 16816 bp, 15 predicted proteins | sample VelepicomBERX_R2_FD_160071 | JGI IMG/M metagenome (GOLD analysis project Ga0213872, IMG submission 160071) | Rhizosphere microbial communities from Vellozia epidendroides in rupestrian grasslands, the National Park of Serra do Cipo, Brazil - RX_R2 | ecosystem: Host-associated > Plants > Roots >...
AGCCGGTGGTGTTGATGCCGAGGATGGCCCGCTTGTTGGCGAGATTGTCGGCATAAAGCGAGGCCAGCACGTTGCCGCGCTCGACCCCGATGCGGGCGCCGATGATGTCGTAGGGCGGCAGCACCGCCGGCGAATAATCCTGATCCGGCATCGGTCCGACATAGGAATTGTTGATCCGCGCCGTCAGGGTGATGTCGTCGGTGATCGGCCTGGTGTAGGTCAGCGCCGTGGTCTCGGTATAGCGCGGCACGTTGTAGAGCTGTTCGCCGGGGGCGAAGGCGACGCCTTGGGACGCCAGGGCGGCATTGACCGACACCAGATTGGCGTGGGTGTAGGTGCCGCTGACGCTGAGCAGCAGCGACGGGGTCAGCGACGCGGTGAGTTCCAGCTCGGGGCCGTAGGAGGCGGCGGTGCCGGCATTGGCGCTGACCGGATAGCCGCAGGCCTCGGTGAAGAATTGCTGCACGGCGGCCCAGCGCACATAAAAGACGTCGGCATTGATCGCCAGCCTGCCGTCCAGCAGCTTGGCCTTCTCGCCCAGCTCGTAGTTCCAGATGCTGTCCGGCCCATAGGTGTTGACCGGCAGGTTGCAGGGCGGCGAGGGGATCTGCTGGTTGATGCCGCCCGGCCGGAAGCCGCGCGCCGCGGTGCCGTAGATGGTCAGGTCGTGATCCTGCTCGTAGGACAGGGTGATCTTGGGGTTCACACCGTAATTGCCGGTGTCGTAGGCGTTGTACAGCCATTGCCCGCTGCCGCTGGGGGCGACCAGTCCGGCGGTGCCGTCGATGGCGTGGCTGGCGAAGTGATACCAGCGCAGGCCGGCGGTCAGCTTCCAATGCTCCAAGAAGCTGTAATTGGCCTCGCCGAACAGGGCGTATTGGTGGATGTGATAGGGATTGTGCGCCGTGTAGAGGATCCCCTGCGGATTTCCGGCCAGCAGCCCGGGGAACCCGGACAGGATCGGCACCGAGGCGCTGTATTCGGCGAAGATCGATTTGAACTGGCTGTAGAAGAACCCGCCGATCCATTGCAGCGGCCCGTCGCCCGTCGAGGACAGGCGCAGCTCCTCGCTGAGCTGCGACGAGCTGTCGGTCTCGTTGAAGGGCGACTGGTAGAACTGATTGATCGGGAAGCCATAGACCGGCAGCAGGCTGTAGAGCGCCTCCGCCGTGTCCTGGGTCTGGCTTTCGCTGCGATTGTAATAGGCGGTGGCCGAGGTGATATCGGCGAAGGGCAAATGATAGGTGGCGGTAAGGCCGTAGAGATGGAACTGGTCGGTGACCGGCTCGTTGGCGCCATTGGCCTGGTAATGGGCGTCGGGATTGCCCGGCGGTATGTCGAACTCGTCATAGGCCCCGGTGGTGATCTTCTGATACATGACCAAAGCGCGGACGTCGAAATCGCTGTTCGGCTCGACCAGCAGCTCGGCTCGGCCGCCTTCGGTGCGGTCCCAGTTGCTGCGGTTCCGCTGCGAGGTGATCGGCCCGTTCTGCACGTCGCCGCGCGAGCAGCCCGGCCAGCCGATGCCGGCGCAGAAGCCGTTGGGATTGACCGGCGGCGGGAAATTCGGCTCGACATAGCGGGTGATCCAGCCGTCGCGGAACTTGTCGGTGCCGACCAGCCGCAGCGCCACCTTGTCGTCGATCAGCGGCACATTGACCGCGACGTCGATGCCGCGATTGAAGCCGCCGCCCTCCATCCCGGCGCCGTTGACATCGACCGATCCGCCGAATTTGTTGAGATCCGGCGCCTGGGTGACGATCTTGACGGTGCCGCCCATCGACCCCGAGCCGTACAGCGTGCCCTGCGGACCGCGCAGCACCTCGACGCGGCCGACATCGTAGAGATCGGGATCAATCACCACCTTGCCGTTCAGCGCCGCCGCCGGCGGGGTGACCGGATAATCGTTGAGATAGAACCCCACCGTCGGCGAGGAACCGCCCGACGAGGACAGGCCGCGCAGCTCGAGCTCGGTCTGGCCCGGCCCGGCCGTGCGCATCGACAGGCCCGGCACCTGCTGCACCAGACCTTGCACCCCGGTGATGCCCTGTTCCGCAAGCTGGTCGCCGGACAGCGCCGTGATGCTGATCGGCGTGTCCTGCACCGTGGAGGCGCGCTTCTCGGCGGTGACGATGATTTCCTGGATCTGTCCCGCGGAAGGGCCGGCATTGGGTGTCGATTGGGCGAGGACGGCCGCCGGCAGCAAGGTGAGCGGCAACAGCGGCAAAGCGAAGCGCGAGGTGCGGGACACAGGCATCGGAACGACCTCCCTCGGTTGGGTGATGGATTACCTCATGTCAGCGCGCATCGGGCAGCAATCCCTGCTCGACCAGCGCGGGCGGATGGCGGTGATGGGTCGCCTGTTCCCAGGCGAAGGCGAAACCCAGCAGATCGCCGTCATGATAGGGGCGGCCGGAAAACTCCATGCCGAACGGCAGGCCGCTGTCATAGAAGCCGCCGGTCACCACCACGGCCGGCACGCCCAGCATGTTGACCCAGGCGGTGGCGGAATGCGGTCCGCCGCTGATGGTGCCGTCCTGCGGCATGGTCTCGTCGACCGGGGGCATCTGAATGGCCGGATAGACATAGCCGTCCAGCTTGAGGCGATCCAAGGTCTGGACATAGATGTCGAGGGCCTTGCGGCGCGGCTCCAGCACGTTCTTCGCGTAATCGGGATCGCTGCCGGTCAGCTTCTGCGTCAGATGCACATCGCCGAACTGGTTGTTCGCGGCTTCGGTGCCGATCATCGGCGCGCCCAGCGGCTGGCCCATCACCCGCTCGTACTCGGTCGAGGAATGGTATTCCGCCGGGCCGAAATCCCTCAGGAACAGGTCGGCGCCTTCGCGCACGTAAGGATAGGTGCCGATGCGGGTGGCGGTGCGGGCGAATTCCTCGCCCAGCACGCCGTCATCCATGACGATGGTGGCGCCTTGCGCGCGCAGCTCGTCCAGCGCCTTGAGAAAAGCGGCGCGGGTGCGCGGATCGAGCGGCATGCCCTGATCGCCGGCGGTCTTGCGGGCGCCGATGTCCGAGACCGCGGCGGGCACGCCGTGGAACGGCGTCGACAGGCCGCTGACCACCAGATAGGGCACGCCGAAGCGCTTGCCCTTCAGCGCATCCGCCTTGAGATATTTGGTATAGGGCCCGGGCTGCGCCTTGGCCGCCGAACCGAGCGTGGGCGGATCGAGCGGATCCTCGCCGGCCATGACCCCCAGCGCGATGGCGGCGTCGGTGACGGTGCGGGTGATCGGCCCGGTATTGTCGAGCAGCCAGTCCAGCGGGGCGATGCCGGCGATGCTGACCAGCCCGCGGGTCGGGAACACGCCGATCAGGGCGCTGGTCGCGGCCGGCATGCGGATCGAATTGCCGGTGTCGGTGCCGGTGCCGAACAGCGCCATGTTGCCGCTGACCGCGGTGACCGTGCCGCCCGACGAACCGCCCGGCGAGAAGCGCACGTCATAGGCGTTGCCGGTGCGGCCGTAGGAGCTGGAGCGGGTGGTGTCGGAATTGGCGAAATCGGGCATGTTGCTGTGGCCGAGAATGATCGCCCCGGCCGCCTTCAGCTTGGCGACGATGGTGGCGTCGCGCGGCGCCACCAGCTCGTGGCCGGGCACGGTGAAGCCGTCCCAGCCATCGGTGGTGACCTTGCCCTGGATGCTGGTGTTCGCCTTGACGACGATCGGAATCCCCCACAACGCGCCGTGCGCGCCCTTGTCGGCATCCTCGCGCGCCGCCTCGGCGCGGGCCTCGTCGGCGAAGATCTGTTCATAGGCGCGATAGACGCCGTTATGGCGCTCGATGCGGGCGAGATACCAATCCACCACCTGGGCGATGGTGTATTTGCGCTCCGCGTAGAATTTCTGCAATTGCGGGATGGTGACCTCGGTCAGGTCGCGATCCATCGAGGCGTCCCCCGCCGCGCCGGCCGGCGCCGCCAGCAGCATCGTTCCGAGCGCAATAATGCCCCCGAGCCGTCCAGCCCTGCTCATCCTGCCCCCTCACTTATCGCATTTGCGAACAGTCAAGCACCTTGCGCGCGAAAAGCAAAGCACTAACATATGCTTATGAGGGAAGTGCGGGTTTAGAGATGGTTCTGCCCGATCTCTCCCGTCGGATATCCCAGCACGGCCAGCCCCTCTTCGAGAAAGTCCCCGAGGGCCGGCGTGCCCAGCAGATAGGTCGATGACTGGCGCCTGTGGCGCTCGCGCGCCAGCATGCGCGCCGCGCCCCAGCTTCTTTCGTCATAATCGCCCCGTCCGACCCAGGTCAGGGCGACCAGATCGCTCATCTCGTCGTCATTGAGACTGTCGATCGCGGCGCTCAGTTCGTCGTGGACGCCGTCGCCGGCATAGTCGGACAGAATGGCGCCTTCGCCGTCATCGGCCGGATTGGAGCCGGGATCGGGCTCTACGGGGGGCACCTTGGCGTCGAATTCGCGGGCTTTGACGATGATGAAGGCGATGGTGTCGAGATCGACGTCGATCGGCAGGGGCGGGCGGTAAGGGTCTTCCATGGCGCGATCCTTCTCGTGCGGGGGAATCGTCCCTCAACCCGCGAGATGGGGGGGAAGGTTCCGTGCCGCCGCGTAATCCTGCACCGCCAGCACCAGGCCATGGACGGCAAGATCCAGATCGTCCGGGTCATCACCCTCCGGCGCGGCGATCTCGGCCGGTTTCCCGTCGCCGGCGACCTGCCCCCGCAGCAGCGCCGGCAGCGCCTCATAACGGGCGGCCCGCGCCGTGGCGTCCTGGCCCGGTTCGCAGTGCCGCAGCAGCGCCACGACATTCGCCGCCCCGCAGATCGAGCGCAGCGCCACCAGAATCGTCTGCACCCGGTCGAGATGGGCGGCTTGCGACCGCCCCTGCAGCAGCATGCGCTGGCGGGCGATCTCGGCGCGCGAGCTGGCGACGCCGGCTTCGCGGCGCAGGGTGTCGATCGCCGGCGATCCGCCCGTAGGTGAGCGCAGCACGCCGGCGGCGAAGGCCAGATTGGCGGAAAGAGCGGCGAGGATGGCGTCGGTCAGCGCGCCTCGTTCCTTTTCCGGCCACAGCAGCAGGCTGCCCGCCATGCCGATGCAGGCGCCGATGATCTCGTTGACGGCGCGGGTGGCGATGAGATCGCTGGCCGGGTGGATGAAGTCCGACACCAGCACGAACATCGGCGTCACGAACACCACGAACAGGCCGTAATTCACCAGCCGCAGCGCGATCACCGCCGCCGATAGCGGGGCGATGAACAGCAGCATTTCCCACGGGCCGGACAGGCGGGCGATCAGGATGGCGGTCAGCAGCCCGCCGACGATGCTGCCGGCCGCGCGTTCGACGACCCGCAGCCAGGTGTTGGCGCCCAGCGGCTGCATCAGCACCAGCGTCGCGATGGTGCCCCAATACGAGAAGCTGATCTCGTACGAGGCGCCCAAGGCATAGGAGATCGATACCGCGACGGCGGTCCGCAGCGCCTGGCGCCACACCGGCGCCGGGATCTTGAAATCGGCATGGCCGGCCGCCGGTTCGCTGTCCGGTTCGGCGGATTCGGGTTCCCGCCAATGGCCGGCCAGGTCGGCCAGCGCCCCCGCCGCCGCCGCGACCGCATGCGCCACCACGCCTTGGCCTTTCTCGGCGAGACTGACAAGGGCGCGCCCTTGCGCTTCCACCGGCGCCGGATCGGGCGAGCGTTTGTCGGCCTGCTGCACGGCTTCGCGCAGCAGCAGGCGCAACCCCTCGAGAAGTGGCCGGTCGGTCGCCGGGTCGAACGGGCGCGGGCTTTCCCCGCGATAATGGCCGAGCGCCATCAGCGAGGCGAAGACGCGGCCGGCGGCGTCGATGCCTTGGCTGAAGCGCAGCCGGCCGAGGGTCAGGCGGGCGACGGTCTCCCGTCCCCGCTCGATCGAGAAGCGCACGGCACGGCGGTGACCGACATTGAAATCCGACCAGCCCTCGGCGCCTCCCGGTGCCGTGAGGTCGAGCTCCAGCAGGCTGGCGGTCATGTCCTCCAGCCGGGCGAAGATCGCCACCAGGGCGCGGCGCGCCGGCGCGCGCGGATAGGTCCGCCATAGGAAAAGGCACAGCACCAGCGCCCACAGGCAACCGGACAGGAAGCCGCCGGCCAGTTCCAGCGCGCCGGCGGCGGAGCGGGGCGAGGTCACCCCCACCACCACGGCGACCGCGGCGATCAGACCGACCGGCGCCGGCATCGGTCCGAAGGTCGGGCGGTAGGTGCGGGTCAGGCCGCACGCCAGGACCAGCACGAACAGGCAGACTCCGCCGGCGAATTTTCCCCAATGGGCGCCATAGGCGGCCAGGGAAATGGCCAAGGTCGCTTCGATGGCGAAGATCGCCATGACCCTGAGGCGGTTGCGATCGGATCCGCCGGGATCGCACAGGCAGGTCCAGAAGGCCGCCACCGCGCCATAGGCGAGTTCCGGGATGTGAAACTGCAGATCGGCGGCCAGCATGACGGCGACGGCGAACGAGGCCCGGATGCCCTCGACGATGCCGATCTGCTCCGGCGTGACCGCGAAGATGTGCCCCTCCGACCACCGGGTCCGGCGATTGAAGGCCGACAGCAGTTTCGTCGTGAACCGCATGACCCTTCCCCCCTCCCCGAATTACCTCACGCCACATCCTCGGCGCGCAGCACCATCGGAATGCGCGACGCCGCCACCTCGCCGACCCGCGCGACGTAAGCTTGAAAATGCGCCGTGGCCCGGTGAAAGGCGAGGGCCTCCGCGTCGCGGTACAACTCGTCGAGGACGAAGCGGCCCGGCTGGTCGGCGTCCCGCCACAGATCGTAGCGGAGATTTCCCGCTTCCGCCCGCGACGGCCCCGTCATGCCGCGCAACAGCGTCTCGAGATCCGCTTCGCGCCCCTCCTTGGCGACCAGGACCGCCACCAGTCTTACCGTCGTGCTCATTCCTATCCCTCCAACCTGTGCCGCTTCGCGACCGCCACGAAATTCCGCATCGCCTGCGATTGTCCATCCTTGCGGTAACCGAGGGCAATCGCGGCCTTCGGCATGTCTCCCTCGATCGGCAGATAGACCACCCCGTCGACATGAAGCTGGCTGACCGATCGCGGCACGATCGACACGCCGAAACCGGTCCCGACCATCAGGACGATCGCCGGTATGTTCGGCGTCTCCTGGCCGAGCTTCAGGGTGAAGCCGGCGCGCTGACAGGCGCGGGCGATCTCGTCGTAAAATCCGGGGCTGTCGGCGGGTGGGAACAGGATGAAATTCTCGCCCGCCATGTCGGCCAGGCGCACCGCCTTATTGCCGGCCAGAGGGTGCAGGGCGGGGAGAACCGCGACCAGATCCTCCTCGAATAGCGGCTCGAGCGCCAGCCAATCATGCTCTTCGAGCAGCGGCGGGCGCAGGAAGGCGATGTCGACCTCATTGCTCTTCAATTTCCCCACCAGGCGCGGCGTCACGCTCTGTTCCGGGATCAGCGTCACCTCGGGATAACGGTCGCGGAAATACCGGATGAGATTGGAGACCAGGGGATAGAAGTAGGACGCCCCGCCGAAGCCCAGGCGGATCCGGCCGGTGGTGCCTCTGGCCAGGCTTTGCACCTCGGCCTTGGTTCTCTCGACATGATTGAGGATGCGATAGGCCTCCTCCAGCAGGTAGGCGCCGCTTTCCGTCAATTCCAGCCCACGCGTCAGGCGGCGGATCAGCCGAGTTCCCAGCTCGTCCTCCAGCTGGCGGATCTGGTGGCTGAGCGGTGGTTGCTGAATGCCGAGGCGGTGAGCGGCCCGGGTGAAGTGGCGCTCTTCGGCGACGGCGACGAAATAGCGCAGATGCCTGAGGTCCATGAGCGAGCCATACATGGAAAGTATCAAATTTGCGTCATCGATATATTAGACATAAGGGTGCCGCGCTGCCAATTATTATCACCGAACCAAGCCGGCATGGTGCCCTTGGGGGAGTATCGGAGCAGAGAGATGGAGATGGAGGCAAAACTGTCCGTCGTGCTTCTCGGTGCGGTGGGCATCCTCGGGGTGATCGTGGGGTATGCCATCCATCGGGCCGCCGAGATCCTCTTCGGCGCCGTGGCCGGCAGGCTGAAGACCGCGCTTGCAAACCGTCGCGACACCCTTTGAATTTCAGGCAAGGAGATCATCCAATGTCGTCGAACACCCTCTTTTCGTCCGGCAAGATCGGCGCGATCCCGGTCGCCAACCGTATCGCCATGTCGCCGCTGACCCGCTCGCGAGCCGACCGGAACGGCGTGCAGACGCCGCTGGCCATCGAGTATTACCGCCAGCGCGCCTCGGCCGGGCTGATCATCACCGAGGCGACCAACATCTCGCGCCAGGGCCGCGGCTACGCCTTCACGCCGGGCATCTACACCGACCAGCATGTCGCCGCCTGGCGGCCGGTGACCGATGCGGTGCACGAGGCGGGCGGGCGCATCGTCCTTCAGCTGTGGCATGTCGGGCGCATCTCCCACACCAGCCTGCAGGAAGGCGGGCAGGCGCCGGTCGCGCCGTCGGCCATCCAGGCCGGCCAGACCACCTATACCGAGACCGGCATGCAGCGCCCGTCGATGCCCCGCGCCCTTCGCACCGACGAAATCCCCGGCCTGATCGAGGATTACCGCAATGCCGCGCGGAAGGCCAAGGAGGTCGGGTTCGACGGCGTCGAAGTCCATTCGGCCAACAATTATCTGCTCGAGCAATTCATCCGCGACAGCACTAACCAGCGCGACGATTCCTATGGCGGATCGGTCGAGAACCGCACCCGCCTGACCTTCGAGGTCACCCGTGCCGTCGCCGACATCTGGGGGGCCGATCGCGTCGGCGTCCGCCTGTCGCCGCTCACCCTGTCGGCCGGCGACACGCCGCTCGACAGCGACCCGGCGGGCACCTACGGCTATCTCGCCGAACGCCTCGGCACGCTCGGCCTGGCCTATCTCCATTGCATCGAGGGCCAGACCCGCGGCGAGAACGCCAAGGACGCCTTCGACTTCCAGGCGCTGCGCCGCGCCTTCGGCGGCCAGTACATCGCCAATAACGGCTATGACCGCGACAAGGCCATCGCCGCGATCGCCGAGGGCCATGCCGACATGATCGCCTTCGGCCGCCCGTTCATCGGCAATCCCGATTTGCCGGAACGCCTGCGCCGCAACGCGCCGCTGGTCGAGGCCCCGCACGAGGTCTATTATGGCGGCGGCTCCAAGGGCTACACGGACTTTCCCATGCTTGGCGGGCTCTGACGAGCCCGCCCCGATCCGAAGGGGGCTGCCTTGGACAATCGCGTCGGCGAGATGATGGTGTTCGTGCGGGTCGTCGAAGCCGGAAGCTTTTCCGAGGCGGCCCGCCTGATGCACATGACCCCGTCCACCGTTTCCAAACTGATCGCGCGGATCGAGGCGCGGACCGGCACCAGGCTGATCGAGCGCTCGACCCGGCATCTGTCCCTCACCAAGGAGGGGCAGTTCTATTACGAGCGCAGCCAGGACCTGCTGGCCAGCCTCGACGAGACCGAACAGTCGCTGTTCAGCGGCGGCAACGAGCCGAGCGGGGTGGTGCGGGTCAACGCCTCGGTCTCGTTCGGGACCCGGGTGCTCGAACCGCTATTGCCGGGCTTCTGGGAAGCCTATCCCAAGGTGGTCGTCGATCTGTCCCTGTCGGACGACATCGTCGATATGTATCTCGACAGGACCGACATCGCTTTCCGCGTCGGACGATTGCCGGATTCCGCGCTCGTCGCCCGCAAGATCGGCGTGTCGCGCCGTAAGATCGTCGGTTCGCCGGGCTACTTCGCCCGATGGGGAATTCCCCGGACTCCCGACGATCTGGCCCGCCATAACTGCCTGGGCTTCAATTTCCGCCGCGCCGCGCCGGTCTGGCCGTTGCGCGACGGCGGGCGCATCGTCGAGCGCATGCTGAGCGGGACGCTTCTCGCCAACAATGGCGAGACGGTGGGGCGGATGGCCTTGGCCGGCGTCGGCCTCGGCCGCCTGGGCGACTTTCATGTGCGCGACCACATCGCCCGCGGCGAGCTGGTCGAGGTGCTGGCCGACAGCGCCATCGCCGACACCGAAGAGATCCACGCCCTGTATCGCGGAACGCAGAACCTGCCGCAGCGGGTCAGGGTGTTTCTCGACCATATGGTGCCCCGCCTGCAGAGCCGTCTGGAAGGAGGCTGACAAGCGTCGCCTCCTTCCAGATCTGCGGCCTCTTATAGCGTGATGCCTTAAGTCTGCATCACTTTGTGATGGGGCTCGCGCCCTCCGGTCCATTCCAGACGGCGGCTAAAGCCGCCGCCCGGAACCTTGGGACCTGCGCCCCAAACCCCCGAGGTCGTCGCCATGCTCCTCCGAGCGCGCGGGCATCTCGTGGTTCAGACTAAAGGCTGCGCGCTCTAACGTACCCGGTCGATCGGCAGCGGGACCTTGGGATTGACCAGCCCTTCCTGGCGCAAGGCTTGCCAGAACTCGGCCGGGACGATGGCGGCCAGGGCCGCGCTGTCCTCGGCGATGCGGCTCGGCTTGCTGGCGCCGGGGATCACCGCGGCCACGGCGGGATTGGCGAGGGCGAATTGCAGCCCGGCCGACTTCATGCTCACCCCATGGCGATCGGCGATCGCCTTGATCTTGGCGACCTTGGCCAGGATCGCCGGCGTCGCCGGGGCATATTCGAAGTTCGGCCCGCCGACCAGCGCGCCGGAGCTGTACGGGCCGCCGACGACGATGCCGAGACCGCGTTCGGCGACCTTCGGCATCACCCGCTGCAGGGCGCGGTCGTGATCGAGCAGCGAATAGCGTCCGGCCAGCAGGAAGCCGTCGGGGCGCGGGCCGCTCAGCTCCAGCAGCAGCTCGATGGGTTCGACCCGGTTGACGCCGAGGCCCCAGGCCTTGATCACGCCTTCGTCGCGCATGCGGTCCAGCGCCTTGAAGGCGCCCTTGCGCGCGGTCTCGAAGACGCCCAGCCATTCGTCGCCATAGAAGTCCTGCGCCACGTCGTGGACCCAGGCGATCTCGATATGATCGGTCTTCAGCCGCTTCAGGCTGTCCTCGATCGAGCGGTAGGTCGCGTCTTCCGAATAGTCGTTAACGATCTTGTTGGGGCGGCCATATTTGAACACCTCGCCCTTTTCGCCGAGATCGCGGGCGGAAACGTCCTCGACCTCGTCGAGAATGATCCGGCCGACCTTGGTGCTGATCACATACTCGCCGCGCGGATGGGCGGCGAGTGCCTCGCCCATGCGGATCTCGGCCAGGCCGGCGCCGTAAAAGGGGGCATTGTCGAAATAGCGGATGCCGTCGTTCCACGCGGCTTCGACGGTGTCGAGAGCCTCGCGCTCGGGAATGTCGCGGAACATATTGCCGATGGGCGCCGCGCCGAAACCGAGTTTGCTCGGCAGGATGTCCTTAAGGGCCATGGGATTGTCCTTCCTGTTGAAAACTGCCGGAAAGATAGTCCGCTCCGAACCGCTGCTGTAGACGGGCGCCGTTCCCAGCACTTGCGAAGCCGGTTCACAGGTCCCCGAACTGTGCCGACGCCTCGTTCGAGCTGTAGCGGCGTTCAGAATTTGTTGGCGTCGGGGTTCTTGGCCCTCGGTTTCGCGGCGTCGCGAAGATCGGCGTCATAGGCGTAGACGACCCGCTCTCCCTTCACCATGCCGATCACCGGGATATTGGCGGTGAAGGCTTCGTGATCGGTTTTGCCGTAGGGATGGTTGTAGGTCATCACCACCCCTTCGACCGGAGTCTTCAGATCCTCCAGCGCCGCCCGGATCTTCGGCCCGTCGAGCGATCCGGCCTGGCGGATGGCGGCGGCCAGCACCAGCACGGAGTCATAGGCCTGGGCGGCGGGCGAGGGAACCTCGATGCGATCGAGTTTCGGGGAATATTGCTTGAGGTAGCTGTCGATGAACGCCTTGCGCTTCGGCGTGCTGGGTTCCTGGATGAAGCTTTGCGGCATGATCGCGCCTTCGCCGGGCGGCCCGGCGGCGTCGATGAAGTTGGAGTAGGACAGGGTCCAACTGCCGATCATCGGCACTTTCCAGCCGATCTTGGTCATGCCGTTGGCGATCTGCGCCAATTCGCGGCCGATGCCATAGGTCAGGATGGCCTCGGCGCCGGCCTCCTTCGCCTTCAGCAATTGCGCCGTCATGTCGACGTCGCCGATGTTGAATTTCTCCTCGGCGACCGGCTTGATGCCTTTGGCGGCCAGGGATTTTTCCAGATCCTCGCGCCCGAGTTGGCCGTAATTGGTGCTGTCGGCGAGGATCGCCACCTTCTTGAACCCGCGCCGCGTCACCGCCTCCTCGGCGATCAGATAGGCCTGGATGAAATCGGGCATCGACAGGCGGAAGATGTAGTTATCGGGTTCGTTGTCGAATTGATGAGTGATGACGGTCGCCGTCGCGCCACTGACCACCACCGGAATCCGCGCGTCCTGATAGAAGCGCGAGGCCGCCAGGGCCAGGCCGGAATTGGCGAGCCCGACCACGGCGGCGACCTTTTCCTTGTCGATGAATTCCTGGGCGATCTGAACACCCAGTTCGTTTTTCGCCTCGTCGTCGCGCTCGACCAGCAACAGCGGACGGCCCAGCACGCCGCCATTGCGGTTGATCTCCTCGACGGCCAGCCTGGTGCCGTTGCGCAGGCTGATCCCGGCCGGCGACGACCCGCCGGTGAAGGGCCCGTCGAGGCCGATCTTGATCGGCGGCGCCGTCTGCGCCGCGAGATGGGATGTTGCGATGAGGAAAGACGCAATGAAGCCGGCCAGGCAAGACACCGGCCTGCCGCCGAACGGGTTTCGAGCCATGATCCCCCCGATTTCCAGCGTTGATGGTTGTTATATGCTCGACGCAATAACCACTTAAAGTAGTGCACACTTCGGGTGGAAATTCAATCGATGGGCTAGGAGTCCGTCCAAGGAGAGTTCGACGGCGATTTTGTGATTTAATGCATCATGAGTGGGGCGCGTCTGCATCCGGATCCGTCAGGCGCTGCTGGGGAGGAAATCGTGCGTCTCTGCCTATGCTTGCTCTGCCTGCTGCTGCCGTTGGTCGCGGCGCGCGCCGACACTATCCGTCTGGTTTATTTTCCGATGCCGTCCCTTGTCGACGAAGTCGACGGCAAGGCGGTCGGGGCCGCGGTGGATTTGCTGAAGACCCTGACCGAGGGCCTGCCGACGGTCGATCAGCCGATGAATATGCCGCCGAAGCGATTGGAACGCACTCTGCTGACCGAAAAGGCCATCGCCATCGGCCTCGGGCGCAGCGCCCGCCGGGAGCGTCTCGGCTTGACCTGGGTGATTGAGTTGTTCCGCGACGATTACTACTTCGTCACCATGACCGGCCATCGCCCGATCATGGGTCTGGAAGACGCGCGCAAGAGTGCCCGGATCGTCTGCAAGCTCGGCGGCGCCCCGGCCGATTTTCTGATCGAGCGCGGGTTTACCAATCTCGATTACGCCACCACCCTCCAGTCGGAAGCCGGCAAACTGCATGCCGGACGCGTTGATGGCTGGTTCGGTCTCAGGACCTATATCGATCATACCTGGCGCAGCCTGGGATATGACCCGGACGAGCTGCATTGGAGCAATCCGGTGCCGGGGGCCGTGCCGATCTGGATAGCGGCATCGCCGCTGGTCGATCCAGCGGTGATCGAAACGCTGCGTCAGCGTTATGCGGCGCTCCGGGAGCAGGGGAAGCTCGATCCCGTGTTCACCGATCACGGACGATGAGGCGTTGGCCGGCCCGGGGAAATGGTGCGCCCGGCGGGATTCGAACCCACGGCCCCAGGATTAGGAATCTAGGGCCGCCCCGCAGAAAACACCCGATACTTTCAACCAAAACTTCCGGGACCACCCGCTCAAACCCGCCTTGCATAGAAGCAAGTTGAAAGGCGGTCAGGGCGGAAAAAGGATGGCTCGCGACGCCACATCGCGAGCCATCCGGTACCTGGGTATTGATCGATGGCGAATTATACCGGACATGCGGGGCGTGGCGCAACCACGTCCACCTTTTGCGCCCCTGTTTCTACCCCCGACAATCAGCAGCCGTCGTCTGAAGGCGTCGGAAGACCCGGCGAGCGACTCGCTTGGTTGGCGACAATTCAGCGTGCAGATCACGAAGGATTGGTTTCCCATCTGCCGGCTAACCGGCGGCCCAGCAAGGCCGCCATCATAGCGGTGGCGGCGACCGTCACGATCAAGGCGGTTGATGGCTCGGGGCGGTGTTGGGCGAGCCTCGCCTCGCTCGCGGAAGCGGCGGGTGTCGCGCGAAGCACCGTGCAAGCTGTTCTTGCGCTCCTCGTGCGGTCGGGCTGGCTCAGTGTCGAACGCCGCCGAGTGCCGGGATCGAACGAATCCGACACCAGCATGTACGAGTTGCGGCGGCCGAAAGCTATGCCGGCATCCGGTACACCTATAGCGGCGTCCGATGGACCTATACCGGAGGAACAGGGCGAGGTGTGCCGGACTCCGGTAACAAATATCTCGGAATTAAAAGATTTATCAAAAGCGGGCGCGGATGCGCGTGAAGCTGGCGCTGCGGAGCGTCAAAAGCTCGCGCTGCAATGGCGCGATTCCCTGCCCTGGGATGAGCGGAAGCGATTGGCAACCCTGCACGCCGCAGGGGCTCAAGGCTTTAGACCCTTCAACCACCCTCGGCTTTGGCTTGAAGCGTGGGAGAATGCTGGGTGCCCAGCATGAATCGGTCGGCGCGTGGCGCCGTTCCGGGGCGCGCTATCAGCGCCCCGGCTAAGGGACCGCCGGTCCCTCGCGCGGGCCAGGAAAATCGATCCGTTGCGAAACGCTCACCGCGCCAACCCGCCGGCTGGGCCGGCGCGGGCGCGCTGGCGTTTCGGCCGTTCGATTTGTCCTTGCCCTTGCTACCCCCCTGCTCTCGCCGAGGGGCAGGGTTGCATGCGCAACCCATGAACCATTCGAGAAAGGGCGGCAGCAGCCAGCCAGAAAAGCCGAATGGCAGAAGGAGAAAATAGGATGCCGAAGATCATCACCGTGGCCAGTCAGAAGGGAGGCGGCGGCAAGACCACCCTGACCGCCACGCTGGGGGCTTATGCCGCGAGCCGGGGCCGCAGTGTCGTTTTGATCGACCTCGACCCTCAGAAGTCCTTGACGGGCTGGTGGAGCGATAGAGAGCCCGACACCCTGGAACTCTGCGAGGCATCGGTTGATGAGATCGAGGCTGGCAAGCTGCGCGACCTGCCGGTCGATCTCGTCCTGATTGATACCCCTCCAGCGCATGACAGCGAGCGCCAAGTCCTTGCCGCGCTGGAGGCGGCCGATCTCGCGTTGATCCCGGTGCGCCCTTCGCGTCTCGACTTGGAGGCGGTGGCGCGCACATCGGGCCTCGCCAAGATGGCGAAAGTGCCGACGCAGTATGTGATCAGCCAAGCGGTGGCGCGATCCAGACTCGCCGCAGAAGCCCGCGCGGTGGTTTCGCAGTACGGACCCATCGCGGGAATTCTCCACGCTCGAACCTTGTTCGCATCGGCAATGACGGATGGAAGGACCGCCCCCGAGGTCGAGCCGCTGAGCCTCGCCGCCGTTGAGATATTCATCCTCTGGCGGACGATCGAGGGGTTCTTCGCCAATGGCTAAGAGGATCACCAGCCTTCATGACCGGCTCATGCCGGTCGAGGAGCAGGCCGCCATCCCGCCGCGTATCGAGGCAGAAGACCAGAAAGGCAGAAAGCCAGAAAGGCAGAAGGCCAGAACGGAAGCCTTGGTTGGCCTCAATTTCAAAGTTCCAAGCGGCTTCCGGCGCGAGTTCCGCCAGTTCTGCGCCGCCCATGACTTTTCGCTCGTCGAGGCGCTTGCCGCCGCCTTCGAAGCGTTGAAGGAAAAGGAGAAATGAATGACCCGCTACAGCCTTGCCTCCGTGATTCTATGGGGACTTCTCTTCGTTTTCGCCAAGGCCGACGAGTACAAGCCGCTGGAGCAGATTGTCGATGTCGGCGGCCTCGCCTCCGCGCACCGGTCCTTGCTCGACCCCACTGCGCGGGCGAACACCGAAGCGTTCGACACCTATGCCCAGCAGGCCGGCAGCGCCCTCGGCATGAGGTTGAACGAGAACCGCGGCCGGCATGTGGTCCGGGCCGCGCGGTTCGTCAAAATCCCCGAGGGTGTGACCGCTGAAGATTTAGCCCGCGCATGGCTCGACGCTGGGGGTGGTCCGGTGGTCCGGGAACCGGCCAATGGGTCGATCTATTGGGAGGCCCATGACGAACATCATTTCGTGTCGGACACCTATGTCGGAACCGGGTTCGTTTGCGCCAAACCGGGGCAAGCGGGAGTCCAGTACGACGAGATATGGGCACGGCGGTTTCTCTTCGTCACCGCCGATGGTGGTCTCACTGTCGTGGAGCCGCCGAAGTGCGAATAATGGGATCAGCCCCCAGCCAGGGAGTGGCCTTGATCGTCGCGCTCCTTGCATCTCTCGCAGGGCCTTGCGAGGGTCAGGTGTATCCCTCGGCACCTCAATCCCCGATTTCCACGGACGGTATCGACGCTCCGGGCTTCGTCAGGGTGCCGGCCACGGGACAGGGCGGCCTCGGCGGCTTCGTCGATGTGCCCGCCTACGGGGCCTGCCGGTTCGTCACCGTTGGCGAGGCGGGTGTGGGGGGGGAAGCCCTTGCCCTTCAAAGCGTCACGAATTGGCTTCGCTGGCGGACGCATATGCCGCCGGGCGACACCCAGGAGGTTTGCTGCCGGGCGCAGACCGTGACCATGTGCCAAGGCGCGGCCGGAGGGACGGTGGCTATGACCCTGCCGTACTCGGTTCTCGGGCAAACCCAGCAGCCGGTAGCTCAATGCACTGATCAATGGGGAAAGCC
>Ga0213872_10001283_pt1 | contig 16809 bp, 20 predicted proteins | sample VelepicomBERX_R2_FD_160071 | JGI IMG/M metagenome (GOLD analysis project Ga0213872, IMG submission 160071) | Rhizosphere microbial communities from Vellozia epidendroides in rupestrian grasslands, the National Park of Serra do Cipo, Brazil - RX_R2 | ecosystem: Host-associated > Plants > Roots >...
AGGCGCCGGCCCATTTTGATCGCAACCCTCCGGGCCGCGGCCAGTTGGCTGTTTTTCCGCGTTGCTCGCTCCTTACGTATCAATTCAGATATGCTCGTCGCTCGCGCCTCGAAAAACAGCCAACTGACTTGCGGCGAAAGGCATGCTATTTCGGGGACAGGACACCAGAGGGTTCTTTGGCAGAATCCATGGTACCGTGTTGAGCAATGAGCGAAACTCCCCACTTTCCGGAGCCTGCACCGCCGGTTGGACGGCGACGCGACATTGCGTCAGAGCGGCCTGTTATGCCGCCGGCTGTGCAGAGCGAGGCAAAGGGGCGGTCTGGTTGGGTGAAGTTACCTTCCCGCGAAGAGACGGTGGTAGCGATTGTAGCCGTGGTATTTCTGGTCGGCTTCCCATGGTGCAACCCCGGCTACCGGTTTTTGTCTCTGGCTATCACGACCGGTTTCACTTCGATCGCGTTGTATGGTCTCGGTCTGCAATTCGGTCAGGCGGGCATCATGTCCGTCGGGCACGCCGCCTTCCTTGGAATTGGCGCCTACACCGCAGCAATTATGGCCGGAAGATTCGGACTCGGCTTCTGGGCGGCATTGCCCTTCTCGGCCCTCTTCTCCGCGGTGATCGCGGGTCTCATAGGCCTGCCATCATTGCGGGTAGGCGGTCAGCATTATATCATTATTACTTTTTGTTTCTGTGCGCTGCTCAACATCGCCCTCACCAATGGTGGCTCATTCACCGGCGCTGCGACTGGCTTGGATGTCGGCTCCATTGATCCAATTTTCGGCATCAACTTCGATCAACTCCGCAATGCCTATTATCTGGTCGTGACGGTGCTACTGATCTCTCTGCTTGTGACCTATCTGATCATGAACTCTTCCTATGGCCGGACGCTGCGCGCAATCCGCGAGAACGAAGCTCTCGCGCGTGCAGTGGGAATCAATACCGGCCTGCATAAGATCGGTGCTTTGATGGTAAGCGGCGCTTTCGCCGGTGTGGCCGGTGTCCTCCAGGCGTACTATCTGCGGCACATCTCACCTGCTCTGTATGGTCCCTTTCCGAGCCTTTATTTGGCGCTGATGGTGATGTTGGGCGGTGCGCGCCTTCTGTACGGCCCACTCGTTGGAGCCATTATCGTGAGTTTTCTTCCGGAGATCTTAAAGCTCGACCCGATCGATTCCAGAATCGCTTATGGGGTGGGCCTGCTCGTCGTGATCCTTCTGCTTCCGGGAGGTGTCAGCGCCGGCCTTCTTGATATCTATCGCTGGCTGCTGTCGAAACTGCGGCGGTAAAAGCAGCGCGAATCGTATGGCGCTTCAAATCACGGGACTTCGCAAGGAATTCGGCGGGGTAGTCGCTTTAGCCGGGGTCGACGTTTCGATCGAATTGGACCGGATCGTCGGCATTATCGGCCCGAACGGATCTGGCAAGACAACCTTGTTCAACGTCGTCGCAGGCGTACACAGACCGACGTCTGGGCGCGTTTTGTGGCAGGGCAAGGACATTACGGGCAAACCAACTTATCAGATAGCACGTCTGGGCATTGTGCGGACATTTCAACAGGCGATGTCGTATCGCGGACTATCAGTTCGCGAGAATGTCCGTATCGCTAGCGAGCACGGCCGTTCGTATGGCGGTGCGGCCGGACCAGAATGGGATTCCCCAGACGAGATTCTCGCTTTCGTGGGACTCGCCGGTCTCGGCAACGAGATGGCGGGTTCGATGCCGTTCGGGAATCTTCGTCGGCTTGGCGTGGCGGTGGCCCTGGCGGCAAATCCGCTGCTGCTGCTGCTCGACGAGCCGGCTGCGGGTTTGAGTGAGAATGAAATTTCGGAACTGATGGAATTGATCCTTCGATTCCCAAGGATGGGCATAGGCGTCTGCCTGATCGATCATGACATGTTTTTGATGAGCACTCTTTGCGAGCGCCTTGTCGTTCTCAATTTCGGCACCAAGATCGCCGAAGGACCACCAAATCTCGTGTTGAACGATCCTAAGGTTACCGAAGTTTACCTGGGAAATGAGATATGACGCTGCTGCAGGTAGAGCATCTGAGGACCGCCTACGGCGTAGTTGTCGTCCACCGGGACGTGTCGTTAACCGTAGACCAGGACGAAATCGTGACTATTCTCGGCCCAAATGGGGCCGGCAAGTCCACGTTGCTCCGGGCTATCTCAGGTCTGTTGCGGCCAAAGAACGGGCTCATCCGGTTTGACGGTAAGGATGTGACCGGCTTGCCTGCGGATCGGATGGCTGGCATTGGCGTGGTCATGGTTCCCGAAGGGCGGCGCATATTTCCTGACCTGACCGTCCTCGAGAATCTGCGTCTCGGCGCCTATTGCCGCAGGGACGGCGATGCCATCGAGGCGGACATCAGACTCATGGAGTCCTACTTCGATGTGTTGTCGACAAAACGGAACGCCAAGGGCGGCGAATTGAGCGGCGGGCAGCAACAGATGCTGGCCATTGCCCGCGGATTGATGGCTCGACCCCGGGTTCTTTTGCTCGACGAGCCCTCGCTCGGTTTGTCGCCCATGTTGATAAAACAGGTCCGCTCGGTGATCAATGATGTGCGCACAAAGTTTTCTGCGGCTGTTCTACTTGTCGAGCAGAACGCAGGCCTGGCGCTTGCGGTCGCAGATAGGGGCTATTTGTTGCAATACGGCCAGATCGTTGCCTCCGGGCCCATCGCCGCGCTGCGAGATCACCGCCTGATGCATGAACTCTATCTGGGGCAGGGCCGCGGCGCTCGGTAAGGGACGCGCTGGTAGCAACGTGTTGACCTGGTCTCATAGGACTTATGGGACCCATAGGACCTATAGGACCTATAGGACCTATAGGTCCCATTCGACCTATGGGACTCGGCGCCGCCACACTCACTTGACCCGCACATACGCATAATGTGTGAGCGGATTTTCCGGCGGATAATCAGTTCGGATTGAGAGCACGCTGTTTCCGGGTTCACTGGTGGTCGACGGTGTGACTTTAACCTCTAGTTCTTTACCCGGCCGCACCTCGCGGAGTTCGAGCTTCACCGCGGGATTGTCGACTTCTACCGAAAGAATCTTTCCAGGAATTTCGTCCGAGACCGCGATTCGAATCGTCTTGGGCTCAGGATCATCGCCGACGCGCCAGGTAACGAGCTCCGGTTGAATCGTAATCGTGGCCGGGATGTTAACCACCAACCGCAGAATTGACGGCTCATTCGGCGCTGTGTTCGTCGTGACGAGAATCCACTTTTCTTGATGGCCGACCCGGCCGGCAAACTGAAACTTAGCCTCAATCTCTCCGGATTCTCCCGGAGCGTACTCCTTCTTTTCCAGCGCCGCAGTCGTGCAACCGCACGATGTCCGCAGCCCATTGATGGTGACCGGCGAAGTTCCGATATTGGTGAATCGATACTTGGCAACAACCTGCTTTTCGAGCGGTTTCGGTGCGAACGTCTGTTCGGGATTATCCCACTTCAGCTGGGCCACCACCGGCGTGACTGCGAATGCAACTAAAAGAAGCAGGACGATTTTCATAGCGCGCCGGAAGTAATGGTTAGTCGTCGCTTCCACCGGAGGCTTTCCGTTCACCGGAACCAACGGCTCACGATCTGTGCTCACCCGGGATTTTTCAAGACCAACATGTAGGTCCGATAGCTCCGGTAGGGCGAGGCTCCGTCCGAGCCGCGGCGCGTGACGCCGTCTTGCCCCTCGATCATATCACGCGCCTCGGCTCGGTCGAGCCTCGCCCTACCGCGATGCAACCCATTAGCCGGCAGGAGACCTGTAACCGCCAAATAGCTCGGACGTCAGTTATGTTAATATGAAGCTAAAATACTTTCTTATTCCGATGTTCGCATTGGTTACCTGCGGCGCTCTGCAGGCACAGACAACAGATTCATCACCCTCGCCGGCTCCGGCCTACGAGCATAAGGATCATTGGCGCCACCGGCATCATGCCTGGATCTGGAGGGAGTTGAATCTGACCGATGCTCAAAAGCAACAAATTAAATCGATCAGACAAGGCTCGAAGGCGCAATTTCGGCCGGCCTTGGCGGCTGTTTTGACAGCCAAGATGAAGCTGCATCAAGACATCGCCAATAATCAGGGAGCGCAAGCGATCACGGAAGACACGACCGCCTTGGCCGGCGCGGAGTACCAACTTGCCTCCGTGCGCGCAAATCAGTTAAGCCAAATCAAAGGCCTGCTTACCCAGGATCAGTTGACCACCTGGAATGACTTCGTGCAGAAGCGTCAATCTCGGATGCAGGATCGGATCAACAAATTGAATCAACCAGAATCTTAAATCGCGACTATCGATCGCGAAACGCGTTAATATAATTTGGTAGCTGAAACCCTGCTTGCGCCGAGCGCAGCAGGGTTTTTGCACGATCCTGAGAGAGCGCGCGCTCCTGCCAACGGCCTTGACCCGCGACTAACGTTTACCCTATGGTCCTACCTTATTAGAGAGAGGAGATTGGAAATGGTTAGCGTAGCGCTGTTTGTTCAATTGAAGTCAAAACCTGGGAAAGAAGGAGAGCTCGAATCTTTTCTACGTGACGGCCTGGCCGTCGTACAAGAGGAGCCGGCCACGATCGCATGGTTCGCTGTTCGTCTTGGGCCTTCAACGTACGGTATCTTTGACGCGTTCCCGGACGACGCGGGCAGGCAAGCACATTTATCCGGTCGCGTGGCCGCAGCACTCATGGCGCGAGCTCCCGAGCTCTTGTCGGAACCACCCGTCATCGAGAAAATCGATGTTTTGGCGGCCAAGCTTCCCGGATGAGGATTCTTCCGCTCGCCCTTCCCTCAGAACATCTCAGATTTGCTGTGAAGCCCGGTGGCGCCACTCGGTTCGATAGGAGTGGGTTCGGCGATCTGGGGTATGCCGTTGCCTTCATAGCACCGCACAGTAAAGGTGTGTTTGCCAGGATCGAAAGGCCACTCATAACGCCAGATGACCCACGTTAGTTCCGAGAGGGGTTTCCGTAGCGCAGCTTCCTGCCAAGGCCCCTCATCGACCTGCAATTCTACCTTCGAGATTCCGCGGGCTCCAGCGTGGGCAATACCGCCGATAGGCACCAACCGCTGATGGTCGGCGTTGATGATAGTCATATCGACTGCAACTGTGTCGATGACCGACGTTGCCTTCATGCGCGCGGCGCTATCCCAGCCCCGAATGACCCAAAAGCCGGGCTTCGCGTGGTTCGTTACCTCGATCGACTCTATCCACTTCGGCTGTTTCATACCGTATAAATCCGGAATGTAAATCCGCAATGGGTAACCATGCTCCGGAAGAAGCGGTACGCCGTCCCATGCATAGGTCAGCATCACACGTTCGTCGGACCGAATAGTTTCCAGGGAGACAACCTCATAAAATCCATCCGCCGCCCGGATTTCCAAATGAGTGGCGTCGGGTTGCAGCTGAAGGCTCGGGAGGAGTCGCTGCAGGCTTACTCCGGTCCAGCGTGTGGTGCCAATTAAATCGCCGCCTACCGGATTCGAGATGCACGAAAGAGTGATAAACTGATGCATCGGGTCGAAGCGCTGTAGGTCCTCAAGCGTCAGTGCGAACGGTTTCTCAACGAGTCCACCGACCTTTAATCTCCATTGTTGCGGGTCAATGGCCGTCGGAATGCTGTTGATGTCGATGCGGTAGTGGCGCTCGAGCGGAGTGAACTCCGGTCGCGTGCCAGGAACGGGCTGCACCGCCGCATCAGCGTTAGGAAACGGATGCGTGGAAGACCATAACATTCTTCTGGATAGCTCTGGCCCTAACGCTTTGCGCCTCTCATCGGATAACTCGCCAACGATGGCCCCAATCACTGTGACCACAGCCGTGGCGCCGCCCAACCGCACCAGGAAGCGTCGCCGGTCAATCCGCTCGGCGGCTTCTCCGGTATCAGCCTCGACCGCCGGCTTTGTACTCCCACCGGCGACGGCCAGAAGCCGTCGATCGGCCGAGCCAAGAATTACGCCCCAAAGCAAGAAGGCTCCGATAATCCACGCCGCGCTCAACAAAGGCCCGGTGCTGGCTGTCTGACCTACTCGGTGACTGATCAAGGCCAGCGGGACACCCAGGACGATTCCTAAGCCAAAGCCCAGGCTATAAGCATGGCGCCCACGTGAGGCCCGCACAATTCCGAACAAAATCGCCCCTGCGATAGTGCCCGTGAAGAACAGGCCGGCTATTCCCATGGCTTGCTCCGCGGTTTTGGCCGCGGCAGCCGTCGAACCCAGACTTAATGCGCGAATCACCGTCACCATAACGCCAATGCCGGCCGCTAGAACCTGCCCCGGTAGAATCCGAGTCATCCAGTCGAAAACATCAAAAGGGATGAACGGCAACCCCGCGGCCCTCCAGGCTAGATAGAAAACGGCTATTAACGACGCCGTCAGCATCGCTGCAATGAACGCCCCGGCCGCCAGTCCTGGTCGTCCTAAGGTAGCCAGTTCCCTGCTTTTCATCTACCGCGCGAAGCCCATGGTTATCAATGGGATGCAATCGCGGACGAACCTATTCCGCACGGGCAACACTCGACTATCGCTTCGTACCCGGAGCGAGGGCTGGTCCACTTCGTCGATGGTTATCGGCCCCAGGAGATACAGGCGGCAATCAGGAATACCGAGCCTGCCAGCATGCTGACGAGGCTTCCAGCAACACAACAGTTATTTGCGAATGCGGCGGCGATCGCCGACTCTCCCTCGGGTCTGTAAATGAATGACAGAATCCCGAGGAGGGAAAACCCTAGAGCCAGTATCGCCAGACTTATGCGGGCCGAAATATTCTTCTGGTCTCGTGACATTGTCATTTGTTTTAGCCCGACTATAGACGGGCAGGATGACAGCCCTATGTCAGGAGACTCCGGTAGGGCCAAGTTTCACCTTGGCCTTATGGCCCTCTCCGAATCACGTGCCTCGCTTTTGGTTGCGGCTCCGCCGCGTTTTGAGCGATGCAGTCTACACTTGCCCAAAGCAGGGTGTGACCATTTTCTCGGCCTTGACAATACCTCTTTTGCTCAAGAGCGTGCCTGGCCTGCTGGTTCAGGATTTTGAAACGCGATCGCCAGTCAGAAACCCGAGAAAAAGCCTATGCACCCTTCTCTTCGAATACAGCTCCTTGTTGCCGGCTTTCTTACGGGGTTCGTTTTAGCGACCATCTCCAGTGCAACCGGTGCGTCTTCTCCAGTCGGTCTTTGGAAAAACGAGGATGCCACGTTCGAAATCTTCGAAAATGACGGCAAGCTAGGCGCCAGAGTTGTTGCCCTGCGAGAACCGACGACTCCAGAAGGGAAAGAAAAGACCGACATTCACAATCCGGATCCATCGAAACGAGAGAGACCCATTCTAGGCCTGGTCTTCATGTCTGGATTCGTCAAAAGAAGTGACGTTCGCTGGGAGAACGGCACTATTTACGACCCGAAGAGCGGCAACACGTATGCCTGTTTCATGGAGCTCGATGGACCTGACAAAATCAAGGTCCGGGGATTTATTGGAATCTCGCTGATCGGACGCACGGACATCTGGACTCGCGCGAAAGGGGGCGAACACCGATAAGCGACTGCCTGCGGCGCGCGAAAAATCACGCGGTGCAAGAATCGACGAGCTTTTGCGGGCTAAAAGTCAGGAATATTTGGAGGAGGCGGCGACTCGGACAAACGCATCGCATACCGACCGATAAAGGTCGATCAAGCGAAATCTGGATCGCGAGCAAAAACGAATCACCGGAAAAGAATAGCGAAGATCGAAATGTAATCCTCATGGACACAAATAAATTGAAGACTCTGGCAAAGGATCTCTCTAAAGATTTTCCCCGCAGCCCCCGAGAGACCCTCGGTGGTTACGTGCTGGCGGCTCGGACCCTGGACAAGTGCCGCGCCACCCTCGCCGGGACCGCTGGTGAATACCATTTCGACTGTCCACTCGATAACTTCTTTTTCGGCTTCACGGAAATCACTTCGACGGAATTCAAAGACTTCGTCGCGACCGGTGCCTCGGATGACGAGGTCGCAAAATGGATCGAAGAGAACGCAAAAAAAAGGCCGCGGATCGAGATCATAAAATGGAACAATGATTTACGTTACAAGCGCGTTTCAGAAATGCCCGATGGGATGCAGGAGTTCATGGAGGATTACATTCCCCAGTTCGTACCCTCTCATCTCAGACATCGTATCCGCTATTTCCTTGACATTTATGACGCGGAAGAAAAGCGGATGTAAGTGAAGGTAGCATTGGCTTCCAGCCAGTATTGGCGGCACGACGCCATACACCCAACAAGCAAGATGCTTAGGCCACCCTGGTGATGCTTATGGTACGCCGTAAAGGCATTCTGCTCGAAGACCTGACCTGGCAAGAGGCGGAGAAGGTCCTGCGCCCGGATACCATCGTAGTCATTCCAATTGGGGCCGCATCCAAAGAGCATGGACCACATCTCAAGCTCAAGAATGACTGGCTCTTGGCCGAATACCTCAAGTGCGAAGTCATGAAGTCCGCCGATGTCGTGGTTGCGCCAACCGTCGGTTATCATTACTATCCGGCGTTCACCGAATATCCGGGCTCCGCAACGCTCCGGCTCGAGACGGCCCGCGACCTGCTGGTCGATATTTGCCTCAGCTTTGCCCGTTACGGCCCGCGTAAATTTTATGCTTTGAATACGGGTGTATCTACCATGCAGCCGTTAGCGTTAACGGCGCAGATACTTGCGGATCAGGGGATCAAGTTCCGGTACACTGACGTTTGCAAGCTTCTGGAGTCGGTCGAGGCGACGGTGAAACAGCAGGAGGGTGGATCGCACGCCGATGAAATTGAGACATCTATGATGTTGTCTATCGCGCCCGCGACTGTTGATATGACCAAGGCGATCAAAGATTATCATCCCGCAGTTAAAGGTGGGTTGACGCGTGATCCCAAGGGCGAAGGAAGCTACTCGGCTTCAGGAATCTACGGTGACGCGACGCTCGCAACCCGGCAGAAGGGTGAGATCATGGTGCGAGCCATCGTCAATGGAATCCTCAAGGACATTCAAGATCTGAGCGCGTCTCTGCCGAACATATGAGTGTACTAACCCCTGAAGTAGCAGTCATTGCAGGTGTGGGTCCAGGACTTGGCGCGTCGCTTGCCCGCAAATTTGCCAAGGAAGGGTGCCGGATCGCACTATTGGCCAGGTCACCAGATTTTGTCGAAGCTTTGTGCAAAGAATTGCGCGGGCGTGGGACGCAGACCATCGCTATCCCAACGGACATCAGCGAAGCCGATCAAGTGACCACAGCATTCCGGCGTATCCAGGAGCAGCTCGGCTCTGTCGACTTGCTGATCAACAATGCCAGTGCGGGCGGTCCTTTTGCGCAATCATTCGTCCAGATCGATGCGGAAAACTTTGCTCGTGGTTGGCAGGTCGGCGTACTAGGCGCATTCCTCTGCTCGCAAGCGGTCGTTCCTGACATGCTCAGGAAGGGGAGGGGCTGCATCCTCTTCACTGGAGCGACTTCGTCCGTGCGTGGAGCCTCCATTACTTTCAGTAGCGCAAAATTTGCTATGCGCGGTCTCGCGCAGGCTTTAGCGAGGGAACTCTGGCCTAAGGGTATCCACGTCGCTCATGCCATCATCGACGGGGCGATCCGTGAAAGCGAAATTGAACTGGGCGCCGACGACGAAACAGCGGAACCGCTCATGAACCCGGCAGCCATCGCAGAAGCTTATTGGGGATTGGTGAGACAGGATCGCTCCGCCTGGAGTCTGGAGCTCGATCTGCGGCCGGATCGCGAGAAGTTTTTCGAATGAGTTAGCCTGCAGCGCTCACAAATCTCCGAAGATTTGTGAGCGCTGCAGGCTACAGCTGTCCGCATTGAAGTGCGCGTGTGAACACGAACACGGATACTTGCCCCGAGGCCTTATGTTCGCTCGGGTGAAAGGTGAAACTTATTCGCGTATTCTTGCGCGTATCGAAGATCGCGCTTTGATATCCGGCGCCACAAGCGGTCTGTTGAGTACTGCCATGAAGACCCAGAACGGGGCAGGTCCAACCCGCCCCGTCGTCCGTTCGAAAGATGTGTAGATTGTTCGAGGCCCACGCCGACCAGCGCCGATAGGCTCGGTGATATTGGAGTCGTCGTACTTGGGCGACATGCGCCCAATAACTCAACATCCCGACGAGGGCTCCTATAACAATGCCTGGGCCGAGCGCAAGTTGGAACAACCCGCAAATACCGGCGCTCAGTAGTGCGCCGAGGCCGAGGTAACTGAGAAGGAGCCACATTCCCCCTGATATGCGGTATTGCTTAACACGAGTTTAGCCTGCATCGCGCACAAATTTCCCAGGATTTGTAAACGATGCAGCCTTTCGAGTTGTGCTGGATCATGGCGCGAACGTGAAGTATCTAATGTCCTGCTCTCCTTGCGCGTGCCTTATCAAAGGAGACGAACCGGAGAAAAAGGGCCCGTTATTTTGCAGTCGGACAGTTCAAATGAGATGCAACCATTCACCAAATTTGCCGGACTCGACGGCGCCTTGGTGTTGGTAACTGGCGGGGCAACAGGCATTGGGTCTGCGATCGTGGAGAACTTCGTTCGCCAAGGCAGCCAGGTGATCTTCTTGGATGTCAACGCGGATGCGGCCAAGGAACTTGTCGCTCAACTGGGACCCGGCGCGAAGAGAACTCCGGAGTTTGTGTATGCCGATCTCAAAGATCTGCGCTCGTTAGAAGGCACGATAGTGTCAATTCAAGAGCGAGCCGGACCGGTGAGGATATTGGTGAACAATGCGGCAAACGATGACAGGCATGAGATGGAGCAAATAACTCCGGAGTATTGGCGCGACAGGTTGGCTATCAACTTGGACCATTACTTTTTTTGCATCCAGGCTGTGACCCCGGTTATGGCGGCCGCCGGCGGCGGGTCGATTGTTAACCTCGGCTCGTGCGTATGGCGTCTCGGTTTTCCGGGGCTTCCCGCCTATACGACCGCCAAAGCCGCGGTCGAAGGTCTAATGCGGGGATTGGCGCGTACTTTAGGCCCCAAAAATATTCGTATTAATTGCGTCGTCCCCGGGTTTGTCAGGACAAAACGGCAGGTGGAGCTTTGGCTGACGCCCGAATTGGAGCGAATCATTTTAGACGGCCAATGTTTGAAACGCTTTGTCGAACCGGAAGACGTTGCGAATCTGGTTGCATTCCTGGCGTCGGATAACGCCAGGTCATGCACAAATCAGGCTTTCGTTATCGATGCAGGATGGTTGTGAGGCCTTTGTGCGCTCCCAATCTTCTTGACAACGAACAACTGTTTTAATAGAAAACGCGCGGTTCTGACCAGTCGGGTACGCTCCCGTCTTCCCTCCTCTCTCTGATGACGGACCACGGTGTGCGGGTCCTCCTGGTTTGGGTCACCGGGATCTTGACTGCGGGTCGCGCCATCGGCGCGCGGCAGGTGGGGCTCATATCCCAACTAACAGAAAGGTAGATTCAACGTGGATAACGAGATACAAGACCAGGCGGAATTTGCGGAGAAGATCAGCATCGCGGTCAGCCGGCGAAAGGCTTTCGCGATGGCGGCAAAACTGGGGTTGGGCGGCGCGGCGTTGGCTGGGGGGCTCGGCACGGGCTTGGCAGCCAATCCCCCGGAAGCAGCCGGTGGCCTGCCAAAGAAAGGCTACAAGTTCGTTTACGTCAATCATGTAACCACCAACGAGTTTTTTACACCCTGTATTTACGGCATTCAGGATGCCTGCGCTTTCTTTGGCTGTAGCTATCAGTGGACCGGATCTCAGAACAGCGTTGTCTCAGAGATGGTTAATGCCATGCAAACTGGGATCGCCGGCAAGGCAGACGGCATCGCGGTATGCCTCATCGACGCCACTGCATTCGACGCGCCGACGGCCAATGCCATCGCGGCGGGCATCCCAGTGATCGGATACAACGCCGACGTACCTGCTGGTAGCCCCAACAAGCGTCTGTGTTACGTCGGGCAGCCTCTCTATCAATCCGGCTATAACATCGCCACCCGGTGGCTGAAATTGGTCCCCAAGGGTGGCCACGTCATGCTTTCTATCCCCAGTCCGGGTACCCTGAACCTGCAACCTCGCCTTGATGGTTACATCCAGGCCATCAAGGACCAGGGCAATCCGGTCACCTATGACGTCGTTAACAGCAGCGTAGAACAGGCCACAGAGATCTCACGAATCGAGAGCTACTACCTGAGCCACAAGGATGTCGCCGGCCTGTTCGGTACCGGCGGCGGAGATACCTACGCCTGCGGCTTTGTATCGGCCAAGTATGGTCTGGCGAAGAAGGGTGTGATTGTCGCGGGTTATGACCTGTACCCGCAGACCCTGGGTTACATTAAAGCTGGGGATATGACCTTCACCACCGATCAGCAACCCTATCTGCAAGGTTTCGTGCCTCTCTTGCAAATGTACCTGTACAAGCTATCGGGTGGTGCGGTCGCCCCGGCAGATACGAACACCAGTTTGGCCTATGTGACTAAAGACAACGTTGACCTGTACCTTGGTAAAAGCCGCTTTGAGGGCAGCACCAGCGCCGAGCCGGCCTAGCCCGCAAAAAATGCGCTGGGAAGAATCGACGAGCCCATCGCGAGCTAGAAAGCTCTTAAACAGGCGCTGGACTCCTGCTTAAGAGCCTATTTTAAAATTAAAGACTCGAAACAAACTTAGCTCTTCTCTCCAAAAAGCAGCGGAAGTTACCGGCGTAGCCCGGGATTCCGCTGCCAGAGCCTGCATCGCTCACAAATCTTTGAAGATTTGCAGAGCGATGCTGGCTAACCACAAATGGCGCGGACTAGCCAAACCACCCGGGCAACGGCACACAAAGTCGGCCTCAAGGTTCCGGAAACGGCGTTGGAGCGCGTGCTGGTTATTCTATCCCGTTATCGGGAGGCCAGTATCGCCGTCGTCGCGGTAGTGCTCGTTGTGTACTTTCAGCTGGGCAGCAGCGGCGCGTTCCTATCCCCACAAGAGCTCAGCGTTGTGCTCCGCGACACGGGCCGATTTGGCTTGATCGCTGTGGCCGAAGTCATGCTGATGATCACAGGCGAGATCGACCTCTCCGTTGGCAGCACATTTTCCCTCGCGCCCTATGTGATGGTCCTGATGTCGATCGGCTGGGGCGTCCCGTTGGCCGTCAGTGCCCTCGCCGGTCTCCTGCTCGGGGTGCTTATAGGCGTGGTCAACGGCATCATTACCGTAAGATTCCGCGTGCCTTCGTTGATCACCACGGTGGGCACATTTTTCCTCCTGCAAGGTGTTGTCGTGTCGATTTACAATAGCCAACCGATCGTGGCGCCGGTGCAGGAACCGTTTAACGAGATCTTCGGCGAGAACCTTTTGAGCCCTGCCGATTCCATCTGGTCCTGGCACGGCCTGACGGCATTTACCCCTTTCCTGTGGACCGTCCTGGTCGTCGCGGCGATGGCATTGGTGCTGAACAGAACGACCTTCGGTTTACATACGATTGCCACCGGCAGCAACATCGTCGGGGCACAGGAGATTGGCGTGCGGACCGATCGGATCAAAGTGTATAATTTCATGATCGCTGGGGCGTTTGCCGCGGCTGCGGGCGTCATCAATACCACCCAGTTTGCGTCTGCCGATCCATTGGCGGGCGGCCCATTTCTCACTTTGCAGGCTATTGCCGCTGCGGTGATCGGCGGTACTTCGCTGCTGGGCGGTTCCGGCACGCCCGTGGGCGCACTCCTTGGAGCATTCGTGGTGGCGACGCTTAACAATGGGCTCGTGATGATGGGTGCTCAGGCTACCGTGTCCGACATCTACCTGGGCGCTGCGATTGTCCTCGCTATGATACTGAACGTGGCCGTCGACAGAATGCGCGCGCGGAGACACGTATGAACCACAAGGACATTCCCGCCGTCAATCCGAATACTCCCGTGATTCTCGAGATGAACCACATCAATAAGAGTTTCGGGGCCGTCACGGCGCTCGTTGACGTGAGCATCAAGCTCCGTCAAGGAGAAGTACTGGCGTTGGTCGGCGACAACGGCGCGGGCAAATCTACCCTGATCAAGATCCTCTCAGGTTTTCACCATCCTGACAGCGGCACGATTATCTATCAAGGCAAGGAGGTGCACTTCGGTTCACCCCGCGATGCGCGCGCCCACGGCATCGAGACTGTTTACCAGGATCTCGCACTAATCGATGACCTCAGTGTCTACCACAACATGTTCCTCGGGCGTGAATACCATAAGCGCATCCTGGGGTTGAAGCTGCTGGACAACGCGAAGATGCGTGACCTGGCTCAGACCTATCTCAATACCTTAGGGATTGAGATTCCCAGCGTGAACAGCACGGTCGACCTTCTTTCCGGCGGGCAACGCCAGTCCATCGCTGTCGCGCGTTCAATCTACTCGTCGCCTACCATTTTAGTCCTGGATGAGCCGTTGGCCGCTCTGGGTGTACGGGAGGGCGCCCACGTTCTCGGCTTGATTCAGAATCTGCGCCGCCAGCGCGGCGTCTCGATCATTCTGATCGTGCACAACTACAACCAGGTGTTCGAGGTGTGCGACCGAATTAACTTCCTGCATTCTGGCGAGATCGTGCTGGACGCCTCCACCTCCGAGACAAGCGAGGAAGAGCTTATCAGGATCGTTAAATCGGGCCTTGGCCGCCAGGCTATCGCAGCCGCGGCCGCTGAAATCGGGACCGTTACCAAACCGGACATATAGGATATAGGACATAGGGCATATAGGACCTATAGGACGTATAGGACACATGAAACCGAGGCTGGCAGCTTTCCCAAAATGTTACCTGGACGAGTTGTGCGTTCACCGGACGATGACTCTCAGGGATTGGATTGAAATGGGTGCTACTCTGGGCGTGCAAGGACTCGAGTTTTATTCTGGGTTCCTCGAGGATAACGAAGCTTTTTTAAAGGAAGCGAAAACGTCATTGGAAAAGCACGGACTTCAAATGCCGATGCTCTGCTGCTCTCCTGACTTTACCGAGCCCGATTCCGATCTGCTCCAGAAAGAGGTTGCTCGCGAAAAGCGGATGATCGAAATCACCGCATTCTTCGGTGGGCACTTTTGCCGTGTCCTGTCTGGGCAACGGCGGCCCGGGTTGTCAATCGAAGCCGGGATTGCTCAGGTCGTTCGTGTGATTAAGAGTCTCCTGCCATTCGCCGAAAAACATGGAGTCGTGTTGGCGATGGAAAACCATTACAAAGATAGTTATTGGCGCTATCCGGAATTCGCACAAAGGATGGATATTTTCACCGCCATTATTGGCCAGATCGATTCTCCATGGTTAGGCGTCAACTATGATCCCTCAAATACCCTCCTGGCCGGTGAGGATCCTTTGGAATTGCTTAATCGCGTCAAGCATCGAGTGGTGTCAATGCACGCAAGTGACCGCTATCTCAAGAGCGGTACTCTCGGAGACCTTGGAAAGGAGGAGGACACCGTCGGCTATGCCAGTCGCCTTGCGCACGGGATTATCGGGCAGGGACTCAACGACTATGGTAAGATTTTTTCCGCATTGAATTCGGTTGGATTCTCCTCTTGGATCTCTATCGAGGACGGGTTGAATGGTATGGATGAAATGCGGGAATCCGTCCGATTTCTGAAGGCCAAGATCGACCAGCATTTCACCGATTGAGTGAAGATCATTGATGAACGCGGCTATAGCCTATTTTGTTGAACACTTTCACAAGAGGCTGCTGCGTCTCAAAATCAAAGAGCTTGGTTTGCATGACTCCCTCCTATCCTGAATTCAAGGGGAAGCGAGCACTTATCACGGGTGGGACCCAAGGCATTGGTAAAGCGATTGCGGAGCGGTTGGGAAGGCAAGGCGCCATGGTCTATCTGAACTTTGCCCGGAATGAACAGGCTGCCCGGGAAACGCTCGACCAATTCCGCGATGCCGGTTACGCCTCTGAATTGTTCCAAGCTGATCTGGGCTCGCCGGAGGCGATCGAGACTATGTTGGAACATATTCACCAGAGCGGTCCGCTCGATCTTCTGGTGTGTAACGCGGCCTACTGCGGCCCAATCCGTCAACTTAGCCAAGATTCCGAAGTTGGGAAAATCGTGCTCGTCCTCGTCGTCGTGCTCGTGCTCGATCTGTGGGACTTCGGCGCCGAAAAGAGAGCCCGATCCTTCGGCAATTATTTTGTTCCATCACTCTGACCGCGAGATATGCAGAATTCTCGAGGACGAGCACGAGCAGGAGCACGAGCACGACTTCTCAACTTCGACATTTTGGCCTAGTGCACGGTCTCGCATATAATGGTGATGTCACTACCCCCCATGAGAATCCTTCAATTCAATGGCCCTTGGCAATTCTCGATCGAGGAGGCCTTGACGCCTTCAATCGGTCCCGAAGAGGTGCTTATTCGTTCGGATGCCGTTGGAATCTGCGGGAGCGACGTACACGGTTTTACGGGTGAAAGTGGTCGACGGAAGCCGGGCATGGTAATGGGGCACGAGGCCGCCGGCACCGTCGTGAAGGCGGGGGCCATGGTCGCATCGCTTAGCCTCGGAGATCGAGTCGCCATTTATCCCACACTGGGATGCGGGAATTGCCGCTATTGCCTGGCTGGATCGGAACACATCTGTCCCGACAAGCGGATTCTCGGGGTCAACGCCGGTCGCTGGGGCGCGATGGCAGATTTCTTCACTTGTCATCAGCGACAGGCTTTCCGCCTCGATCCTGCGGTGGACCCTGCGATTGGTCTCTTTGCCGAGCCGCTCGCAGTTGCTCTTCACGCCGTTAACTTGATGAATCCGGTCAAGAGCTCAATTTTTGCGATTGTCGGAGCCGGGACGATCGGCCTGGCGCTGGTCGTCGTGCTGCGGGATCTCG